>Ga0247713_1000134_pt1 | contig 52671 bp, 53 predicted proteins | sample 21E_NmetaG_FD_189936 | JGI IMG/M metagenome (GOLD analysis project Ga0247713, IMG submission 189936) | Soil microbial communities from hillslope of Landscape Evolution Observatory, University of Arizona, Oracle, AZ, United States - 2-1-E_N | ecosystem: Engineered > Artificial ecosystem >...
GGTCGGCGGGGTCGGCGTACGAGGGGGGTGCTGCTCCGGATCGGGCGGTCGGGCCGGTCCACGTAACCCGGCTGGTGCCAGTACTCCATGCGCTCCCGGTAGGTGGCGGGACCGGCGAGGCGGCGACGTGTTCAACCTTCACGCCACCGACCGCGCCGGTCCTCGCCGACGACGGAGGGCAGATAGTCTCCGTAACCCGCGCTCGTGGCCGCTGCGCGCGAGTCGAGGGCAAGTCTGCTACTCGGCTGACCGCGCCGCAGACCCTCACCGTCACCCGGTTCGCGGGTTCTGCTCTCCAAATCGGGCCTGCCCGCCTACGCTGCGACCGGGCGCGCCGGGACCCGACGCGGCATCACCGCCCGCCCGGTACGACCCGACGCGAGACACGGCTTACCCGCCTCGTGCGGGACGTAGCTGACGTCCTTCGAGCCGCACCCCGAGCAGAAGGCACCGGCAGCCTCGCCACGACCACACGCCCGGCAGCGCTGATCGAGCCTGCCCTGCTGCCAGAGCTGGTCAGTCACTCACCTGCCTCCTCATCGTCGCCCGCCTCGACGGCACTCGACGGGCCTGCCCAGCCGCGCATTCGCTCGACTGCTTCCTGCACGACAGCCAGCGCGGCCTCGGCCTGCTGGACGACCGGCGCGGACGGGTGCAGCGAGGCGCGACCGGCTGCCCAGCCACGGAAGACGAGCACGCCGACCAGCGTGCTGACCGTCTGGCGCAGCGCCGCGATCTGCTCGCCTGCCCGGTCAGTCAGGTCACCGACCAGCTCATCGGCCTGCCCGGTCAGGTCGAAGCGCTCGGCCTCGACCTGCGCGACGAGTTCGGCCTCGGCCTGCGCGACGGCATCGCCATGCGCAGCGACCGCGCGAGTGGCCGCATCGAGCGCGGCCTGCGCCTTCTGGGTCTCGGGAGTGCCGGGATCGGCCTTGCCCGCCCGGATGGCTTGCGCGTAGCTGGCCTGATCGGCAGCCTTCGCGCGCTCCAGATCGCGGACGGCCTGCTCACGCGTGCGCCGCGCCTCGACCTGTGCCGACCGGAGACGGTTCAGGTCGCTGATGGCGCGGCGCAGCGGGTCGGAGGTGATGCCCTCCGGCACGGGCGGCACCTTGCGAGGGTCGGGCGGCTTCGATGCGGCTGACCCCCGCGCGACGGGGGTGTTGCCGCCGAGGGTCGCGATGCCGAGCGGCTTGCGGTCTTCCAGCTTCAGCGCCTGAACGAGTCGCTGGGCGGTTGCGGTTGCCATGGTCTACTCCTCCTCGTGCGGGCCGAACACCATCCGGCCCAGACTGTTGATCGGGTCGCCGCGCCTGTTGCGTACCAGCGAGCGGAGGGCGGCGTTCATCTGCTCGCTCTGGCTGGGTGGCGCGCTGGGCACCGACGCACCCCGGTTGCCACCCCCGTAGTCGCCGAACGACTCGGGCCGGGTGAACCGTCCCTGCTGGTCACGCGCCCGCTGGCGCGCCTCCTCGGGTGAACCGCGCATCGCCCGCAGCAGCTCGTTCATGCCGGGGTCGCCCACGTCGGGCGGCGGCTCGGCGCGCAGGGCACCCAGAAGGCCTTCGCTGCCGGTCAGGTACGGCTCGGCCTCGGCCAGCTCCCTGACCAGAGTCGCCGGTTCACCGGCTTCACCGGCCAGCGCACGCACGGCCAGCGCCGGGTTGCGGAAGCCGAGGCGTCGCGCCTCGCGCTCGATGGCGGCTTCGCGCCGCTCGTTGTCATCCACTAGCTACCTCCTCTGGGACTCGCTCGCTGCATCACGACGGCGGCGCTGCTTGCGGGCACGGGTCGTGCTCGATGAAGCCCGGTCCGACCTTCGTGTAGCTCCCAGCCGACACGGGATGGCCGCAGATGCGACAGGGACCTTCGGTCGGCGTGACGGCCAGCCCGTTGCTCCTCGGGTCGATAGACCCGCGCCTGCGGCCACTGGCTGGCTGGCTGGTATGGCTGGTATGGAGCATTCGGTCGGCATGCGGACCGGATGCGGACCGCATGCGCGCCTGCTCCCATCGCCGGTCGGCGGCGTGCTTCGCCATCTCGCTTCGGGCCTGCATCCGAGCGCGGGCAGGGCCATACCACTCCTCCCACGCCTCGGCTGGCACGCGCCCGTCGGCGTCGATCAGGCCGACCGACTCCAGCGCGGCACGGGCGGCGTCGTACTCGCAGGGCAGGGCTGGCACCCATGCGTCCTCTAGGGTCACGTCGCCGCGCTGGCTCGACCATGCCTCGGCCAGCAGGGCCATGTAGGCGCACCAGTAGACCGGCCAGTCCTCCGGGTAGCGCCGCTGAAGCTGGCGAGTGCGCCGGTCGTATGCCCAGCTCGTGCTGATGTCCATCCGGACCAGCCGATCGCGGCTCACGGCTCGGCCTCCGACTCGACCGAGGCGAGTCTAAGAGCTGTCACCGGCCCGCCCTCGGGTGCGAGGCTCGGTCGGTTCCTCCATTGCTCCGGTTACGACTGGCAGCGCCACTACCCAGCAGGGGGTGCCCCCGACCACGCGCTCGATTGACAGCAGCACGGCCTCCCGCCCGCCTCCGTACAACTCCTCTACAGCAAGGCCTGCCAGCTCGGGCGCGGGTGCCTTCGCCTGCGGCACGGCCCACAGCTCCCAGCCGAGCAACCGGCGCAGGTGGTGCCCGGTGATCTCGCCCACTGGCACGCGCCGACCGTCCACGTCGAAGATCGGCAGCTCCCAGCCGCTCACGGTGCGTCCTCCGCCGAGTCAGCCTGCCGTTCGGCGGCGGCCTCGATCATCGGCAAAGCGACGACCTCGCCTAATGACTCACCATCGAACGTCCCCATCTGGCCAGCCACCATCTGCGCGACGACCTCGTCGCTGAACGCGGCGACGGGCTGCATATCGTTGCCGTCGCCGCGCAGCACCAGCCAGACGTAGCGCGCGCTCATCGGCTGCGCACCTTCGCTGACCGGTAGGCGATGCGCTGGTAGTGCAGCCGACGGGCGATCGTCGCGCGCCGGGTGATCTCGGCCTCGCTCAGTCCGTCTGGCATGGTCCAGCTCGGGCAGACGCGGCATGAATGGCCGGTGCGGAACGAGTCAGCGAAGGAGCGGCGGGCGGCTTGTGTGCGCGTCGAGCCATCCTGCCCGAGGTGCGAGCTGAAGGCCGCGATGCGGGCGCGCATCGTTCGCTCGGCGGGGGTCATCGCTCGCTCTTGCCCTGCGCCTTCTTCTGGCGCAGCTCCGCCAGTCGCCGCTCGGTGGCCTCGATCAGCAGGACGCTGGCCTGCTCCTTCGCCGACCGGAACTCCTGCTCGCCGATCTCGCGCAGCTTCGGCAGGAGGTCGAAGGGGATCTGGACGTAGAGCGCGCGCCGTTCCATGTACCGAACTGTGGCCTCGGCCCGCGTCGGTCACACGGCGCGAATAAGGGCATTTATTCAGGCGAAGTTGGTCAGGTCTCCTCGGGCCGGAGCTGACGCCGTGCGCGCAGTCGCGCGGGCATCCTGACCCCCTGCCGTTCCCAGCGGCGCAGGGTCTTGACGTCTACCTCTGCCAGCGCGGCGAAGGCCTGCACGGAGATGTCCTCATCGCGGTGGTGCTTCGACAGCCAGTCCTGCTCGGCCTTATCCACGACGCTCTGGGCACCCCGGCGCGGCCCAGCCGGTGCGCCTCGCCTCCGGCGCAGCTCCGCGTCAGTCCGGAGCAACACCACGACTCGCTCGAACACGCCAGCAGCCCTTCGCAGTTCGCTCGCCGCGTCCTCGACGACCTCGTCCTCAGGCAGCACGATCGCGACCCCGTCCCCGGCTGTCCACTGCGCCACGGCGCTGGTCTCCGGATGCGTGTAGCGCAGGCGAACAAGAAGCCGGAGCCGACCGTCGTCATACGACCACAGGCGCGCGCCGACAGGGATCGCTCCGGGAGTCTCGGGTTGCGCGAGGCGCGTCGTCGCTTCGACGGTGAACGGACCGTCGGTGTAGACCTCTACGCGCTGCTGTTCGTCCATCTGGCCTCCCATACAGGCCTGCGGCGGCGAGCGCGGTATGGGCGCGCCCGCCAGCCGGAGTCAATCCTGCCGTATCAACGCTTCGCCAGCCGGTCGCCGGGGGAGTACTGGGGGTAGGCCGCGCGCGCCCGGTCGTCGGCGGCGCTGGCCCCGTAGCGCCCGAGCATGCCCCGGCTGCGCCAGCCTGCCAGCCGCATCAGGTCTCCCTCCTGCATGCCAGCAGACAGCATCTCGTGGGCGTAGGTGTGGCGGAAGAGATGGGGGTGAAGCTGGGGGAGGCCGACCTGTCGGCCCCGGCGTCGCACAACCTGCAGAATGCCGCTGTCGCCGAGCTTGCCCTTCGTGCCCAGCCACAGCCACGGCTCGCCAGCGCGCGGGTGGCGCGCCCGGACGCGCAGGTAGCGGTCGAGCGCCCGCGCGGTGTGCTTGCCGAAGGGGGTGGCGCGCATCGTGCGGCTCTTGCCACGCACCCTCGCCACCGACAGGTCGAGGTCGATGTCGTCAAGGGTCAGCCCAGCGGCCTCGCCGCGCCGGATGCCGGTGTCGAAGAACAGGCGCAGCAGGGCATGGTCACGGCGCTGCTCGAAGCTCTGGCCCTCGGTGGCCTTCAGCAAGGCCGCGACCTGCTCGCCGGTAAGAACCTGTGGCGGGTCGAGTGGCACCAGCGGCGGCTTCATGCGCTCCATCGGGTTGCGCCCGATCTCGTCCTCCTCCACCAGCCACTTCCAGAACGGCGCGATGGAACGGAAGGCCAGTGACAGGGTGGCGGGCTTCAGCCCGCGCGCCAGCATCGCCTCCAGATAGGCCTCGATGTGCTCGCGCCGGACGGCCTCGACGTCGGTGGGCATGCCCTGCTCGGCCAGCCAGCGCTCCAGCGACCGCAGCGCCCCGGTGTACAGCTCGACCGTGCCCTCGGTGCGGTTGCTGGCGCGCAGGTGGCGGCGGTAGCTGTCAATCGCGCCACCGATGGTGATGCCGCCGACGGTGGCGGCGCGGTATCCTTGCTGCTGCATCTGGTGCTCCTCGCGGTGCGTGTGGGTTTTGCGCTCTGCAAGCATTGTGCATGGACACCAGATGCGCAAGTCGCAAGGTTTTGCGCTCCAGATGAGCGTGAAGTCTGCGAATACCGGGGCGGGAGTAGCTCAGTTGGTAGAGCGCTAGCCTTCCAAGCTGGATGTCGCGGGTTCGAATCCCGTCTCCCGCTCCAAGTCAGTCATGTAGCGCTTCTCGGACTGGCACCAGCTGAAGACGGCTGCTGCGCTGCCCGCGGCCTGATGCAGTCAGGGCAGCGCAAACACCCGTGAGCCGCCGAACCAGGCGTGGACGACCGGCCGTTCGTCCGACAACTCGATGGCGAAGATGACGATCCCCGCTGGACCGGCAGCCGTGGCGGTCACCTCGCTGAACGGCGCGTCGTCGTACGGCTGGATCGCCTGCCACGCCTGACCGTCGGTCGACGACCAGGCCACGCCGGCCTGCGGCTCGCCGGCATCTGTCAGGGCCAGCGAGCCCAGCGCCACAAAGCCGCCCGGCACGGCGTGGACCGCGACGGCAGCGTGACCCCTCAGTGCGGCCGGCTGCTCCGCCGTCCAGCGGATCCCGTCCTCAGAGCGCAGGACCGTCGCGCCTGCCTCGGGCGGATCGGCAGGCACCTGGTTGCCCACCGCTACCAGGCCGGCCGGCCCATGGGCGACTCCGTCGACCGCCACCTGCAGCGCGGCCGGCAACTCGGCCGGCTGGAATGACCGCCCATCACTCGAGTAGATGGCCTCGGTCGAGATCCTGTCGCTGTCGAAGTCGTAGGACGTACCGAGGCCGACGAGAACGCCCGCGCCCTCCACGAGCTCGCTGATGAAGCCGATCTCCGCCAGCTCGGTAACCGTTTCCCAGCGCTCGCCATCATGGCTCAGCCAGAGCGCCTGCTCGACCTCCTCGTCGCCGAGCGTGCCGCGGACCACCAGCCGGTCGAAGCCCACGGCGACGCCTTCGATGACCGCGCCAGGCATCAGCGGTGGCAGGGTCAGACGCGACCACCCGTCCGCGGCGCGGCGCCAGCCGGCATTGCCGGCCTCGGCCAGTTGGGGACAGTCCTCGTCGAAGGCAGGGCATGTGCTGACGTAGCCGAAGACGAAGAGCTCCCCGTCGAGCTCGATGACGTGGTCCAGACTCGCTCCGGCGAACGCCTCGTGGGTGGAGCGTTGCCAGCCGATCCCGTCGGTCGAGGTCCAAACGACTCCCTGCCTGATACCGTCCGGCCCCTCGCCCTCCGCCGGCTGGTAGCCGACCGCGACGAAGCCCTCGCTCGTGGCGGCGACCGCGCTCACGGCGAGCGCCTCGCCCACGGGAAAGTCAGCCAGATACGCCCAGTCCTCGCCGTTCGGATCGATCGGACCGGTCGGCGCCGGCGATCCGTGGGTCGCAGGAGGGCCGGCGGTGGCCGGCGGTGAGATGGTCGGCCGGAGTGCTGTCGGCTGCCCCGGACTCGGCTGGGGCGGCGTGCCGGCCGGCGGCCCTGGCGTGGGCGGCTGGCCAGGATCCGGTGTCGGCGCCGGCGCCGAAGCGCAGGAGATCAGCATCAGTCCAGCCGCTACCGCGGCCGGCAGACGCACGAGAGCACGCACCGGACGAGCCTAGCGGGTTGCGTCGATCGAGGGGCTCAGCGCTCCAGCACGGACAGGTGCCGCCGAAGCATCTTCTTCCACCAGTACCAATGGTGCTCGACGTCATGGCCCCAGTAGTCGAAGGTGGCCGGCACGCCCTTTTCCTCCAGGATCCGCTGGATGGCGCGCGTGTCGCGCAGGCACTCGTCCTCCCACGCCCCCTGCCCGCAGCAGAACACAATCCGGCTGCGTCGATACCGCTCGAGGTGCCAGGAGTCGTTCAGGTTGGGCAGGTAGTAGAGCGGGCTGTGGAAGTAGACATGATCGTCGCTGTAGTCGCCGACGAACAGCGTCGGCTGATAGAGGCCCGACAGCGCGATCAGCCCGTCGATCGCGTCCGGCCTTCGAAAGAACGCGTTTGAGGCGTGGAAGGCGCCCATGCTGCAGCCGGTGACCCAGACGCTCTGCGAGCCTGACAGCTCACGGGCAAAAGGCACGACCTCTTCGACGATGTAGCGCTGGTAGTCATCGTTGCGCCGCGCTCGCTCGTGGACCGGCGCGGCGGCATTGGTCCAGCTCTGCCAATCGACGCCATCGACCGTGATCAGCAGCAATCGCCCGCCCTCGAGCAGGTCGTAGCAGGCGTCGACCATGCCGAAGGCCTCCCAGTCGGCCGCGCGGCCGTCCTGCGAGGGAAAGGCGATGACTGGCTGACCGGCATGGCCGTAGACGATCAGCTCCATGTCGTGGCTCAGGCTTTGACTGAACCACAGCCGCTGCTCTCGCTTCACGGCCGGCGCTGGATCTCGGTGGCCGCCGCGATCAGCACCTCCGCCTTGGGGTGGCGAAGGACGTACCCGTGATCTCCGATGGCCGGCGCGAACACTCTGTCCATGCGCGCCTCGGCCACCAGCAGCTCGGCGTAGTTGCCCAGCACCTGCTCATGCGAGAGCAGGTACTGGCGATTGTCGCGCCGGCTGACGTAGAGGCACGCGTACGGGCGGGTGACGTTCGTCTCCATCCGACCATGAACGAGGACGTTCGCCCACTCACGGTAGAAGTTGAAGTCGTTGGCGAAGTTGAACATGTCGACCGTCAGGCCGCCCGGCGGGCGCATGTTCACCTCCAGCGGCACGAGCTCGCCGGCCGGAGTGCGAAAGACCTCGAAGTGGAATGGGCGCTCGCGCAGGTCGAAGGCGCGGGCCATGCGCTGGCCGATCTCGCGAACCTCGGCCGGCACCTGGCGCGGTATCCAGTAGTAGAGATCGCGCCCCTCGTTGACCGATTCCATGACACCGGTGCTGTATACGAGGGTGGAGTCGAAGGCGATCTCACCACGCCGATCGATCAGGCCGTCATAGGTCAGGATGTCGCCCGGCACGAACTCCTCGACGATGTAGTCGACGGGCAGCTTCTCGCGCTGATAGGCCTCGAGGTCGGCGTCGCTCTCGAGCTTGAACGTCCGTGCAGCGCCGACGCCGATGTCGGGCTTGGCCACCACCGGATAGCCGACCTCGCGTATGAACGCGCGGGTTGCCGATGGGCTGCGGCATACGCGCCCACGGGCGGGATTGAGACCGGCGGCGAGGAAGCGTCGCTTCATCAGCGACTTCCGCTTGATCGATCCGATCGTGCGCCGGTCGATGCCGGGGATGTTGAAGTCGGTCCGCAGCGAGGCCTCCGCCTCGAGCCAGTGCTCGTTGAGCGAATCGAGCCTGTCGACCAGCCCGTGCCGGCTGATGAACCAGCCCAGGGCCCGCACCAGCTGTTCGTAATCGGCCAGGCTGTCGACGCGGTAGTAGTCGTTGAGGGCCGCGCGCAGATCGGGATGGAGCTGCTCGTGATTGACATCGGCAATGCCCAGCACGTTGGCACCCACCTCGCGCAGGGCGACGGCGAAGCGATACCAGTTGGGCGGGAAGTGTGGCGACAGGAATACGACGTTCAAGCCGGCTCGGTCCCTCGCTGAGACAGCGCTGGCCGGGAGCGTAGCGCATCGTCCGGCCGAGACCACTGCTCCGGCGGGTCTCCGGGCGCGACAGGTTACGCTTTTAGAGACGGCCCCCTCGTGGCCTGCACTGCGAACTGGAGGTGAGCGAACTTGTTCGGTGGCTTGCTGCCGTACCTGCTGCTGGTCTTCCTGCCAACGATCCTGATCACCGGCTGGGCGGCGTGGCGCGTCCGGTCGACGTACAACAAGTGGGACAAGGTCGACTCCGGCATCCGCATGTCCGCCTTCGACTTCGCGCGCTACCTGCTCAACCAGCAGGGACTGCACGACGTCAAGGTCGAGCCCACGCCCGGCCACCTGACCGACCACTACGACCCGCGCAACAAGACCCTGCGGGTCAGCTCCGCGGTCGCGGGCGATCGCGGCCAGGGCCGTTACGACCCGCTCGAGCAGACGCTCGGCTTCCGCGACCACGGTGCGCGGCTGTCCGTAGCGGCGGCGGCGGTCATCGCCCACGAGGTGGGCCATGCGCTGCAGGATCGTCAGCGCGACCCGGCCATGGCGCTGCGCCAGCTGATCGTGCCGGTTGCTCAGATCGGCTCGTCGATCGCGCCCTGGCTGATCATCGCCGGGCTGATCTTCAACTTCCTCGGCCTTGCCATGATCGGACTGGTCTTCTTTGCCGGGGCGGTAATGTTCACCTTCGTGACGCTGCCCGTCGAGTTCGGAGCGAGCAATCGCGCCCTTTCCTTCGTCGGAACCCTGGGCATGCACGGCGAGCGCCTCGACGGCGCCCGGTCCGTGCTGCGCGCGGCCGGCTGGACCTACGTTGCTGCCGCCCTGACTGCCCTGCTGACCTTCCTGTATTACCTGATGCTGCTGATGGGCTCACGCCGCTGAGCTGGCAGTTCAGTGACGCGAAGCAATAAGGAAAGGCCGGCTGCCCCGAAGGGCAGCCGGCCTTTCGTCAATGACCGCTGAGGTCAGTCCGTCTTGTCGCGCAGGTCGTCGCGGACATCGGCGTAGCCCTCGCGGACCTCGCCCTTGCCCTGCTCGAACTTGCCCTCGTATTCCATCTGCTCGTTGTCGATCGCCTTACCGACATTTTCCTTGATGGTTCCGCGGGTCTTCTCGAGCGTGCTCTGCTCGCGATCGTGGTCGCCCATCGTTACCTCCTTGTGTGGCGGTATGGCGCAGGGCGCGACTGAAAGTCGCACACAGGCCGCCGGGGCCCTGCCCGCATAGACTCCGTTGAGCACCGCTAAAGCGCGGCTGCAGCGGGATAGCGGCGCATTGCAGCGGCGTCCAATCGGCATTCTGTTAGTGGCGACTGACCCGGCGAAGGCTTCGAGCAGAGCCGAACGTGAACGCGGAGTAGAATCAGGGGCCCGACCAAGGCCCACGAGGAGCGGCTTGACCGAGACGATCGAAAAGCAGGACACCCGCGAGACCAAGAGCGTGGGCCGCACGAGCGCAGGCCTGTCCCGCCTGGAGCTGCAGACGGCCAGCGCCCGATCGGTCTGCCGCGAGATGCCGGCCATCGTTGCTCCCGACCGGAGCCTGGCCGACGCCCTCAGCCTCATGCGCGAGCGACGCGGCGACGCGTTGCTCATCTGCGACGGCGACCGGCTGGTCGGGATATTGACCGAACGAGATGTCCTGCAGCGCATCCTGGGTCGTGGCGTCGATACGAGCAGCCCCGTCAGCGAGCTCATGACCCGAGAGCCCAGGGCCCTGCCGGCCGAGACCCCCTTGATCGAGGCCATGCAGGCGATGGAGTCGGGCGGCTACCGGAACCTGCCACTGACGGAGGACGGCCACGTGGTCGGCCTGCTGCGACAGCACGACCTGCTCGACTACATCGCCGAGGCGTTTCCGCAGGAGATCCTGAACCTGCCCCCGCGCCCGCACCAGCTGATGGAGGAACCTGAAGGCGCGTGACGACTGAAGCAGCCCCTCGCCGGGAGATCGAGGTCCGCGAGCTCGATCGGGTCACGATCCGCTTCGCCGGTGATTCCGGCGACGGCATGCAGCTGACCGGCTCCCAGTTCACCCGCACGGCCGCCGTCTTCGGCAACGACATCAGCACCTTGCCCGACTTCCCCGCCGAGATCCGCGCTCCTGCAGGCTCCCTGCCCGGCGTATCCGGCTTCCAGATCAGCTTTGCCTCAGAGGACATTCACACGCCGGGCGACCAGCCTGACGTGTTGGTGGCGATGAATCCGGCCGCGCTGCGCACCAACATCGGCGACCTGCCACCCGGCGGCGCCCTGATCGTCAACACCGACGCGTTCTCGGCCAACAACCTGCGCAAGGCCGGCTACGAGTCGAACCCGCTGAGCGATGGCTCGCTGAAGCAGCACACCGTCTTCGAGGTGCCCATCACGACGCTCAACGCCCGGTCGGTCGAGGGCCTCGACATGAGCGCCAAGCAGGTCGACCTGACCAAGAACTTCTTCGCCCTCGGGCTGATGTTCTGGCTCTACGGGCGGACGATGGAGCCGACGCTGCGCTGGATAGCAGACCGCTTCAAGGCCAAGCCCGTGATCGGCGAGGCCAATGCGCGCGCGCTCAAGGCCGGCTACGCCTTCGGCGAGACGACCGAGATGTTCCACACCAAGTACCACGTGGCGCCGGCCCGGTTGAGCCCGGGCACCTACCGGAACATCACCGGCAACGAGGCCACGGCACTGGGCTTCGTCACCGCGTCGCGGCTGGCCGGCCGCGACCTCGTCTACGGCTCCTATCCGATCACGCCGGCCAGCGACATCCTTCATTCGCTGGCCACGTACAAGAACTTCGGCGTGCGCACCTTCCAGGCCGAAGACGAGATCGCCGCCATTGGCTCGGCCATCGGCGCCGCCTACGGGGGAGCGCTCGGGCTGACCGCATCGTCCGGCCCGGGGATCGCCCTCAAGAGCGAGGCGCTCAACCTGGCCGTCATGGTCGAGCTGCCTCTGGTGGTCGTCGACGTGCAGCGGGCGGGGCCATCGACGGGCATGCCGACGAAGACCGAGCAGGCCGACCTGCTGATGGCGATGTTCGGCCGCAACAGCGACTCGCCCGTGCCCATCGTCGCGCCAGCGACGCCGGCCGAGTGCTTCGACTACGCCATCGAGGCATGGCGACTTGCGCTGAGGTACATGACGCCGGTCATCTACCTCTCGGACGCTTTCCTCGCAACGGGCGCCGAGCCGTGGCGAGTGCCCTCGCCAGAGGACCTTCCCGATATCTCCGTCGAGAACCACACCGACAGGGCCACGTTCCAGCCCTACGCGCGCGACCCCGAAACACTCGCCCGACCATGGGCAGTGCCCGGGACGGCCGGACTGGAACACCGCATCGGCGGGCTGGAGAAGGCGCACCTGACGGGCAACGTCAGCTACGACCCGGACAATCACCACCGGATGCAACTCATGCGCGCAGAGAAGGTTGCCCGGATCGCCGACGACATCCCGCCGCTGGAGGTCCACGGGCCGGCCGAGGGGGATCTGCTGGTGCTCGGCTGGGGCTCATCCTATGGGGCGATCCGCAGCGCGGTCGAGCGGCTGCGCGACGAGGGCCACAGCGTCGCCCATGCCCAGCTGCGTTATCTGAATCCGTTCCCGAGCAACACCGGCGACGTGCTGAAGGCCTTCAAGCGGGTGCTCGTTCCGGAGGTCAACATGGGCCAGCTGTCGATGCTCCTGCGCTCGCGCTACCTGGTCGACGTGGTCGGCTTCAATCGGGTTCGGGGCAAGCCGTTCCGAATCAGCGAGATCCGCAGCGCCGCCGAAGCGGTGCTGGCCGGACGGCCGATCGAGGACATCGCCAATCAGCCCAGCGAAGACGAGTCGGACAGCTTTTCGGCCTCCGGCCAGGGATTGGCCTGATGGAAGAGCAGCGCAGCAACGGCAACGGCAGCCAGCCAGGCAACGGCAGCCGGCCAGGCAACGGCAGCCAGACCGGAGCAGGCGCCGCCGCGCCGGCGGACGTGCCGCTCAGCCCCGAGAACGAGGCCGTGATCAAGCTGAGCCGCAAGGACTTCGTCTCGGACCAGGAGGTTCGCTGGTGCCCGGGCTGCGGCGACTACTCGATCCTGGCCCAGACCCAGAAGACGATGCCCGAGTTCGGCTACCCCAAGGAGAACATCGTCTTCATCTCGGGCATCGGCTGCTCGGGCCGGCTGCCGTATTACATGAACGCGTATGGCTTTCACACCATCCACGGGCGCGCGCCCACGCTGGCGACGGGGCTGAAGATCGCCAACCCCGAGCTGATGGTGTGGGTCATCACCGGAGACGGCGACGCGCTATCGATCGGTGGCAACCACGTCCTGCACTCGATGCGGCGGAACGTCGACATCAAGCTGGTCATGTTCAACAACCGCATCTACGGCCTGACCAAGGGACAGGCCTCGCCCACCTCCGAGATGGGCAAGCGGACCAAGTCAACGCCGGCCGGCACGGTCGACTTTCCCGTCCAGCCGCTCTCGGTAGCGCTCGCCGCCGAGGCCAGCTTCGTGGCCCGCTCGGTCGACACCCATACGGAGCACCTGCAGGCCACCCTCGAGCGCGCCGGCCACCACCGCGGCTCGGCCTTTGTCGAGGTCCTGCAGAACTGCAACATCTTCAACGATGGCGCCTTCCGAGACTTCACCGAGCGCGACGTGCGTGAAGACCGGATGCTGGTGCTGGAGCACGGTAAGCCGATGGTCTTCGGCAAGGATCGCGACAAGGGCATTCGCCTGCGCGGGCTGCATCCCGAGATCGTCCAGCTCGGCAACGGGGTCAGCGAGGACGACCTGCTGGTGCATGACGAACAGGCCGAGGATCCCTACCTTGCGTTCATGCTCTCGCGCATGTGGTGGCCGGAGTTCCCGGTGCCGGTGGGGGTCCTGCGTCAGATCAGCCGCCCGACCCACGACCAGCTGGTCAGCGGCCAGGTCGAGGAGGCACGCGCACAGAAGGGCGAAGGCGACCTGGCCGGGTTGCTGGTGGCCGGCGAGACGTGGACCGTCGAGTGATCTGTCCGGCCTGCGGCACCGAGAACATCCAGGGCGACGACCTGTGCGTCAACTGCGGTACCGAGCTGATGGGTGCCGACAAGCCACAGCCGAGCAGCTCCTTCGAGGAGCGCCTGGTCAACGAGCCACTCTCCGCCCTCGTCGAGGTCGAGATGCTTTCGCTCGGGCCGGAGGCGAGCGTCGCTGAAGCGGTGCGGCTGATGCAGGAGCGGAACGTTGGCTCGCTGGTCGTCGAGCAGGATGGCCGCGTGATCGGCATTTTCACCGAGGTCGATGCGCTGATGAAACTGACCGACAGCGGCAGCGCCGACCAGCCGGTCGGGCAGCTCATGACTACCGATCCGGTCGTCCTGCGCGCCAACGACAGCGTCGCCGTCGCCATCCACAAGATGGCCATCGGCGGTTTCCGCCACATACCACTGGTTGACGAGGGCCGGGCCACCGGCATCGTCACGGCGCGTGATCTCTTCCGGCACATCCTCAGCGTGATCGCCTGATCCGTGTCCGGCTGAGCAGTCGGTGAGTCTCGAGGCCTGGATCACGCTGGGCGTGATCGTCGTCATCATCTTCGTGCTGATGCGAGAGATGGTTCTGCCGTCGGCAGCCATCCTCGGCGGCACGGTTTTCCTGTTCCTCGTCGGCGTGATCGACTCGGGTCAGGCCTTTGCCGGTTTTTCGAACGAGGCTCCCTTCATCATCGGGGCGCTGCTCGTGCTGGCCAGGGCCGTCGACCTGTCCGGTCTGCTCCAGCCGATCGTGGGAGCGCTGTTTGGCAAGACGACCGGCACGCGCGCCATCCTGACGCGGCTGCTGTTCCCGGTCGCCGGCTCGTCGGCATTCATGAACAACACGACCATCGTGGCCATGTCGGCGCCGCCGGTGATGGAGCTCGCCCGCCAGCGAGCGCTGCCGCCCTCCCGTTTCCTGATCCCGCTCTCCTATGCTGCCGTGCTGGGCGGCGTCATCACGACGATCGGCACCTCGACCAACCTGACCGTGTCGGGTCTGCTTGGCCAGGCAGGCCTGCCCACGCTGGGGCTCTTCGAGATCACGCCCGTCGGCCTGCCGGTCGCCCTGGTCGGGGTGGCCGCGATCGTGATCTTTGCGCCACGGCTGCTGCCCGACCGTGGCGAGAACCGGCCGCAGATCGTGGACGGCGGTCGCGAGTTCACCGTCAGCATGCAGGTCATGGCGGGCGGCCCGCTCGACGGCCAGACCGTCGAGCAGGGCGGGCTGCGCCGATTGCAGGGCGTGTTCCTGGTCGAGATCGAGCGGGAGGAGCAGGTCATCGCACCGGTCGCGCCGGAGGAGACGCTGCAGGGTGGCGACCGACTGACCTTCGTCGGCCGGGTCGACGACATCGTCGACCTGCAGCGCATGCGCGGCCTCATGTCAACCGAGAGCCCGCAGCTCCAGCGCCTCGGCGGCGCTCGTCATGCGTTCTACGAGGTCGTCGTCGGTTCCTCCGACCTGGTCGGCCGGACGCTCCGACAGGCCGGCTTTCGCGGGCGCTACAACGCCGCCGTGCTGGCCATCAACCGCCAGGGCCAGCGGGTCCAGGCGAAGCTCGGCGAGGTACCCCTGCACACCGGCGACACGCTGCTGGTGCTGGCTGACGCGGGCTTCCGGGACCGCTGGCGCGATTCGCGCGAGTTCCTGCTGATTGCTCCTCTGAGCGGCGTGCCACCGACCCGCCCGCGCAAGGCGGCCCTTGTCGGAGCCACGGTTGTCGGCTTCGTCGCCCTGACCGGTACGGGCACGCTGACGCTGCTGCAGGGCGCCCTGCTGGTGCCGCTCGTGCTGGTCGGCACCGGCGCGGTGAGCGTTGCGGAAGCGCGCCGAGCGATCGACCTGAACCTGCTCGTCCTCATTGCCGCGTCCTTCGGGCTGGGCGCCGCCGTCGAGGCGAGCGGCCTGGGCCAGGTGATCGCCGACGCCATGCTGGCCGCGGCTGCTCCGCTGGGTCCGCTGGCGGTCCTGGGAGCGGTCTTCCTGGCCACGATCCTGCTGACCGAGCTGGTATCCAACAATGCAGCGGCGGTCCTGATCTTCCCCGTCGCACTGGCCACTGCCGCCGGGCTGGGAGTCGACCCCCGACCCTTCGTGCTCGTCGTCCTCTTCGGCGCCAGCCTGTCCTTCCTCACTCCGATCGGCTACCAGACCAACATGATGGTCTACGGCCTGGGGGGCTACCGGTTCATGGACTTCCCGCGGCTCGGCGCGCCGGTGATCGTCGCGGCCGGGGCGGTGGCGCTGCTGCTGGTGCCCATCTTCTTCCCGCTCCGGCCACTCTGAGGTCGGCGAAACGCCCAATGGCCTGGGCTTCGAAGCCACCAAAGCGCATGGAGCACAGCAAAGCGCCCGAAGGAACCTCGGACTGAAGAGGCCGGTGACCGGGCCGAAGCCCTGTTCCGTTCCTCCGATCGGTCCAGCGATCCGGGCCGAGGCCCGTTTCCTTCTGGTCCGATCTCCGTGGCCCCTTCGGGCGTGGGACAAACATATGGCCCGGGGCGACGCGGGGCAATGCCCTTCATCCACCAATTGGCCGGCCCGCGAGCTCACTTGTCCACGAACATCCCGGCGACTGGGGATAGCCCTGTGGACAACGTGTCGCGTGCTCAGAGGTGCACTGCGTCCTACCAAAACATGACTAAAGGATTACGTCGGCATAACAGTCCAGACGTGTACTATGCGCACCACCAAGGGGCCTGGGAGGGGGCAGGTGGCGCCGCTTTCAGCTTCGCCACGGTCCCGCGGCTGGTGGTAGAGGTGGACATGCGCGCGCAGTGGCATCGACTTCAGAACCGAGCGAGGAGCTCTTCCTCACGCCGCCGGCTGACCGTTGCCCTGCTGGCGCTGGTGCTGGTGCTGGTGGCGGGCAGCGCCTGGGTATTGATGGCCGCGACCGGGAACAGCAACCTGTCTGCGCTGCCAACGGCGCCTGCTGTCGAGGGCCGCTGGACCCTCGGCGAGCTGCAGCGCCAGATCGAGGCGGGCGAGGTCACCTCGATCGATGCCGCGGCCACCGACGCCGGCCTGCGCATGCTTGTCGCCAACACGGGCTCTGGCGCCTTCGCCGTCACGGCGACAACGTCGACGGCCGATACGGCATCCGCTCTGGTCAGCCTTGGCTACGGCGACCTGCTCAGCGAGCACGCCCTGGGCCTGATCGACAGCCGCGCGCGGGTAGCCGGCGGTGATCCGCTTCGGCCGCTCGTCTCGATCGGGTTCCTGTTCCTGCTGCTGGTGGTGGCCGGGCTGATCCTCTTCCAGATGCGAGCCAACGGCACGGGGCCGTTCGGACGCCGCCCGGCGCGCTTCAGCACGATCATGCCGGCCGCGTCGGCCGGCGGCGCTCGTGCGTCAAACCAGGCAGCGACGACGGCCGCCGCGCAGATCGCCAGTTCTGCGGAGGTGCACCTGGCCGACGTGGCCGGCTGCGACGAGGCGAAGCTCGAGCTGGCGGAGGCGATCGAGTTCCTGCGCGATCCTGCCCACTTCCGCAGTCTTGGCGCCCGGGTGCCCCGCGGCATCCTGCTGTACGGGCCGCCCGGCACCGGCAAGACGATGCTCGCCCGGGCTGTCGCCACCGAGGCCAACGTGCCGTTTCACCACGCCTCAGGCTCCGATTTCGTGGAGAAGTACGTCGGCGTCGGCGCGCGGCGGGTGCGCGACCTGTTCGAGCAGGCACGCAAGATGGGCAGCGGGGTCATTTTCATCGATGAGTTCGATGCCCTGGGCAAAGCCCGCGGCGGCAACAACAGCCACGAAGAGCGCGAGCAGACGCTCAACCAGCTCCTCGTCGAGCTGGACGGCTTCGGTACGGCCGAGGACCTGGTCGTGATCGCCGCCACCAACCGCCTCGACGTGCTCGACGAGGCCGTCCTGCGGCCGGGACGCTTCAGCCGTAAGGTGCACGTCGGCCTGCCCGACGTGTCCGGGCGCGAGGCGATCCTTGCCGTCCACGCCCGCAACAAGCCGCTTGCCGACGACGTCTCGCTCGAGCAGGTTGCCCGCAAGACCTACGGCTTCTCTGGCGCCCAGCTTGCCGACCTGCTCAACGAAGCAGCCATCCTCGCGGCGCGCCGGAAGGCCGAGCGGATCAGCAACGAGGACATCCACGGTGGCTGGCTGAAGGTGGCCGTGGGCACCGGCCGGCGCCGCTCGATGAACGAGCGGGAGCGCGCAATCATCGCCGCCCACGAGGTTGGCCACGCGATCTGCGGCAGGATCCACGGCGACAACCGCAGGGTCGAGGAGATCAGCCTGTTCGCTCACGGCGACGCGCTGGGGGTGACGGTCAGCTCGCAGGAGGATAACGACCTTCCTGCCGAGTCCGACCTGCGCGCCCGCCTGGTGGCGCTGATGGGCGGCAGAGCGGCCGAAGAGCTGCTCTTCCAGGAAGTCACCCCCGGCGCGGCGAGCGACTTCGAGAAGGCCACCCACATCGCCACGATGATGGTCACCCGCTGGGGGATGGGGCGCGATCCGCAGCAGAAGACGGATGGGCCCTCGGGCCGCGGAAACCTGTCGTTCTTCACCGCACGACGCGACGGGTCGATGCCGGGTGAGCTGCAGGCAGCTGCCACCCGGGCCAGCGCCCACATCCTCGACCAGGCCTATGCCGAGGCGCTCCGAACCCTCATCGACAACGTCGAGCTCCTGCGCCGGATCGCTGCGTACCTCGTCCGCAACGAGCGCATCGACGGCGACACCTTCGATGCCCTCTTCGATGGCCGGATTGAGGTGCCCGAGGCGGACTCGGAGTGGCGCCCTGCCGCCGCCCGCCCGCGCGACTGGTCCGCCATCACTGCCCGACGTAAGGCCGACCCCACATCAGCTCCGGCAGCGGCGGCGTCAGGCGCCGGTGGCGGATCGCCGGCGCCCGTGGTCATTGCTGATCCGCCGCCGGGCTTCGTACCGCCGACGATCGGCGGAGGACCACTGGCGCCCGGCCAGGCGCCTGCCGCGAGCGCTCCGGCCGAGCTCTAGTACAGGCGCGGCAGGAAACGCCGCGTTCGGCGACGGTACTCGTCATAGCCGGGATGGCTTTCGGTCAGCCAGACCTCTTCCCGACGCGCCTTCAGGTCCAACAGCACCGCCAGCAGCCCGACCAGGATCAGCGCCGGCAGGCTGGCGGTCAGCAGGGCCCAGCCAATCGCCGACAGCACCACGCCCACGTAGATCGGATGGCGAACGTGCCGGTAGGGCCCATCGGCTACCAGCTGTGAGCCTGGCTTGGGACGGGGCAGCGGAGTGGCCGCCGGCCCCAGCCGGCCCGCAGCCAGCGCGACCAGTCCTACGCCGGCCACGACCATCGCCAGACCGAGGCCCCCGACCACCAGCCGCGGCGTGTCGCGCAGGAACGGCTCGAAAAAGAGCGAGCTGCCAACGATCCCCGCCATGAGCAGCAGCTGCAGGACCAGCCAGCCCTCGCCCTGGCGGCCCAGGCTTGGCAGCCGGCTCAACCCGCCTCTAGCGGCACGGCCAGCACGTTGAAGCCGCCGTCGACGTACATCACCTCGCCGGTCACGGCCGAGGCCATGTCACTGGCCAGGAATACGGCGGCCCCGCCGACGTCATCGATGCCGATGTTGCGTCGGATCGGCGCCACGTCCTTGAAGCGTCCGTACAGCGAGCGAAAGCCGCTGATGCCACTGGCCGCCAGGGTACGCACCGGGCCGGCGCTGATGGCGTTGACCCGCGTGCCGGCCGGCCCCATCTCGGCGGCAAGGTAGCGCACGCTTGCTTCGAGGGCGGCTTTGGCCACGCCCATGACGTTGTAGTTGGCGACCACCTTCTGGGCGCCGTGGTAGGTCAGGGTGATGATGCTCGAGCGGTCGCTGAGCAGGGGCTCGGCCGCGCGCGCGAGGGCGACCAGCGAGTACGCACTCACATCGAGGGCCAGTCGGAAGCCTTCACGCGAGGTGTCGAGGAAGCGGCCGTCGAGCTCCTCCCGCTTCGCGAAGGCGAGTGCGTGGACCAGCACGTCGAGCTGGCCGTGCTGATCGGCCCAGCGCTCGAAGACACGCGCCACCTGGGCGTCGTCCTGTACGTCGCACGGCTCGACGAAATCCGCGCCGATCGACGCGGCCAGGGGCCTGACGCGCCTTTCGAGCAGCGCCTCGACCGAGCTGAAGCCGACGGTCGCGCCCTGATCGTGGAGCGCCCGGGCGACACCCCACGCGATCGAGTGGTCGTTGGCCACGCCGAACACGAGCGCCCGGCGACCTTCGAGCAGTCCCATCACCACCTCCTGGCCGCATAGCATGCCCCAGCCGTCGAGGGTCGCCACTGCCCAATCCGGCGGGCGGGCCCGACCGGCGATCGATTACCCTGAGGGACAGGATTGCCGAAGCTCAGGGAGGGGGGCAACCGATCGCGTCAATGACCAGCCACCGGCGCTCTTCGCAGGCTTCCCTCGCCCTGCTGCTGTGCGCGGTCCTGCTCGCCGGCGCGCTGCCCGCAGGCACCCTCGCCCGCGACGCCGACGGCGGCCGGTGGATCGTCCAGCTGCGCGAGGACGCGAGCGTGTCGGCTGCGCTCGGCCGAGCGCGCGAGCGCCATGGCATCCGCCCCGAACGGACCTTCAAGAGCGTGCTGCGCGGCTACTCGGCGCGACTGACCCAGGCGCAGCGCGCTGCCCTGCTGACCGACCCCGGGGTGATTGCCGTGGTTCCCGACGAGCCAGTCGCGCTCGAGAACCAGTCGGTCCCGCCGGGCATCAGCCGAGTCGGCGCCAACCCATCGGCGGTGCGGTCCGTCGACGGCTCGAACCCCGAGCTCGACGTGGACATTGCCATTGTCGACACCGGCATCAGCAACCACCCGGACCTGAACGTGGCGGGTGGCTACAACTGCACCACCGACGAGGCGAATGCCTGGGGCGACGAACACAGTCACGGGACGCACGTCGCCGGCGCAGCGGCCGCTCGTGACAACGGCATCGGCGTGGTCGGGGTCGCCCCCGGCGCGCGCTTGTGGGCGATCAAGGTGATGGACGCCAGTGGCGGCGGTTTCGTGTCGTGGCTCATCTGCGGCATCGACTGGGTCGCCGGGCAGCGAGACCCCCGCGACTCCTCCCAGCCCCTCTTCGAGGTGGCCAACATGAGCCTGTCGGTCTTTGCCAGCGATGACGGCAACTGCGGCCAGGCGGCCACTGCCACGGCCTACGACCTGCTGCATCGGGCCATCTGCCGGCTGAACAGGGCCGGCGTGACGAACGTCGTGGCGGCGGGCAACTACAGCGAGAACGCGGCAAATCGCGCACCGGCCGCCTACGGCGAGGTCATCACCGTCGGGGCCATCTGTGACAGCGACGGCCGGTCCGGTGGCTCGGGCGCAGCCTGTGCCTCCGGCAGCCTCGATGACGGCTGGGCCAGCTTCAGCAACTACGGGGCGGCGTTGGACCTGGTCGCGCCCGGCGTCGAAATCTGGTCGACCATGCCCAACAACGCCTACGGCTTCAAGAGCGGCACCTCGCTGGCCACCCCCCATGTCGCCGGCGGCGCGGCGCTGTACTACCTGCTCGAGCGAGCCGCCGGCCGTCCGCGACCTTCGCCCGAAGACGTCCGTGCGGCATTGCTCGCCTCCGGCTCGAGCGCCTGGCGGCGCCAGACCTACCCACTCGGTGCGGCCCAGGCGCCACCCCTGCTCGATGTCTCGCAGCTCACTCCCGGCGCCGGCTTCAGGATCGGTGCGACGCCCGGTAGCCGCTTGGGCCTCTCCGGCCACCAGGTCTTCTTCGACGTCTGGACCGGCCGCACCGGCGGCCATGCGGCAGCGGTCGAGCTTGCGGTCAACGGCCTGCCCAGCGGCGCCGGCTGGGCAGTCGCCGGCTCGCCCACGGTCGCCGCACAGGGCGACAGCTGGCGACGCATCACGGTCAACCTGCCCAGCGGTGGAACCGGTGGCACGTTCAACCTGGCCATCACCGGCACGTCCAATGGGGCCACCTCCCAGTCCGCGGCGGTGACACTGGCCTTCGACGCGTTCGCGGCCGGATCGATACCCAGGCTCAACCTGCGGCCCGACGTCGTCACCGGCGTCGCAGTGCCCGCGGTCGTCAAGTGGACACGGGTGAGCGACGCCACCCAGTACGAGCTGCAGGCAAGCCGCGACGGCGAGCCGTGGTCGCTGGTCGCTCGGAAGGCGGGCTTGAAGCACAAGCTGGCGGTCTGGCCCAGCGCGCTGTACCGCTTCCGGGTGCGCGCCATGGTCGGCGGCAGGTGGCGCGCGTGGCGAACCAGCTACGCGTACACCGCAACGCCCGAGATGGGCAACGACACGCATGCCGTGCTGACCGGCGCCTGGCAGTTCGAGACGATCAGCAATGCCTACAGCGAGAAGACGTCGTTCTCCACCCAGCCCGGTGCCAGCGCCCGACTAGACTTCCATGGCCGCAGCGTCAGCTGGATTGCCAGCCGCGGACCGACCCGCGGTCAGGCACGGGTCTACATCGACGGCAGGCTGGTGGCCACGATCGACCTCCACGCGTCGAGCCTTCAGCACCGACGGACGGTCTACCGGAAGTCGTGGGCTAACCCGGGCAACCATCGCATTGAGATCGTGGTGGTCGGCACGCCCGGCCGGCCGCGCGTCGACGTCGACGCGCTCGTCTTCATCGGCGCCGAGTAACGCTCCCGGCGCGGCGCCGCTCAGCCCCGGCCGACTGCCACCCGCGCGGCCTGCTCGTAGGCAGCCAGGTACCGAACGGCAGGCTCACGCCACGAGTGGTCGAGCGCCATGCCGCGGCGCTGGATGGCCATCCAGCGGTTGCCATCGGCCAGCGCAGCCATAGCTCGCCGGCAGGCGTCGCGCAGCGCCTCGGGGCTGGCCTGCTCGAAGCAGAACCCGGTCCCCTCATCAGGCCGCGCGTCGGCGTCGACGACGGTGTCGGCCAGGCCGCCGGTGGAGCGCACGACCGGCGGCGTCCCGTAGCGCATCGCAATCATCTGGCCCTGGCCACAGGGCTCGAAGCGCGACGGCATCAAGAACGCATCCACGCCGGCATAGATGCGCCGGGCCAGGTCGCGGTCGAAGCGAGCAATCACCGCGACGCGGTCGGGTCGCGCCGCAGCCAGGGCCTCGAGCTCGCTGACGAGCGCAGCGTGGCCGGTCCCCAGGACACAGATCCGGGCCCCGTCCTCCACGAGGCCTGACGCCGCGCCGGCCAGCAGGTCGAAGCCCTTTTGCGGGTCGAGACGACCGATCATCCCCAGCAGCGGGCCGCCGGGGTCGAGGCCCAGCTCAGCGCAGAGGGCGAGACGACAGGCCGCCTTGCCCGTCCTGTCGGTGGCCGAGTAGCGCGTCGGCAGGGCCGTGTCCGTGGCGGGGTCCCAGAGCGCGGTGTCGATCCCGTTGAGAATGCCGACGTACCGCTCGCCCAGACCGGCCAGCGCATCCTCTACCCCGCCGCCCATGCCCGGCCGGACCGATTCCCTCGCGTAGCCCGGGCTCACCGTGTTGACCAGGTCGGCGGCGAGGATGCCCTCCCGCAACAGGTCGACGCCGTCCGTCGCACCGACGGACACGGGCAGGTCCAGCTGCTCGGAGGCAATCGAGCGTGGCACCCAGCCGTGGTAGGACAGGTTGTGGCAGGTCAGCAGCGTTGGCCGGCCACCGAGCAGCGGGTCGCCCGCATATCGGTGCCGAAGGAGCAGCAGCGCCGGCGCTCCCTCCCAGTCGTGCCCGTGGATGATGTCGGCGGCCACACCCTCGGCTCGCATCGCCTCGAGCGCGGCCCGACCCAGCAGGCTGAAGCGAAAGCCGTTGTCGGGATAGTCGGCGCCCCCGTCGACGTAGTAATCGGGCCGGTCATAGCTCGGCGGGTGGTCGACCAGCCGCAGGCGGTAGCCATCGGCGGAGGCGCTGTGGAGGCGAATGGACGTCGAGGCGCCGTAGGCGCCGGGCACGCGCAGCTCGAGCTGCTCGGTCGGTCCGGGCGGCTCGAGCCCGCGATAGAGGGGCAGGTATACGTCGACCTCGTGACCCTGCTGGCCCAGCGCGCGGGACAGCGCGTCGACCACGTCGGCCAGCCCACCGGTCTTGGCGAAGGGCTCGCACTCGGAGGTGACCATGGCGATGCGCATGGCCAGACATGCTAGCCGCGGCCGAGCCTCTTAACCGGTTTACGGTGCTTCGGCGCGTCGTGTAGCATCCCCTCCACTGTGCCCTCATACACGAAGATTCCGACGCTTCCCGTCGAAGGCGTCCGGCTCCCCAGCCAGTTCGAGGGACTCGAGCGGCTGGCCTACAACCTCTACTGGAGCTGGCATCCGCGGGTGCGCGTCCTGTTCCGGCGGATAGACGCCGCCACCTGGCTGCGCTATCGCAACCCCGTTGCCGTCGTCCAGGCCCATCGCAACTGGTCGCAGGTCGTCGACGACGCAGACCTGCTGGTCGAGTACCGCACACTTCTCGACGAGTTCGAGCGCTACCTCGCCGACGGCAGCGGCCATTGGTTCGAGCGGCAGCACGGCGGCGAGCTGGACGGCCCGATCGCCTACTTCTGCGCCGAGTACGGCCTGCATGAGTCGATGGGCATCTACTCGGGCGGCCTGGGAGTGCTCGCCGGGGACCACCTGAAGGCCGCTTCTGACATGGCCCTGCCGTTCATCGGCGTCGGCCTCTTCTACCGACATGGCTATTTCCGCCAGAGCATCGATGCCGATGGCCACCAGGAGCATGCCTATCCCGACTACGACCCGGCGCGACTGCCCCTGCTGCGCGTCGCCGACGCCGACGGCGGCCCGCTTCAGGTGCCCGTCGAGCTGCCCGGGCGCACGGTCTGGTGCGCTGTCTGGCTGGCCCAGGTCGGTCGTGTGCCGCTGCTACTGCTGGACACGGACATTGCCGACAACGACGACGCCGACCGGCCGATAACCAACATCCTCTACGTCCGCGGCCGCGAGATGCGGCTGCACCAGGAGATCGTGCTGGGCGTCGGCGGGGTGCGCGCCCTGCGCGCGCTGGGCATCGAACCGCGCGTCTGGCATCTCAACGAGGGTCACTCGGCGTTCATGATCGTGGAGCGCACGCGCGAGCTGACCGAGCGCGGCCTGTCGCTCGACGAGGCGCTTGCCGAAGTGCGCCGCGACGCCGTCTTCACCATTCACACGCCTGTGTCCGCCGGCAACGAACGCTTCGAGACCGACCTGGTCCGTCGGCTGGCCGCACCCCTGACGAGCGGCTCTGGGATGGACCTGGAGCGCATCCTCGAGCTCGGCCGGGGCGTTGACAACGATCCCGCCCAGTTCGACATGACTGCGCTGTCGCTGCGGCAGACGCACGGCGCGAACGCTGTCAGCCGCCTGCACGCCGAGACTGCGAACGGGACGTGGAGCGAGGTCTCGCCGAAGCCGATCCTGGCGGTGACCAACGGGGTCCACCCGCCCTCATGGGTCGGCGGCCCGTTCCGTCGGCTGTACGAGCAACTGGGCGCGGACCTGGACCAGCTCGACGCGAGCGAGAAGCGGACGCGAATCTGGGAGCGGCTGGAGGAGCTTCCCGACGAGCAGCTCTGGGAAGCGCACCGGCGGCAGAAGCTTGACCTGGCCTTCTTCGCCAGGCGACGGCTGCAGTCCCAGCTCGCCCGCCACGGCGAAGCCCCCTCCACGCTCAACGAGTTGGCGCGCGTGTTGGATCCGAACGTGATGACGATCGGCTTTGCCCGCCGCTTCGCGACCTACAAGCGGGCCGCGCTGCTGTTCTCCGACGAAGAACGCCTCGCCCGGATCATCTTCAACGAGGAGCGCCCGGTCCAGATCATCTTCGCCGGCAAGGCCCATCCGGCGGACCGGCCCGGCCAGAAGGTCATCCAGGAGATCTTCACCCGGAGCCGCTCGACACGCTTTGCCAACCGCATCTTCGTGATCGAGGACTACGACATGCGCATCGGGCGCTATCTGGTCCAGGGGGTGGACGTTTGGCTGAACAACCCGCGCCGCCCGCTGGAGGCGTCCGGCACGAGCGGCATGAAGGCGGCCATGAACGGCATCGTCAACGCCTCGGTGCTCGACGGCTGGTGGGATGAGGGCTGGAACGAGCGCAACGGCTGGGCTGTCGGCTCGCGGGATCCAAATCCCGACGAAGGCGCGCAGGACTGGGCTGACGCACAGGACATCTACCGCCTGCTCGAGGATGAGATCGTGCCGGCGTACTACGGGCGCGACGAGACCGGCCTGCCGCGAGGCTGGATCGAGCTGATGAAGGCATCCATGGCCAGCACGCTGTGGCAGTTCTCGACGACGCGCATGCTGGAGGAGTACGTCGAGCAGCTCTACCTGCCGGCCGCCCGGACGGACGAAGCCGAGGGCGCGAAGGTTCGCAGCGCCCAGCCAGCCTGACCGGCGCGTCGCAGCGGATGGCCGACCGGCGGATCTCGCTCGCGCTGGTCATGCACAACCACCAGCCGGTGGGCAACTTCGGCTGGGTCATCGAGGAGGTCTACCGGCAGGCCTACGAGCCGATGGTCTCCGCACTGGAAGCCCACCCCGGAGTGCGTGTGGGCCTTCACTACAGCGGCCCATTGCTCGAGTGGATCAGCTCCGAGCGACCAGAGCTGATCGATCGGCTGCGCGCGCTGGTCGACCGTGGCCAGGTCGAGATCCTCGGCGGTGGCCACTTCGAGCCGATCCTCGTCTCGCTGCCCGAGCAGGATCGGCTCGGACAGCTGGACCTGATGCGCCGGGAGGTCGAGCGGCTGTTCGGCCGTAGGCCCACCGGCGCCTGGCTGGCCGAGCGCGTGTGGGAGCCGTCGCTGGCCGGCGACCTGGCCGCCGGCGGCTACCGCTACACCGTCCTGGACGACAACCACCTGCGCGGGGCGACCGTGCCCGAGGACGAGATGTGGGGGACCTACACGACTGACGATCGCGGGCGGATGCTGACCGTGTTCGGAACCGAGAAAGGGCTGCGTTACCGAATCCCCTGGCGGCCGGTCGGCGAGCTCATCGAGTACCTGCGCGCCAACGCGACCGAGGACGGGCAGCGGCTGGGGACGATGGGAGACGACGGCGAGAAGTTCGGCGCCTGGCCCGGCACCCATGAGCTGTCATGGGGCCGCGGCGGATGGATCGAGGAGTGCTTCAGCGCGCTGGAGGCGAACGCCGAGTGGCTGGCCACGGTCACTCCGAGCCAGTGGATGGAAAGCGAGCCACCGCGCGGACGGATCTACGTCCCGACCGCGTCATACATCGAGATGACCGAGTGGGCTCTGCCACCGCCGGAGGCACTCGAGTTCCACCGCCTGCTGGCCGATGCCGAGGCTTCCGGCTCGGTCGCCACCCGCTTCCTCAAAGGGGCGATGTGGCGCAACTTCCAGGCGCGCTACCGCGAGATCAATGACCTGCACAAGCAGATGCTGCGCGCCTCGGCGACGGTCGACGCCATGGCCGCCGGGCTCGAGCGCCAGCGAGCGCTCGATCACCTCTACCGTGGGCAGTCGAATGACTGCTATTGGCACGGGCTGTTCGGCGGCATCTACATCGTCCACATGCGGATGGCCACCCTGCACCACCTGATCGCCGCGGAGGATCTGGCGTTGGCCGGGCGAGCGCTCTCCGGGGTCGCTGACTACGACCTGGACGGCGTCGACGAGGTGCTGCTGGGGACGAAGGGCCAGACGCTGCTGGTCGATGTCGCCGAGGGCGCTGGTATTGGCTCGTGGGACCTGCGCGCATCGCGGCTGGCGCTCGCCTCGGCGCTGCGCCGGCGTCCTGAGGCATACCACGAGCAGCTACGCCGGCTGGAGAACGCCCGCAGCGAGGAGGCCGGCGCCGGCGCCGGGGGCGCAGCGAACCCGCACGAGCAGACGATGGCCAAGGAGGACAACCTCAGCCGCTACCTGGTCTATGACGACCATGAGCGACGCAGCGGCCTCGTGCGCGTCCTTGCCGGCGATGGCGACACCGGTGACTTCGTCGGCGGGGAGTGGCTGCTCGAGTCGGCCTCGGAGGCCGAAGCGGTGCTGAGCCGGGCGGCCGCGGGCTTGACCGCGCGCAAGCGCATCAGCCTGGGTGGCGGGCGGCTGGACCCGGACCTTCGCGTCGAGGTGGAGATCGGAGCCCGGGCCGCCTTCGAGGGCGAGCTCCAGCTGGAGTGGAACATCAACCTGATGGGCGGTGGCGCCAACCCGGACGCGTACTACGCCTGGGAGAACCAGGAAGGCCGACACGACGCAGCCGGCTCGCTGGACCCGGACGCGGCCGAGCTGCGCATGGGCAACCGTCACGAAGGCGCCGAGGTGGTGCTCACCGCCGATCCACCAGCCGCCCGCAGATGGTCACCCATCGAGACTGTCTCCAACTCGGAGGCCGGTTTCGAGCGCGTCTACCAGGGCTCGTGCCTGCTCGTCAGCTGGCCGCTCCGGCTCGCCGCCGGCGCCAGCATGCGAGCCAGCGTCACGCTGCGTGCCCGCCAGCGGCGTGATCGGGCCGCCGAAGAGGCGGGAGCCGAAGAGGCGGGAGCCGCAGCCACCGCCTGACTCTCCGGGACACTTTTGGGTCGGGTCGGCGGCGCTAGCGCGCCGTAGCGGCCCAGCGCGACCAGCGGAATGAGGGCCTGTAGCCCAGCCGCTGGTAAACCTTCAGCGCGGGCGTGTTGCGCTCATCGACGGACAGCCAGACCAGCGGGCTGCCCATCGCCAGCCCGGCACGGGTCGCGACCGACGTGACGAGCGTGGCCAAACCCTGGTTGCGCCGGTGCGGCATGACGCCAACTCCCGAGACGGCTGCGATGCCGTCCGATATGGACAGCCGCGCGCTGGCCACAGCCTCCCCGTCCAGCCTGACCAGGTACGCACGCAGTGCGCCCGATTCGACCGCCCGAGCCAGGTGCTCGGTACGCGAGTCGGCATACTGCTCGGCCAGGCCGAATACCCGCTCCTCGATCGCCTGGCACTCAGCCGCCGACTGCGCGGTCACGGCCTCGATGCGGAGCGACGGGGCGAGATGGGGGACGGTGGGCTGGCCGCGGGTGACGTAAATCCGCTCACGCTCGAGCTCCACCCAGCCCATGCCGGCCAGACGCTCGGCCAGGTCACCAGGCTCGGTCAGACCCTCGCCGATGACAAGCGCCGGCCACTCACCCGCCTCCGCGAACCAGCGCCGAAGGGCATCGATGCGCTGATCGACCTCGTCTGCGGCCCAGCGCAGGCAGGCAGCGAAGTTGTAGCCGGGCCCTCGTCCGGGCAGCCGCATGACCAGCGCACCGAGCTCGGGAATGTGCTCGTCGGAGGCGCCGGCGAGGCCCGGTAGAAGGGCCAGCTGGCGCTCTATCCGCGCCTGCTCGTCGGCGGTGGGGGGAGCACCACCATGGTCGTCCGAACCGCCCCGCGGCCGGGCGGAGTCGGGGCGCCTGAGCGGCGGAGCGTCGCTCATCGGAGAGCGCTCAGCACCTCGCCATCGAAGCGCTCGATCAGCTCGCGAATGCGGCCCGCATCGGTCTCGGCGAAGTCGAAGGCCAGGTGGTCGACGCCAAGCTCGCGCCAGGCGCCCAGCTCGCCGACCATCTGCTCCGCCGTGCCGGCGATCGCATAGCCGCCGTCCGCCTCGTATGCGCCGAAGACGACCCGCACGCGCGCCGACAGGCGCGGCATGGCGCGACCGGACTGCTCGGCGGCCGCGCGGATCAGCGGGATCCGTACCGCCATCTGCGCCGGGCTGGTGCCGCTGGCGTGGTAGCCATCCGCAACCCGGCCGGCGCGAGCCAGCGCCGCCTCGCTGCGCCCGCCGATCCAGATCGGCACCGCGGCACCCTGCACCGGCAGCGGCCCGAAGCGTATGTCGTCGAATTGATGGAAGCGGCCCTTGAAGGGCCCCGTGCGGCCGTCCCACAGGTGGCGCCAGAGCGCAATCGACTCCTCGAGGTAGGCGCCGCGCCGACCGAACCGCTCGGCGGCGCCCAAAAAGCCGAACTCGGTCCGATTCCAGCCAACCCCGACCCCGCAGATCAATCGACCGCTGCTCAGCGCGTCGAGGGTGGCGAGCTCCTTGGCGAGCACCACCGCGTTGCGCATCGGCACCACGATCACGCTGACGCCGAGCCTCAGCTCGGGCACGCGCGCACCCAGGTGAGCCAGCGTGAGCAACGGGTCGAAGATGTGGAAATAGTCCTCGCTCCGGGCGGAGGGCTCGACCAGCACGTGATCGGTGGTGAAGACCGAGTGCCAGCCGAGGCGAGCCGCCGTGTCGGCCGACGACTCGATGCCCGCCGTCGTCGCGCCGGCCCGGTAGCTGGGCAGGATCAGCCCGAACTCCATCTAAGAGTCCGCCTCGTCACCGACCAGGATGGTGCGCAGCCAGCGGATCGGCGGCGAGCCATGGGCGATCACCGACTCGAGATGAAGCCGATATTCGAAGTCGTCGCCCTCCCGCCGGCGCATCTGTCGTTCCAGCTGCCACAGCTCGAGCGATCCGACGAAGTAGGTCGAAAGCTGAGTGGCGGTCAATCGCGCACGCAGCCACTTTGCTCGAGCCTCGTCCTCCTCCTGGAACCCGCCGCCGACCATCAGCTCCATCGCCTGCTGCTCGGTCATGTCGCCCGCGTGGATGGCGACGTCCATCAGCGCATTGGTGACCGCGCGCAGGTAGTACTTCAGGTTGACCATCTGCAGGCCCGGGTCGTCGGCGCCAAAGCCCAGGTCGATCATCACCTGGGTGACGTAGACGGCCCAGCCTTCGATGAAGGTGCCACTGGCAAAGACGGCTCTGGTCAGCGAGGGGCATTGATTGGCCCTGGTCAGCTGCAGGTAGTGACCCGGCACGCCCTCATGGATGCTGAGCAGGCTCAGCATGCGGTCGTTCTGCTCGCGCATGTATCCGGCAACGGCCTCGGCGCCGGCTGCCTCGTCGGGCGGCGTGATCCAGAAGTAGCTGCGCTGGCCCTTGTCGAGCGGGCCCGGCGAATCCAGGAAGGCTCGCCCGTAGGCGCGCATGAAAACCGGCGTCCAGGTCACCTCGAGCGGCTCGTCGGCCAGGGTGATGACCTGGTGCTGGCGGCAAAACTCCTCGATCCGGCCGACCTCGGCCTGACAGAAGGTGAGCAGGTCCTCCGGGCGCTGGTGGTCCCGAGCCACTCGCTCGATCACGGTTCGAACGAGGCGATCCTCGGCGGCGGCCGGCGAGCCGTCGCTTGCCGCGTCAGGCAGTGGCTCGTCGGGCACCAGCGAGGGCCACATCTGTCGGGCGAGGGACGACATCTCCGCTCGGACCCTGGCGTATTCCTCCTCTGCGCGGGCTCGCAGCTCGTCCGGCGTCAGGTCGCTGGCCAGCGTATGGCGCAGCTTTGCGCCGAACAGACGCGCGCCCAGGCGGCCCTCTCCGCTGGCACGGGGCCTGACTTCCTGCTCGAGGTGGCGAGCAAACTCCGCCAGCGAGCGGCGCGCAGCCGGCTCGACAGAACGGATCGCCTCCGCGGCGTGTCGCTCGCCTGCCTCGGCCTGTCGGTCGGCCTCGGCGAGGCCCTGGTCGATCAGCTCGCCGATTCCGGCAAGCTGGTTGAGCGCGGCTTCGGTGTGGAGAAGCGATACCGGGCGGCCCGGCAGGCCGACCAATGCGCCACGCGCCCGCTCGAACAGCAACGGCAGCCCCGCCACCCGCCCGGCGAAGGCGGCACCACGATGGCCCCAGGGCGCGAAGTCGCGGGCGAGCAGGGCGAACAGTCCGCTGCCGGCGATGTAGACGTACGTCAGCGGATCCCACGCGGCCTCGCGCAGCTCGGCTTCGCTGAACTCCATCTCGTCGATCGCACCAAGGACGATCCCGCGGTCGATGCGCTCATCGCGGCTCAGCTCGTCCGGGTCCAGGGCCTCGAAGCGGGCGCGATGGTGGCGCAGCATGGCCAGCCGGCTGGTGCGGCCTTCGTCGCTCATGTCCGGCCAGCGGTCGTCGTGGGCGTGGAATCCCACCTGGGTGGCCATGACCGGCTGGGCGACGAACAGGTCGTCGAGGAACCGATGAAGGGCGAAGTCGAACGTCGTCCGGGGCGTCGGCCGATTGTCCGGCGCAAGCGAGACGAAGGGCTTGGCGGTGGCCTCGGTCACGGCGGGCAGTCCTCCGAGGGTGTTCGTCAGGCGCCCATCCTAGCCCGGTTGCCGGATGTAGCATGCCGGCGTGGCAGCCCTCGCCATTCGGACCTTGCTCAACGGGATCGCGCTGATCGCCGCGGTGCGGCTGGTGCCCGGCGTACAGTTCGACGGGGAGCTGTGGCAGCTGGCCGCTGTGGCCTTCATCTTCGGCCTGATCAACGCCTACCTGCGGCCGCTGGCGCGGCTGCTCAGCCTGCCGCTGAACCTGCTCTTCTTCGGCCTGATCGGCTTCGTCATCAACACCGGTCTGCTGCTCCTGCTGGCCCTGATCAGCGGTGAGCTCGACCTTGGCTTCACGCTCGCTGGCTGGCCGTCGGGCCCGCTCAACGTGGACGTGGTGCTGACCGCCTTCCTTGCCGCACTGGTCGTCTCGGTCGTGTCGACCGTGATGGCCGTAGTGCGCCTGGTGACACCGCGGCTGTGAGCGGGTTGCGAGTCGGCTCGATCGTAATCCGCGTCGATGACCTCGCACGGCAGGTCGCGTTCTGGAGCGCTGCCCTGAGCTACGTGCCACGCGAGTCCGACCTGGCTCCCGGCAGCGACTGGGTGCTGATGCGACCGCCGGACGGGAAAAGCCCCAACGTCTCGCTCGACCGGTCGCGTTCGACGCTGCAGGTCCCGCCGCGCATCCATCTCGACCTGTATGCCGAAGACTGGCAAGCCGAGGTCGAACGCCTCAAGGCGCTGGGCGCGACCGAGGTCCACTGGGACAAGCGCCCGCCCGACGCCGACTTCGTGATCATGGCCGACCCGGAGGGCAACCGCTTCTGCGTCATCGACGCCGGCTGAGGGGGGACGTGTAACCTGTCCGACTGATGGCCATCACCTCGCCCGCCCGACGCTCGTTCGCCGAGCGCCTCGGCCGTGCCCCCATGCTCGTCGATGGAGCCATGGGCACGCTGCTCTTCTCGCGCGGGGTGCCCCAGCGCGCGTCACTGGACCAGCTGGTTGAAACCCGCGCCGAACTGATCGGGACGATCCACCGCGAGTACATCGCCGCCGGCGCCGATGCGATCGAGACCAACACCTTCGGCGCCAACCGATTCCGACTCGCTCCCCATGGCCTGGCCGACCGGGCGGCACGGATCAACCGCCGCGCGGCACAGATCGCGCGCGAGGCGCGCGACGTGGCGGGGGGTCGTGACGTCCTCGTCCTTGGCTCCATCGGGCCCCTCGGCGCGCCCGTGCGCGGGCCGGCCCGGCTGCCCGATGAAGCCATCCGGACCGGGTTCCGCGAGCAGGTCGAAGGGCTGCTCGAGGGTGGCGCCGACGGGCTCATCTTCGAGACATTCAGCGACCTGCCCGAGCTGCTCCTCGGAGTCGAGGAGGCGCGTCGGCTGTGCGACCTGCCGATCATCGCGCAGATGACCTTCGGCGAGGAGCTCGTCGCTATCGACGGGACTTCGCCGCAGACGGCAGCCACTGCCCTGGCCACGGCCGGCGTGGACGCCGTCGGGGTCAACTGCGGTGCCGGCCCGCTCGTCTGCCTCGATGCCCTGAACCAGATGGGTCGACCGAGCGACGCGCTGGCCCGCTCGATCGTCCCCAACGCCGGCCTGCCCCAGCGGATCGAGGGGCAATTCGTCTACGCCGCCGAGCCCGACTACTTCGGCCAGGCGGTCGATCGCTTCCTGTCGGCCGGCGCACGCATCATCGGCGGGTGCTGCGGAACGACGCCTGCGCACATAGCGGCGATGCGCGAGGCGCTCGACCAGGCTGCCGGAACCACTCGCCGCCGGGCGACCGGCGGCACCACCCTGGGCAGCCTGCCGCGGACGCCGATTGCCGAGACCTCATCCGGCGCGGTCGATGAGCCGCCGCCGCCGACGCATCTTGGCCGGCTCGTCGCCGACGGCCGGTTCGTGGTCAGCGTGGAGATCGACCCACCGCGCTCGGTGCGCATCGAGCGTACGATCGAGGCTGCTCGGCTGCTGCAGGAAGCCGGCGTCGACGTGGTCAACATCAGTGACAGCGCGATGGCGCGCGTGCGCATGGGGGCGATGGCGGTTGCCTTCGGCATCCAGCACGACCTGGACCTCGAGTGCATCGTCCACTTCACCACTCGCGACCGGAACCTGATGGCGCTGGAGTCGGAGCTGCTCGGTGCCCACGCCCTGGGCGTGCGCAACATCCTGGCCCTGACGGGCGACCCGCCACGGGTCGGCGACTACCCGACGGGGACGGGCATCTGGGACGTGGACTCGACCGGCCTGATCGCCATCCTGCGCCGGCTCAATCGAGGCGAGGACCAGGCTGGCAAGCCCATCGGCGCGCCGGCCGGCTTCACCATCGCCTGTGCGCTCGACCCCACCTCGCACGACCTCGATCACGAGATCGAGCGACTGGCCGGCAAGCTCGACGCGGGTGCGGACCTGATCATGACCCAGCCCATCTATGCCGCGGAGCAGTGGCACCGGTTCATGGATCACGCCGCGCGCCGCTGGCCGGGCGGGCTGCCCAGGCCTGTGTTGCTGGGCGTGCTGCCGCTGCACACCCATCGCCATGCGGAATTTCTGCATAACGAGGTACCGGGCATCACCATCCCGCCGGAGGTTCGCGCGGCGATGGGCGCGGCCGGTGAGCGTGGCGCCGAGGTGGGCCTCGAGATGGCCGCCGCGCTGCTGGCGGAGATGGCGCCGCTGGTGCAGGGGACGTACATCATGCCCAGCTTCGGCCGCTACGAGATGGCGGCAGCACTGGTGCGTCGGGTGCGCAGCCAGGCCATCGGCGAGTCGCAGTCAGCACCCAGGTGAGGCGACGCCTGGGGGCGGGCAGCGTCCTCCTCGGCTGGCTGCTGTTGGCCGCGGCGGCTTCCGCCCAGGTCCCGGATGGGCCGCCCCCTCCGGCCGGTCCGCCCTATCCGCCACCGGTCGACGACGTCGTCGTGTACGACTACGCCGACCTGTTCAGCGCGAGCACGGACGAAACGGCCACCCGAATCATCGCCGGCATCGAGGCGCGCACCGGCGCCGAGGTGGTCGTCTACACCCAGGTCAAGAGCGGTGCCACCACCGAATCCACGGCGCAGGATGCCGCCGACCTGATTGACGAGTGGGGTGTCGGCCGGTTGGGCTTCGACGACGGGCTGGCCATCCTGTTCAACATCACCCGCGCCAACTGCCTGCCCAACGTTCCCGGCAACGGCCAGGTCCAGCTCTACGCCGGGCCGGGCTACCAGGCAACCTTTCTGTCGAATGCGGAGCGACAGCAGGTCTTCGAGCAGGACATGCTGCCGCTCTTGCGCGAGTGCGACTTCGACGGTGCGTTGCTGGCAGCCCTCGAGCGCATCGACGCGAAGGCCACGCCCGAGCACGCCCAGCAGCTGGCCATGGCCCGCTTCATCGATGCCGCCGTCGGGTTGGTGCTTGGTCCGATGGCCTTCCTCCTGCTGGTCGGCATTGCCGCGCGCTCGTGGCTGCTCTACGGCAAGGACCCGGTCTATCTCGACAGCCCATCGATCCACCTGCCCGCACCACCAGCGGACATGACCGCCGCATCCGCGGTGGTGCTCTGGGATGGGCGCGCGAGTCGGCGGGCGGTCACCACGGCGCTGCTCGACCTGGCCAGTCGCGGCGAGCTGGCTTTCAAGCCCGAGAAGAAGGCACTCGGCGAGAAGGCCGGCATCCAGCTGCTGGACGGCGAACCAGGCGACCCATACGTCATCCGCAACCGCCGCCGCCCCCTCAGCGATGCGGAGAACTATCTGCTCAAGCAGATACGCGCGCTTGGAGCGCGCGGCGACGATTACCTCAGCCCGACCGAGCTCGAGGGACTTGCCTCGAGCGTGCCCAAGTTCGAGCGGAAGCTCGAAAACCACGTCGCCTGGAAGTCCTGGTTCCGCGAGCCCCCCTACCGATCGGTCAGCCGCTGGGCGGGCCGGGGCGGAACCATCGTGCTGGCCGGCATCATCGCCGCCGGGACGGGACTGAGCCTGCCCAGCAATGGGCTGCTCATCCTGGGCTGCGCGCTGGTGGCCGCCGGGGTCGTGATCACGCGCATAGCCAGGGTCATGCCGGCGCGCACGATGGAGGGAGCGATGCTCTACGCGATGCTGGCCGCCTACCGTCGCACTCTGCAGAAGACCATGCAGATGGCGCGCTCGATGAACGAGGTCGTCCAGCGGGCTCAGCTGCCATGGTTGGAGACGCCCGACCAGGCCATGGTCTGGGGCGTCGCGCTGGGCCTGAACGAGGAGGTCGAAGAGGTCATCAAACGCAGTGTGCAGGACGCCCGAAACGGCGCGACCGAGCACAACCCATGGGTGCCACGCTGGTATGGCCAACCGGCACGTGCGTTCCATGGCTCAACGGATGGAGGCCGGGCGGGCCTTGCGCCGGGCCTGTTCTCGTCGTCGGCCGTGCCGAACTTTGGCGGCATGATGGCCGCGCTGGGCGGCATCGGCAGCGTGTCGGCCAGCGCGTCGGGCTGGGGCGGCGGCGGCTCCGGCGGGTTCAGCGGCGGCAGCAGCGGCGGCGGCGGCGGAGGCGCCGGCGGCGGCTTCTGAGGCTCGCGGAGGCGATGCCGCGGTGCAGCCATACAGCCCGCGCTGCGGCAGCCCCACACCGCGGACCCTCAAAGCGTTGGGGGCTACACTCCCTCCATGGGCGCCTCTGAGACGATGCAGGATTTCTTCGAGAAGATCAACGCGGGTGATCGTCAGGGCGCCGTGGCGCTGATGGACGAGCAGGCGGAGATGCGCGTGCACGTGCTGGGCAACGCCCGCACCCTGCGCGGCGTAGACCAGGTCGGCGGCTGGTTTCTGCGCGCGGACAAGGGCCTGCGCATGATCCCTGCCGACGAGCGCGAGATGGGCAACATGGTCGAATGCAACGTCCTGGTCATGCGTCCGGGCGCGCCGTCGCAGTCGCTCGATGCGACGTTCCGCGTCGAGGCGGGCAAGATCACGGCCATCAACCTGGCACCGCGCTGAGCTGAGCGGCCGAGTGCCGGCCGCAGGCCGGATGCAGGGCCTGATCGGCCGGACGCCGTCGCCCGGCTAATCGGCCGGCGTGGCCCGCGGAGTCGCCACCGGAAAGTCGGGCGGCGGGATGGTTATCACCTGGCCTACCTGGATCAGGTTGGGGTTGGTCACCTGCGGGTTCGCGGCCAGGATCTGCTCGACTGTGACCTCGTACCGGACGGCGATGCCGAAGAGCGTGTCGCCGGGCGCAATGGTATGGGTCACGGTGGTGGGCTCCGGCGTCGGGGACGGCGTTGGTGGAGTGGTCGGCGCGGCCGTCACCCGCGGTGTCGGGCTGGGCGTTGGCTGATCGGGAACGGCGATGCCGCCGAGGAAGTTCGGCGCCAGAACTATCAGCAGCGCGGCCAGCAACGCGATGGCGGCCGCGATGCCGAAGATGCGGGTCAGCCGACGGAGGATGCTGTCGCCGTCACCCAGCCGGATGCGTGTACCGAGCGTGGAATAGGCCGCATGCCGGTCGCGCTGCCACGAGGGGACGATGTCCTCGCGCTGAGCCGCCAGGTCCTGCCGTGACGGGGCGCGCGGCCGGGGCTGGGGCTTCAGCGCCGGCTCGGGGCGCTGCGCATAGTCCACCCGGCGCGGCAGCTCGGCCGGTCGCGCAACGGTGGACGATCCTGAGCCCGTGTCGCGACCGCTGAGGAAGTCGGGCAGCGGCGCCTCGTCGGGCGAGCCGAGCTGCGTGGAATTGCCGGAGCTCGGGCCGAATGCATCGATCTCGCCGCCGGCACCTGCCGCCGCTGCGGCCGGGGGCCAATCCTCCACCCAGCGCCGACGTCGACTCGCTGGGTCGTCGCTCTCCGGCCCGGCGGAGCCACCGCCGACGACGTCGTGCCGGCTGGTGCTGTCGTCGGCCAGCTCGTCGGATGCCGGCTCCGAGCTCACTGCGTCTTCCGCGCCGGTGAGCTGGCCGGAGTCGTCGTCAAGCGGCAGCGAGGCGACGCGCTCGACCCGGTCCGCGCCGGCAGGCTGTGGCGGGGGCCCCTCCGCGCTCGGCGCCTCGATCGGCGGGGGAGCAAGGACGGGCAGCTGCTGTGACGCGGCGTGGTCTTGCTCCTGGCGCGGCCACTCCGGCGGCGGTCGGAGCGGCACTGGCCGGGCGGCTGCCCGGACCGCCCAGTCCTGAAAGATCGGGCAGCCGCCGAAGGTGGGCGAGAGGCAGAACTCGCGCTGATGAGCCAGTGCGCGGGGCGCGGGCGTCGGCTCCGCGTAGCAGCGGTGGCGCGGGTCCGGCTCGGCCGAGCGCCTGTCGCGATCGTTCTCGAGGGCGACGAACGGGCACGCTGTAGGTCCCTCGTCGAAGAGCGTCCCTCGGCCCGACACGCGGGAATCTTACGCCGCTGCGGCGGCCTGTGACTGGTCCTCCGGCGCCCTTGCCGACATTTCGGCGTCCTCTTCGGCAGCCAGCTCCTCGGCCCCAACAACCATCGCCGCCCCGACGGTCTCGTTGGTCGTCTCATCGACCAGGATCAGGCTGCCGGTCAGGCGGTTCCGGCGGTACTCGTCAACGAGCAGCGGGGAGCTGGTTCGCAGGCGCAGGCGCCCGATCTCGTTCAAGCCGAGCGTCTCCGCGCCCTGGTCGCGGTGAAGACTGTTGACATCGATCCGGTAGCGCACGGCGTCGACGATGCCGCGGACGTTTCGAGTGGTGTGCTTGACCCAATATCTACCGCCCACCTGGAGCTGTCGTTCGTGCATCCAGCAGCACATCAGCTCCAGCTCCTGGGTCTGGGTCGGCTGGTTGTGCGGTCGGCAGATCATGTCCCCGCGCGAGACGTCGATGTCGTCTTCCAGCAGCAGCGTCACGGACAGCGGCGGGATGGCCTCGTCGATCTGGCCATCAAAGGTGTCGATCTGCTTGATCCGGCTTCTCGCGCCCGAGGGCAGGACGACGACCTCGTCGCCGACCTTGAACTGCCCGGAAGCCACCTGGCCGGCGTAGCCGCGGTAGTCGTGGTGCTCGTCCGACATGGGCCGCACGATCCATTGGACCGGGAAGCGGTTGTCGATCAGGTTGCGATCGGAAGCGATGTGGACGTGCTCGAGGTGATACAGCAGTGAGGGGCCCTGGTACCACTGCATCTTCGTCGAGCGCTCGACGACATTGTCGCCGTGCAGCGCCGAGATCGGGATGAACGTGACATCGTGCACGTCGAGCTTGGCCGACCAGGCGGTGAAATCTGCCGTTATCGCCTCAAAGACGTCCTGGCTGTAGTCGACCAGATCCATCTTGTTGACCGCCACGACGATGTGCGGGATGCCCAGCAGGGAGCAGATGAAGGCGTGTCGCCGTGACTGCTCGAGCACACCCTTGCGCGCATCGATCAGCACCACCCCCAGATCGGCGGTCGAGGCGCCGGTGACCATGTTGCGCGTGTACTGCACGTGGCCGGGAGTGTCGGCGATGATGAACTTGCGCCGCGGGGTGGCGAAGTACCGGTACGCGACATCGATGGTGATGCCCTGCTCGCGCTCGGCGCGAAGTCCGTCCGTCAGCAGTGCCAGGTCGACGGCCGCATTGCCCCGACGCAGGCTGGTCCGCTCGATGGCCGCCAGCTGATCCTCGAAGATGCCTTTCGAGTCATACAGCAGCCGGCCGATCAAGGTGCTCTTGCCGTCATCGACCGAGCCTGCGGTCGAGAAGCGCAGCAGGTCCATCGGACGCCCGCCGTCCATCAGCGCTCTCCGCGGTCGCGTGCTGCGACCACTAGAAGTAGCCCTCGCGCTTGCGGTCTTCCATCGCCGTCTCGCTGAAGGCATCGTCGGCGCGCGTGGCGCCGCGCTCGGTGATGCGCGCCGCGGCCGTCTCGGCGATGACCTCTTCGAGCGTGCGCGCCTGCGACGATACGGCGCCCGTGCAGGTCATGTCGCCGACCGTTCGGTAGCGGACGACCATTCGCTCGATGGGCTCGCTGTCGCGCGGATGCAAAAACTCATTCACGGCTAGGTACATGCCGTTGCGCCTGAACACCTCGCGCTCGTGGGCGAAGTAGATGCTGGGTACCTCGACGCCCTCCTGGGCGATGTACTGCCAGACGTCCATCTCGGTCCAGTTCGAGATCGGGAAGACGCGCATGTGCTGGCCGGGCCTGATCCGCGCGTTGTACAGGTTCCACAGCTCCGGTCGCTGGTTGCGCGGCTCCCATTGTCCGAACTCGTCGCGCAGGGAGAAGATCCGCTCCTTTGCGCGCGCCTTCTCCTCGTCACGCCTCCCACCGCCGAAGACAGCGTCGAAGCGGTGCTCCTGGATTGCGTCGAGCAGCGTGACCGTCTGCAGTCGGTTGCGCGACGGATCCGGCCCGGGCTCCTCGCGAACCCGCCCTTTGTCGATCGACTCCTGGACAGAGGCGACGATCAAACGCTCACCCATCTCGCGCACGCGGCGATCGCGGAAATCGAGCACTTCGGGGAAGTTGTGGCCGGTGTCGACGTGCATGATCGGGAAGGGCAGCCGGGCCGGCCGGAAGGCCTTCTCGGCCAGCCGCAGCAGCACGATCGAGTCCTTGCCCCCCGAGAACAGCAACACCGGCCGCTCGAACTCGGCGGCCACCTCGCGCATGATGAATATCGCTTCGGCTTCGAGCTCGCCCAGGTGGCTGAGCGCTCGCTTGGTCGGGCTTTCGATCATCGGTCAGGGGACAGAGTACGCGACTCACCGATTCGGAGCGCGCCCGTGCGCGACGCGGCCATGGGCTCGATCGGTGTTGCCCGAGGCCGGTCGCAAGCCTCCCGACACGCACACACGCCGATCGCCTGTCACGTCGGGCAGGCGCTAGGGGTTAGGGTCAAGCGGTGAACGCAAGCAGAGGAGCAGCCATGGATGCAGGAGCCCTCAGGGACCGCGAGATCGTGTCGGTACAGGAGGCCCATCGCCTGGGCAAGGTCCGCGAGGTCCTGTTCGAGACCCAGCCGCTGCGGGTCGCCGCGCTCAAGGCCAGCGGCGACGAGGGTGAGTTCATCATCGCCCTTGACAGGGTCAGCCGTTTTGGACCCGACGCAGTGATGGTCGAGAGCCCGAGCGTACGCGAGATCGCCCGCGGGGCGCGCGACAACGAACGGACGCTCGACGAGCTGACCCATCTGAAGGTCGTCGACGAGGACGGCCGCAGCCTGGGCACCGTGCGCTCGATCGAGTTCGACCCGGACAGCGGCGCCGTCGAGCGGATCATCGCCGGCGAGAGCGGCATGCTCGGGATGGGCGGCATGAAGGCAACCATCCAGGCGAGCGGCATCCGCGGGGTCGGGACCGATCTGCTGACAGTCGCCTCCAGCGCCGACAACGGCGAGGGCACTCACTTGGGGACGCGCGACATCGGCGTGCGCGGCGACGACGAGGCCGCGACTGGCACGCATGGGCGTGCCGGCGCAGAATGACCAGCCAGGCAGACCCATCCTGCCCACCCATTGACCCAGAAAGGAGTGTGCGAATGCTCAGCCGTGTCATCGAGGCGCTGGCCCCGCGCCGCACGGTGCATGCCCACTGCGACATCCCCTGCGGGGTCTATGACCCTCAGCAGGCGCGCATCGAGGCCGAGTCCTGCTACAAGATCATCCAGAAGTATCACGACTCGGACGACGACGTCTTTCGCAAGCGCTGCATCCACGTCAAGGAGGAGCGCGCCGAGCTGGCCAAGCACCACATCGACGTGATGTGGCACGACTACTTCAAGCCGGAGCACGTCGACAAGTTCCCCGACCTGCACGAGGTCTGCTGGAAGGCCGCCAAGGCTGCTTCACAGGTCAAGCGCACGGTCGACCTGGACGAGGCCCAGAAGCTGCTCGACCTGATCGACAGGATCGATCACATGTGGCGTGAGACGAACGGGCCGGCATCCACGCGGATGCAGCAGCTCGAGCCGGTCGGCGGTGGTCAGTCGGTGCAGCAGGAGAGCTCGTCGAGCTCCGGCCAGGCGGCTGCCGAAGCACGTAGCTGAACCGCCTCGGGCACCGGCTGCTGGGCGCCGTCCTCCTCCTCGGAGCCGGCATCGCAGCAGCTCCTCCAGCGGCCTGGCTGCGACGCTCCTGGCGGGCGAGGGTCGCCGTCGAAGGCCACAGCATGGCACCAACGGTCGCCCCCGGTGACTGGCTGCTCGTCGACCCCGACGCATTCCGCGAGGTGCGTCCGCGGACGGGCCAGCTGGTCGTCGTCGACGATCCCCGCCGGCCCGGCCGGCTGCTCGTCAAGCGGGTAGCGGGCACGACCTCCGATGGCCAGCTGCGGCTATCAGGAGACCATCCCGCCCATCGCGATCAGCCGGCCCTCGCCGCCGTGCCGACATCCGCCCTGGTCGGGCGTCCGTGGCTGCGCTATTGGCCGCTGCGCAGGATCGCCCGGCTGCGCTAGCCGGCCAAGTCGAATATCTCGCCCAGCAGGCTGACCATCTCCAGGTCGCGGGGCAGGAACGTCTGCAGCATCAGCCGTTCGACGCCGGCGTCGGCCATGCGCGCGGCGACCGCGCGGGCCTGATCCGGCGTGCCGAAGACCCAGCGCTCGCGACGATCCTCCAGCCATGCGGCGAAGTCATCCTCCTCGCGCCCCAGGGCATGCCGGAGGCTCTCGACGCGTCCCTCCACCTCTGCGCTGTCCCGCCCGACGAGCACGCCGGTCATGGCTGAGTAGGTGACCGTGCCCGGATCTCTGCCGGCCTCGGCGCAGGCGTCGCGCACCCGCTGGAACGGCTCGCTGACGTTGTCCGGCGAGGCAGAGCTGATGTTGATCTCGTCCGCGTAGCGCGCCACCAGGCGCGCCATGCGCGGGCCCCCTGCCCCGCCGATGATCACGTTCGGGTGGCGGCGACCGCCGTGCGCCGGTGGCTTGGGCTGGAAGCGCGCGTCTGCGACGCGCCAGTGGCGACCGTCGAAGGACCAGCCATCGGGCTCGGTCCACAGGCCTTTGAGCATGGCCAGCTGGTCCTCGAGCATGTCGAAGCGGGCACGCGTGTCCGGATACGGCAGCCCGAGCTGGCGGTGCTCCTCCTCGTTCCAGCCCGCGCCCAGTCCGACTTCGACGCGGCCGTCCGACATCTCCGCGACGGTCGTGACCACCTTGGCAAAGTTGCCCGGCAGGCGAAAGGTCACCGGCGAGACGAGCGTTCCCAGGCTGATCTGAGCCGTCTCGCGGGCCAATCCGGCCAGGGTCGCCCAGGCATCGGTCGTGGGCTCGCCGGCCGGGCCAGGGAAGCTGGCGTAGTGGTCAGAGCGAAAGTAAGCCTCGAAGCCGGCCTGCTCGGCCGCCTGCGCAAGGGCCAGGATCTCGGCGTAGCTGAGCCCCTGCTGAGGCTCGGACATCAGGGCGAAGCGCATCGGCGACCTCCGGCGGCGGCTGATCCGCCGCCGGAGATGGCCGACCAGTGTCAGCGGCGGGGATCGCTCGGCTGCATCGTCGCACGGATCTGCCGAGCGCGGATCAGGCGGTGCCCGACCCAGCCGAGCAGCGCCATCGGCAGCAGGATCGGCAGCACGACGATGCCCAACCAGATCCCGATGCTGGCCAGCCGCTGCAGGACCGCCGCCAACGAGGCAATCGCCGCGTCGATCTCGTGCGCGGGATTCCAGCCCTCGAGATCGTGCGCCACGGCGACGGTCGGCGTCTCGAAGATCACCGTCAGCGTCGCCAGGGCGGCGCGGTTGGCCAGGCTGTCCCGCTGCGCGGTCAGCCGTTCGATCTGTCCGCGGACGGTGGTCAGCTCCTCCTGCACCTTGATGATGTCGGGGATGGTCTGGGCTCGCTGCATGATCGCCTGAAAGGCCGCCTCGCTTGTGCGAAGGTTGGCCAGCCGCGCGTCCAGGTCGACTACCTCGTCCGTCACGTCCGCCGATTCGGTATTGAGGTCGATCACTCGCCCCAGCTGGCGGAGGCCGGCCAGGGCATCTTCCCAGCGCGCCACGGGTATCCGGTAGCTCGCGCTGGCCCAACCGCCTGGCGCTGCGTGACGCTCCTCGGACCCGCCCACGTAGCCGCCTACCGCAGCCACTGAACGCCGACCCGCCTCGACTGCAGCGGCAAGATCGGTCACCTCCAGCCGCATCAGCCCGGTCCTGATGATGTACGCCCCGTCCGGGAGCTGCTCACCGGACCCCGGCTGCGGAGGGGGCGTAGCGGCCGCGCCGGGCACCTCTCCCTGGGCGGGCGGCTCCTCGGGAACCTCGCCGGCAACGGCCCCGGGAGTCCCTGCCGGGGCCGAGGCGGGAGCCGCGCAGGCGGCAAGCAGCAGCGCTCCAGCTAGGGCACCAAGAACTGAGGTGGCCGTTCGACGGCCCGGCCTGGATCTCGCTTGAACCATCGTCGCATCTCCCTGCGCCCCCCGGTTCCAGTTGTGGCGGATGGTGGCGCGCGCAGGTTAGGCCCAGGGCTCGCCGACGGTTGAGTTCCCTTCATCCTGACTAACATGGCGACGATGGACGCTGTCGTGCTGCCGGTACCCGATGGTCTGCTCGTGCCCTCGAGCGCGGGATGGCCGTTCGTCGCCGTCTGCACCCTGGCAGAGGTCCCGCCGGGAACCATGCGCCGGATCACGCGCGGTGACTACGACCTGCTGGTCATCCACAGCGAACGCGGACTGTGCCTGATCGATGACCGCTGTCCGCACATGGCGGCCCCGCTCTCATTGGGGGGCCTGGATGGCTGCGTCGTCGCCTGTCCGCTACATCGGGGCACCTTTGACCTGAGCACCGGGAACGTCATCCAGTTCCCGACCACCGGCGGGCTGGATGCCGACGGCGTCTATCACCCGACCTGGCAGCCAACGGGCACTCTGGCCAAGGAACAGCCATCCGACACAAAGGCACGAGCGCGGGCGTTGACCCGTGTCCGCCGGATCCGCTACTACCCGCTGCGCGTGGTGAACGGCGTGATCGAAGCTCGCCTTCCGGCCTAGCCGGACGAAGGACGAAGAGTGGACCTCCGCACCACCAGGACGATCCGGAGCGCCATCGAGATCCGCGCTCCCGTGGAGCTGACCTGGCAGGTCCTGACCGATTTCGCCAGCTACCCCGAGTGGAATCCGATCGTGCGCCGGCTGCGCGGCCGACCACGGGTGGGCGGTCGCGTGGTCATTCGCAGCCAGCCGCCCGGCGCCCGCTCGCTGGTACACCGGCCGCGAATGATGGTCTGGACCCCGCCCCAGGAGATGCGCTGGCAAACGACCGTACTGGCCAAATCCCTGTTCACGGGCGAGCACGGCTTTCGGCTGGAGCCGATCGGCGCGGACCGGACCCGGTTCGTGCAGGACGAGACCTTTCGCGGCCTGCTGGTCCCTCTTTACTCTCGCCTGCGGCTGCCGGCCACCCGGCGCGGCTTCGTCGAGATGAACGAGGCGCTGCGCGACCGCGTGGAGCGGCTTGCCGGCGGCGCTTCAGCGCCTGCGGCGGGCAGCCGGGGAAGCGCCCCCGGCGGCAGGAACGGTCTGGACGGCGACCAGGTCAGTCCGTCAGCCTGACCGTGGTCAGGAAGGCTCGCAGCAGATCCAGCCCTTCGGTCGCCGGGTCTTCAGGGTAGATCAACACCAGCGCGACGAAGCGCTCGCCCATGGTGGTCGCGGCGTAGACGCGCGCATCGCCGACCTCGGGCGTCATGCTCACCAGCAGCGCGGGTTGGCCCGCAATCGTCGCCTCCTCCACATCGCCGATGGCGACGGGGAAGGTCTCGTTGAAGCCGGCGAGGAACTCGTCTGTCGCGTCCTCGAGGTTGCCCGGACCCGGCTCGCTTGCGATCAGGAGTCGGTCACCATAGGGGCTGTCGATGGCGTCGTAGGGCTCGGTCGGGCTGGCAGGGGTGACAGCCCAGTCCTCGGGATAGCCGATCGAGACGCCATGCTCTGACTCGAATCGGTGCCAGGCGACATCCGGCGCGGACACCTCGACGGACCCGCCGAAGCGGTCGAAGTTGATCGCATAGGTCATGCTGCCGGGAGCGGTCTGGTCTCCCACGCGATGCGTCCACTCGGCTGTCGCGATCATCAGCTCCGGGGTGCCATCCGGTTGGCTGTAGAACTCGACGGCAACGGACACGTCCTCGAAGGCGGGGTCGGTGAAGCCAAGGATGGCCGGATCGACCGTGACATCAGGCGGGGTGACCAGCCGATGCAACGTCTGACCGTCGATCGTCTCCGAGCCCTCGTCCTCGAGGCGGGCCAGCGTGCGCAGGAACTCGGCAAGGCTGGCCTGGTCCCGATCGACCTCTTCCTCGACGAACGGTCCGCCGTCAATGGCGGTATAGCTTCGGCCGCCAACGGCGAGCGTCTCCGTCAGCTGCGTCCGCCCGTCGGGCAGCACCGTCTCCAGCACGGTCAGCGAGTCCCCGGTCGCCGTCGCCGAAAACTCGCCGCCAATGCCGAGGAAGGCCTGGCCGATGAGCATGTCGCCACTCAAGGTGGCCTCGACGCTCTGGCGCGCAGTGATCTGGCGCAGGAACTCCTCGACCACATCGATGCCGGCGGGCGTCGGTGAAGGGCTCGGTGCCGGACTCGGGCTGGGTGATGGGCTCAGGGTCGGGCTGGGCGAAGGAGCGGGCGATGGGCTGGACGCCTCGGTCGGCGTCGGGGCGGGGGTGGCCGGAGCCGGTGCGGCGCAGCCGGCGAAGGTCAGTGCGATCAGGGCGAACAACGCCATGACGGGCTGGTGACGGAACATGATCCCCTCCTGTAGCCGCGTGCTGTCGCGGCGGCGCAAGCCTAGCTGCTGGAGTCCAGCTTGGCCAGCCGACCTGTCAGCGCCGGCGACGGGGGGCCGCTGACCACTTGTCGTGGCGTGGCCCGAAGCGGGTCACCACGCCATCGTCGGCGTAGCGGTCGGCGACCATCAGGTCGAAGGCGTGGACCATGTCCTCCATCAGCGAGTAGCGACCGGCGGTGTAGTGCACGGAGGCCGTGCCCTTCTGCTGGCGCTCACAGACGGCCCAGTCCTGGCGGTTGGTCAGATCCCAGAACTCCACCGCATCGGAGGGATCGAAGTCAGGCCGAGCCATCGTCTCGGGGTCGAACAGCCACTCGCAGATCACCCGCGAGCGGCCCGGCTCGACGGGCCAGACCTGGTGCGTCATGACGTAGTCGGGATGCAGGCTGAGCAGCATGTTCGGCCAAATGACGAAGTAGTAGATCCGCCGCTCATCCTCTGCGCTGACCCCGGGCAGCGGCGGTCGGCCGTTGTTGTGCCCGTCGGTGGACATCGTCTCGGCATCTTCGATCAGCTCCATCCAGCCGCCTGCCCAGGGACCGCTCGACTCGAAGTTTTGGCCACGGTCGTATGGCGTCAGGCGATTGAGCTGCGGATGTACGCCCGGGCAGTGATAGCACTCGGAATAGTTTTCAGCGATCACCTTCCAGTTGGCCGATACGTCGTACTCGATCCGCCGCGCGCGCCGCAACCCTCCCGGGGCATGAGCCGAGACGTGAGCTGGCAGGTCCGCGAGGTGCTCGGCGAGCGGCGGCGCGTCGACGTCGAAATTGACGAAGACGTAACCCTCCCAGGTGTCGACGCGAAGGCGACGGAGGCCATGGTCGGACTTGTCGAAATTGCTGATGTCGGCCGTATGCGGAGCGCGCAGCAGCGAGCCGTCGAGGTCGTAGATCCACGCGTGGTACGGACACTGCAGGCGCACGACGCGACCGCTCGGATGATCGAGCATGGTTGCCCCGCGGTGGCGACAGACGTTGCTCAGCGCATGGAGCAGGCCACTGCGGTCGCGTACGACGATCGCACTCTCGCTGGGCAGCCTGGCCAGCACGTAGCTGCCCGGCTCCCGCACGTCCTCCTCCCGCGCTACGCAGAGCCACGCTCGTGAGAACCAGGCCCGCATCTCGTAGTCGAAGACCTGAGGATCATGGAATACGTGCGGCGGCAGAAGGCGCGCCTCGTCGACCGGGCGTCGCGTCGCGGCTACGTCAGCCGCCGAAATGGGGCTGGTGAGCGCCTCCGTCGTCACCTGAATAGCCTACGACAGCCGCAGCTGGGCCGCCAGCTGGTGACCATCAGGACGCCCTGCTCAAGCCTCGACGAGAAGTTCCGCCCAGCCTGTCGGATCGTCCCCGACAGCGAGGAGATGGCCAGCTCGCACAAGCGGCAGTCGGATCAGCCGAGGCTCGGCGAGGAGGCGCTCCGTCCATTGATCTTCGTCCTGCCTCAGCCAGGCGAGGCCGGCTCGTTGGAAGGCCTTGGACTCCGCGTCGGCCAGAGCGGCTGCACCGAAGCGCTGGCTGAAACGGCGCAGCTCGCCCGCGGCAATGGGCCGCTTGGCCAGGTCGACGAAGCTGACCTGGACCCTGCGTTCGCTGAAGAAGCGCAGCGCCTTCTGGGTCGGCCGCGAGTCGCGCAGGCCGAAGATCTGTACGATCGGTTGCTCGGTCAGCGACTACTCCGAGCCCGCTCGGCGACGTCCTCGCCTCGAGCGACGATCGGGGGTGGCGAGGCCGACGAGCCACCCTTTCTCGGACCGGCGAACGACGATCTCCTTGCCCTCCTCGGCGGCGACCTTCATCAGCCGCTGCCGAACGGTCAATGGCTTCTCGTCCTCGCTCAGGCGCACCTCGAACACGGCGTCGCGGTCGTTGATGCGCGCGAGCATGCGCTTGAACTGTCGTTCCTGGGCCAGCCTCTCCTTGGCTCGAGGGCTGAGCTCGCGCTGGGCCGACTCCGCCCCCTTCGGCTTGTCGAGCATCGTTACGTCAACCTGCCTGATCTTCACCATTCTGAGATCCAATCCTTTCCACGGTCACGGAGCCACGCTGGGGCGTGCGTCCGCTGCACGATACGCTATCGCATAACCGCCGGAAAGGGCCTTGCAGAATCCCGCCGCCAATCAATTACGAATGAGCCACTCAGAGCGGGCCTCTCAATTCATGATCAACCAGAAATGGAGCAACTGATGAAAATCGGGGTCATCGTGCCGCAGGGCTGGACCGGTGAGTTCAATGGCTGGGACGCTGCCGAAGCCTGGGCACGTACGCGCGATGTCGCCTGGCAGGCGGAGGCCCTCGGCTTCGAGTCGATCTGGCTGTTCGACCACTTCCACACGACCCCCCGCCCAACCGACGAGATCACCTTTGAAGCGTTCACCAGCCTTGCCGCCCTCGCTGCCGAGACTCGGCGCGTTCGGCTGGGCCACGTCGTCCTGTGCGCTGCATACCGCAACGCCGCGTTGACGGCGAAGATGATCAGCACGATCGACGTCATCAGCATCGGACGCGCCGAGCTGGGCATGGGTGCTGGATGGAAGCGCGACGAGTGGCAGGCCTACGGCTACGGATTCCCTGAAGCGGGCGAGCGGCTGGCCATCCTGCGCGACCAGCTGGAAGTCGTCCGGGCGATGATGGACCCGGACCCCGCCGTGCGGGCCACCTACGAGGGTGAGCATGCGCGCGTGGACGGCGCGATCAACATCCCGCGGCCGCTCCAGCGGCCGCGCGTCCCGATAATGGTCGGCGGCAACGGGCCCAAGGTCACCTGGCGCCTGGCGGCGCGCTATGCCGACGAGCTGAACCTCGACGGCATGGAACCGGCCGAGGTGGCCGATGCGCTGCCGGTCATTCGATCGCGCTGTGAGGAGGTCGATCGCGATCCCGCCTCGCTGGCCGTTTCGGTGCACGTGTGGTGGGAGAAGCTGAGAGACGCCGGACAGTCGCGCATTGATCTGCTCGCGGCCTATCGCGAGCTGGGCGTATCGCGCGTCATTGCGCTGATTCGCGATTCAGCCGACAGCGACGAGGCGCTTGCCGCCTGGGCGGACGATGCCCGGGCCGCTGACGTCGAGATGCAGGACAGCCACGCCGTAGGTGCCTGACCACGAGCCCTGGTCCGGGCGGCCGGGGGCCTGAAGCCGGCGCCGACGACCGGCTGACGGGCCTGCACCGGCGGGCCTAGGCGCGACTAACATCGTGGTGTGCGTCACCTCGTCCCGCGCGCGCTGTGCCTCTCAACGACCCTGCTGCTGGGCCTGCCCGCGAGCGCCGCTGGGCATACGCTGACTGAGCGTTACGAGGCACCGCTACCGCTGGTGGCGCACATCGCCGGCGCAGCGCTGGCGGTGGCGATGTCCTTCGCCTTCGTCATGCTGCGCACACCTCGGCCCCCCGGCGGCACTTCCGACGGCCGGCCGGAGCCGCGTACAGTCCCGGCCTGGCTGCGACACACGCTGAGCGCGATCGGGCTGCTGGCCTGGGCCTGGATCCTCGCGCAGGGCCTGCTCGGCGGCGCCGCTCCGACCGGCGACGTCGGCTACCTCTTCCTGTGGGTCTACGGCTGGATCGGCGTGGCCCTGCTCTCGGCGGTGGTCGGGCCGGCGTGGGCATGGCTCGACCCGTTCAGCACGCTGCACCGGCTGCTGTCGGCGGCTGGTCGGCGACTGGGGTTGCTGGGGGAACGGCCCCGCTATGCGCCGTACCCCGCTCGACTCGCAATCTGGCCGGCTGTGGTCGGCTTCCTGGTCATCGTCTGGCTCGAGCTTGTGGCCTTCGTGCTTGGCGGCCGGATGCTGGCCCTGCTGCTGCTTGCCTACACCCTGTTCACGCTGGCGGGCATGTCGTATTACGGCCGTGCGGCGTGGCGCGCCAACGGCGAGGTATTCGGAGTCTGGTTCGGCCTGCTCGGTCGACTTGCCCCGCTGCGGCTGATCGGCGAGCCGGAGGAGGGCCTCGTCGAACGTCGCCCCTTCGGCGCCGGGTTGCTGCGGGAGCGCTGGACCGTGGCCCAGGTTGTGCTGGTTGCGATCGGAGCGGCGGCCATCATCTACGACGGCCTGTCGCAGACGAGGCCGTACTTCGACCTCTTCGGGCAGCTGGACCTGTTCGGGCTGCCTGACGTGATGACGCACACGGTCGTCATGCTCGCCCTGCTTGGGCTGCTTGCCGGGATGGTGCTCTGGGTCGGCCGCCAGGTGGGCCTGCGCCCGATCGGCGCCGGGCTGCTGCCGGTGGCCGTCGGCTACCTCGCGGCGCACTACATCGTGGCCCTGCTCGTCGACGGCCAGGCAATCGTCAACGCGGTCAATGACCCGTGGCTGCGCGGCGACTCCCTGTTGCCGGGCCCATGGTCACGCTTTGAGCCTGACCTGCTCGTGCCGATCTCGCTGGTGTGGAGTTTCCAGCTTGCCGCCGTAGTGGGCGGGCACATGCTCGGGGCATGGACCGGACACGCAGCCATCGAGGCAGGCGCGGAAACCGAAACGCCGAACGGCGAGGCCTTCGAGGCGCCGTCCGGCGGACGTCGGCTGCGGCGGGAGGTCGTGTTGGCGGGGCTGATGATCGGGTTGACCACCGTCACGCTGTGGTCCCTGGGGCAGGAGGTTATCGTTGGCTAGGCAGGCAGCCGTGGCCGTGTCACGAGCGACGAGCGGAGGGCGGCCGCTCGAGACGACGATCCGACCTGCCTGGCCGCTGAACGTCGTGACCACACTGGCGCCGCTGTGGCAGGGGCCCGGCGATCCGCAGATGCGGCTCCAGCCGAGAGTCGTCGAACGCACCTGCCACACGCCTGACGGGCCGGCCAGCGTACGCCTGGTCGTGCGCCGCGAAGACCTGTTCGTCCAGGCCTGGGGAACTGGCGCCGGCGCTGCGGTGGCCGACCTGCCCAACCTGCTGGGCGCCGCCGATCGGCCGGAGCTGCTCAGGCCGCGGCACCGGCTGGTGGCGGAGCTCGCCCGCCGACACGCCGGGGCCCGCCTGACGCGTAGCGGCCAGGTGATGCCAAGTCTGTTCGTCGCCGTGCTCGGGCAGAAGGTGACGACCACCGAGGCGCGGCGCAGCTATCGCGAGATCGTGCGCCGGCTTGGCAGCCCCGCCCCCGGGCCGCTGGGGCTGGTCCTGGGCCCGGATCCCGCGGCGCTGGCGCGCGCGCCAGCGTGGACCTTTCACCGGGCAGGCGTGGAGCAGCGCCGAGCTGACGTCATCAGGCGCGCCTCCCACGTCGCCAGTGCGCTCGAGGCGATCACCGACATGGGAGCGGCGGAGGGGCGGCGCCGGCTGCTGGCCATCAACGGGATCGGTCCGTGGACCGCGGCCGAGACCATGCGCCCCGCACTGGGCGACCCCGATGCGGTGTCTGTCGGCGACTACAACCTGCCGCACCTGGTCAGCTGGCTGCTGGCTGGCGAGCCGCGCGGCGACGACGCCCGGATGCTGCAGCTTCTCGAGCCCTACGAGGGACAGCGTGCCCGCGTTGTGATGATGCTCGAGTTGAGCGGCCTGCGACCGCCGCGCTTCGGACCGCGGCTTGCGCCACGTTCCATCCGGGAGATCTAGCGGACCTAGCGCGCGGTGTCCGGCGCCTGGGGCGTTGGCTCCTCTAGAGCAGCGATGGCAATCTCGATGCGCGCGACTTCCTCAGCGGCGGCACGGAACGCCTCACTGCCAAGGGCGGCCTGGTCGCGCCGATGGCGGGCAGCACGGTGCAGCTCCATCAGCTGCTCGCGGCTGGCGGGTGAGGAGTCGCGGCCGGATCCCGCCGCGCGAACGGTGCTCAGCGCCGCGGACCCCGAACGGCAAGCAGGTGGGCGTTCCAGTCATCCGGCGAGCTGACCTTGCCGGGAGCGCTGCCATGCCAGCCGCAGACACAGGTAACGGTGTGCTCGCGGACCCGATACTCGGCGATGACGTGCTTCAGCTGGTCATCGGTGGTGGCGGCTTTCGCGCGGGGCAGGTTCATCGCGCGAAGCCTCGAACATGGGACATGGGCTATCCCCTCCTGCGAGTAACGCGTCCCCGCACTCGGCGCTGGGCGAGCGCATGGGACGTCACGTTTTGGGCCCCAGAAGGCTACCACGATTCCGCTCCGGCCCTATCCAGCCGGCCTGCCGCATCCGGCCGGGGATGACACAATCGGCCCGTGAGCAGGTACCGCCGGACGCCGCGCCGCCAGGGCGTGGTCTATGGGCCCGCGCTGGGTCGGGATGACGAGCCGCACAGCGGCTTCCTCGGACCGCTGCTCGGGGCAGCGGTCGTGCTCGGAGCGCTGGTGCTGATGGGCGTGGCGACATTCGCCTTTCTGGGCCGGGTTCCTACCGGCCCGGCCGGCCCCAGCCCGAGCCCCGCGACCGGGGCGATCGCGAGCCCCACGCCCGCCGCCGTCAGCCCACCCGTCGGCGGACCCAC
>Ga0247713_1000135_pt1 | contig 52585 bp, 43 predicted proteins | sample 21E_NmetaG_FD_189936 | JGI IMG/M metagenome (GOLD analysis project Ga0247713, IMG submission 189936) | Soil microbial communities from hillslope of Landscape Evolution Observatory, University of Arizona, Oracle, AZ, United States - 2-1-E_N | ecosystem: Engineered > Artificial ecosystem >...
CCCGGGGACTGGGCCCGGGAGGCGGAGGCGTTCTCCTCCTCCTCCAGGGCGGCCAGCTTGTCGGAGAGCTTCACGGTGTCCTCCTAGGACGCGATCGTCGCGGGACGGTTGAACATGCGGGCGAACAGGCTGCGCTTGCTCGGGCCCTCGGCCTCGAGCGCCTTGCCGCGGCTGGCCTCGGGCAGGAGCGGGCTCATGCCCGCCGCCATGCGCCGGCTGACGTCGGCCTGGGGGGCGAAGGCCAGCACCGGGGTGCCGACGTTCACCGACTTGGTGACCTCCTTGGCGTAGGGCAGCACCGAGGTGAAGCCCTGCGGGAACAGGCGGGTGACCTGTTCCACGTCGAGGCCGACGTCGCGCTCGGCCTTGTTGAGGATGAGCTTGACGTTGTCCGAGGAGATCTTCAGCTTCTCGAGGGTGTTGAGGAACACGCCCATGTGACGGACGCTCGGAAGGTCGAGCGTGGCCATCACGTAGAGCTGGTTGGACAGGTCGAAGGCGGCGAGCACGATCTCGGTCAGGGCGGCCGGCGTGTCGACGATGACGTAGTCGAACTTGGTCCGGGCCGCCTCGATGACCCGCTGGACGTCGACGGGGTGGATGCGGTCGGCGTCGGAGGGGTCCTTCGGCGCCGGCAGCACCATCACGCCGGAGTCGTGGGCGACGACGTACTCGTCGATGTGCTGAGCCAGGTCCACCTCGTCGATGTCCTCGCGGGAGAGCAGGTCGGAGATGGTGAACCGGGGGCGCAGGCGGAGGGCGGTGGACACCTCGCCGAACTGCAGGTCGAGGTCGATGATGACGGTGCGCTTCCCGGTGTACTGGTGCAGGTAGTAGGCCAGGTTGGTGGCGTAGAAGGTCTTGCCGCACCCGCCGGTGGCGGACGAGACGGTGAAGACCGTGCCGAGGTTGCGCGCCGGCGCCGTGGTGTGGACGGTCATGGCCGGCTCGGTGGCCGGGTGGCTGCGGCTCATCGAGATGGCCCGCTCGACGGAGTCATGGAGGTTCCGGTCGGCGACCGGGAGCTGCAGCAGGTCGATGGCGCCCGTGCGGATGATCTCCCGCAGGGTGGCGTCGGGCCGCTTGGCGAAGGCGAGGACCAGGGCGGTGGCCGGGGTCTCGTCGTGGATGGCCTGGAGAGCCGAGAGCCCGGTCTTGGTGCTGAGGCTGGGGCCGGCGATCAGGACGTCGAAGGGCCCGTTGGCGTTGATGGCCTCCTCGACGTTGGTCGGGCGGTCACAGGCCACGACCTCGGGCCGGGGGCGCAGCTCGGAAGCTACGCCCCGGACCTGGTCGGCCAGGCTCTCGTCCTTGTCCAGGACGAGGATCTTGGGGTTGCGCACGGTGGCTAACTCCTCGGTTCTTCCGTCGTCGATCAGAACTGCCGCAGGGCGTCGGCGATGCTGGAGCCCGGGGTGGGCCCGACCGGCGCGGCGTCCTTGGAGACCAGCGAGAAGTACAGGGACTCGAAGGTGCTCAGGTAGATCAGGCGCTCGGCCTCGGGCGGGGTCACCGCCAGCAGGTAGAGCAGGCCGGCGCTGTTGCCGGGCTGGCCCTGGGTGGCGGCGAGGGTGGTGCCGTTGACGTTGAGGACCTCGGTGTTCTGCATGATCAGGTGGGCCATGCCAGCCGGGTTCTTCGGATCCGAGCCCGCCTTGACCACGCCGTAGATGTTGATGCGGTCGCCGGCACCGGCGAAGCCGGCGACGCCGGGCACGTTGGCCAGCTCCACGGCGATGGCCGTCTTGCCCTCGGGGATCTTCAAGGTGCCGATCCGGGTCTGGGCCACCTGGAACTGCTCGTTGGTCAGGATGGCCCCCTCGGCCACGCCCAGGGTGACGGTCTTGCCCGCCAGTTGCGACACGTCGGTCAGAGCGGTGGCCGGCTTGGCGGCGACGTCGATCGCCTTGTTCTTCACCAGGCCGCCGTTCACGGCCGCGGCGCCTGTCGTGCCCGCGGGGATCGGCTTGTCGGCCACCAGGACGGTGGCCTTGCCGGCCCCCGCCGTCACGCCGTCGTCACTGTTACGGACGACGAGGTAGGTGGCCGCCGCGCCGACGATGAAGACGGCGAGGCCGAGGGTCACGATCAGGTTCGAGCGCTTTCCCATGTTGGAAGTTCTCCGGTCTCTCTAGGGATTGGGTTCGGTCCGACACCCGCGCCGGGGTCGCCCAGAGAGGTTTTCGGCGGCGGGGCGGCCGACCTGTAGCCCGAATCTGGGTCGTTTGACCTAAAGGAAAGGTGCGATTGCACCGATAGGTGACGTGACCCAGTCCCTGACCATCGGGAGCTCTACGTGACGCGTCGACATCACTCACTGCCGGCTTTGCCGCCAAGGCGGCGCCTCTTGCGCCGCGACCAGTCGGGAGCGGCTGCGGTGGAGTTCGCCCTGGTCGTCGGCCTCTTCGTCTTCATCCTCTACGGGCTCATCGCCTTCGGCATGGTCCTGGCGACCAAGCAGCGCGTCACCAACGCCGCGGCCGAGGGGGCCCGGGCGGCAGTGGGCAGCGCCACCGCCACGGACGCCGTGAACGCCGCCACCGCCCGGGTCCTGGCCGCCGGCCTGCCCACCGGCGCCTACACGCCCATCTACTCCACGGCCACCTGCGGCTCGAACGAGTGCATCACGGTGACAATCACCTACAACCTCGACACCAACCCGGTCATCCCGCCGGCGCCGGGCTTGGGCCTGGTGATGCCCAAGAAGATGAGCTCCACCGCGGTCGTCCAGTTCAAGTAATGACCTCCGAGAAGGGTTACGGAATCATGTTGTTCACACGCGCTCGCCGGCGCGAGGAGCGGGGCGCCATCCTCGTGCTGTCCACCGTCGGATTGGTCCTCGCCATGATCGCCGCCGGCCTCGCCATCGACCTCGGCCGGATCGCCCAGGCGGCCCGGGACGACCAGCGGATCGCCGACCTGGCCGCCCTCGACGCCGCTCGCGTCACGCCGGCGGACTACCCCGTCGCCGCCGCCGCCAGCGCGGCGAGGAACGGCCTCCCCAGCGAGCCCGGTTTCAGCGTCACCGCCATCGAGGGCGTCAAGACCGACGGCCAGTGCGTGGCGTCGGTGGGAAGCGGCACGGTGTGCGTCACCGTCACCTCGCCGCACAAGAACGCCTTTCCCTTCCTCGGGGGCCGCGACTCCGTCACCCGGACCGCCATGGCGGGCGCCGGGGCCGCGATCGGCACGGTCAAGGTCGGGTCGTCCCTGGCGTCGGCGAGCGGCACCATCCCGCCCATGCAGGTGCTGATGTTGAACCGGGTCTTCTCGGCCTTGACCGGAGGCAACTACAACATCAATGCCGTCGGATGGCGGGGTCTGGCCGATAGCAACGTCACCTTCAGCGCCCTCACCCAGGCCCTCGGAGGGGTCACCGGGAACTCTGCGTTCACCCTCGGCAGCACGAACGAGGTCCTGAACACGACGTTCACCATGAACCAGCTGCTCACCGCGACGGCCAATGTGCTGAACAACAGCGGCAACTCGTCCGTGGCCACCAACGTGTTGAATATCAGGAACGGGGTCAACACCACAGCCACTTACCTCAGTCTGCCGCTGAAGCTCTATGACTTCTTCGACTTCGGCAGCGTTGTCGTCGGCAACAAGCAGGACGTCGCCAATATGACCCTGAACGTCCTCGATCTGATCAGGGGTGGGGCGATCCTCGCCGACGGTGACCATTTCGCCTCGTTCAACCTGGCCGCCGGCGATGTCATCGGGGGCGTCATCCCCGGTGGGTTCACGAACGCCAAGATCAGCATGGGTCTGATCGAGGCGCCGCAGCAGTCCTTCCCCGGCCCCGCCGGCAAGGACCCGTCGAACCAGTACTACACGTCGGCCCACACCAGCCAGGTCCGGGTGAAGATCGACGTCACCGTCCGGGTCCCGCTGACCGGTGCCATCACGGGACTGCTCGGCGTGGTCCTCGTGCCCGCCGGCACGTTGGTGGACGCCACGTTCTCCTACTACCTGAACGCCGGCAACGCCCACGCCTATCTCGACGCCATCCGGTGCGGGACCAGCTCGACCCCCACCGGCGTCGACATCTGGGGCGTGACCGACGTCGGCAGGTCGCAGTTCGGCCTGGTCACCGACACCGACCTCCGCACCGCGGCGACCGTCCCCGTGCCGGCCCCGAACCAGACGGTGCTCAGCATCCTGGGGCTCGTGAACGTCAAGGCCACCGGTCTGGTGACGACGAACATCCCCGGCAACTCCGGGATCATGCGTACCTTCCTTCCGCCCTACACCGACACGTCGCCGTCACAGACGGTTCCAGGCACGATGCTGTCGCTGCCGTCGCTGGCCAACACCAGCCTCACGACCGAGGCGCTCGTGCTGAACCTCAACACCGGTACCCTGATCACCGACCTGGTCTCGGGGATCAACTCCACCGGCCTCACCTTCAACTCCAACGCCCCGGGCGTGACGACGAGCATCTTGAAGCCGCTCTACGACGCCATCGGCCTCTCGTTCGGCACCGCCGACCTCTGGGCGCCACCGGTGCAGACGTGCTCGGCGCTGTCTTCACTCGGCAGTGTCACCAGCACCAACCCGCCGGTGCTTCGGGGCTGACTTCCGGGCTGCTTGGCCGCCCCATTCTGCTTAGGGGTCGTGGACCGATTTTGGTCCACGACCCCTAAACTTTTTCGGCCCAATAGCCGACGGTCTTTTCTGTTCCGCCACCCCGGCTAATTGAAAGGCAACTTAGATGAAGCGTAGTTTCCGCGTTCTCGGCACCGCCGCCGTTGCGGCTATCGGTCTGTTGACCTCGGGCGGTGCCGCACATGCCGACACCGTCCTCGACACCGGGATGGTCACGGTCGAAGCTCAGACCAGGGCCGTCCGCCTCGACGTCGGTGGGATCACCGTCGTGTCGGTGAACAAGGTGTCCAACCCCGGCGTGCAGGTTCGGGTCACCGTGGCCGAGGGCAGCAACCCGGTCGTCTCCACCGTCTACGCCGCCGGGGAGAACGGCTGCAGCGCCGAGGACAACGTCGCCATGGGAACCCTGAACCGGAGCATCACCGTCCAGGGCGGCCCGTGGGCCAACATCTACGTGAAGGCGCAGTTCACCTCCACCACCCCCATCGGGCTCTCCACCACCCACGTCCTCGAGCCCCTGGGCCCGACGGGCCTGACGGTGAACGGAGTCACCCTGGTCACCGGTGTGCCGATCAACATCTGCGTCGCCTGACCTGCGGCAAATCCCACGAGGAGCAGCGCACCGGCTTCCGCCGGTGCGCTGCTCCTGTTTCGCGCTAGTGGACGGGCGCATGTAGCTGATCCGAACAGGTATTGAAAGGACCCGTTTCCTGGTCTAAAGAGGTTGGGACACCCCTCGAACAGGGAATTCGGTCGCTGGTGAGTCGCTGCACGTTCGTCTGGGCACACGGCCTGAACAGCTGTATGGCGCACGAGGACGAGTTGGGCCTGTTCGACTGGTCGTGCGCCGAGTCGGTGGCCCGTGTGCTCCGGTACGACGCCAGGGGGCACGGAGGGTGTGAATGCGCTCACTACGAGTCGCGGGCCTATCGGTGGTCGGCGCTGGTCGACGACATGCTCCGGGTCCCGGGCCACGACCCCTTCGTGGCCGGCGGGGCGTCGATGGGCGCGGCCACCGCCCTCTACGCCGCGGTGCGGGCCCCCCGGCGGGTCCAGGGCCTGGTGGTGGTCACCCCGCCCAGCGCCTGGGAGAGCCGCCCGCCCCAGGCCGAGGCCTACGAAGCGGCCGCCCGGCTGGTGGAGCGCCGGGGCATCCCGGGCTTCGTGAAGGCGCTCCAGACGGTGGGCCAGCCCCGGATACTCGCCGAGGAGTTGCCGGAGGCGGACACCATCTGGCTGCGGCACCTGCGGCGCATGGACGAGAAGGTGGTGCCGTCGATCCTGCGGGGCGCAGCCTCATCCGATCTACCCAGCCACAAGGAGCTCCACGACGTCGTCGTGCCCACCCTCATCCTGGCCTGGACCGGTGACCCCGCCCATCCGGTGTCGACGGCCGAGAAGCTGGCCGAGCTCATGGTCATGAGCGAGCTGCACGTGGCCAGCGACCTGGCCGGCGTGCGCCGCTGGCCCGAGCTGGTGCGGGACTTCCTCGCCGGCATCTGCCTCTGGGAGAACGCCTAGCTCGGGGGGATCGGGGCCGAGCGAAGGAAGCCGGCCATGTCGTCGGCCCGGTAGAGCTTGTGGGTCGTCGGGTGCTGCGGGGCCTTGCCCACCACCACGCCGTCGGCCAGCTCACCCCAGAACCCCTCGTACACCTGTCCCGACCGGTGCGGGTCCTTGATGTAGTGGTTGACCGGCTTCTGGACCTCGAGCCCGGAGGCCAGCCACGACGGCTCGTCGAGGAAGAGGACCACCCGGGGGCAGAAAAGGGCCAAGGCGGTGCTGAAACGCGACGGGTCCTCCCCGACGTGGAGGAGGCTGGTGAGGGCCAGCGCCTCACCCAGCCCCCACGTGGGGTACCGGAGGCGGAACAGGACCTGGGCCCAGCGGCGGATCTCGCTCCAGAAACCCAGGGGGTCGGGATAGAAGAAGCTCTCGTTGGCCTCGCCCAGCGTGAGCGGGCGGTCGTGCCAGGTCAGCACCGGGTCCCGCCAGACCGGGGGCTTGGTGGTGACGAACAACAGCCACGCGTTCAGCGACCCCGGCGAGTTGGCCGGCCAGTCGGCGCCCTTGGCCTCCAGGGCGGCGCGCCCCCGCTTGTTCAGCGCCCTCGCCGCGGTGAGCCGCTCGTCGGCTCGCGGCGAGTAGAGCTGGGAGTCGTTGCGTCGTCTGAAGGCGATGATACGGTCCTTTTCGGCCATGGTAGTGGTGGGCTTGACGGGTGGAATCGGGTCGGGGAAGTCCACCGTGGCGGCGATGTTGGCGGAGCTGGGCGCGGTGGTCGTCGACGCCGATCGCCTGGCCCGGGAGGCGGTGGCGGTGGGCACCGACGGGTTCCGGGCGGTGGTCGACCGCTTCGGGTCGGGCGTCGTCGCCGGCGACGGGGCCCTGGACCGGCGGGCGCTGGCCGGCGTGGTGTTCGACGACCCTGTCGCCCTCGCCGACCTGAACGCCATCGTCCACCCGCCGGTGCGGGCGGCCATCGCCGAGCGGGTGGCGGCCCTGGAGGGCACGGACGCGGTGGTGGTGCTCGAGATCCCGCTGCTGGTCGAGTCCGGCCGCTCCTACGGCGCCTCCCGGGTGGTCGTCGTCGACTGCCCGGAGGACGTGGCCGTGCGCCGGCTGGTCGAGGGGCGGGGCATGGGCGAGGACGACGCCCGCCGGCGCATCGCCGCCCAGGCGTCCCGGGCCGAGCGGCGGGCGGTCGCCGACGCTGTCATCGACAACAGCGGCTCCCCTGACCACCTCCGCCGGCAGGTGGACGCCCTCTGGGAGGAGCTCCACCGCCGGCGGGAATAGGAGGGTCTCGGCCAAAGTTGATGCATATCGACTCAGGTTTGTTGTTGAGGAGGTATGCATGGCAAAGGCAGTTGGCATCGACCTCGGCACCACCAACTCGGTGGTCGCCGCCATGGAGGCGGGCGAGCCCGCCGTCATCCCCAACGCCGAAGGCGGCCGGACGACCCCGTCGGTCGTCGGCTTCGCCAAGGCCGGCGAGGTACTGGTCGGCGACGTGGCCAAGCGCCAGGCCATCACCAATCCCGACCGCACCATCCGCTCGGTCAAGCGCCACATGGGGACCAAATGGACCGTCGGCATCGACGGCAAGGACTACCGGCCCCAGGAGATCTCGGCCCGGATCCTGCAGAAGCTGAAGCGGGACGCCGAGGCCTACCTGGGAGAGCCCGTCACCCAGGCGGTGATCACCGTCCCCGCCTACTTCGACGACGCCCAGCGCACCGCCACCAAGGAAGCCGGCACCGTCGCCGGCCTCGAGGTGCTGCGCATCATCAACGAGCCCACCGCCGCCGCCCTGGCCTACGGGCTCGACAAGGAGGGCGCCGACCAGACCGTCCTCGTGTTCGACCTCGGCGGTGGCACGTTCGACGTGTCCGTCCTCGAGATCGGTGAAGGCGTCTTCGAGGTCAAGGCCACCAGCGGCAACACCCACCTCGGCGGCGACGACTGGGACCAGCGGATCATCGACTGGCTGGTCACGTCGTTCAGGAACGACCACGGCGTCGACCTGGCCAAGGACAAGATGGCCGTCCAGCGCCTGAAGGAGGCGGCCGAGAAGGCCAAGATCGAGCTCTCCACCACCCAGGAGACCCAGATCAACCTGCCGTTCGTGACGGCCACGTCCGCCGGCCCGTTGCACCTGGACTACAAGCTCACCCGGGCCAGGTTCCAGGAGCTGACGTCCGATCTGGTGGAGGCCACCCGCAAGCCGTTCGAGCAGGCCGTCAAGGACGCCGGCCTGTCGGTCGAGGACATCGACCACATCATCCTCGTGGGCGGGTCCACCCGCATGCCGGCCATCGTGGACCTGGTCCGCTCCCTCACCGGCAAGGAGCCCCACAAGGGGGTCAATCCCGACGAGGTGGTGGCCGTGGGCGCCGCCATCCAGGCCGGCGTGCTGAAGGGGGAGGTCAAGGAGGTCCTGCTCCTCGACGTCACCCCCCTGTCCCTCGGCATCGAGACCAAGGGCGGGGTGATGACCAAGCTGATCGAGCGCAACAGCACCATCCCCACCAAGCGGTCGGAGGTCTTCACCACCGCCGACGACAACCAGCCGTCGGTGGAGGTCCACGTGCTGCAGGGCGAGCGGGAGATGGCCTCGGCCAACCGCACCCTGGGCCGGTTCCACCTGACCGACCTGCCGCCGGCGCCGCGTGGTGTGCCGCAGATCGAGGTCACGTTCGACATCGACGCCAACGGCATCGTCCACGTCTCGGCCAAGGACCGGGCCACGGGCAAGGAGCAGTCGATGACCATCACCGGCCAGTCCTCCCTGTCGTCGGAGGAGATCGACCGCATGCTGCGCGACGCCGAGGCCCACGCCGAGGAGGACCGCCGCCGGCGGGAGGAGGCCGAGGTCCGCAACACGGCCGACTCGCTGGTGTACCAGACCGAGCGGCTGGTCAAGGACCACCCCGACGCGGCGGTCTCGGATGCCCTGCAGGCGCTGCGCGACGCGCTCAAGGAGGACGACATCGACACCATCCGGTCCCGCACCGAGGCCCTGGCCGCGGCCGGCGAGGAGCTGGGCCGGCGCCGGTACGAGCAGGCGGCGTCTACGCCGGACGACGACGAGGTGGTCGACGCCGAGATCGTGGACGAGCGGATGTCGGCCTGACGTCAGGACGATCGGTTTCGGCGTTGCCGGCGGGACCGTACGAAGTCGAGGGCCTCGCCGGCCAGCACCCGCCACGGCGCACCGGCGTCCATGGCGGCGCCTCGACCGTATCGCCGGGCTCGCGCCCGATCGCTAGTTCGCCGAGTCGGGCGCCCCGCTGATCCAGTCCCGGCCGTACACGGCCTTCAGCCGGGCATCGGCCTCATGCAACTGGCGTTCCAGCGCGTCCAAGAGATCGCCGGGCTCCGGGCCGCACGTTTCCCGCGCTCCGACCGGTTGGTGGGGTCGCGTGGTGCCGGGAACGGGCCGGGCCGCGCCAGGTGCCAGCCGCGCCCCACGACGGTCGACCTCGACCGCGGTGGGGGCGTTGATCCCCGCCGCCCGGGACCGTCGCGGGGGGCCGAAGAACCCTCGCTGGGTTGCGGCGACGGCTCGTTCAGGACGGGGAGCGAGAAGCAAGAGGGCGCCCAGGAAGATCGACCCGACGGCGAGTGAAAGCGGCCCACTGAGGCCTTGGCCGGTGCGGGCGAGGGGGACGCGTAGGCCGGCTTCGGCCGGGACGAGGGAGACGCCGGTGGAGGCCGTGGTGGCGCCCGGGCCCACCGTCGTGGTCAGGCCCTGGGCTGTCTGGTCCGTGGCGGTGGTCGTGGTGGTCCCGGTCCCGACCGTCGAGGTGGTGGTGCCGGAGGCCGGCGTGGTCGTGGTCGTCCCCACGGCCAGGGTGGTGGTGGTGGTCGTCGTCGCCGGCGCTTGAGTGGTGCTCGAAACCCCTGGGGGCAGGGTGGTGGTGGTCGTCGCCCCCGGCGCTTGGGTGGTCGTCGTCGCCCCCGGCGCTTGGGTGGTCGTCGTCGCCCCCGGCGCTTGGGTGGTCGTCGTCGCCCCCGGCGCTTGGGTGGTCGTGGTTGCCCCCGGGGCCTGGGTGGTGGTCGTGGTGGCCGGCGTCGTCGTGCTGGTCGTGGTCCCCGGCACTGCGGTCGTCGTGGTCGTCGCCGGCGCCGCCGTGCTCGTCGTGGTGGCCGGCACCGCCGTCGTCGTGGTTCCCGGCACCGCCGTCGTCGTGGTCGTCGTCGGCACCGTGCTGGTGGTGGTGGCCGCCGGCGCCGTGGTCGTGGTGGAGGCGGGCGGGCAGTTCATCCCGCCGATCGTGTTGGCGTCGAGGGTGACGGCGCCGGTGAGGGCGAACAGCCGCCCGTCCACCACCGCGCCGGTGTTGGCGGTGATCGAGACGTTGGCGATGATGGTGCCGGCGATCTGCGAGTTGGTCCCGAGGGTGGCGGAGCTGCCGACCGCCCAGTAGACGTTGCACGCCTCGGCCCCGCTCTGCAGGATCACACGGCTGCCTGACGCGGTGGTGAGCGTGCTGCCGATCCGGAAGACATACTCACCGCCCCCGCTGAGGTAGAGGTCCCCCGTCAGCTGGGCCGAGCTGGCGAAGCAGTACACGCCGGGTAGGAGGGGGTCGGCGGCCGTGCCGACGTCCTGTCCAAGGACCTGGCCGGTCAGGTCCTGGCACGGCGTGCGGCTTTGCAGGTCGCCGTAGGCGGAGCCGGCGTCGATCAGCGCCTGCTGCGCCACCGCGTTGCCGACGTGCAGGGCCCCGCTCCTGGTCACGGTGCCGAACCCGGTCACGGAGGTTCCCGGGTACAGCCCGACGTCTCCGTTGATCGTGGTCGCGCCGGTGTTGGTGATGGTGGTGTTGGCCAGAACGGCAAAGCTTGTCGCCGTGCCGAGCGGCACTGCCCCTCGCGCACTGCCTCCCCCCACGAGGACGGCGAGGAGCGACAGGCCCAAGGCCACCAGGGCCAGCTCGGCCGGGCGGCGTCGCCGGCTCACCCGAGCGCTCATCGGGCCAAGATCCCGGGCGGCCGAGGGCTGTTCCGAGCCCCGCATCCGGGATGCTTGGTGAACAAAGCACAGTGAATGCGTGCGCCGTTGGCCGAACTGCCGTACATGTTTTTGCCGCCCCGTCTGCTTGAGCTGCGTGAACCCTAGCCCGCGGACCCCGCCGCCTCTCCGTGCCCGGAGTTGTCACAGGCCGCCGGTACCCTGGACCGGTGCCTCCGTTCCAGGTCGTCAGCGACTTCGAGCCCGCCGGCGACCAGCCCAAGGCGGTCGAGGCCCTGGCCGCCGGCGTCGAGCGGGGCGACCGGTTCCAGACGCTGTTGGGCATCACTGGCAGCGGCAAGAGCGCCACCATCGCCTGGACGATCGAGAAGGTCCAGCGGCCCACGCTGGTCATCGCCCCCAACAAGTCGCTGGCCGCCCAGCTGGCCAATGAGTTCCGGGAGTTCTTCCCTCACAACCGGGTCGAGTACTTCGTCAGCTACTACGACTACTACCAGCCCGAGGCCTACCTCCCGAGCTCGGACACCTACATCGAGAAGGACAGCTCGATCAACGACGAGATCGAGCGCCTGCGCCACTCGGCCACCTGGGCCCTGGTCTCCCGGCGGGACGTCATCGTGGTCGCGTCCGTCTCCTGCATCTACGGCCTGGGCACTCCCGAGGAGTACACCAAGCACGTCCTGCCGGTCAGCCGGGGCATGGAGATCGACCAGCGGGCCATCCTTCGCCAGCTGGTGGACATGCAGTACGAGCGCAACGACATGAACTTCATCCGGGGCGAGTTCCGGGTGCGGGGCGACACCATCGAGATCCACCCGGCCTACGAGGAGCAGGGCGTCCGGATCGAGCTCTTCGGCGACGAGGTGGAGCGCATCAGCCGGGTCGACCCCCTGACCGGGGAGATCCTCGAGGTGCTGGAAGACGTCGTCGTCTTCCCCGCCACCCACTACGTGGCCGGCGAGGAGCGGATGAAGCGGGCCATCGGCACGATCGAGGTGGAGCTCCAGGAGCGGCTGGCCTGGTTCGAGGAGCACGGCAAGCTCCTCGAGGCCCAGCGCCTCCGCATGCGGACCAGCTACGACCTGGAGATGATGCAGGAGGTCGGGTTCTGCAACGGCATCGAGAACTACTCCCGCCACATCGACGGGCGGGTCGCCGGCCAGCCGCCCCACACCCTCCTGGACTTCTTCCCCAAGGACTACCTGCTGGTCATCGACGAGTCCCATGTCACCGTGCCCCAGCTCCACGGCCAGTACGAGGGCGACCGGTCGCGCAAGGAGACCCTGATCGACCACGGCTTCCGGCTGCCGTCGGCGGCCGACAACCGGCCCCTGCGCTTCGACGAGTGGTACGAGCGGGTCAACCAGTGCGTCTTCCTGTCGGCCACCCCGTCGGACTACGAGATCGGCCAGTCCACCCAGGTGGTCGAGCAGATCGTCCGGCCCACCGGCCTGACCGACCCCGAGGTGGTCGTGAAGCCCACCAAGGGCCAGATCGACGACCTCATGGAGCAGATCCGGGTCACCATCGAGAAGGGCGACCGGGTCCTGGTCACGACACTCACCAAGAAGATGGCCGAGGACCTGACCGACTACCTGCTGGAGCTGGGGGTCAAGGTCCGTTACCTCCACAGCGAGGTCGACACGATCCAGCGCATCGAGATCCTGCGTGACCTGCGGCTGGGGGAGTTCGACGTGCTGGTCGGGATCAACCTGCTGCGGGAGGGCCTGGACCTGCCCGAGGTGTCGCTGGTGGCCATCCTCGACGCCGACAAGGAGGGGTTCCTCCGGAGCGAGACGTCGCTGATCCAGACCATGGGGCGGGCGGCCCGGAACGTCGACGGCCAGGTGATCATGTACGCCGACAAGGTCACCGACTCCATGCAGCGGGCCATCTCGGAGACCAACCGCCGACGGGGCGTGCAGGAGGCCTACAACCGCGAGCACGGGATCGACCCCCAGACCATCCGCAAGGCGGTCACCGACATCCTCGCCACCCTCCGGCCCGACGGTGACGGTGAGGCACCGAGGCCGGGCAAGGACCGCCGGTCGCGCAAGCGCGACAAGGTGCGGAGCGACTTCGCCGAGCTCCCTCAGGACGAGCTGGAGCGGCTGATCCGCACCCTGGAGGAGGAGATGAAGGAGGCGGCCACCGACCTGCGCTTCGAGTACGCCGCCCGGCTACGCGACGAGATCCACGACCTCAAGCGGGAGCTCAAGCAGGTGGTGTGAGCGGCTCGCTCGACAGGACCAGCGTCGGGTCGCCGACCCTGACCTCCAGGCGGTGGGGGAACCGGCGCTCGGCCTCGGCGATGACCTCCCGGTCGCGGGCGTACCAGCCGGCGTCCGTCGGCCACCACGAGGCGACGAACACCGCGTCGCACGTGTCGAGCTGGGTGGGGTGGACGACGGCGGCGAAGTCCCGGGGGCTGTCCAGGTAGGCCAGCATCGGCGACACGCCGATGTTCACCACGCAGCTCCGCCCGCCGGCGGCGTTGACCTCGCCGATGAGGGCGGCGGCGTGGCGGTAGGCGGTCGGGTGACCGGTGAAGCCCGGGGCCAAGGCCCAGGCGGTGACGGCGCACGAGGCTGCTCCCACGACCGCGGCGACCGGGACCCGGCCGACGGCGACGGCGGCGAGGTAGGCGGCGCCGGGCACGAGCCACACGAAGAAGCGGGGGGTGAGGGCGGAGGACTGCAACCCCGCCCACTGGACCAGTAGGACGGCGGCGAGGGCGGCCGCCGCACCCCGGGCCGCCCGGCTCCCTCGGAGCACCAGGACGCCGCCCGCCACGACCAGCGGCAACGCCGCCGCCGAGGCCCACCCGCCGCCCGTGGCCATCACCGCCACCCGCCACGGCAGGTCCGCCTCGAGCACCCTCGCGTAGCTGCCCATGGTGTCGATCATGGAGGCGGCCATCCCCACGTAGGCGACGCCGGCGACGCACGCCGCCCCCGTGAACCGGACGCGCCAGCGGGCGTCGAACTCCCGCCGGGCGGCGACCAACCCGGCGTGGGCGGCCAGCACCGGCAGCATGTAGAGGTGGGTCGCCAGACCGGCGCCGGCGACCGCGCCGTAGGCGGCATCCCACCAGCCCGGGCGGCCCGGCCGGTCTTCGACGGCGAGGACGGTGGCGACGATGGCGCACAGCACCAGCAGGCTGTAGCCGCGCACTCCCCGGGAGAGGGTGGCGAAGGTGGGGTTGGCGGCGAGGAGTCCGCCGGCGACCAGGCCGGCGGCGAGGCCGTGCCGGCGGGCGGCGAACCACGTCAGCACGCCGACCGCCGCCGCCCCGCACAGGATGGGGAGGATCCGCAGGGTGGCGGCGTCGGTGCGGCCCGTGACCACCCGTACGAGCTGCTCCAGGAAGGAGAAGAAGGGGTGGTTGTTGAACGCGGCCTGGGAGCTGAACGCGGCCCACGGCGGCCCCGGCTTGACGAACATGCCGACGGTGTGGGCGCTGTCGAAGTCGAGGGCTCGGCCCAGGCCCGGGAGGTAGGCGAGGAACGTCACCACGCCGAGGCCGGCGCCGGCCCCAACTGCGGCAGCCGACGGCGCCGGCGCCGGCGTCGGCGTGGCTCGCACGGTCGGTGTCCCCGCAGCCCGCGGTCGGGTGATGTGCATGCGATGTGCCCCCGGGGTCAGTTTCGTCAGCGGCGGCCGGGAGCTTGAGCCCGGAGATCCGCTCAGTTCGGGCGCCGGGCCGGTCGATACATCGGGGGTGACCCTTGTGGCCGACCCGAGCGTGCCCGAGCGCGCCCGCCGGCGGTGGTTCGCGGCCGCCTGGACCGCCCCGGTGTGGGCCCACCTGGTGGCCCTGGCCCTGCTGCTGGTCGCCATGATGGCCGTCGTCGGCACCGCCTCCTCCTTCTCCGCCGACGAGGGGGCCGCCATCGTGCAGGCCCGGTCGCTGTCGGAGGGGGCCGGGTGGCTGGTGGAGCACCCGCTGCCCGGGGCCGACCCTGCCGGCGTCAACTACCCGCTGGAGTTCTCCGAGCACGGCCGCCGGGGATGGGCGCCCTACGCCAAGCACCCCCTGTACCCGCTGCTGCTGGCCGGCGCCGACCGTGCCGGGGGCGTCGCCGCCATGGTGCTGCTCTCGCTGGCCGGCACCGTGGCCGCCGCCGGCCTGGCCGCCGCCCTCGCCCGCCGGCTGGATCGGGCACTGGCCCGGCCGGCGCTGTGGTCCACCGGCGTGGCCAGCCCGCTGTTCTTCGACGGCCACCTGCTGATCGCCCACACCCTGGGCGCCGCCCTGGCCGCCGCCGGGGTGCTGGCCTTCCTCGCGGCCCTCGAGCGCCGCAGCCCGGCCCGGGCCCTGCTCGTGGTGCCGGCCCTCGCCGCCTGCGTACTGCTGCGCAACGAGGGGCTGTTCATCGCCGCCGCACTCGCCGCGGTGGCCGGCGCCGTCGCCCTGCGCCGGTCGGATGTTCGCCCGGTGGCCGCGGTGGCCGCGGTGGCCTCGCTTGTCGCCGGCGCCGGCGCCTTCCTGCTCGACCGGGAGTGGACCGCCCGCATCGTCGGGGCCACAGACAGCGGGCCGGGGTCGGTGGCAGTGCCGGCGGGGAGCACCGGGCTGCTGGCCGGGCGGGTGAAGGGGTTCCTGCTGACCTGGCTGACCCCCAGCTACAGCGGCCGGCCCGTGCTCGGGCTGCTGCTCCTCGTCATGCTCGCCGCCATTGCCTACGGGGCCCTGGCCGCCCGCCGCCACGCCGGCGACGGTCGTCGCATCCTCGCCGGCGCCGGCGTGGCCGCCGCAGCCTCCGTCGCCGCCCTTCTGGTCGCCCCCGGCACCGTCGTCCCCGGCCTCCTGCTGGCCTTCCCCCTCGGCTCGGCGGGGCTCTTCCTCGTGAGCCGGCGGACCCTGCGCACCGAGCCCGCCCGGGTGGCGGCCGGCGTCTCGCTCCTGTTCGTCGTGGCCGTCGTCGCCACCCAGTACGCCAAGGGAGGCGGTGGCGAGTGGGGCGGCCGGTACTTCGCCGTGGCCCTTCCCATCGCCGTCCCCGTCCTGCTGCTCGCCCTCCGGGACACGGCGACGGCGCTGGGGCCGGCGCTTGCCCGCCGGGCCGGCGTCGCCCTGGTCGTCTGTTCGGTGGCCCTGAGCACCATGGGGATCACCGCCCTCCGGTCGTCTCACCGGGCCAACACCCGCCTCGTCGCCGCCGCCGAGCGGGCCGGGGTGAGCGTCGCCGCTGGCGACCGGCCGGTGATGGTGACCACCGAGGGCGCCATGCCCCGGTTCGCGTGGCCGACGTTCGATCGCCAGCGGTGGCTCCTCGCCGGCCCCGAGGGCCTCGACGACCTCTTCGCCCGCCTCGCCGGCGCCGGCGTGGCCCGCATCGGTTTCGTGACCCGCAACGTCGACCGTGACCAGGCGCTGCTGGACGCCGCCGGCGTGCGCGTCGTCAGCGCCGACAGCTCCGAGGGCGGCCGGCGGTGGCACGTCCTGGTGGTCGACATCCCCTGCTGCCCATGAACCGGGTTCAGGCTGCGTCGCCGGCATCGCGGGTAGCGGGGAGGCCGCCCGCGGCGCCGGGCGCGGGGCCGGCGCCGGTTCGCCGGGGCTGGCGGCGGGCATGGGGTCTCCCGGTGTGGGCCCACCTCGTCGCCCTCACCCTCATCCTGCTGGTGCTGGTGCCCGTGGTCGGCAGCCCGCAGTCGTTCCTGGCGGACGAGGGTGCGGCGATCCTCCAGGCCCGCTCGCTCGCCGCCGGCCAGGGATGGATCCTCGAGCATCCCCTTCCCGAGGTGGACCCGGCGGGCGCCTGGTATCCCGTCGTGAACGCAGAGCGCGGGCAGAAGGGATTCGCACCGCTCGCCAAGCACCCGGCGTACGCGGTGCTCACGGCCGCCGCGGCGCGCGTGGCCGGCGTCACGGGCATCGTCCTTCTGTCACTGGCGGGGACCGTCCTGGCCGCGGGCCTTGCCGCCGCCCTTGCCGGCCGGTTCGACGGCCGGCTCGTCCGCCCGGCGTTGTGGGCGGTCGGGCTCGGGAGCCCGATGCTCTTCGACGGCTTCCTGGCCATGGGCCACACCCTGGGGGCGGCCTGCGCGACGGCCGCCGTGCTGGCTGCCGTGGTGACGCTGCAGGAACGGCGGCCGGCAATGGCCCTCCTCGTGGCCCCCGGCGTTGCCGGGGCGGTGCTCCTGCGCAACGAAGCCCTGCTCTTCGCCGCCGCCTTGGTGGTGGTCGGCTCCGTGGTGGCGATCCAGCGCGTCTACCGCCGGCCGGCCCTCTTGATGGCCGGATCCGTACTCGTGGCCGCGGCGGCCGCTCGCCTCGTCGAACGGATCTGGATCGCCAGTATCGCCGGCGAAGCGGTCGCGGCCTCCGTGCCCGTGCCGTCGTCGGGCGCCGGCTTCCTCCGGGGCCGGGCCGACGGCTTTCTGGCGACGTGGGTGAACCCGGCATACGGAGGATCCCCGAACCTCCGGCTGTCCCTCCTTCTTCTCATCCCCGGGATCGGCTGGGGCGCCTCCCGTGCCCGGGTCGACCCGGAGGACCGAGCCGGCATTCTCGGCGGTGCGGCGGTCGCGGCGGCCGCAGCCATCGCCGGCTGGACGATCGACCCGACGAACGTCGTACCCGGTCTGCTCGTCGCCTTCCCGCTGGCCACGGCCGGCCTGTTGGTACTGCGCCGCCGGCTGTTCGAGGATGTCGGGCTCGCTGTCGTCGCCGCCACGGCCGGCGTCTTCGCCCTCGCCGTCCTGGGCACCCAGTACTCCGAAGGGGGGAACGGCGAGTGGGGTGGCCGGTACTTCGCGCTCCTGGTGCCCGCGGCCGTCCCTCTTTTCCTCGCCGCCTTGCACGCCCAGGGCCTGGCCCTGCCGGTGCTCGTGCGCCGGGGGGCTGCCGCCGCCCTCGTGGTGTGCTCACTCGCCCTGTCGGCGATGGCGATCGGGGGCCTCCGGGCCAGCAACAGGGCTGGAGTCGAGATGGCCGCCCGGGTCGAGGCCGCGGGCCGGGCCACAGGAGATCCCCGGCCTGTCGTGCTCACCACGTGGGGGGCTGGTCCGCGCCTGCTGTGGCCCACGTTCGAGGACCACCGCTGGCTCTACGCCCGGGGGCCGGATCTGGCTGATGCGGCCAGCAGGTTGCGCGCCGCCGGGGTCGACCGGTTCGTCCTCCTGACACGGGACCTGGCCCACGACCTGCCCATGCTCTCCGGCTTCTCCGTGCTCACCACCGACGGGCCGCCGGACGGTCTGCGGGAGCAAGTCCTGGTCGTGGGGACCGGCACGGGCTGACGAATCGCCGCGGTCGCTTCCCGGTGACAGCACGTATCCTCGGAGGGTGTCCGACAAGCTTGTGATTCGGGGCGCGCGCGAGCACAACCTGCGCAACGTCTCCATCGAACTTCCCCGCGACAAGCTGGTGGTCTTCACCGGCCTCTCCGGGTCCGGGAAGTCGTCACTGGCGTTCGACACGATCTACGCCGAAGGGCAACGGCGGTACGTGGAATCCCTCTCCGCCTACGCCCGCCAGTTCCTGGGCCAGATGGACAAGCCCGATGTCGACTTCATCGAGGGGCTGTCGCCGGCCATCTCCATCGACCAGAAGTCGGCCTCGCGGAACCCCCGGTCCACCGTCGGCACGATCACCGAGGTCTACGACTACCTGCGCCTCCTGTGGGCCAGGATCGGCGTTCCCCACTGCCCGACGTGCGGGGCGGTGGTGGCCCGCCAGACCCCCCAGCAGATCGTCGACCGCATCCTGCAGCTGCCCGACGGCACCCGCTTCCAGGTGCTGGCGCCGGTCGTGCGGGGGCGGAAGGGCGAGTACGAGGGCCTGCTCGAGGAGCTCGCCTCCCAGGGCTACACCCGGGCCCGGGTCGACGGGGAGCTGCTGGAGCTCGCCGACAGAGCCAGCGCCAAGCTGGCTCGCTACGAGCAGCACACCATCGAGGTGGTGGTCGACCGCCTCGTGCGCCGTGAGGGCATCGAGCGCCGGCTCACCGACTCCCTGGAGACGGCCCTGCGCCTGGCCGAGGGGGTCGCCGAGGTGGAGCTGGTGCCCAGGGACGAGGCCGGTGAGCCTGAGATACTCACCTTCAGCCAGCACCTGGCCTGCCCCAACGACGGCACGTCGTTCCCCGAGCTGGCTCCCCGGAACTTCTCGTTCAACTCCCCGTACGGCGCCTGCCCGCACTGCGACGGCCTCGGGACCCGCTTCGAGGTCGACCCCGAGCTCGTCGTCCCCAACACCGATCTGACCCTCGACGAGGGGGCGGTGGCGCCGTGGGCCGGCGCCCGCGGGGAGTACTTCCACCGGGTCCTCGCCGCCGTCGCCGAGACCTACGGTTTCCGGACCACCACGCCGTTCAGGAAGCTGACCAAGGCGCAGCAGAAGGTGCTGCTCTACGGGTCGGGCACCAAGCAGGTGCACGTCCAGTACCGGAACCGCTACGGGCGTACCCGGTCGTACTTCACCCACTACGAGGGCGCTGTCCCCTACCTGCAGCGCCGGCACTCCGAGGCGGAATCCGACTACATGCGCGACCAGATCGAGGGCTACATGCGGGAGGTGCCCTGCAAGGACTGCGGCGGCGCCCGCCTGAAGCCTGAGTCGCTGGGCGTCACCGTCGCGGGCAGGAACATCCACGAGGTGTGCGATCTCTCGATCGCCAAGTCGGCGGAGTTCCTGGCCACCGTCGAGCTCTCCTCACGCGACGCGATGATCGCCGAGCGGGTGGTGAAGGAAGTCAACGCCCGGATGCAGTTCCTGCTCGACGTGGGGCTCGACTACCTCACCCTGAACCGCTCGGCCGGCACCCTGGCCGGCGGGGAGGCGCAGCGTATCCGCCTGGCCAGCCAGATCGGCAGCGGCCTTGTCGGCGTGCTGTACGTGCTCGACGAGCCGTCGATCGGCCTCCACCAGCGGGACAACCGCAAGCTGATCGACACCCTGATCCGCCTGCGCGACCTGGGCAACACGGTCATCGTCGTCGAGCACGACGAGGACACCATCCGGGTGGCCGACCACGTCGTCGACATCGGGCCGGGCGCCGGAGAGCACGGTGGCGAGATCGTGGTCAGCGGGTCGGTGAAGGACCTGGTCCGGGAGGCACGGTCGATCACCGGCCAGTACCTCTCCGGCGAGCGCTCCATCCCGGTGCCGGCCATGCGCCGGGAACCGCGCGAGGGCTGGCTGGTCGTGCGCGGGGCGAGGGAGCACAACCTCAAGAACATCGATGTCGAGCTGCCCCTCGGCTGCTTCGTGTGCGTGAGCGGCGTGTCGGGGTCGGGCAAGTCGACCCTCGTCAACGACATCCTCTACCGGGCGCTCATGCAGCGCGTCTACAAGTCGAAGACCGTGCCCGGCCGGCACAAGAGGATCGAGGGCGACGAGCTGCTCGACAAGGTCATCAACATCGACCAGTCGCCCATCGGCCGCACCCCCAGGTCCAACCCCGCCACCTACACCGGCGTCTGGGACCACGTCCGCAAGCTGTTCAGCCAGACCCAGGAGGCCAAGGTCCGGGGCTACCTGCCCGGGCGGTTCTCGTTCAACGTCAAGGGCGGCCGGTGCGAGGCGTGCGCCGGCGACGGGACGATCAAGATCGAGATGCACTTCCTGCCCGACGTGTACGTGCCCTGCGAGGTGTGCAAGGGCGGGCGGTACAACCGGGACACCCTCGACGTCACCTTCAAGGGCAAGAACGTGGCCGAGGTGCTCGACCTGTCCTGCGAGGAGGGGGCCGAGTTCTTCGCCAACCAGCCGGTGATCTCCCGGCACCTCGACACCCTGGTCGACGTGGGGCTGGGCTACGTGCGGCTCGGGCAGCCGGCGCCGACCCTGTCGGGTGGGGAGGCCCAGCGGGTGAAGCTGGCCAGCGAGCTGTCCAAACGGGGGACCGGCCACACCATCTACATCCTCGACGAGCCGACCACCGGCCTCCACTTCGAGGACATCCGCAAGCTGCTCACCGTGCTCAGCCGGCTGGTCGACCAGGGAAACACCGTGCTGGTGATCGAGCACAACCTCGACGTCATCAAGAGCGCCGACTGGGTCATCGACCTCGGCCCGGAAGGAGGCGACGGCGGCGGCACGGTCATCGTGGAAGGCCCGCCGGAGGTGGTGGCGAAGACGCCGGACAGCTACACCGGCAAGTTCCTGGCCGACGTGCTGGGCAGGTAGGACTCGGCCGGATCAGCCGCCCGGCTGACCAGAGCGGCCAGGGAGATGACAAGGAGCAGGAGCGTCGACCGGGTGCCGCCGAAGTCGTTGCCGAGGACGTCGCCGCTGCAAAGGGTGAGGAACCCCAGCTGGACGGCGACGATCCAGCGCAGCTCCACCGGGCCCCGCCGGCGAGCCAGCACTATCGTGCCGGCGATCAACGCAGCCACCGTGGCCGCCATGCCGACCAGCTCCTGGCCGTGGAGCCAGCGCTCCCGGACCGCGTCGACGAGCCCGGTCAACGGGAGAACGAGGCCTTCCGAGGGCAGCCCGCCGCCGGGCACCACCAGGCGGACGACGGCGAGCCACGCCACGAGCGCCGCCGCGGGGACGAGTAGGAGGGGAAGATCCTCCTTGCGGCGGCGGGCCAGCACGAGGGCCAGGGGGACCAGGATGGTCGTCTCGCGGGTGAGGACGGCGGCGGCGGCGGCACACCAGGCCAGCCTCGAGTGGCCCCGTACGGTCGCCAAGACGGTGACCAGGGCGAGTGAAACGGCGAGGGCGTCGGCGAGGCTCCCCGTCAGCGCCCAGAGCGAGCCGGGAAGGACCGGGTAGGCGAACGCCAACCACGGAGGGCCGCGAAGGGAGCGGGAGAGCTCCCCGAGGGCCACCCCGCCGGTGACCAGGCCGAGGAGGTTGACGGCGACCAGCGCCCAGACCAGGCCGGGGCCGCCACCCGAGGGGTGGAGCAACCATGCCAGCACCGGGTAGAGCGGCCGCTGGTAGCGGTAGCGAGGATTGTCCAGCGCCGGCGCCACCGCCTCCGGGTGCATCGGGTCCCTGGCGATGGCGTAGAACTGCTGGCCGTCCAGCCCGATGCCCTCGGGTGCCGAGGTCTCGGGGAAGTCGCGGGCGACGACCGCAGCCGCCGGCCCCTGGCGTCCTGCCTGGACCGGTCGCAGGATGCCGCTGCCGCTGGCCTCCACGTCCACAAGCAGGTAGACGAATGCGACAAGGGTCCCGGCCAGTGCAAGACGCAGTGGTTGCGCGCCCTGTCGCATGGAGCTTGTATCGGCGCCGCGGCCCCCTCGCTTGACCTCCGGGGCTCAAGGCGCGGATGCGCCGGGTCGATCATGTCTCCATGGCAACGGTCGGCGGGCTCATGGGCGTGCCCTCCCATGTCCTTCCCCGGTTGCACCGGACGGAGCGCGTGCCGGCTCCCCGGCTGTTGGTCGTGCTCGTGCTCCTGGCCGGCGTCCTCTTCCTCGGGTACGGCTCACAGACCATCGCCGCACCGTTCGGTGACTCCCACGACGGCCGGAACGCCGGCGTCTGGGTGGCGGCGGGCCGCGCCATCCGGGAGAGCGGCCCACTGGCGTCCCGCCTCGGGACGCGCACGCCCGAGAACGGCGTGTACGCCAACCACCCGCCTCTGATCGCCGTCGAGGTCGCCCTGGTCGAGGCCGTGGCCGGGAGGTCGAACGCCGCCAGCCGGGCGCCGGCATGGGTCGGAAGCCTGGTCGCGATCGGGCTCCTCGCTGTGCTGCTGAGCGAGCGGGGCATGCCACCCGGCGCCGCCGGCGCCGCAGTCGCCCTGGTGGTCGCCACACCGATGTTCCTGGTGTTCGGGACCATGCTCGACACACCGGTCACGTCGCTGCCGTTCGGGATCGGCGTCCTGGTCTTATGGGAGCGGGCCCGCCGGGGCCGGCGGGTCCATCCAGCCCTGGCCGCCGGCCTCGCCGCGCTCGCCGCGCTTGCCGGGTGGCAGTCCCTGCTCGTCGCCGGCCTGGTCGCGGCCTGGGCGGGGGTCCGTGTCCTGCGCCGGCGGCGGCCGGTCGGCGCCGAGGCCGGCTTCGTGGCCGGGGCTCTGGCCGGCGCCGGCCTGCTGACGGCCTGGCTGTGGTGGGGGCTCGGCGGCACCCTGCGCCCGCTCACGGAGGCCTACACGGTCCGTACCGGCGACGGCCCGGAGAACGTTGCGCTCGGCCGGTTGGCCGCCACGCTGGTCCACGACGGTCGGGCCATGTTCGGCGTGGTGCTGCTGCTCGGCCTGCTCGGCCTGGTGCCCGCGCTCGCCCGCCGGTCGACTCGAGGCCTGACCGCGGTGGCCCTCGCCGCCACCGTCCCGTACCCGCTGGTCTTCCGGACCGGGGCCGTCAACCACGAATACTGGAACTACTGGTTCGTGCTGCCGCTGGCCATCGGCCTGGCCGCCGGCGCCGCCTGGGTGGTGGACATCGTCGGCCGCGGGGCGGCCGGGCCGGCGGTGGCGGCCACCGCCGGCGTGCTGGCCACGGCGATGGCGGTCGGAGCATGGGTGAGGCCCACGCCCGCGGCGTGGGCCCTCCGGGAGGGGGTACGGGCGGGCGCGGCGGCCGAGGCCGCCACCCTGGGAGCCGGGCAGAAAGCCGGCTGGTACGCAGGCGCGGTGGGCCGGCCCGCGGCATGGGTCGGCCTGGCCGAGCGGCGGCCGGCCCTGCCGGTCTCGCCCGATGACGCCGGCCGGCTGGCGGCCGAGCGGCCGGGCGACACCGTCCTCGTCGGCAGGGTCCGCTGCCTCGCCACCGGTGCTCCTCACGTCGACTACTCGCTGGAATCGTTGGCCGACCTGCTGGCCCGGCCGCCGGAGATCGCCCTGTGCCGCACTTCGCCTCAACCCAGCAGGGGAGTCGGTCGATAAGAACACCGTGCGACGCCTGGCGAGACCGCTGTTGCTGATCGCCATCGCCGGCGCCGTCGTCGGGTTGAGCAAGGTCCACGCCACCGCCTACGGCTACGACTACACGAACTCCTTCCGTTTCGCCTGGTCGCTGGCCTACATCGCCGTGCTGTGCGCCGCCGCCTACGGCGCCGGCCTGCCCGACCTGCCGGGCTCCAAGCGGGCGGCGGCGGCCGCCGCCGCGGCCTCGACCGCCGCCGCCGCCCTGGCCATGTCGCTCCTGCAGCTGGTGGTCGGCTCCGCCCTCCTGCCCCGCTTCGTCGTCTTCGGGACACCGATCCTGCTCGTCCCCGTCGCCGTCGCCTGCTCGTCGCTGGCCCGCCGGGGTCGGGAGCGGGACGAGCAGCGGGAACGGGTGGTGGCCGTGGCCGGCCCCGACGAGAGCGCCAACCTTTCCCGGGAGCTCGATGCCCGCCCCGAGCACCCGGCGATGATCGGCTGGGTCCTGTCTCCCCAGGAGGCGGCCACGGAGACGCCCGGCGAGGAGCCCCTGGTCGACGTGGTCAGGGCCACCCGGGCCACCGCCGTGGTCCTGGACCGGGCCGCCCTGGCGGACGACTCCATCGTCGCCCAGGCCGCCCGGCTGCACGAGGCCGGCGTCCGCATCCGCACCCTCACCCTCTTCTACGACCAGTGGCTGGGCAAGCTGCCTCTGGCCGAGCTGGAGCGGATCTCCCTGCTCTTCGACATCGGCGAGCTGCACCGGGCCCGCTACGGCCGGGTCAAGCGCATCCTCGACACCGTCGCCGCCGCCGTCGGCGTGGCCGTGCTCGCCGTGGTCACGCCCGTCGTCTGGGTGGGCAACCGGCTGGGCAACCAGGGGCCCCTGCTCTACCGCCAGACCCGGGTGGGCAAGGGCGGCAGGGAGTTCGAGATCCTCAAGTTCCGCACGATGAAGCCGGCAGAGCCCGGGGAGGGCTCGACGTGGACCGCGGAGGACGACCCCCGGATCACCCCCTTCGGTGCCTGGCTGCGCAGGAGCCATCTCGACGAGCTCCCGCAGGTCGTCAACATCCTGCGTGGCGACCTGTCGGTCGTCGGGCCCCGCCCCGAGCAGCCCCAGTACGTCGACCAGCTGGCCGAGAAGATCCCCTTCTACGGGCTCCGCCACCTCGTCCGCCCGGGCCTCACCGGCTGGGCCCAGGTCAAGTACCCCTACGGGGCCAGCGAGGGTGACGCCCTGGAGAAGCTGCAGTACGAGTTCTATTACCTGCGCCACCAGAGCCTGGCCCTCGACGTCCGCATCACCGGGCGCACCCTTCGCAGCGTCCTCGGGAGGGCCGGGCGGTGAGCGGCCCGAACGTCGACGTCGTCATCCTGACGTGGAACGACGGGCCGCTCCTCGACGCCGCGGTCGGCTCCGCCCTGGTCTCGGAGGGCGTGGACGTACGCGTCTACGTGGTCGACAACGGCTCCGACCCCCCGGCCGCCGTGCCCGCCGACGATCGGGTCAGCCTCGTCCGCAACGACACCAACCGGGGCGTGGCCCCGGCCCGGAACCAGGGCGCCCGCCTGGGCGACGCCCCGTTCCTCTGCATTCTCGACAGTGACGCCCGCCTGCTGTCGGACACCCTGGCCCGGCTGATCGAGCCCCTCGAGGCATCGCTCGATGTGGCCCTCGCCGCGCCGGTCTTCACCGGCCAGGCGCCAGAGGCCAGCGCAGGCCTGGCGCCTTCGCTGACCGACAAGGCGCTGCGCCTCCTCGACGTGCGTGACAGCTACCGAACGGTCGACACCACCGGCCCCTGGTGGGATGTCGACTTCGCAATCGGGGCGTGCCAGCTCCTGCGCCGGGAGGACTTCGAGATCGCCGGCGGCTACGACGAGGGTTACTTCTATGGCCCCGAGGACGTCGACCTCTGCCTCCGGCTGCGGGAGGACGGGCTGCGCATCGTCCAGGTCGCCGGTGCCGGCTGCCACCACCCGCCCCGTCGGCGCCACCGGGGCGTGCTCACCAAGGCGGGCCTGCTCCACGCGTCGGCGGTGGCTCGCCACCTGTGGCGCCACCGCGGCTTCACCCGGAAGGTGGCGGCGGCGTGACCTCGCCCATCGACACCGGCCGCGTGAGCGGCCGCATCGACACCGGCCACGTGAGCGGCCGCATCGACACCGGCCGCGTGAGCGGCCGCATCGACACCGGCCGCGTGAGCGGCCGCATCGACACCGTGCTCGTCGCCTACCGCAGCGAGGGCGTGATCGCGCCGGCGGTGGAACGGGCCCGATCCCTCGGCGGGACCGTCGTCGTCGTCGACCACGGCGACGGTGCCTCCGCGGCCCGGGCGGCGGCGGCCGGCGCCCTCGCCATCCACGACCCGTCGAACCCCGGCTTCGGCACCGGCCAGAACCGCGGGGTGGCCTTCACCGAATCGGAACTCGTGCTCCTGTGCAACCCCGACGCCGAGATCGCGCCCGAGGCGGTCGCTGCCGGTGCTGAGCTCCTCCGGAACCGCCCCGACGTGGCCATGGTTCAGGGCGCCATCGTCAACCGGACCACCGGCGAGCCCGAGCGCAGCGCCGGCGTGGAGGTCGGCCCCGTCCACCTCCTGGGCCGCGCCCTGGGGGCCAAGGCCCTGCTCGGAGTCCCGGCGGTGGCCTCGCTGGCCCGGCGATGGCCCGTGCTCAGGGACCACGCCGAGCGGGTGCCCACCGGCCCGACGGAGGTCGACAGCCTGGCCGCCACGGCCGTCCTGGCCCGCCGCTCGGCGCTCGACGCCGTCGGCGGCTTCGACGAGTCGTACTTCCTGTACGGCGAGGATCTCGACCTGGGCAGCCGCCTTCGGGCCGCGGGCTGGAAGCTCCTGGCCGTGCCCGAGGTCTGGGCCTCCCACACCAGCGGCGGCTCGGCCCACTCCGGCTGGCACCGGGAGGCCAACTGGTGGCGGGGCACCATGCAGTTCGGCGCCGGCCGCTGGAGCGGGCCCGCGTGGGCGGCCGCCATGCTGGCGGCCGGCATCCGGTGGATGCGGCTGGCCGTCCGCCACCCGTTCCACGCTCCGGAGACCTTTGCCGCGCTGGTACAAGACCCGTGGCGCCGGCGCCGGGCGGCGCCGGCGCGCCAACGGGTGCCCCTGGCCCGCCACCGGTCGGTCCCGCTGCACTAGCCCGTCCGATGGTCGGGCACGCAGCACCCCATCTGACGTGACTCAACCGGGCACACCGAGTGGTCGATAACGACACGGTGGGACCAGTGAGCCCGAGGGAGGGCGGGCGTCGGGTGGCTTCTCCCGCCCTCACGGTGTACCGCCGGCTGTCCGGTGCCGCCCGCTCCGCCATGGCTCGCGATGCCGGCAAGCTGGGGATCGGCGGGGCCATCGTCCTGGTGTCGGGCGTGGCCCAGGCGATCATCGTGGCCCGCGCCCTCGGGCCCCGGGATTTCGGGATCGCCGCTCTCATCCTGAGCTTCCCGCCGCTCGTCTTCACCTTCTTCGACGCCCAGGCCGCCGAAGCCGTGGTCAAGTACCTGGGCCAGTTCATGGTCGCCCGTGACCGCAGCAAGGCCCTCGCCGTGCCCAAGCTCGCCTACACCGTCGACATCGGCCTGGCCCTGCTCGGCTTCCTCGTCGTCGCCGCCAGCTCGCCCTGGGTCGGGCAGCACCTCCTCGGCACCGGTGGCTACGTCGAGCTGCTCCTTCTGGTCGCCGGCACCCAGGTGATCGTCGCGCCCGCCGACACGTCCCGGGCCATCCTGACCAGCTTCGGGCGGTTCTCCGGCGTGGCTCGGGTGACCGGGGCGGCCGCCATCCTCCGCCTCGGTCTGGTCGTCGCCCTGGTCGGCAGCGGCGGGGGCATCGCCGCCTACGTGGTCGCCACGTGCGCCGGGACGGCGTTCGAGTCCCTCTTGATGGGGTGGCTGGCCAACCGGGCCGTCCGTGACGCCCTGGGAGGCAGCTGGTGGACCGGTCGCCTCGCCGACGTCCGCGGGAGTGTCCGGGAGATGGGGTGGTTCCTGCTCTACACGGACCTCTCGAGCCTGGTCGGGGTGTTCGTCAAGCAGGCCGACATCGTCATCCTCGGCATGGTCGCCGGCCCGGTCCAGACCGGCTACTACCGGCTGGCCCGCTCGCTTGCCACTCCGGCGACCAGCGTGATCACGACCCTGCAGGCCGTGCTCTACCCGCAGGTGGCCCGGCTGGCGGCCACGGGCGACGCCGCCGCCCTCATGCGCCGGGCCCGGCGGTGGTGCCTGCTCGGCGGCGTTCCCCTCGCCGCGGCGTCGCTCGTGGTATTTCCGTTCGCGCCCCAGGTGATCCGTCTGTTGAGCGGCGACGACTTCGTCGGCGCCACGGCGGCGGCGCGGTGGCTCCTCGCCGGCTCGGCCTTCGTTCTCACCTGTTTCTGGCTCCGGCCCATCCAGCTGGCGACCGGGCAGGTGCGGTTCATGTTCCTGAACGGCGTCGTGCTCGGCGTGGTCTCGGTGGCCTCCTTCTTCGCCCTCGGCGGCCCGTTCGGTGCCGCCGGCGTGGCCGCGGCCCGCACCGTGGTCGCCGGTGTCGGCGGTACCTCCGCCGGACTGTGGCGGCTGCGCTCACTCAGCCGCTCGGGGCGGCTGGTGGCAGGGCCGGAGCCGGCGTCCCCGCCGGTGGCGCTTGTCTCTTAGCTTAGGCTTCAGCGGGAGGCGAGGACGAGCACCCGGGGCCCGTTGCGCTCCGCCCGCTCCTCGACCACGTCGACGGTGGTGAAGCCGGCGTCGGTCAGCAGCCCGGTGAGCGTGCCGAGGGGCAGCCACTTGGCGTGGTCGTACATGCCGGAGAACACCTCGGTCCTACCGCCCTCGGCGTAGCGCATGTACCGGAAGCGTTCGCCGTCCACCACCAGCTCGTCCGTAGCCCGGTCGGGCGGGGCGACGTGGGTGTCGAGCATGAGGCCCTTGGCGGCGACGGCGCCGAGGGCGCGCACGTGGCTCACCGGGTCGCGCAGGTGGTAGAGGACCCCGACGTGGTGCACGAAGTCGGCGCCCACGGCGGCGAGCTCGGCCGGCGCCGCCGGCGCCTCGATGTCGCAGGTGAAGACCTCCGGACTCCAGCCGTGGAAGGCGCAACGGACGATGGTCTTCACGACGTTGTCGATCCGGGCGTCGACCGCGGTGACCCGGCCGGCCCGCTGGCAGAGGGCGATGGTGTGCACCCCCTCGAAGCACCCGATCTCGAGCACGTGGCTGCCCTGGAGGCCCAGACGCTCGTCCATCAGGACGACCCGTCGGTCGGGGATGGGCTGGGGGTCCTCCCGCTTGCCGGTCCACGCGGCGTCGCCGAAGCGCCGGCCCCGACCGTCGACCGTGAAGCAGACCCAGGGCAGGAGGCCGTTCAGGCGGTCCAGGTCGTCGTCGGAGAGGCGCTCCACCAGCGGGGCGCCGACCCGCTGCTCCTGGTAGCCGGCCCGGGGCAAGGGCGCGGCCAGCCTGCGCACCGCGGCACGTGCCCGGCGGGCGGCCTGCTTGACGGTGGCCTCGATCGGGTCCAGCGCGGCCATGCTACGGCGCCGCCTCCTCCAGGGCGGCGGGCAGCTCGGACAGGTGGGCGATGACGATGCCGGCATCGCCGGCCACCTGGTCAGGGTCGTCGTAGACGCCGGCGTAGCGGACCGGGACCATGCCCATGTTCCGGGCACCCTGCACGTCGGTGCGGACCCGGTCACCCACGTGGGCCGACCGCTCGGGGGCCACGCCGAGGGCGTCGAGGGCGACCTCGAAGATGCGGGGGTCGGGCTTGTAGAAGCCGACCTCGTCGGAGAACGTCCAGGCGTCGAACAGGTCGAGCAGCTGCCAGCGGTCGAGCAGCTCGATCAGGGTGGTGGACGGGGTCAGGCCGATGTCGCACACGATCCCCAGCCGCCGCCCTTCCGCCCGGAGGGCGCGCAGGCACTCCTCCACGCCGTCCGCCGGGTGCAGCTCGGTGGTGGCGCCGGCCTCCCCGAAGGACCGGACCAGGGCCTCCTGCAGGTCGCGACCGGCGTCGATCCCCAACTGGGCCAGCATGCAGGCGGTGGCGTCGGCCACCACGTACTGCCGGTTGGCCTTCCACGCCGACTCGTACTCGCGGAAGGCGACCCCATGGGCGGCCTCGAGCCGGGTGCGCTCGACGCCGATACCCGCGGCGTCGAGCAGCGCGGCCCACGCCCGCATCCGGCCGGCGACGAGGTTTCCGGGCGGCTCCCAGACCAGGGTGTTCCAGAAGTCAAAGGTCACGCCCTCAATGTGGTGGTCCGGCATGCCGAAAAAGAGTACGTGGCTTCTCCCGCGCAGCTTTCGGTGGTGCAAGGCCAGGGTCCGGCGGCGGTGGGAGAGGTCGACGCCTCTTCCCCGGGGGCGGCGGACCTCCTCCGCCAAGAGGCACGGGCGCTGCTGGACGCCGCCGACCGCCTCGACCCGGACGCGTTCCAGCGGGCCATCGACGTCCTCGCCGGTTGCCACGGCAAGGTCATCCTGACCGGGGCGGGGACCTCCGGGATCATCGCCCGCAAGATCGTGGCCACCCTCACCAGCACGGGGACGCCGGCCGCCTTCCTCCACCCCTCCGACGCCCTGCACGGCGGCCTGGGCGCGGTCGGCAGCCACGACGTGGTCATCGCCATCAGCAACAGCGGGGAGACGGGGGAGGTCCTCGCCCTCCTGCCGTACCTCCGGAACCGCCAGGTACCCATCGTCTCCCTGGTCGGCAACCTCACGTCCACGCTGGCCAAGGCGTCCGAGGTGGTGCTCGACGCCGGCGCCGAGCGGGAGGTCTGCCCCTTCAACCTGGCGCCCACCTCCAGCACGACCGTGGCCCAGGCCGTGGGCGACGCCCTGGCCGTGACCCTGCTCAAGGTCAAGGGCCTGACCCCGCAGATGTTCGCCCTCAACCACCCCTCCGGGCGCCTGGGCCGCCGGCTCACCCTCAGGGTCGCCGACCTGATGCACGCCGGCGACCGCCGGCCCACCGTCCCCCGCCACGCCTCCTGGCTGGAGGTCGTCGGCGCCATCGGCGACGGCGGGCTCGGCGCGGTGGCCGTCGTCGACCCCGGCGACCGGTTGGCGGGAATCGTGACCGACGGCGACCTGCGCCGGGCCCTCCAGCGCACCGCTCCCGAGGAGCTGGCCGCCATGACCGCCGAGTCCGTCATGACCGCGCTCCCGGTGACGGTCGGCCCCCACGTGCTGGCCTACGACGCCCTCCAGCGCATGGAGGACCGCCCCTCGCAGATCTCGGTGCTCCCCGTCGTCGAGGACGGCGGGCGCTGCGTCGGCCTGGTCCGGGTCCACGACATCGTCCGGGCCGGGGTCTAGCGATGGAGATCCTCGGCGTCATCCCGACCCGCATGGGGGCCGTCCGCTTCCCCGGCAAGCCCCTCGCCGACATCGCCGGCCGCCCCCTCGTCCGCTGGGTGTACGACGCGGCCACCAGCTGCCCGGTCCTCGACCGGGTGGTCGTGGCCACGCCCGACCAGGAGATCGTCGACGTCGTCCGGGCCTTCGGCGGCGAGGCGGTCCTCACCAGCCCCCACCACCCGACCGGCACCGACCGGGTGGCCGAGGTGGCCGCCTCCAGCACCGCCGACGTCGTGGTGAACGTCCAGGGCGACCAGCCTTTCGTGACCCCGGACATGCTGGAGCAGCTCGTGTCCCCCTTCGCCGCCGGCGCCGGCGTGCAGATGACGACCCTCGGCGCCCCGCTGGGACCGGACGTGGACCCCACAGATGGCAATGTGGTCAAGGTGGTCTGTGACCGGAACGGCGACGCCCTCTACTTCTCCCGGAGCCCGATCCCGTACTACCGCACGCCCGGGCCGGCGCCGGTCCTGCACCACCTCGGCCTGTACGCCTTCACCCGGGAGTTCCTCGCCGTGTACCAGACCCTCACGCCGACGCCCCTCGAGCTGTGCGAGGGCCTCGAGCAGCTCCGGGTGCTGGAGCACGGGTACCGCATCCGGGTGAGCCGGACGGACGCACCCGCGATCGAGGTGAACACCCCCGCCGACCTGCAGGCGGCCATGGCCCACGCCGGCGCCCGAGCGCTGTCGTGAACCGCGTCGAGATCGGCCCCGGGCTGGAGGTGGGGCCCGGCTGCGGCCTGACCCTGCTCGGCGGCCCGTGCGCCATCGAGGGCGAGGACTTCACCGTCGGCATGGCGGTGGCCATCCGCGACATCTGCGCCCGGGTGGGCATCGGCTTCGTCTTCAAGTCGTCCTTCGACAAGGCCAACCGCACGTCGCTCGACTCCTACCGCGGGCCCGGCCTCGACAAGGGCCTGGCCATCCTGGCCCGGGTACGGGAGGAGGTCGGGGTGCCGATCGTCACCGACATCCACGAGCCGGCCCAAGCCGCCCCCGTCGCCGAGGTCTGCGCCGTCCTGCAGATCCCCGCCTTCCTGTGCCGCCAGACGGATCTCCTGCTGGCGGCCGGCGCCACCGGCGCGGTGGTGAACGTCAAGAAGGGCCAGTTCGTCTCGCCCGCCGAGATGGCCCATGCGGTGGCCAAGATCGAGTCCACCGGGAACCGGCGCATCCTCCTGACCGAGCGGGGCGCCACCTTCGGGTACAACAACCTGGTGGTCGACTTCCGGGCGCTGCCCCAGCTGGCCGCCCACGGCTACCCCGTCGTCTTCGACGCCACCCACAGCGTGCAGATGCCCGGTGCCCTGGGCAATGCCTCAGGCGGCCAGCGCCAGTACGTGCCCCACCTGGCCCGGGCCGCGGTGGCCACCGGCTGCGACGCCCTGTTCATGGAGATCCACGAGGACCCGGAACGGGCCCTGAGCGACGGGCCGAACATGGTCCCCCTGGCCGAGCTCGAGGGCCTCCTCCAGCAGCTGCTCGCCGTCCGGCGGGCGACGGGCCTGTCGTGATCGAGCTCACCGAGTGGATCCGGACCACCCGGTTCCCCGACCGGCCGTGGCTGGTCCTGGGCAAGGGGCCCACCTTCTCCGACCGCGACCAGTTCGACCTGAGCGCCTACAACCTGCTCTCCCTCAACCACGTGGTGTCGGAGATGAAGGTCGACGTGGCCCACGTCATCGACGTCGACGTGGTGGAGGCGTGCGGGCGGGCGCTGCTGGAGAACTGCGACTGGCTGCTGATGCCCCGCGTGCCCCACGTCCAGCAGCAGGTCAGCCTGCGGCCGCTGGAGGATTTCGTCGCCGCCATCCCGGTCCTGCGTGAGCTCGACCGGGCCGGCCGCCTGGTCTGGTACAACGCCGAGACCGGGCCGGCGTACCCCGGCTCGCCGGTGGTCGAGGTCAAGTGGTTCAGCTCCGAAGCCGCCCTCAACCTCCTCGCCGCCATGGGGGTGAAGACGGTCCGGTCGCTGGGTATCGACGGCGGCCAGACCTACAGCAGCGCCTTCGGGCCGCTGAACAACACCACCCGCCTGGCCAACGGGCTGCCCAGCTTCGACAAGCAGTTCGACGAGATCGAGCGCATCGTCCGCCTGCGGGGACTGGACTACCAGCCGCTCGTCGAGCCGATCCGGGTCTTCGTGGGCGCCGACGAGTCCCAGCTGGTGGCCACCCGGGTGCTGGAGCACTCCATCCGCAAGCACACCGACGCCCTGGTCCGGGTGTCACCCATGCTCGACCTGCGGCCGCCGATGCCGAAGAAGCGGGAGAACCGGCCCCGGACGCCGTTCTCGTTCAGCCGGTTCATGATCCCCCAGCTCGCCGGCTACCGGGGCCGGGCCATCTACCTCGATGCCGACATGCAGGTCTTCGGCGACATCCGGGAACTGTGGGAGGCGCCGTTCAACGGCCACCACGTGCTGTGCACGACCCAGAGTGAACCGCCCGAGCGCTGGAAGGGGTCCACCTGGTTCCACCCCGGCCCCCAGATGAGCGTGATGGTCCTGGACTGCGGAGCCCTCGACTGGGACATCGAGCGCATCGTCGCCGACCTCGACGCCGGCCGGTACAGCTACGCCGACCTCCTGTTCCGGCTCTGCATCGTGCCCCCCGAGCGCCTCGACCCGACCCTGCCCGTGACCTGGAACCACCTGGAGACCTACGAGCCCGGCGAGACGAGGCTGACCCACTACACCGTGGTCCCCACCCAGCCGTGGAAGAGCACCGACAACCCGCTGGGCGACGTCTGGCTCGCCGGGTACCGGGAGGCGGTGGCCGCCGGCGCCGTGCCGCCTTCGGAGGTGGAGACGTCGGTGGGCAAGGGCCACATCCGGCCCGAGCTGCTCGATGCGCTGGCCACGGCGCCGGCGCCGGCCCGCACCGACCGGTCGAGCGCGGCGATCGAGCTGGAGGCGGCCCGCGAGCGGATCAAGGAGCTGCACGGTCGCCAGCTCCGGGGCCGCGCTCGCGGTGCCCTGGCCCGGTTCAGCCCCCTGGTCCGCGCCGCCCGGGCGCGAGGCCCGGCCAGCCCGGCCGGCGCCGCCGTGGAGCGGGCCGCCCACCTGCTGCGACGGGTGCTTCGCTAGAGGTCCCCGACGCCCGGCGGAAGAGCAGGTCGTAGCCGGCGCTCTCCAGGCCGCGGGAGTAGCGGTGGTACCGCCCCCGCAACAGCTCGGCCAGGACGGCGCCCACCCGGTGGCGGGGCAGGCCGTAGCGGAACTCCAGGTGCTCGACCTTGCGGCCGAGCAGCCTGAGGGCGTGGGGGTCGACGCGGCCGGCCGGCGCCCGGCGCAACCGCTCGGCCATGGCCCGGTAGTGCGCGATCTCGTCGCCGAGCACGCCTTGGCGGCGGCGGGTCGCCAGCTTGGCGCGCAGCCCACGGGAGGCGGCGCCCACCTGGTTGGCACCGTGCTGGCGGTAGCGGACCAGCGGCTCGGGAAGGACCACGATCTCCGAGACGGAGGCCAGGAGGCCGGCGATCCAGATGTCGTGGAGGCCCGTGCCGGGAATGGGCAGCACCAGGTCCCGGAACGAGGACCGGAAGGTTAGCGTGGCCCCGCACACCACGGGCCGGGCGACGAGGACGTCGAGGGCGTGTCCGGCGGCGAACCGCCGGCGCCGGCCGGCGGTGAAGCCGGTGGCGTGGAACAGAGTCCGCCCCAGCGGGCGCAGGGCTTCGTCGACCAGCTCGGCGTCGCTGAACACGGCCCCCGCCTCGGGGTGGTCCTCGAACGCAGCCACCAGGCGCTCGAGCTTCTCCGGCGCCCAGACGTCGTCCTGGTCGGCGAGGGCGATGATGGCCCCGCGGCAGCGGGCGATGGCGCCGGCGAAGTTGGCGGTGACGCCGAGGTTCTCCGGGTTGGCGTGGAGTCGCACGGGGAACGGCGCGTCGGCGGTGAAGCGCGCCACGATGTCGACCGTCCCGTCGGTGGAACCGTCGTCGCACACGACGACCTCGGCCGGGAGGACGGTCTGGGCTGCGATGCTTTCGAGCTGGGCGGCGAGGAATCGCTCGCCGCGGAAGGTACACAGCGCGACGGAGACGTCCACCAATGAATTATCGGCCCCTCGCCGAATCACTTGACCCGGCCCGGCGCCCCTCCCGCGGCCCGCGCCGCGCTTCTCTCTCAACCCTCCGTCGCCCCCAGTCGATACTTCTCTCCATGGGACCTCTGGCCCGCGGCGCGTCGGCCGTCCTCGACGGCGAGCAGCCTGCTGAGGTGGCGTGATGGAAGTCGAACAAGTCGAGTCGTGCCCGTTGTGCGGAGGTGGCCGGCTCAAGCTGTGGCGCCCGGCGCCGGACCATAACTACCCGTCGGACGACTGGGGATTCGAATACTCCTGCTGCCGGGATTGCGGTGCCCGGTTCCTCAGCCGCCGGCCCACTGCAGCCACCGCCGTCGAGTTGTACGACGACACGTATGAGCCATACGACGTCGGCGTCGAGCGTCGAGCCCGACCCGTGGAGTTGACCACGGGCCGCGTCGGCCGGTTGCCGGCCCGTTGGATCGAGGTCGTGCGGTCGGCGTACCGACTCCCGCGACCGGAGTCGCGGCTTCTCGACCTCGGGTGCGGCTCGGCCACCTTCCTTCAGGCCGCATCCGAGGCGGGGTGGACGGCGATCGGGTCCGACTTCTCACCCGCGGTGGTGATGCGGGTCAAGTCGGCGGGCTTCGAGGCACACCTGATCGACGAGGTCTGGTCTGCTCTCAGGGACGAACCGGTCGACCTGGCCAGGATGAACCATGTCCTCGAGCACGTGTACGACCCCGTCGACCTGCTCCGGCGCGTCGCTTCGGTGCTGGCCCCGGGCGGGCGGATCCACATCGCCGTACCGAACCCGTCCGGTGTGACCTCGTTGGCCTTCGGCCGGCACTGGTCCGGGTTGGAGCCCAGGCACGTCATTCACTTCTCTCCGACGCTCCTCGGGTCGGTGCTCGACCGGGCAGGACTGGTCCTCGAGAGCGTCAGCCATCAACCGGCGGTGAGAGACGTCAAGCGGAGCGTGGTCTACGCCCTGCGCTCGCACGGGACGCCCTCCAGTGTCGTCGCCCGCTTCGAGGGCCGATGGGCGGATCGGATCTACGCCGGCGCCGCGGCAATCGGCGCTCAGCTCGGCCGTGGTGACCGCCTTCACGCCATCGCTCGCCGGTGAGGCGCCCCTCGGTCCGTTGGGTGCCGGCCGCGTATACGGAGGCCATCGCCAGTGCCCGGCTCCGTTGCTACCGCCCCGCCCGGGCCCTCGCCGAGGCTGGCTGGAACAGTCGAATCCTCACCCGGCACCTCCCGAGCCGGCCGGACGTCGTCGTGTTCCAGAAGGCGTACGGGCCCGCCCACCTTGCGCTGGCGTCGCGCATGCAGCGGCGAGGAGCGGCCGTCGTGTTCGACTTGTGTGACAACCATTTCTACGCAACGTCGGACGATCCTCGGTCCGCCGAGCGCGTCGAGCGCCTCCGGAGGATGATCGGACTGGCCGACGTCGTCACTGCCTCGACCCCGACCCTGGCCAGTCGGATCGACCACCCTCGGGTGGTCGTCGTCGACGACGCGATCGACGTCGCGGGCCCTGCCCTCGACGCCAGCCCCGTGACCCGCAGGCGCCTGGTCTGGTTCGGGAATGCCGGTTCGGAGGCGGAGCACTACGGCATGGCAGATCTGGGTGCGATCCTGCACGACCTGAGTCAGGTGGCCAAAACGGTCTCCTGCGAGCTCGTCGTCGTGTCGAACTCGGCGCCTGCGTTCGAACGGTATGTCGGCGGCTCCGGGTTGGAGGCGCGCTACCAGCCATGGACCCCTGCGTCCGTGGAACGGGCTCTGCGGTCGGCGGACATCGCCCTCCTGCCGGTCCAGGCCAACGAGTTCACCCTCTGCAAGACCGCCAACAGAGTCGTGACCTCCCTCCTCCACGGGCTGGCAACCGTGGCCGGTCGCATCCCGAGTTACGAGGAGTTCTCCCCCTACATCCGGTTCGAGTCGTGGCAGGAGCACGTCGGGGCGTACTTGGCCGACCCCGAACTTCGGGCCGGCGATGTCGCGGGCGGCCAGGCGTACATTGCCGACCGCTTCCCCCCGGGGCATCTCGGAGAGCAGTGGGCTGGAGCGCTTGAGTGGGCGGTGGCGGCCCGGGCGAGTTAGCCGGAGCGCGTCGTGCCACGCAAGGGGCGGCTACGTGATGGCCAGCATCCGCTGGAGCGCCACCCTGGCCCACTCGGCGGTCTCGCCGTCGACCTTGATCTGGTTGACGACGTTGCCGGAGACCAGGTTCTCCAGCACCCAGGCCAGATGGGCGGCGTCGATGCGGAACATCGTCGAGCACGGGCAGACGAGCGGATCGAGCGAGACCACGGTGCGGTCGGGGTGCTCGGCGGCCAGCCGCTGCACGAGGTGGATCTCGGTGCCGACGCCGATGACCGCACCCGCCGGCGCCGCCTCCACGGCCTTGATGATGAAGTCGGTGGAGCCGACCTGGTCGGCGACCTCGACCACCTCGTGGGCGCACTCGGGATGCACGACGACCAGACCGTCGGGGTGCTGGGCCCGGAACGCCTCCACGTGGGCGACCTTGAACCGCTGGTGGACCGAGCAGTGGCCCTTCCACAGCAGGAGGGTGGCCTCCTTGACGTCGACCTCCTCCAGGCCGCCCAGCTCCCGCTTCGGGTCCCACACCCGCATGTCGGCGGCGCCCAGACCGAGCTGGTAGCCGGTGTTGCGGCCCAGGTGCTGGTCGGGGAAGAAGAGCAGCTTGTCGCCACGGCCCAGAGCCCAGGTGACGACGGCCCGGGCGTTGGACGACGTGCAGACGGCCCCGCCGTTGCGGCCGACGAAGGCCTTGAGGGCGGCGGAGGAGTTCATGTAGGTGATGGGGACGATCCGCTCGATGTCGGTGACGGCGGCCAGGGCCTCCCACGCCTCCTCGACGGAGTCGAGGTCGGCCATGTCGGCCATCGAGCAGCCGGCGTTGAGGTCGGGGAGGACGACGGTGCGGGTGCCGCCGGTGAGGATGTCGGCCGACTCGGCCATGAAGTGGACGCCGCAGAACACGATGTACTCGGCGGTGGAGCCGGCGGCCAGGCGGGACAGGCCGAAGGAGTCGCCCCGGGCGTCGGCCCAGCGCATGACCTCCTCGCGCTGGTAGTGGTGGCCCAGGATGAGGAGGCGGTCGCCGAGCACGGTCCTGGCCTCGCCGATCCACGATTCGAGTTGTTCCTGAGTGGCCGCGGTGTACCGATCCGGGAGAGCCCCTTGAATCCGCACCATGTGATTCCCCTTTGTGGGAGCCCCGAACTGCGGCCGGCGGAGACAGCTTGGTCGCCTCACGCGGGTATGTCGGCCTCGGAGCTGAGATGTCGCCGGATACCAAGCCGGCGTGGGATGCAGTCTATGTTCATCGAGCGGTTTGTGCTCGGCGAACTCCTACCCTTGACACGTGGTTCAACGTCCGCCGGCCGGCACCATTCCCGACGCCCCCGGGTCCTACCAGTTCAAGGACGCCGACGGCCGGGTCATCTACGTGGGCAAGGCCCACAGCCTGCGGTCGCGCCTCTCGAACTACTTCGGCTCGCCGGCGACCATGCCCCCCCGGACGGCCCAGATGGTGGCCGCCGCCGAGTCGGTGGAGTGGATCCAGGTCCGCAACGACGTCGAGGCGCTCATGCTCGAGTACAGCCTCATCAAGCAGCACCGGCCCCGGTTCAACATCCGCCTCCGGGACGACAAGAGCTACCCGTTCCTGGCCATCACCACCGGCGACGACTGGCCCCGGGCCATGGTCATGCGGGGCAAGAAGCGCAAGGGCGTCACCTACTTCGGTCCCTACGGCCACGCCTACGCCATCCGAGAGACCCTGGACCTCCTGCTGCGCACGTTCCCGATCCGCACGTGCAGCGAGAACAAGTTCCACCACCACGAACGCCTCGGCCGCCCCTGCCTGCTGTTCCACATCGAGAAGTGCACCGGGCCGTGCGTCGGCGAGGTAGGCCCGGCCGAGTACGACCGCCTGGTCGAGGAGTTGATCCAGTTCCTCTGCGGCGAGACCCAGACGGTCGTCCGCCGGCTCGAGAAGCAGATGGCCGAGGCCGCCGACGGCTTGGAGTTCGAGCGGGCCGCCCGCTACCGCGACCGGCTCACGGCCGTGCGCAAGGCCATCGAGAAGCAGGCGGTCGTCACCGAACGCCCGGAGGACCTCGACGTCATCGGTATCCACGGCGACGACCTGGAGGCGGCGGTCCAGGTGTTCTACGTGCGCCGCGGCCGGGTGATGGGGCGGAAGGGCTTCGTGGTCGACAAGGTGGAGGACGTCACGCCGGCCCAGCTCATGAGCCACGTGCTGGAAGGGCTGTACTACGACGCCGAGCCGGCGTCGGTGCCCAAGGAGGTCCTGGTCCCCGACATCCCCGAAGATCCCGAGCTCTACCGGGAGTGGCTCTCGGGTCTCCGGGGCTCGAACGTCAACATCCGGGTGCCCCAGCGGGGCGACAAGCGGGCCCTGCAGGCCACCGTCGCCCAGAACGCCAAGGAGGAGTTCGTCCGCCACCGGATGAAGCGGGCCTCCGACCACAACGCCCGGGCCCGGGCCCTGAACGCCCTGCAGGAGGCGCTCGACCTGCCCGACCCTCCGCTCAGGATCGAGTGCTACGACATGAGCCACATCCAGGGGAGCGACTACGTGGGTTCGATGGTGGTGATGGAGGACGGGCTCACGAAGAAGAGCGAGTACCGCCGGTTCAAGATCCGTGACGTCGGTGGGAACGACGACTTCGCGGCCATGGAGGAGGTCCTGACCCGCCGGCTCACCGCTCTGCTGGTCGAGCGGGAGCAGCCGATGGGCGACCGCCCCCGGAAGTTCGCCTACCCCCCCAATCTGCTCGTCGTCGACGGTGGCAAGGGCCAGCTCAGCGTGGCCATGAAGGTGGTCGAGGACCTGGGCCTGGAGGGCGAGATCTCGGTGGCGTCGCTGGCCAAACGGTTCGAGGAGGTGTTCGTGCCCGGCCAGGCCGACCCGGTACGGATCCCACGCCAGTCCGAGGCGCTGTACCTGCTGCAGCGGCTGCGGGACGAAGCCCACCGCTTCGCCGTCGACTACCACCGCCAGCTCCGTGGGAAGCGGATGGTCAAGAGCTCGATCGACGACATCCCGGGCCTGGGCCCCACCCGGCGGAAGCGGCTGGTGAAGGAGCTGGGCGGCGTGGCGGCGGTGAAGGCGGCCTCGCTGGAGGACCTGGTGGCCCTGAAGTGGCTCCCGGACAAGGTGGCGATCGCGGTGCACGAGCGCTTCCACCCGGGGGGCTCCGGCCCCCGGGTCCCCCCCGAGGGCGACGCCGCCGGCCTCGACGGCCGGCGCGCTCCTTGACCGGTCCCGGTCCTTCGGACCGGAACCTGTGGGAGACCCACGCCGGCTGGTGGCAGGAGGCGTTCACCGATGGAGCGGACGCCGAGTACACCGAGCAGATCATCCCCCTGGCCTCCGAGCACCTGGCCGGAGCGTCCTCGGTGCTGGACGTCGGCACGGGCGAGGGCCAGCTGGCCCGGGTGGCGACCGGCGCCGGCGCCAGGGCAGTGGGGGTCGACCCGTCGTGGGGGCAGCTGGACGAAGCCCGCCGGCGGGGCGGGGGGCCGGCGTACGTCAAAGGCGAGGCCGCCGCCCTGCCCTTCCCCGACGGGACGTTCGACGCCGCCCTGGCCTGCCTGGTGTTCGAGCACATCGAGGGCGTCGACGCCGCCATCGCCGAGGTGGGCAGGGTCCTGCGGCCGGGCGGGAGGTTCCTGTTCTTCCTGAACCACCCGCTCTTACAGGTCCCCGGCTCCGGCTGGATCGACGACCACATCCTGGAGGAGCAGTACTGGCGCGTCGGCCCCTACCTGGTCGAGGACATCTCGCTGGAGGAAGTGGACAAGGACGTCTTCCTGCCCTTCGTCCACCGGCCCCTGTCCCGGTACGTCAACGCCATGGCCTGTGCCGGCATGTTGATCACCCGTATGGAGGAGCCGGCGCCGCCGCCCGGTTTCCTGGCCCGAGCCGAGGAGTACAGCGCGGCGACGACCATCCCCCGGCTGCTTTTCCTGCGGGCAGAGAAGATGTCCTAGCCCGCCGGTATCCTGGTGACATGGGCTTCCCCCCTCGGATCAGGGCTACCGAAGGGAACGCACGATGGTGTCCGACCACGGCCGCCGTGAGCTGTACGAAGCGCTCGAGCGCGGCCTGGGCAGTGGCCCGGCCGCCACGATGATGGAGCTGTTGCCGCCGGTCGACTGGGCCGACATCGCTCGCCGGTCGGATTTGGTGGCCGTGCGCGGCGATATGGCACAGCTTCGCGGCGAGATGCTCGAGTTCCGCGGCGAGCTGAAGGGCGAGATCGCCGAGCTGCGGGGCGAGATGGGCGAGCTCCGCGGCGAGATGGGCGAGCTCCGCGGCGAGCTCAAGGGCGAGATCGCCGGGCTCCGGGGCGAAATGGCGGAGTTCAGAGGTCAGGTGGCCACGCTCAACGCCCGGATCGACGGTCAGATCCCCCGGTTCATCTGGGCCAACGTGCCGATCGTCGCCAGCGTGGCCGGCCTTGTCCTGGCCGCGGCGAAGTTCGCATGAGTGAGTTTCTGATCATCACCGGCGTCTCCGGCGCCGGCGGCTCCACCGCCGCCGACACGTTCGAGGACCTGGGCTGGTTCGTCATCGACAACCTGCCGCCGGCGTTGATCGGCAAGGTCGTCGAGCTGGTGCAGCAGCCGGGCTCCACCACCCAACGGGTGGCGCTCGTCGTCCGCACCGAGCACTACCTCGACGAGCTGGCCACCGCCCTCGACCATCTGCGCAAGAGCCAGGCCCGGGTACGGGTCCTGTTCCTGGAGGCGTCCGACGAGGTGCTGGTCCGCCGGTACGAGAACACCCGCCGGCGCCACCCCATGTCGGGCGCCGACCGGGTGTCGGAGGCCATCGAGCGGGAGCGCACCCTGCTGGAGGGGGTCAAGTCGGAGGCCGACGTGGTCGTCGACACCAGCAATCTCAACGTCCACCAGCTACGCGACCGCCTCCTCGAGCTGTTCGCCGGCCAGACCGAGGCGCCGCTGCAGACCAACATCATCTCCTTCGGCTACAAGCACGGCCTGCCGCTCGACGTCGACCTGGTCTTCGACTGCCGGTTCCTGCCGAACCCCCACTGGGTCGACAAGCTGCGACCGCTGACCGGCCTCGACGAGCCGGTGCAGGAGTACGTGCGGTCCCAGCCGGAGACGGGCGAGTTCCTGAAGCGGCTCAGCGACCTGCTGGAACTCCTCCTGCCGGCGTTCGTCAAGGAGGGGAAGTCGTACCTCTCGATCGGCGTGGGCTGCACGGGCGGCACCCACCGGTCGGTGTTCCTGGCCGAGGAACTCGGCAACATCCTCCGCGAGCAGGGCTTCACCCCCATGGTGAAACACCGGGATCTGGGCAAGTAACCGTGGTGAAAGTCGTAGCGCTGGGGGGCGGGCACGGGTTGGCCGCCAGCCTCGGGGCGGTCCGCAGGTACGCCGACGACGTCTGCGCCATCGTCTCCGTGGCTGACGACGGGGGGTCGAGCGGGAGGCTCAGGGCCGCGTTCGGCATCCCCCCGCCGGGCGACCTCCGCAAGTGCCTGGTGGCCCTGGCCGACCCCACGTCGATGTGGACCTCGGCCTTCGAGCACCGGTTCGACGCCGGCGAGCTGGAGGGTCACGCCTTCGGGAACCTGGTCCTCGCCGGCCTGGCCGCGTCCACGGGCGATTTCGAGACGGCGCTGGCAGAGGCGGGACGGTTGCTGGGCGCCGTCGGGCGGGTGGTGCCGGCCACCGTGGAGCCGGTGGTCCTCAAGGCCGCGGTGCGTGGCGCCGGCGACTCCATCACCGGCCAGGTGGCGGTCGGCCGCTCGGAGGGGATCGCCGGCGTGTCCCTGGTCCCGGCCGACGCCCGGGCGCCGGAGGCCGCGCTCGACGCGCTGGCCAACGCCGACCAGGTGGTGCTCGGCCCAGGCTCGCTGTTCACCAGCGTGCTGGCTGTGGTCGCCGTCCCCGCCATACGGGAAGCACTGGCCGTGACCACCGGCCGCAAGGTCTACGTGTGCAACCTCCGGCCCCAGCTCCCCGAGACCGCGGGCTACGACGTGGCCGCCCATGTCGACGCCCTGCGGGCCCACGGGTTGGACATCGACGCCGTGCTGTGCCAGCCCGACTCGCTCCCCCTGGGTCGGCTCGACGTAGAGTGCATACAGCGGCCGGTGGCCCGCCCCGACGGGACGGGCCACGACCCCGACCTTCTGGCGGCCGCTCTCGCAGATCTGCTCCTGTAACAAGTCAGCCCAAGGGGGACCCGTATGGCAGTGCGTGTCGGCATCAACGGCTTCGGTCGTATCGGTCGGATTTTCTTCCGGGCTGCGCACCAGCGAGGGGGTGACGTGGAGGTCGTCGCCATCAACGACCTGACGTCGCCGTCGATCAATGCGCACCTTCTCAAGTACGACTCGACCCACGGCCGCTTCGGCGAGTCGGTCGAGGTGACCGACGACGGGTTCCAGATCGGCGACAGAAGCGTCAAGGTCTTCAGCGAGGCCGACCCCAAGGCTCTGCCGTGGGGCGACGTCGGCGTCGACGTGGTCATCGAGTCCACCGGCTTCTTCACCGACGGCGACAAGGCCCGGGCCCACATCGAGGGCGGCGCCCCCCGCGTCATCATCTCGGCTCCGGCCAAGAACGTCGACGCCACCTTCGTGGTGGGCGTGAACGACGACACCTTCGACGGGGCCAGCCACACGGTGGTCTCCAATGCCTCGTGCACCACGAACTGCTTCGTGCCCATGGTGAAGGTCCTCGACGACGCCTTCGGCATCGACAGGGGCCTGATGACCACGGTCCACGCCTACACCAACGACCAGGGCCTGCTCGACGTGGTCAACAAGAGTGGTGACCTGCTCCGCATGCGCGCTGCCGCCCAGAGCATCGTGCCCAACTCCACCGGGGCGGCCAAGGCAACCTCTCTCGTCCTCGAGGCCATGAAGGGTCGCCTCGACGGAACTGCGCTCCGGGTACCGGTGAAGGACGGGTCCATCACCGACCTCACCGCCATCCTCAGCAAGGAGGTCACCGTCGAGGAGGTCAACGAGGCGTACAGGGCGGCGGCCACCGAGGGCCCGCTGGCCAAGGTCATGGAGTACACCGAGGATCTGATCGTGTCCTCCGACATCATCGGCTCCCCGGCGTCGTGCACGTTCAATCCCGGCTCCACCATGGCCATGGGCAACCTGGTCAAGGTCATGGGGTGGTACGACAACGAGTGGGGCTACTCCAACCGCCTCGTGGACCTGGCCCAGATCGTCGGCGCAGCGAACCGGTAAGCGTGGGGATCCCCACGCTCGAGGACCTGCCCGACCCGTCGGGCAAGAAGGTCCTGCTGCGGGCCGACTTCAACGTCCCCATCTCCAACGGCAAGATCGACGACGACCTGCGCATCACCGCAGCGATGCCGACCATCGAGTGGCTGCAGGAGCGGGGCGCCCGCGTCACCGCCTGCAGCCACCTCGGCCGGCCCAGGGGCAAGCCCGACACCCAGTACTCCATGGACCCCGTGCGGGCTCGGCTCGCCCAGCTGGCACCCCACGTCGAGCTCATGGACAACCTCCGCTTCGACCCGGGTGAGGAGGCCAACGATGCCAACTTCGTCGCCCGGCTGGTCGACGGCTTCGACCTCTACGTCAACGACGCCTTCGGCGCCTCCCACCGGGCGCACGCCTCGGTCGTCGGCCCCCCGAAGACGCTGCCCAGCGCCGCCGGCCGCCTGCTGGCCAAGGAGGTGGAGGTCCTCACCGGCCTCATCGAGCGGCCGATGCACCCCTTCATCGCCATCCTGGGCGGGTCCAAGGTCAGCTCCAAGATGGGGGTCATCGAGGCCCTGATCGGCAAGGTCGATCACCTGGCCATCGGCGGGGCCATGTGCTTCACCTTCTGGCTGGCCCGGGGCATGTCGGTGGGCGACTCCCTGGTGGAGCCGGACTGGGTCGACGCCTGCAAGGGGTTCCTGGAGGGGCCGAGCAACGACAAGCTGCTCATCCCCACCGACGTGGTCGCCCTCGGCCCCAACGAGGAGGTCAAGGTCTTCGAGGGCGACATCCCCGACGGCTGGAAGGGCCTCGACATCGGCCCGGCCTCCACCCTGGCCTTCATCGCTCCGCTGGAGCACGCCGGCACCATCCTGTGGAACGGTCCCATGGGCATGTTCGAGGACACCCGGTTCCAGGAGGGCACGGTCGACGTGGCCGAGGCGGTGGCCGACTCCCACGGCTTCACCGTCGTGGGCGGCGGCGACAGCGCCGCCGCGGTGGCCAAGTTCGGCCTGGACCTGCGCATCGACCACGTCTCCACCGGGGGAGGGGCGTCGCTCGAGCTGATCGAGAAGGGCGACCTGCCCGGCCTGGCGGCCCTACGAGAGGCTCCGAATGCCCCAAAGTGAGAGGCGACCGCTCATCAGCGGCAACTGGAAGATGCACAACAACCACCTGGAGGCCATCCAGGTGGTGCAGAAGCTGTCGTACCGGCTGACGTCGCAGGACTACGAGGCGGTCGACGTCTCGGTCCACCCCACCTTCACCGCCCTGCGCTCGATCCAGCTCCTGATCGACGACCAGCGCATCCCCATCGCCTTGGGCGCCCAGAACTGCTACTGGGAGGAGAAGGGCGCCTTCACCGGTGAGATCAGCGTGTCGATGCTGGCCAAGCTCGACGTGGTGTACGTCATCGTCGGCCACTCCGAGCGGCGGGAACTGATGGGGGAGACCGACGAGGACGTGCGGCGCAAGCTGGAGGCGGTGCTGGCCGGCGGCATGACCCCCATCGTGTGCGTGGGGGAGACGCTGGAGGAGCGGGAGGCCGGCGGGGCCGACTCCAAGGTCACCGGGCAGGTCGAGGCCGCCCTCACGGGGCTGTCCGAGGAGCAGATCGCCGGCCTGGTGATCGCCTATGAGCCGATCTGGGCCATCGGCACCGGGCGCACGGCCACCCCCGACGACGCCCAGACCATGATCAGCACCATCCGCAAGGTCGCCGCCGGCGTCTGCGGGGACGAGACCGCCAACCGCATCCGTATCCAGTACGGCGGGTCGGTCAAGTCGTCGAACATCGCCGAGCTCATGGCCCAGCCCGACATCGACGGCGCCCTCGTGGGTGGGGCCAGCCTCGACCCCGACGAGTTCGCCCGAATCGTGCAGTACCGGCTGGCCCGCTAACCTCTGATCCTTATGCTGACGGCGCTCGTCGTGATCATGCACGTCTTCGTCTCCCTGGCCCTGATCCTGCTGGTCCTCCTGCACAGCGGGCGGGGCGGCGGCCTCTCCGACATGTTCGGCGGGGGCATGGGGGCGGCGTCCTCGGGCTCCACGGTCGTGGAGAAGAACCTCGACCGCATCACCGTGTCGATCGCGGTGGTGTTCGCCTTCACGACGATCATCCTCGCTATCCGCCTGCAGGCGTCCTAGCCCCGACACGCATGCGGTTGCGGCTGGGAGCAGGCACGGCGCTCCTGATCCTGCTCGTCGCCTGCACCGGTGGCGGCGAGCCGTCCGCGGTGCGACGGGGGGCCGACGAGCCTCCGCCGGGGGTGCTCCGGGTGGGCATCGAGCGCCCTCAGTCGCTGGATCCCGCCCAGGCCCGCACGCCCAGCGAGCTGCTGGTGGCCGACCACCTCTTCGACGCCCTGACCGCGTACGACCCCGAGACCCTGGCCATCGTGCCTTCCCTGGCCGTCAAGTGGACGGCCAGCGCCGACCAGCGCCGGTGGGACTTCCAGCTCCGGCCGGGGGCGACGTTCGCCAACTTCCGGGCCATCACGTCGGCCGACGTGAAATACACCCTGGAGCGGATCGCCAAGAAGGGGTCGTCGTCGCCGGCGGCATCCCAGCTCGACACCGTGGCCGGGTTCCGGGCCCTCAACGTGGAGGGCAGGGGAGAGACGCTGTCGGGCGTCACCACACCGGCCCCCGATGTCGTCCGCATCGAGCTCGACCAGCCCCTGTCGTCCCTGCCCGCGGTGCTCGGCCACCCGACGTTCGGCATCGTCCCCCGGGAATCGGTCGAGGCGGCGTCGCCCGGCTTCGCCGTCCAGCCCGTCGGCAGCGGGCCGTTCACCATCCAGAGCCGCAACGACGACCTGCTCCACCTGGTGCCGGCGCCTGGGGTGAGCGTGCCCCTGCGGGCGATCGACTTCCACCTCGAGGCCGACCCCTCCGCCTCCTACGAGGACTTCCTGGCCGGCCGCCTGGACTGGACCTCCGTGCCCCCCGACCGGGTCGAGCAGGTGGTCGAGCGCCAGGGCGGGGCGGGCTCCAAGCCCTACCTCGGCGAGCTGTTCTACGGGTTCAACCTGAAGAGTTCCAAGTTCGCCGACGTCCGCTTCCGCCAGGCCATCGTCGCCGCCATCGACCGTGAGGCCATCGTCAAGGTGGTGTACGGGCCGTCGGCCAAGGTCCTGCGGGGCTTGATCCCCGAGGGGATCCCGGGTGCCCAGCCCGACGCCTGCGGGGACCGCTGCGCCCGGAACCCGGACCGGGCGAGATCGCTGTTGGCCGCCGCCTTCGCCGGCAAGCCGGTGCCCGAGGTGGCCATCGACTTCGACGACGACGGCACCCAGCGGGCGGTGGCCCAGGCCATCCAGGCCAACCTCCAGGAAGTGGGCATCCCCGCGCTCCTGCGCCCCCACAGCTACGCCGACTACCTTCGCTTCGCCATCAGTGGCAACCAGGAGCTGTTCCGGCTCGGCTGGATCGGTGCGTACCCGACGGCGGACGCCTTCCTCACCCCGCTGTTCCAGTCCGGCATGCGGGACAACATCACCGGGTTCTCCAACCCGCCGGTCGACAACACGCTGAAGAACGGGCGGGCCGAGGCCGACGAGGCCAAGCGCATCGCCGCCTACCAGGCCGCCGAGCGCCTGGTGCTCGACCAGATGCCGATCGTGCCCCTGGCCCAGTTCCAGTTCCAGTCGGTCTCCTCGCCCCGGGTGAGTGGTCTGGTCGTCACTGGGCTCGGCACCTTCGACGCCACCAAGGTGAGGGTCGGCCCGGGGTAGCCGCCGGCCGGCCACCCGCCGGCGGCTGGCTGCCGGCCGGTGACAACTGTCGTACAGTGGTGAGCCGGTCACGTCGGAGTGGCGGAATAGGCAGACGCGCCAGGTTGAGGGCCTGGTGCCCGAATAGGGCGTAGGGGTTCAAGTCCCCTCTCCGACACGCAGCGATTCCCCGCCCACCTTCCCGGTCGGCCCGGCCGGCAGGTCGCCGGCCGACTTGTCCGTCGGAGTCTCGGCCGATGGCGGCGAGCGCACGGGGTGCTGTCGAGGTCGGCTTGCGCCAGGCGTAGCTTAGGAAGCATGCCTGAGCCCCCGAACCAGGCCGCGTCACACCAACGGCGGGCCAACTGGGTGGCGCTGCGGACGCTCCGGCAGCTGCCGAAACCCGCCGGCGAAACCCCCGCCGGTGACCCGATCTACGAGATCCGGTCGGTGCGGCTCGTGCTGCAGGGCGCGGGGTCGAACTTCGTCCGCCTGACGGACTGCTCGCGCTGTGGGCGTGAGCTGGCCGGCGGACCGGTCATGACGCCGGCCGACCTCGACCGGCCGGTGCAGCCGATGATCTGCACCGAGTGCATCCGGAGTGCCGGCGTCTCCACGGTCTGGGATTCCGAGGCCGGGGAGGCGGCGGTGGCGCCGGCCGAGCGGGAGCCGGAGCCGACGGTGGCAGCAGCGCCGGAGGGGCCGCTGGCGGAGAGCAGGCCGGCGCGGCTCGACGTCCTGGAACGCCATCTACGAGCGGTCACCGGCAGGGTGAACGAGTTGGGCCGGGTCGCCCGGTCCCTGCAGGCCGACACCGACGACCGCGGCCGGCGGGCGGAGGCGACGGCCTCCGAGTTGCGCGACGAGCTGCTGGCCCTCCGGGCCTCGTCGGAGGGCACCCGGGCGGAGGTGCAGCGCCTCGCCGGCGCCCAGGCCGAGCTGGAACGGCGGCGGGCGGACCTCCCGCCGGCCCCGGAGGCGGGGGCCGGCGCCGGCGCGCTGAGGGAGGAGATGGCCCGGTTGTCCCAGCTGGTCGAGGATCAGCGGGCCGAGGTCGACCGCCTGGTGACATCGCTGAGTGTGACCCAGCGCGGCCACGCCGAGTTGGCCGCGGCCTGCCAGGTGCTGGAGGGCCGGCTGGCGGAGGCCATGGCCGGGCCGGGCGCCGACCACGTCGACAAGGCCACGGTGGAGGACCTGGTGAACACCCGGTTGGCGGAGACCGAGGCCCGCCTGACTCACCTCATCGCCGCCCAGCGGGGAGAGCTGGAGGGCGCCATCGAGCGATCGGTCTCCGCCTTCACCTCCGGCTTCCTCCGGGCCAACGAGGACCTGGCGGGCGGGCAGGCGGTGCTCGAGGAGCGGATCGAGGTCATCGCCGGCCAGGTGGCGCAGGCGTCGAGCCGCCTGGAGATCCTCCTCGACCGGCTCGACGTCCTGGAGGCGGCCGGCACCTGGGCGCCCCCGGCGCCGGCAAACGCCGACTCGCCGGCCGCCGGCGGCGACCTCCTCGACAACCTCGACCGCCAACTCGAGGCCGCCGCCCGCCGGCTGGCGGCCCGGGGGCAGGCGGGGGCCAACCGGGGACAGCCCGAAGCACCTCCGGTCGGAGGCCCCTTCAGGGGGTGACGGTGAAGGTGGCCCCGCCGGTGCCGGTGTAGTTGCCGGCGGAGGAGTCCTCGAAGCACAGCTTGTAGGTGCCTGGTGCGATGCCGGCCTGCACCGTCCCGGTGACCCGGCCGATGAGGCCGTTGTCGCCGGCGAAGACCACCGTGGGGTTGAGGACCTGGACCGTCGTGACGCACGCCTTGTCGGGCGGACCGGTGCCCAGGACCAGCCGGTAGGGGACGTTCGGGATGGCCCCGACCGCGTAGGCCTGGATCGTCGTGCCCGCCGGGCCGGTCCGGGCCTTGGTGCCGTTCGAGTACCAGGTGCTGCCCTGCACGACGGCGGTTGCGCCCGCCGCCGGGGAGGTGTAGTCCATGACCCAGTACCACCCGTACTGCGACCCGGCGTTGAACGAGCGGGCGACGCCGGCCAGGGTGATGTCGGTCGCCAGCATGTTGGTGTTGTGGACCGGCGAAACCCTCCACGCCTCGAAGACCGTCTCGGCGTCGGGTGAGCCGGCATAGATGTTCTCCCGCCACGCGTTGTAGGCCACCCCGCACCAGGTGAGCCGGGTGGGGATGTCGCGGCCGTTCATGTCGACGTGGGTGGCGGCGAAGTAGTTCCTCGTGGCCATGTCGCGGCTGAACCATGCCGCGGCCCTGGTGACGGCGGTGTCCATGGCGAGGGCCGTACGGCCGTTGCTGACCCGGTAGCTGTTCACCAGATCCAGCAGCCGCTGCTCCTCGGCGTCGACGGCCAGGTCGGCGGACGACACCGGGCACGGTGCGGTCTGGGCCCGGGCGGGGGTGGGGACCGCGGTCATGGACGCGGCCGCCACCGCCATCAGCGCTCCGGCCAGCCGGCGGCGATTCCTGGTTGCCATCCGCGTCCTCCTCGATGGTCGGGGTCTGGACTCGTACTCCGTACGGCTGAACGGTACCCGACCTCGGAGGTCGAGGGTTGGGTGGGAGCCGGTGCCGACCGGGTTGAGGGGGTTGATCGAGGGTTGAGGGTTCCAACAGGCCCCCGAGGGGCTCCGGCGAGCGCCAGCCCTGGCTCCGAGCGACGGGGCCGGCCCTTGATGGCGGCGCGGCGCAGGGATTTTTTTGTCGGGCACCCGGTTGCCGTCTCGGGGCCGCCGGCATGGGGAAAAGCCGCTCAGAGGGCCGCCTGGGGGCTCACAGCCACTCCAACGAGCCGCGTTGGGCTTCCAACGGCGCTCCAACAGGCGATAAAAGCGCAGGTCAGAGGCCATAAACCGTTCCTGGCCATCCTTTTCAACGACCCAAGGGTGTGTTAGACCACAGCGGTCATAGCGGGAGAGGTGTTGCGCGCGTCGCACGCCCACGACGAGCCAGGCGGCCGGTCTGCAGATGAGCACGAACCCCAGGAGCGAAGCAGAGGGACCCACGCGGGGTCCTTCCCGCGCGCTCCACCGGGGCCCGGCCGCCACGGAAACCGCAGGTCACAGGACCTTTCCCGTTTCCCCGTTCTTTACACATGCGAGCGTCCGGCGGGATCGCCAGCAAGGTTTCTCGAGTACCGACAGGGTCGACGCCGGCCCCACCGACAAGGGATGAGCATGAACACTGGCAAGCCTGGTTCCTCGAAGATCTCGAGCGTGTCCGCCTCCTTCGGCGCGCTGATCGCCGCCATCCTCGTCTTCTGTGGGGGCGCGGCCGTGGCCCAGACCACGACGTCGACGCCGCCCACCATCCCCTCCTCGACGCCGGCACAGAGCGGAGACGCGACAGCTAACGCCGCCGCCGCCCCCGTCGCGGCAGACAGCGGCGACACCGGCCCTGCGGCCAGCGAGGGCCGGGCCAGGAGCACCGCCAACTCGGGGGCGTCCTCCGAGGCCACGGCCGTCTCCGGCACGACCGGCGACGCCCGCAACGTCACGACCGGCGTGGTCACCGGCGGCGGCGGCGGCACCGGCGGGGTCTCGACGCCCACCGCCAGCACTGGCGGCGCGGCGGCCAACGTGGTCGTCGGCACGAGCGGCGCAGTGAACGCCGGCGCCACGGGCGGTAGCTCGGTGGCCACCGGCGCCGGCACCGGCGGCGCCGGCGGCGCCGCAACCCTCAACGTCAACCCCTCGGCGACCTCCGGCAACTCCGGCGCCTCCATCGCCCAGGTCAGCTCGACCAACACCGGCAACACCGGCGCCGCCATCTCCTCCGCCGTGTCCAACCCGGTCTCGACGTCCGGCAACTCCGGCACCCCCGGCACGCCCGGCACCCCGATCTCCAACCCCTTCGCCCTGAACACCGGCATCCTCGGCATCGCCAACGTGTTCGGTCCCCGCAGCGCCCTGGCCCAGGTCGTCGACCTCGTCGGCGGTCCGGTGACCTCCGGCAGCTCGGGCGGCTCCGGCTCCACCGGCTCGGTGGCCTCCATCGGCACCGCCAACTCCTTCGCCAACTCCGGCGCCGCCACCTCGTCCTTCTCCCTCTCCGGCAACACCGGCGTGGCGGCCAACACCACCACCGCTGTGGTGCTCGGCGGCCTGGGCGGCGCCGGCGGCGTCGTCGTGCCGACCTCGGGCGCCGGCGGCGCGGGCCTGAACGTCGTCATCGGCGCGGCCACGGCCTCCGGCGCGACGGGCGCCACCGGCACGGGCACGGGCGGCCTGGGCGGCGGCGCCGGCGCGGCCGGCGTGGGCGTCAACGGCGGGGCGGGCGGCGCCGGCGCCGCCGCCCAGGCC
>Ga0247713_1000136_pt1 | contig 52559 bp, 60 predicted proteins | sample 21E_NmetaG_FD_189936 | JGI IMG/M metagenome (GOLD analysis project Ga0247713, IMG submission 189936) | Soil microbial communities from hillslope of Landscape Evolution Observatory, University of Arizona, Oracle, AZ, United States - 2-1-E_N | ecosystem: Engineered > Artificial ecosystem >...
TTCCGCAGGGGATGGGAGCGCCGCTCGCAGCGTGGTGCGGAGGCGGAGGCGGAGGCGGTGCCTGGTGACGCTATTCGGCCGGATCACGCCGCGCGTTGGACAGGCGAAGGGCCCGCAGCGACAGCTGCAGCCTGAGCTTGTCCTCGGCGCTCCTCAGCGACCATCCGGTCAGACGTTCGATCTGTTTGAGCCGGTACGTGACCGTGTGTGGATGGGCAAACAGCGCCTCCCCCGCCATCTTCACACTACCGTCGGCGTTGAAGTAGGCGTCGAGGGTCTTCACGAGCTCACCTCGCCTGCGCGCGTCGTAGTCGATCAGCGGGCCCAGTGTTTGCACGATGAAGCGCTCGACGAGCTTCGGTTCGCTTCTGAGGAAGTGATAGAGGAGAAGATCGTCGAACAGGAAAAGGGGGCCGGCGATACCCAACGCGAGTCCGATCTCGAGCGCCTCACGCGCCTCGAGGTACGCGCGTCGAATGCCCTCAAGTCCCGGATCCGGGCCGCCCATCCCGAAACGCCATCCGCTTCCCAGGTCCACCGTCATCTTCTCGGCCGCACCCATCGCGTTCCCACCGGGGTCCGCGGGCAGAAGGGCGATCGTGTGTTCCCCCTTTTGGAGGACGATGGGGTCTGCCGCGATGTTCCCAACTGCATTCGATGCGGCCGCCGACACAGCCGCTTCGGTGCGTCCGTCGCGTTCTGCGCCGATTCCAACCAGCGCCACGTAAGAGAGAGATAGGTCGTAGCCGAAGGTGTGCGCCTGCCGCAAGATCTCCTCGGGCTCGGCATCGGTGCCGTAAAGAAGGTCGGCGAGGAATTCGCGGCGCGCCCCCTCCTGCTCGCGGACGATCGCGTGCTGAGCCCTCGAATAGGCCTCGGCGACCCGGGTCGAGATTTGATCGGTGTAACGCAGAACGGCCTCGGCGAGAGCGATGGCAGCATCGAGGGCATCGCCCTCCCGGTGGGCTCGGCACTCCTCCGCCAGGGCGTCCCAACACACCCTCGATACCGTGCGGTAGGCGTGGAGCACGTCGTCGAGCGGGATGCTTGCCTCGGCGCGCCGGGCGCCGACGCCTTCGATCGCCGCCAACTCGTCCGCACGGACGTCTCTGTCCTGGCTGAGCACCATCGCAAGCGTCTCGACGTTTCCGCGCACGGCATCGCGCACATCGGCCATGAGGACGTCGTCGGCACGTCCATAAGACGGAACCGTTCCCGCAATCGCCTGCGCGCATCGCTCGACCACTTCGTCCAACCGCTCCAAAAAACGATCGATGATGATGCGGACGGCGGACGCGGCCATCAAGAGGCCGATATCTTGCGCAGCACTCGGGCAAGAGCATCGCGGGCGGCCGCCGCCGCACCCTCCGCCACCATCGATCCGTCTTCCGCCAGCGTCTCGACGGGATCTAGTGCGGCAACCACCGCGGCGGTTCCACTCTCCTGGACCACGACGTTGCACGGGATATGCATCGCCACTCGAACATCGCCCCCGAGCTCCTCGACCGCCCCGGCATTCCATGCACCCATGAAGAGGTACTGACGTTCGCTACCCGCTTCCGGACCAAGCATGCCGCCGACGTGCGCCTCGGTGATGATCGAAAACCCCTCTCCCCTCAGGGCCAGGCGCGCGCGTACAACCGCTTCGTCATATCCCTCGGGAATCTCCACCGTGTAGCCGTACTCCGACATCTCCATTACGGTACCGCCTCGATGCCTCTGCTCGCGATTCCGAACGTTTCCGAGGGCCGCCGGGGGCCGGTGATCGACGCACTCGCCGACGCAACGGAACGAGCCGGCGGAAAAATCATCGATACACACGTCGACCCGGTTCACAACCGCACCGTGTTCACGGTCGTGGGAGACATACCGGCGTCGATGTCGGCCCTTGCGGAGGCGGCATCCGCACACATCGATCTAAGGGTTCATTCGGGCGTTCATCCTCGAATAGGCGCCCTCGATGTGTGCCCGGTCGTACCCCACGAGGCACCGATGCACCAGGCGATCGAGATCGCCGCACGCACTGCGGAAGAGATTGCGCGACGAGCGAACATCCCCGTGTTTCTCTATGCCGACGCAGCACGGCGCGCCGAGACGCAGAATCTTGCGGACCTCAGGCGGGGCGGGTTGGCCACTCTCGAGGCCCGCATGAGCGGGCCGCTTCCGCCGGATTTCGGACCGGCTCATCTGGATCCGAGCGTGGGGGTCACATGTGTCGGGGCGCGCGCGCCGTTGATCGCCTTCAACGTATGGCTGCGCGCCGAACTCGAGGCCGCACGGAGTATTGCCCGCCGCGTACGCACCGCCGGAGGAGGCCCGCCGGGCGTGCGGGCGCTGGGTCTGCCGATCCGGCCGGGCGTGACGCAGGTGTCGATGAATCTCGTCTCCCCGCGCGAGACGGGCATCGACCGGGCATTCGAAATGGTAGAGCGGACGGCAAGAAATGAAGGTGCCGAGGTCGTGGCGACGGAGATCGTCGGCTTGCTCGAAGCACGTTTCCTGCCGGATCCCGAAAAACAAGCGGCCCGGCTTCTCATGAGGCCGGGCCGCTCGATCGAAACCAGCCTACCGTCCTAAGAGCCGCCTCCAGAGGTCGACCTACGGGTCGACTTACGGGCCGTGGACTTACGCGTCGACTTCGTCGACTTCCGCCCGGTCGACTTGCGGGTCGACTTCGTCGACTTCCGCCCGGTCGACTTCTTCCGCCCGGTCGACTTCTTCCGCCCGGTCGACTTCCTCGCCGTCGACTTCTTGCGACCGGTCGACTTCTTGCGCCCGGTCGACTTCTTGCGCCCGGTCGACTTCCTCGCCGTCGACTTCTTGCGCCCGGTCGACTTCTTGCGACCGGTCGACTTCCTCGCCGTCGACTTCTTGCGACCGGTCGACTTCCTCGCCGTCGACTTCTTGCGCCCGGTCGACTTGCGCGCAGTGGTCTTCCGACCGGTTGACTTACGCGCGGTAGATTTCCGCGCCGAAGTCTTCCGAGCGGCGGTTTTGCGCGCGGTCGACTTACGTCCGGTGGTCTTCTTTGCTGCCAAACCTGCACCTCCTCGTCAGTCGTCGCGGAACCAATTGCAGCGATCCCGCTTTCCAGCGTTGCACTGCAACAACTGAACTGCCCTGAACACGCGCATCACAAACGCGCATTCAACTTTGTATTGAGCAACATTCGAGGGCAAGGTGCAAGCATTCTCTTGTTGAAAAATGAAAAACGGCGCCGCGCTACGACGCGGTGCGCAGACGACGGACTGTGCGTTCTTTGCGAAGCCGGCGCCGCTCGCGCTCCGATGTTCCACCCCAAATACCGAACTGTTCCTTATTGTTCAGCGCGTACTCGAGACATTGCAGCCGCACGGGACAGTCGCGACATACACAGCGCGCGGCCTTCGAAGATCCGCCGCGCTCGGGAAAGAAAATCTCGGGATCGACTTCCGTGCAACGCGCATGCGTCTGCCAGTCGAGCGGTTGGAGCAGCTTTGTCGTGATCCTCTCCATCTCCCCCGGCTCCTTGTTCGTGGACTTCCTCTCGGAAGGCCGTCGCCATCGGGACGGTGGTGGTGCAACGGAAATCCGCCGCCGGCCCGAACTACAATGTTGTAATTCTAGGCTTGTAATTCGACGGGGCGCAAGGGGGCTGACCTGCGTCTTTAGGAAAGCCCCTACGCTGCGGGCGGTTCCGACAGGAGCTTGGTGATGGTCGTGAACAACTCGCCCGCATCGACCGGCTTCACCAGGACGGCTCGCGCTCCCGCTTGCCGTGCAAGCCAATCGTCCTGGTAGCGATCGATCAACATGACTACCGGAACTCGCGCGAGACGGTTCGCGCCGCGCATATCGCTTGCCAGAGCAAAGCCACCCGCACTACCGGTCTGAAGGTCGACAATGACGGCCGCCGGAACATAATCGTCGAGCCGCTGCCACGCATCTCGGGCTTCGCGCGCGATCTCGACATCGACCCCGGTGGGAAAGCCGTACCGCAGTTGGTGCCGAACCGAGTCGTTATCGGTTACCACGAGCAAGCGGAGAGCTTGTTCGGAATTCACGCTCCGCCGACCGGTTCGCTTTTTTGCGCCCGCACTTCGTCGCCGACGTTTGCCAACACTTCTTCGATCTTGATGTCAAAGCCGGTTTCCATGGCCTGCAACCGGCCGAGGGAGGCTACAAACGCCCGTGCTGAGTCTTCCGCATCCTCTACGGCCTCAACGAGCACCGTCGTGTAGTGGCGGGCAAAATGGGCACCGCAGAACGGGCACCGTCCGGGTGCATCGGCCGCGGGGCCGATCTGGGAGAGCAAGAACGTCCTCCCGCACGTTCCACACACCGCTTCGATCTTCATGCAATCCCTTTCTCGGCGTCGTCGTGGACTATAGACGTCGCCCGGCGCGACCTCAGAGCTCGTCCTTGACGAGATCGACGGCCGCACGAATGTTCTCGAGCTTGCTCTTCGCCTCCTCGACCTTTCGAGTCTTTAGGCCGCAGTCGGGATCGACGAACATGCGATCCGGCGGGATGTACTTGAGCGTTCTCCGGATTCCTTCTGCTATCTCCTCGACCGGTTCGAGGGCATGGTTGTGGACGTCGACGACGCCGAGCCCGATGAATTTGGTGAACGGATGTTCGGCAAACTCGTCGAGGAGCGCATAGTTGGAATTTGCAAACTCGAGGTCGATCTGGTCGACCGGAATGTCGAGCATCTTGGGATATGCGTTGTGGAAGTCCCCGTAGCAGATGTGCGTGACGGTGTGTGCAGACAGGGGTTCGGTCACGATATGCATCGCCTCGATGACGAGGTCGAGCTCGTCCATCCTCGTAGACGCGGCCGGCTCGTCGATCTGGATGAACTTCGCCCCCGCACGTTCCAGATCGAGAGCCTCATCCCGGATCACCTTGGCCAGATCCAGTACCAGGTCTCGTCTCGTGTCGTAGTGCTCGTTGAACGACCAATCACAAATGGTGTACGGGCCGGTGAGCATCCCCTTCACGGGTTTCTCCGTGAGCGACTGCGCGTACTCCCACCACTCGACCGTGACCGGGTGCTCTCGTCCGACCGGGCCGGTGGCGATCGGCTTCCGGTAGTAGCGATTGCCGTAGGAGCGCACCAGGCCGCCGATCTCGAGGCCGGGGAGCTCTTCCGCGAAAAACGCGACCATGTCGCCGCGATACATCTCCCCGTCCACGACCACGTCGGTCGCAAGGGAATCTTGGAATTCGATCCACTCACGGGTGGCGCGCTTCTCCAGCTCCTTCAGCTCGTCGCGGCCGATCTCTTTGCGGGCGTACTTTCCGCGCGCTTCGACTACGTAATCCGGCTTGGGAAGGCTTCCGACGGATGTGGTCCACAGCCCCGGACCGGGCAGGTCGACCGGCTTTGTCATCAGGCGCTCACCTTCTGTGCAGCCGCGGACAGACGCTCCAGCTTAGAGCGCGCCTTGTCGCGGGGAAGGAATTCGAGTCCGCACGAGGGACTCACGGTCAGACGTTCGGGGCCCACGGTCTCCGCGAGCTCTTCCATCGTGGCGATCAGTTGGTCGACCGGCTCCAGCTTGGTATTGCGCGCGTCCACGATTCCGGCTTGGAGATTGATCCCGGCCGGGACCGATCGTGCCAGCTCGATGCTCTCCACATGCGACACGAGATCGAGCCCGAAGCCGTCGACCGGCAGCGAGAAGAGATCCGTCCCGAGCCGCTTCGCATCGCCGAAATAGGTGACGAGGAGCGTCACGGCCTCGTCGATCTCCTTCGTCGCCACGCCTATTGCCTTCTTCGCCAACTCGAGATCCTCGGGCGCATCCAGGAGCGCCGGCTCATCGAACTGCACGATCGGACATCCTGCCGCCTGCAGCTCGAATGCCTCCTGCGCCAGCACCCTTGCGACGGCAAGGGTGAACTTCTCGTGGTCGCGGTAGTGCTCGTCGATCGACATGCGCGCGAACGTCACCGGTCCGGGGAGAACCGCCTTGACCGGCTTGGTCGCCACCTCCGCCGCGAACTTCCAGCCGGCGACGCTGATCGGGCCCCGCCACTCGATCTCGCCGGTGCACACCGGGCGGCGGTAGTAGACGTTGTTGTCGAAAAAGCGGAGGAGTCCGCCGATCTCGAAACCCGCCATATGACGCGCGAACGGTGTGACGATGTCGTCCCACCTGGCGTGGCCGTCCGTTACGACGTCCATCCCCGCCGCCTCCTGCTCGGCAATCACCGCGCGCACGAGCTCATCCTGGGCGCGCCGTAAGTCGGCTTCGGTGGCGGTGCCCTTGTCGAGCGCGTGAATCGTCTTCCGAACGGTGAACGGCGCGCCCTCGTCCGGAGGCTTGGGGTAGCTGCCGACGACCGTGGTCCTGATGCCCATCGTCACCTCACCTCTCCCGGGCCCGCGGGCCCCGATCCTCTGCGGGACGAAAAAAAACCCCTTCCCGGGTTCGAGAAGAGGCCCTTGTGCGCTCTTTCGGCCCATCCTTCCCCTCATCGGGGCCCGGGGTTCGCACCTGCCGCGCCCGCTTGCGGTGGTTGCGGCGGGATCTCAGGGCCGGACCCTCCCCCGCTCTCTATGGGCACGACGACTATAGATGATCACCCACGGCCCCCGCGGCGGCGGCCCCGACGCGACACGGCCGCCCCGTCGAGGAGCGGCCGCGTGCCTTGAAAACCGTGTCTTCGGCTAGAACTGCGCCGAATCGCCGCACGCGCAAGTGCCCTTGGCGTTCGGGTTGTTGATCGTGAAGCCGGACTGCTGGAGCCCGTCGACCCAGTCGACCTCGGCGCCCTTCAGGTAAGGGGCACTCATCTTGTCGACCCTCACTTCGAGGCCGCCCACGTTGCCGATCTCGTCACCGTCGAGCTCACGATCGTCGAAGTAGAGCGAGTACCGAAGGCCGGCGCACCCGCCCGGCTGGACCGCGATCCGCAGGGCGTAGCTCTTGCTCTCGTGCTCCGCGCTCGACGAGGTCTCCTGCTCGAGCAGCTCGAGCACCTTCTTGGCGGCGCTCTCGCTGATATTTACCGGCGCCGTGGTGGTCGTGGTAGCGGTTGTCACAGTTTCTCCTCCTCGCAAGGGTCGCCGGAAGCAAATCCCGGGCGTCCGGCCACTGTGTGCCTCGCACACATACTACTAAACCTCAGTGCACGAGCGTCCATTCCAGGACCACGAGCACGACCGCGGCCGCCACGACCGCGGCGATCACCCCTCGCCACCTCGCGAGACCGGGAGGCGGAGCGTCGAACACCAACGATCCGACGGCGATGATCGCGGCTCCGGCCGCCCCGAACAGCGTCGACCCGAGGACCGCGATGTGCCACAGGTCGTGACCGCTCATGCCGGCGGGCCCCGTTCAGGCGAGATTCGCCGAGCGCGGATATGCCACGCCGGAGTCGGTCAGGACGTTAACGAGGTACGGCTCGCCGGAGTCGAACGCACGGCGTAGCGCGCCCCCCAGCGCCTCGGGATCCGTGACGAGCTCCCCCCTTCCGCCGAACGCGATCATCATCTGGTCGTAGCGGATTCCGGGCCGCAAATCCGCGGCCACGTCGTAGCCGTAGAGGGCCTTCATCGGATGCTTCTCGAGACCCCAGATCCCGTTGTTGCCGACCACGATTACGACCGGCAACCGAAGTCGCACGAGTGTCTCGAGATCCATGCCGGAGAAGCCGAGGGCGCCGTCGCCGAGGAGCAGGCACACCTGACGGCCGGGATGGGCGAGACGTGCCGCGATCGCGTAACCGGGCCCGCAGCCGAGACAACCATAGGGGCCGGGATCGAGCCAGCTTCCTCCCTCGTACGACGCGACCTCTCGCCCCGCGTACGAGACGAAGTCACCGCCGTCGCCGATCACGATCGCGTCACGATCCAAAACCTTGGACAACTCGCCGTATACGCGCATGGGATGAATCGGCGTCTGTGGGGACGACAGTTCGACCTGTGCGGCGGCGTGCCGGACCTCCTCCTCCGATCGCAGCACCTCGACCCACTCTTTGGTGTCGGCGGGCGAACTCAGTGCATCCGCAAGAGCGCCGAGAGTCACATCCAGCGGCGCGCCGACGGCGGCCGCCAGAGGGACGTTGTCGGTGAGCAAGGAACTATGTGACTCGAGGTGCACGACGCGGGCTCCGTCGGCGAACGCCTCTCCGAACCCGAGCCGGAAGTCCACCGGCGCGCCGGCAACGATGACGACGTCCGCCTCTTTTAGAGCGCGGGATCGGCTGCGGGCAAAGGCGAGCCGGTGATCGGCCGGAACGCAGCCGCGACCCTGGCCGTTGGCGAACACCGGGATCTCGGCGGCCTCGACGAACCCGAGCAACGCCTCGTCCGCACGGTCGAGCCAAAGGTTCGACCCGGCGATCACCACCGGGCGCGCCGCCGCGGAGACCAGGCGTGCGACCTCTTCGATCACACGTGGGTCGGGGCGGGGGGGCGCCGGCACCTCCACGTCCGGTACCGATACCTCCGTCGTGCTGAAGATCACGTCGAGGGGAAAGTCGACAAACGCGGGCCCGCGCGGCGCGCCGAGAGCATCGACCGCCGCGTCGATCACTCCGGCCGCCACCTGGGCGGGATCCATGATCGTGCGCGCCCGCGCCAACGGGTCGACGAACGGAACGTGGTCGATTTCCTGCAGCGATCCCTTCCCCCACCGGAATGCCGGCGCCCGACCGGCCAGCACCAGCAGCGGCGCGCCGTTGAATCCCGCCTGTGCGAGCGGACTCATGACGTTCGTCACCCCCGGGCCCGCGGTGACCGCGGCGACGCCCAGTTTGCGAGTAAGGCGCGCCCAACCCTCGGCCGCATAGCCGGCCGTCTGCTCGTGCCGTACGTCGACGATTCGAATGCCGTCGTTGTGACACGCGTCGAAGATGGGAAAGATGTGCCCGCCCGAGAGCGTAAAGATCTGCTCGACCCCGAGCGCCGTCAACGCGCGCGAGACACCGAACCCGCCGTGAAGCTGTTCACCCATCACCCGAGCCTACCGGCGCGCCGCGACTCCAGGCTTTGTGTGCCTGTGCTTTCGTGTGGCGAAAGCCGTCGCGCACAAAGCGAAACGGGACGGGTCAGTCGCCGTCGAAGCGCCGGCGCGTGACGCCCGAATCGCCGGTCGCGGCGGTTTCGCCCGACGTCCGCCTGATCTTCTCGTCGTGCTCGTGGTCGTGTGCCGCCGGGTCGCTCGTGCGTTCATCCGACTCCTCGAGCATCGCGCGCGCCGCGGCGCGCGCCTGCTCGATGTTGTCGAAGCCGTTGTCGCGCAGCATCTTCTGAGCCAAGCGCTCGACTCGCTCGTCGGGATGTGTCACGGGGCATCGACCGTCCACGTGTCGCCCGACGAAAGGAGCTTCTCGAGATCGCCCGGCCCCTGCTGCTCGGCGGCGCGCCGCAACTGGTCCTCGAGGGCGTCGCCGTAGACCGGGCGGTCGACGTCGCGGAAGATTCCCAGCGGAGTGGGCGACGTCGGTCCGGCGGCCAGCCTGCTGAGCGAAAAGGCAAGACTCGGATCGTCGCGATGTTCGTCGTGCACGAGAAGCTTCTCCTCTCCAACCTCGGCGACATCGACGATCTGCAGAGTACCGTCGGATTTCTGTACGACTCCTCTCGAGTCGTCCGGGCCGAAGCGAATCGGTTTGCCGTCCTCGAGGTAGATGCGATTGCCGGAGCCGCCTTTCCCCGTCAGCGCGACGAACGCGCCGTCGTTGAAGATGTTGCAGTTCTGATAGATCTCGACGAACGCGCTTCCTCTGTGGGCGGCCGCACGCCTCAGGATCTGCGGCAGATGCTTGCGCTCGACGTCGTAGGTCCGGGCGACGAAGGTCGCCTCCGACGCGAGCGCGAGGCTGATCGGGTTGAACGGCTGCTCGAGCGAACCGAAAGGCGTCGACTTCGTGATCTTGCCCCGCTCCGAGGTGGGCGAGTACTGGCCCTTCGTCAGGCCGTAGATCTGGTTGTTGAACATCAAGATCTTGAGGTTGACGTTGCGCCGGAGAGCGTGGATGAAGTGGTTGCCCCCGATCGACAACGCGTCGCCGTCGCCGGTCACCACCCACACGTGAAGGTCGGGGCGCGCGGCCGCAACTCCCGTGGCGATGGCGGGCGCGCGACCGTGGATTCCGTGCAGGCCGTAGGTATTCATGTAGTAGGGGAAGCGGCTCGAACAACCGATGCCCGACACGAACACAAACTTCTCGCGCGGGATGCCCAGCTCCGGCATCACGGACTGGACCGCCGCCAGGATCGCGTAGTCGCCACACCCCGGGCACCACCTGACCTCTTGGTCGGAGACGAAGTCGGCGCGCGTCAGCGTCGTCACGCCACCGCTTGCCTCCGTGATGCCGCGGCCCTCTCCCGTCATGTGGTCACTCATCTAGGTGCTCCTCAATTCGCGCCTCCAGATCTCCCGCTCGAAACGGAAGTCCCTTCACCTGATTGATCGAGATCGTCGGGATCAAGAATTCCGCACGCAGTAGCTTCGACAGCTGGCCCATGTTCATCTCGGGGACGATCACGTTGTCGAAACGGGCCAGCACCTCGCCGGTGTTCTTGGGGAACGGGTTGAGGTGCTTGAGGTGAGCACGTGCGACCTTGCGCCCCCGCGCCCGAAGTCGACGGACTGCAGCCCCGATTGCTCCGTACGTCGAGCCCCACCCCACGACGAGGGTGCGCGCATCCACATCGCCGTCCCATTCGAGCGGATCGATGTCTTCCTCGATCGCCTTGATCTTGGCGGCGCGGAGCTGCGTCATGAGCTGGTGGTTGTCCGGGTCGTAGGAGATGTTGCCGGTCCCATCGGCCTTTTCGAGACCTCCGATTCGGTGCTCGAGCCCGGGCGTGCCGGGTATGGCCCACGGGCGGGCGAGGGTGACGTCGTCACGCAAATAAGGCCAGAAGTCCTCGCCCGCGTTCGGCTGGGCCGCGAACGAAACCGGAATCTGCGGCAACTTCGCCGGGGACGGGATACGCCACGGCTCTGCACCGTTCGCAAGATAGCCGTCGGACAACAGGATCACCGGCGTCATGTAAGTGAGTGCAAGGCGTGCGGCCTCCAACCCCGCCCAGAAGCACGACGGCGGTGAGTATGCGGCGACGATCGGCAGCGGTGCCTCGCCGTGGCGCCCGTACATCGCATGCAGCAAGTCGCTTTGTTCGGTCTTGGTCGGCAGTCCCGTCGACGGACCCCCCCGTTGGATGTTGACGACGATGAGCGGAAGCTCGAGCGCGATGGCGAGGCCGATCGCCTCGCTCTTGAGGTCGAGGCCCGGGCCCGACGTCGTGGTCACGCCGATGTGTCCCGAAAAAGACGCGCCTATGGCCATGGAGACCGCCGCGATCTCGTCCTCTGCCTGGATCGTGCGGACGCCGAAGTTCTTGTGACGGCTCAGTTCGTGGAGGAGGTCGGACGCCGGGGTGATCGGGTACGAGCCCAGGAACAGCGGCAGCTTTGCCTGCACTCCGGCGGCGACCAGCCCCAGGGCCAGCGCCTGGTTGCCCGTGATCCGCCGGTATCGTCCCGGCGCCAGCGTGGCCGGCTTGACCTCGTAGGCGGCGAGCTCGGCGGTCTCGCCGAATGCGTGGCCGGCCTTGAGCGCGGCCACGTTCGCCTGCGCGATCGACGGCTTCTTCGCAAACTTCTTCTCCAGCCACGCGACCGTCGGTTCGAGCGGGCGCCCGTACATCCACGAGATGACGCCGAGCGCGAACATGTTCTTACAGCGTTCGGCCTCTTTCTTGTTGAGATCGGTCTCCTTGACCGCCTCGATCGTCATCTTGGTCATCGGAATCTTGATCACGCGGTAGCCGTCCAGCGCCCCGTCCTCGAGGGGGTTAGCGACGTAGCCGACTTTCTCGAGGTTGCGCTTTTCGAAAGCATCCTCGTTGGCGATCACGAGACCGCCGCGAATCACGTCCTTCAGGTTGGCGCGCAGCGCGGCGGGATTCATCGCGACGAGGACGCTCGGCTGGTCCCCCGGCGTCAGGATGTCGTGATCGGAGAAGTGGATCTGAAACGCGGATACACCGGCGAGCGTGCCGGCGGGGGCGCGGATCTCGGCGGGGAAGTCCGGAAGCGTCGCCAAGTCGTTGCCGAAGAACGCGCTGACGGAAGTGAACCGGTCACCCGTGAGCTGCATCCCGTCGCCGGAGTCGCCGGCAAAGCGGATGACGACACGATCGATCTCTTTGCGGCCGCCCCCCTTTTCCTCGGGAGGCGCGATCTGGGACATCTGGGAGCCTCCTCCCGGTCGGCCGTGCGGGTCGTTCGGACCCACGCACCAATAGTCGCACAGCGGGACGCACGAACCGGCAAGAGATGCGGGCCGTCACGTAGAAAACGTCTTGGCCGCGAGCACGTCTCGGAGTCCGACCCGCACCTCCTCGCCGCGGCGGGTGACCACCGTCACCGCCCCGTCCGTCACCGCCTGAACCATCCCGATCGCTTCCGAGAACGGATGGTCCGGGTCGCCGCGGAGGCGGTACCTGAGCGAAATCTTCGTCCCCAGCAAGCCGCGCCAGGCGGCGGGGTCGCGCAGCTCGGCCTGCGTGAGCCCGCGCGTCACGGTTCGCTCAAGAATGCGTGGGCTACTCGGCCCGTTCCTCCGATGGGGCGAACGGCGACTCCATGGCACCGCCGGACGCCTCCGGGTGGTCCTCGAACCACTGCGCGTTCAGCTGGGTGAAGTTCTGCCATTCGGGCGGGACGTTATCGGCCGGAAAGATCGCATCCACCGGGCACGCCGGGAGGCACGCGTCGCAGTCGACGCACTCCTCGGGGTGGATGAAAAGCTGCTCCTCGCCCTCGTAGATGCAGTCGACCGGGCATTCGTCGACGCACGCCCGGTCTTTGACGCCGATGCACGGCTCGGCGATGACGTAGGTCATTTCCGCTCGTCCTCCTGACGGACTCGAATTTCTCTGTAGGCGCGCATCATACCCACGGCCCAGGGACGGATGACTCTCGCGGGCACAGGACAGTTCCCCACATTTTCGTAACGATCCGCGAACGGTCGTGGGGGAAAATCGAGCCAATGAAAGATCGGACCGCCGCGCGGCTCGCCGGGGTCGTATTCGGCTTCATCGCGCTCTCTTTCCTGGGCGCGGTGGCGTTCTCGGTGCTGAACGCGACCGCCCCGCACGCCTCCGGCTGGGACCCGGCGCCCGCGGTGTCGGGGCTTGCGGTGCTTTCTTTTCCCCTCGTCGGAATGCTCATCGCAAGGCGCCACCCACGCAATGCCGTCGGCTGGATTCTGCTCGCGATTGGACTCGTATGGGAGAGCGGCGACGTGAGCGCGGGATATGTGCGCTACGCCTTCGTCACCAATCCGGGATCGCTGCCACGCCCCGATCTGGTAGCGGTCGTGACGTCGTCGTTCTGGATCCCCGCCATCGGGCTGATGGGGACATTCTTGATCCTGCTGTTTCCGGACGGCCGACTGCCGTCGCCACGCTGGAAGCCGATGGGGTGGCTCTCGGCGCTCGTGCTGATCGGCTTGACCGTCGTCATCCCCGTCCTTCCCGCACCCGTGACCGACTTCACCGACATCGATGTGGGCCGGCGGGTCCCCAATCCCCTCGGAATCGAAGCGCTGCGGCCGGTCCTCAACGCGGTGTTCGGCCTGGTCCTGTTGGTCCCCCTGTGCATCGCCGGCTGCGCCCTGGGCCTAATCACCCGCTTCCGCCGCTCTGCGGGACACGAGCGGCTGCAGCTGAAGTGGCTGGCGACCGCAGCCAGCGTGGCCGCGACGATCTACTTCGTGATGATGGTGCTGAGTTTCGTTGTCGGCAGCGATACGGGCGACGGCTCCGGGGACTCGGCATGGCTCAACATCCTCCAGCACGTCGCCGTCTTCTCCTTCCTGCTCATCCCGATGGCGATCGGAATCGCCATCCTGAGATACCGGCTCTACGACATCGACCTCATCATCAACCGGGCCCTGGTGTACGTGGGGCTCACGGCGAGCCTGGCGTTGGTTTACACCGGCGGCGTGGTCGGCATCGGGACACTGGTCCGGACGCTCACGCGGCAGGAAAGCGACGACCTGGTCGTGGCGGCATCGACCCTCGCGGTCGCGGGGTTGTTCGGGCCGTTGCGCCGCAAGGTGCAGTCCTTCATCGACCGGCGCTTCTACCGCCGCAAATACGATGCGGAGCAGACCCTCGCACAATTCTCGGCCCGGCTGCGCGACCAGATCGACCTCGCCGCCCTCAATGCCGAGGTGGTGGCGGTGGTGACGTCGACGATGCAGCCGAGCCACGTTTCGGTCTGGGTAAAGCCGCCGAGCTCCGGATCAGCTTCGCCGTAGGGCCACGACGCGCCGGCCAAGCACGGTTTTGCGACCTCGTGCAGCCCGGGACGGCGCCGCGGAATAACCCGGCCGGGCCAGGTTGTCGGTTCGTAACGATCCCGGGACGGTCCCCCGTGCAAGATGGAGCGATGAAGGATCGTACCGCCGCCCGTCTGGCGTGGGTCGCGTTCGGCTTGATCGCTCTGTCTTTTGTCGGAGGGCTCGGCTTTTCCGTGTTGAACGCGACGGGGCCGCAAGGGTCCGGGTGGGATCCCGCGGCCGCCGTCACGGGGCTTGCGATGCTCTCCTTTCCCATCGTCGGCGTGCTCGTTGCCTCGCGCCACCCCCGCAACGCCGTCGGGTGGATCCTCCTAGCCATCGGATTCGTATGGGAGTTCGCCATCGGCATGAGCGAGGGCTACATCCGTTATGCCTACGTCACCGATCCCGGATCGCTGCCGCGGCCCGATGTGGTCGCGGCTCTGTACTCCTCGATGTGGGTGCCGGGGGTGGGATTGATCGGGACGTTTTTGATCCTGTTGTTTCCGAACGGACGCCTCCCGTCGCCGAGATGGAAACCGCTCGCATGGCTCTCCGCCGTCGTCCTGATCGTCTTGACCGTCGCCATGCCGGTTACGCCGGGATCGATACGAGAGGTGGCTCAGCTCTCCCATCTGCCCGAGACGCCCAACCCGCTCGGAATCGACGCGCTACGGCCGGTGAAGGGGTCGGTGTACGTGATCCTCCCGTTGCTCCCGCTGTGCATCCTCGGATCTGCGGCCGGACTGATCGCACGGTTCCGCCGCTCGCACGGCAGGGAGCGACTGCAGCTGAAGTGGCTGGCCTCCGGCGCCGCCCTCACGGCCGTCCTTTACCTCACGGCGATCACCTTCTCGGTCGCGTACGGCTCGGATTGGAGCGGTAACGACACCGCCCTGTGGCTCACCGTCCTGCAGAACGTCTCCATCCTCTCGTTCGTCCTGATCCCGGTGGCGGCCGGCATCGCCATCCTGAAATACCGCCTCTACGACATCGACCTGATCATCAACCGCGCCCTCGTCTACGGTGGCCTCACCGCCGCGCTCGTCGCCGTGTATGTGGCGGGCGTGCTCGGTATGGGAGCGGCGGCGCGGGCCATCACGGGGCAAGAGAGCAACGATGTTGCGGTCGCCGCGTCGACGCTCGCGGTCGCGTCCCTCTTCGGACCTCTTCGTCGCGGCCTTCAGGGCTTCATCGACCGGCGCTTCTACCGCAGCAAGTACGACGCCGAGCAAACCCTTGCCGAATTCGCGGCGACGCTTCGCGACAAGGTCGATCTCGGGTCGCTCAATGCGGAACTCGTGGGCGTCGTCAGCTCGACCGTGCAGCCGAGCCACGTGTCCGTGTGGCTGAGGTCGCCGGCGGCGCCGCCGTAGTCACCGTCCGGGGCGCGCCGTCCGGAAGTAGACGATGCTCACGTCGTCACACACACTGCGGCGGATTTGGATGAATCCCAGCACCCTCTTCCGGCTGAGATAGATCTCGGCCTCGAAACCCTCGTTGTCCTCCGTCACGATCTCGAACCCGGCGGCACGAGCCGCCTTGCGGTAGCGACCCAGCGCCTCCTGCACGCCCCACGGCGCGCCGAACGCGGCATTGACTCCGTCGGAGTACCTCTCGGCGATCAGGAGATCGGTTCCGTCGAGACGCAGCGCCTTCGGCACCAGCGCGCGTGCGAGCGAAGGCTGTGGTGCCGGGAGTCCGCACCCCTCGGGCGACGCCGCCGGATCCCGTCCTCCGCATCCCGAGAGAAACAGCGCCGCCGCCCCCACCGCCGCGGCGCGCCGGATCACGCCCGCCCGACGTTCTTGCGAAGCAAGTCGTACAAGCCGCCGCGGCGCGCCACGGTCGCAGACAGATCGGGATTGATCGCAAAGAAGACGTCCGCCACCTTGCCGAGACCGCCGGCAATGACTGCTTCCGGCTTGTTCTTTTCGATCGCCTTCACCGTTTCCTCAGCCACTTTCTCGGGATCCACCGCGCCGGCGATCTTCGGCGGTTCGCCGTGTCCGAGTGTGAGCGTCGCCATGCCGGTGTTCCTCACGAACCCGGGGCACACAACCGAGACGCCGATGCCGTACGACCGCATCTCCTCGCGCAGCGACCACGAGAAACCGATGAGCGCATGTTTGGAGGCCGAGTAGGACGTGTTGTACGGGACCGCGACCTTTCCCGCCGCCGAGGACATGTTCACAATGTGACCGCGCCTTCGCTCGACCATCCCCGGCAGCGCGTATCGAGTGAGGAGCATGGTTGCGAGCACATTCGTGTGGAGGATGTCTTCGATCATCCGAGGATCTACCTCCTCGAAACGGTCGTAGTGCTCGATACCGGCATTGTTCACGAGAAGGTCGACCGGTCCCAGCTCGGCCTCGGCGCGCGCGACCAGACGCGTGAGGTCGGACTTCCGGGTCACGTCGGTCGGCACCGTGATCGCCTTCACCCCGAGGGAGCCCACACGTTCTGCCGTCTCGACGAGGCCCTCTTCGGTGCGCGCCGCAAGCGCGAGGTTGACGCCTTTGCGAGCCAGGTGCTCGGCGAGGTGAACACCGATTCCTCGCGACGCTCCGGTGAGGATTCCAACCGTGTTCTTCAGCTGCACGTCGTCTCCCTTCGGGTGCGCCGCCGGCACCTCACAGCAGCCGCCACCGGCGCACGAGGCGGCTTTGCGCATAGACAACCACTGCGGTCATGACGAACATCACCAGGGTCATCGTCGCCGCGTAACCAAGACGGAAATAGACAAGCCCTTGCTCGTAGATGTAAAGAGGCAAGAACCTCGTGGCGTAGTTCGGATCGCCACCCGTGACGAGAAACGCGGGGACGAAGCTTGCTTGAAACGAGTAAATGACGTCGCGCAGCGCGAGGAGCGCGAGCACGGGCGCCATCATCGGCAGCGTCACCCGCCACAGGATGTATCGCGGCGATGCTCCGTCGACCGCGGCGGCCTCGTACAAGCGGTGTGGGATCGCGCGTCGCGCCGCGAGGGCGATTACGAACGCCTCGCCGATCTGAAACACGCTCATCAGGACCACTCCGGAGCGCGCCGCCCACGGGTCGGTGAGCCACCCCGGCGCCGGAAGACCGACCGCGTGCAGAGCAAGCGCCGGCGGGCCGTAAAGCGGGTTCAGCATCCACAGCCATAGCAACGCGTACGCAGCATCGGGGACGACGCTCGGCAAATATGCAGCCGCGCGCGCGGCACCGATCCCCCGGGCGCGTTGGTGGAGGAGAAGCGCGACGGCCGTTGCCAACACGAGCCGAAGCGGCACCGCCACGACGACGAAAACGAGCGAGTTGAAAAGTGCATGTGCGAACTGCCGGTCTCCGGCTAGTCGAATGAAGTTGTCGAACCCGCTGACACGAGGCGGTTGGACGCCGGAAAATTCGGTGAACGCAAGAACCAGCGTTGCGACCGCAGGCACCGCCACCAACAGGATGAGCCCGGCCAGATAAGGCCACGCAAGTACGGAGGATCGCCTCATTCGATTCGGCCCCCCGCCGAGTCGAACGCATGCACATCTTGGTCGGCGAACGCAACCGCGGCCTCCGACCCTTTTTCGGGAGCATCTTGCGGTGTCGTTCGGACGACGAGAGCATGCCCCCCGGCATCGACGTGCACGAGCGCATCGGCACCGGTCCCCTCGACCATGACGACCCGGCCGTGGAGGCGGCCGTTGGTTCGTACGAGGGCCATTCGTTCCGGGCGCAGACCGACGGTGACCGTGCCGTCGGGGGCGCCGAGCAGACCCGCGGGAAGAATGTTCATCGGCGGATTTCCGATAAATCGGGCGACGAAGACGTTCCCCGGACGCTCGTAGAGCTCACCCGGAGGCGCGACTTGTTCGACAGTTCCGTCGCGCAATACCGCGACGCGATCACCCATCGTCATGGCTTCGATCTGATCGTGCGTGACGTACAACGTCGTCGCACCCGCCCGGCGATGAAGATCCCTTATCTCGGCGCGCATCCGCAACCTGAGCTCGGCATCGAGATTCGAAAGCGGCTCGTCCATGAGAAACGCAACCGGCCGGCGCACGAGAGCGCGCGCGAGCGCAACCCGCTGCCGCTCACCGCCGGAGACCTCGTCGGGACGACGTTCGAGCGCGTCGGTGAGACCCAAGTGGTCGGCCGCCTCACGCACGGCCTCCTCGACTCCTGCGGCGCGCCGGGCGCGGAGACCGAAGGCGATGTTCTCGAACACGCTCAGGTGTGGATAGAGCGCATACTCCTGGAACACCATGGCGACATTGCGTTCGCCGGGCGCAGCGTGGGTCACATCCCGGCCGGCGATCTCGACCGTTCCCGAGTCGAGCTCCTCCAGGCCGGCCACGGCCCGCAGCAGCGTCGACTTTCCCGATCCCGAAGGACCCACCACCACGAGGAGCTCCTCGGCCGCGGCGGCGATATCGACGCCCTTCAACGCAACGATGTTGCGGGTTCGGCTCCGATACGACTTGTGAGCTTCCGTCACCCGCAGAGTCACGAAGAGCCCTCCACGAACAGCGGTCGCGTGAGTCGGTCCAGGTCGGAAACGGCATCGGCGACGGAATAACCCTCCTCGTAAAAGGCACGCGTCAACACCTGCTCCGCCACGGCCTCGATCTCCGGCCACGTCGGAAGCACGGGTGTCCTCCGAATGAACGGGATTCCGTCGAGGAAAACGCGCGAGCTCTTCGGCGGTTGGCTCGGATCGAGAAACGCACCCGAACGCGCAACGCGCCGCAGGGAGGGAACGGTGCGGCCTCCGAGCGCGGTGATGGTCGCGCCCTCTGCGCCGGTCATGAACCCGACGAACCGAACGGCCGCGCCCAGTTCGTCGGTCCCCTGGGCGAGACAGTATGCATCCGAATGGAGAATCCCGGCGCGCCCGCCACCCGGCGCAGACGGAAGGGGCGCAACGTCCCAATCGAGCCCGAGGACCTCACGGAAAACCGGAGTATCGCGGCGCGACGACAGGTACATAGCCAGCTTCCCCGTTGCGAAGCGGGTCTCGAGGTCCTGCGCCGCTATCTCTTCTTCGGTCGGAACGAGACCCTCCCGAACCAGGGAGACGACGTAGTCGAGGGCGGCCATCGCGGCGGGCTCGTCGAGCGAGAAGCCGTTCGGCGCCTCAAGATCGTCGACGACTTCGCCGCCGTTCGCCCATACAAAGGGGGCCATCCGGATGATGGTCGGTTCGATCCCAACCCCGCGCACGTCGCCCCCCGTCAACTCTCGCGCGACGCGCTGAAACTCCTCCCAATCCCACGAGCCGTCCGGTTTCTGTATCCCGGCACGGTCGAACAGACTCCGGTTGAAGTAGACGACGAGTGAGGAGATGTTCTGCGGCATGCACTGGAGCATTCCATCGTACGTAAACGCATCCACGGGGGCCTCGAAATAGCCGTCGAGGTCGATATCTGCGTCTTGGAGATGCGATTCGATGGGATCGATCGCATCGCGTGTGACGAACTGTGCATATTCACGAAAGTTGACGAGGAAGACATCCGGGGGACTTCCTCCGGAGAAGGCGGTCACCAGCCTCGCAAGATGATCGTCCTTGCTTGCGACTCCAATGAGTCGCACGTCCACGTCCGGATTTGCCTTCTCGAACGCACGCGCCGCGGCGCGATAGACGGCCACCTCCTCCGTCTCTCCCGCAACCTGCACGCTCAGCACACGCGCTCCAGCGCGGGAGGACCCACCGTCCTGCGGCGAAGCGGTCGAGCATGCAGTTGCAAGCACCGCAAATGCAATCGTCACCCGCCGCACATTCACACTCCCAGCGTTCGGGTGAAGAAAGCACGTTGGGCGCCGAAGAACGCCACCACCGCGGGAAGCGTCGCGATCACGCTCGCGGCCAGAAGAATCGGGTGGTTCGTGGGCTCCAGCGTCTGCAGTTCTCGCAACGCAAGTGGAAGCGTCCCCGTCTCGGTACGCGGAAGATAAAGCAGGGGATCGATGAAGTTGGACCAGTGGAAGATGAACGCGAGGAGTGCAACGGCGAAGGCCGCCGGCGCCCCCAGCGGGAACGCCACCTTCCGCCATGTCCGCAGCGGCGACAGGTTCTCCAACGCGGCCGCCTCGAACAGGCTCCGTGGAATGCGCGCGTATGCGACTGCGAACAGCAGTACGTAGAAGGGTGTCGTCGCCATCAAAGCGGGCGCCATGAGCGGGACGAGCGTGTCGGTCACACCCAGCAGGCGGTACAGCGTGAAGCGCGGCACCCACAACGCGCTGAGCGGCACCATGAGCGCAACCACCGACACAACGATGATCGCCCGGCGCACGGCCGGAGACGAGGTGACTACGGCGAATCCCGCCCACGACGCAAACAAGACGGTGACGGGCACCGCGACGGCCACGACCAGGAGGGAGTTGACGACGTACGCCCCCAGCGGGACGAACGCGAATACCGTGCGGAAATTCTCGGGGCGAGCCGGGTTCGGAACCAGTTCGAGCCCGTCGGGTGGCGGTAGACCGGGCGCCCGAAGCGAGCCCAGCACCATCAAGACGAGGGGCGCAACAAAGACCAGCGTTGCCGCGGCGATCGTCACCGGCCGCGCCCACCTCGACGGTCGTGTCACGGCGCGCCCCTCTTGCCCCGGTAGTCCGGCGATCCGTACAGCAACTTGATCGTCACCTCTCCCGGGCACGGACCTTCGCGCAGGCGAATGGCACCATCTGTAGCTCGGCCGCGGGCGAAGAATATCTCCGCCTCGAAGCCCTCGTTATCGGAGGCGACGATCTCGTACCCGGCGTCGAGGAGCGCCCGAGCAAGCGGCGGATAGAGCTCGACCACCTGCGTCTCCGACACCACCGTCACGCCGACGTACCCACCTTCGACCTCGGCATCGACGACCCGGCCGTGCTCGGCCACCGGAACGTCCTTGGGGAGCAGCGAGAGATCGGAGATTTCCGGCTGCGACCGGCACGGCGCCGGGGCGGTGCGGGGCTCGGCGCCCGATCCGCACGCAACGAACACACCCGCCACAAAAGCCCCGATTGGGGTTGGTTTCACGGGGTGCGCGGTCGGGCGGGCGCCCCGAGGCGCGCCGATGCGCTTCGGTACTGCTTGCCGGCGTGGTAGCTCGAACGGACCAACGGCCCCGACTCTACCCACGCGAAACCGAGCTCTTCTTCGCCGAACGCCTTGAAGCGGGCGAACTCATCGGGATGCACCCAGCGGTCGATGGAAAGGTGCCACGACACGCTCGGTTGGAGGTACTGACCGATCGTCAGGACGTCGACTTCCGCGTCACGCAGGTCACGCATTGCTTCGAGGACCTCGTCCTCCCGCTCGCCCATGCCGACGATCAAGTTCGACTTCGTCACCTGATCCGCCCGAAGCTCCTTCGCCCACCGAAGGAGGTCGAGACTCGCCTCGTAGCCGAAGCCCGGGCGGATCTGCGGATGGATGCGCCGCACCGTCTCGAGGTTGTGAGCGAGCACATCGGGCCGCGCCTCGATCACGCGAGCCAGCGAGTCACGCGGGTTTTCCTTGCGGCCCTTGAAGTCGGGGATCAAGACCTCGATGCCGCACTCCGGCAGCGCCGCGCGCACGGCCCGGATCGTCGCCGCCCAATGCGCGGACGCGGCGTCGTCGAGATCGTCCCGGGCAACGCCGGTGACGACCGCGAACTTGAGGCCCATCAGGCGAACCGCGTCGGCGATCTTCTCCGGCTCGTCGGGATCGAGCGCCGCCGGCTTTGCCGTCTTGATGTCACAAAAGGCACACCGGCGAGTGCAGAGATCTCCGCCCAAGAGAAACGTCGCCTCGCGCGCCTCCCAGCACTCGTAGATGTTGGGACAAGCGGCCTCCTCGCAAACGGTGTTAAGGCCCCGCTCCCGCATGATTTCCATCAACTCGGTGAAGTTCTCACCGCGCCGGACCTTGACCTTGAGCCACTCGGGTCGCCGCGCGCCGCGACCGGCGCCGGGGCCCGGAGCGTCTCCGAGACGAACCCCGCGCCGCAGATCGCGATCAATCTGCTCGCGGGTCTTGATGGTCGAAATGAGAGGGCCGGTCATCGACTTAAGCGTAACGCTGCGGCGCGCCCTAGAACTCGGCGACCTTTCGCATGTGTGACTCGATTCGATCGGCGTCGGCGAGGAACCAGTGCTCGAGTGTCGGCGCATAGGGCATCGCCGGCACGTGCGGCGCGCCCAGTCGGACGATCGGAGCGTCGAGGTCGAACATCGCTCGCTCCGCCACCTGGGCGGCGACCTCGGCCCCGACGCCGAGGAACTTATTGTCCTCGTAGACGATCATCACCTTGCCGGTCTTGCCGACCGAGGTGAGAACCGTCTCGATGTCGAGCGGGTAGATCGACCGAAGATCGATCACCTCGACCTCGATGCCGTCGCCCGCGAGCCTGCTCGCGGCCTCCAGGCACAGATGGAGCATGAGCCCGTAGGCGACACACGTCACGTCGGAGCCCTCCCGCTTCACGTCGGCTTTGCCGAACGGAATCGTGTAGCGCTCGTCGGGCACTTCACCCTTGATGAGCCGGTAGGTCTTCTTGTGCTCCAGGTAGAGCACCGGGTCCGGATCATCGAGCGCCTGCAGGAGCATCCCCTTGGCATCGTGAGGAGTCGAGGGGGCGACCACCTTGAGCCCGGGTACATGGGCGAAGAACGCCTCGATCGACTGCGAGTGATAGAGCGCACCGTGCACTCCCCCGCCGTACGGGGCGCGCATGACGAGCGGGAGGCCGAAATCTCCGTTCGAGCGATAACGGAATCGTGCCGCCTCCTGCACGATCTGGTTGAAGCCGGGAAAGATGAAGTCGGCGAACTGGAACTCGGCGACCGGACGCATATCGTCGACCGCGAGCCCGATCGCGACCCCGGCGATCAAGCACTCGTCGAGCGGAGTGTCGATGACGCGGTCCTCGCCGAACTCCTTGAGAAACCCGTGCGTCACGCGGAAGACTCCGCCGCGTGCTCCGACGTCTTCGCCGAGCACGACGATGCGATCGTCGCGCTTCATCTCCTCGAAAAGGGTGTCGTGGATCGTCTGGACTACGTTCTTCTCCGTGGTCGCGCCGCCCCCGGTCATCACTCCACCTCCAGGTCGGCGTAGACGTTCTTCGTGGCGGTCGCGGGATCGGGGAAGTCGGCGGCCTCGGCCTCCGCTGCGCCCTCGGACACCGCGGTCTTCGTCTCCTCCCGAAGCTCTGCGACCTTGTCCGTATCGAGAACCCCCACCGACATGAGGTAGTTCTCGAACGAGGGAATCGGGTCGCGCCGCTTCGCCTCCTCGACCTCTTCTTTGGTTCGGTAAGTGCGGTCGTCGTCGTCGGAGGTGTGCGAGTAGAACCGATAGGTTCGGAGCTCGATGAGCGTCGGCCCCTCCCCGGCGCGGGCGCGATCGACCGCTTCCTTCGTCAACCGGTACGACTCGAGAACGTCGTTTCCATCGCCCTCGAACCCCGGCATCCCGTATCCCGCGGCACGCTGGTAGACCCGACCGGCAACCTGCTTCGACTCGTGCACCGAGATCGCATATTGATTGTTTTCGCACACGAGGACCAGAGGCAGTTTGTGAATCCCCGCCATGTTCATCGCGCCGTGCCAATCGCCCTCCGAGGTGCCGCCCTCGCCGAACCACGTGCCGACCACTGCGTCGGACTTTTTGAGCTTCTTCGCGAGAGCAACGCCGGCGGCGTGCAGTGTCTGGGTCGCAATCGGCGACGAGCCCGTGATGATGTTGTGCTTGCGGCTTCCCCAGTGAGCCGGCATCTGACGCCCGCCCGACGACGGGTCGTCGACCTTGCCGAACAGCCCCAGGAAGACATCCCGCGGTGTGAACCCGGCCACCAGCACCAGCGCGAGGTCGCGGTAGTAGGGACAAAAGACGTCCTTGCCGCGCTCGAACGCCCAACCCGAACCCACCTGGGCGGCCTCGTGCCCGGAGACCGGAACGACGAACGGCGCTTTGCCCATTCGGTTCAGCGCCCACTGACGCTCGTCGCAAAAGCGCGCGGTGAGCATGATGCGATACATCTCCAGGAGATCTTCCTCTTTCAGCCCCAGCTCGGTATGCCGGTCCTTGCCCTTCGCCATCCCTCTCCTCCTCGAGAGCGAGTTGCGGACGATCAGCCTTGAACGCGTTCGGGCCGAGGGACGTCGGCCGTCTCCCGCCGCGCCGCCACGGACAAGGTCCCCGGGTGCGCCCACACGAGCGATCGGTCGAATACGTCTGCCGTGTGGTTGGCCGCAATCGTAGCGACTTCCCGCACCGATCGCCGAACGCCGGTCTCACGTTCGACCGACGTCACCCACCTTCCCTGGATTCCACAGGGCACGATTCCGCCGAACATCGCGAGGTTGGTGGTCACGTTGAAAGCGAAGCCGTGCATCGTGATCCCTCGGCTGATCTTCACGCCGATGGCGCCAATCTTGTCGTCGCCCACCCACACGCCGGTGTGCTCCGAATCACGGCGCGCCGCGACGCCCAAGTCTGCTGCCGTTCGGATCAGCGCCTCCTCGAGTGCCCGGAGGTACTTGACGACGTCGTAGCGGCCCTCGTCGCCGAGCATCATGATCGGGTATCCCACCACCTGGCCCGGCCCGTGATAGGTGGCTCGTCCCCCCCGGTCGACGCGGTACAGCGCGATCCCTCGCGCCGCGCGCGCGCGGGCGTCGTAGACGAGATCCTCCTCGACCGCGCGCTTGCCGAGCGTGTAGGTATGCGGATGCTCGAGCAACAGCAAGGTATCTCCGCGGTCGCCGTCGAGCCGCTCGAGGAACAGGCGCCTCTGAAGATTCCATGCGTCGCCGTAGTCGACGCGCCCGAGCCAAAGCCCGGTCAGTGCAGCGGTCGGGGCCCCGCGGTCCGCCACCGGCTGCGCTCTACGCGTAGGGGGCAAGGTCGCCCGAGAAGTCGGTGGTTTCGATTCGCTCGCGGAGGGCGGCGAGGAACTTGGCGGCCTCCGCACCGTCGATCGTGCGATGGTCCCACGCCATGTCGAGGAACCCCATCGAACGGATTGCGATGGTGTCGTCGTCGGTCACGACCACCCGCTTCTGGATCGCCTCGAAGCCGAGGATCCCCGTCGTGCCCTGCGGAATGATGGGAACCGAGATGATCGACCCGAACGGCCCCGGGTTGGTGATCGTGAACGTGCCGCCGACGAGGTCGTCGGGCGATAGTTTCTTGCTGCGGGCGCGGGTGGCGACGTCGCTTATCGCGCGTGCAAGCCCCACGAGGTTCCTCTCGTCGGCTCCCTTGACCACCGGAACGATCAAGCCCCCGCCGTCGAGCGCCACCGCGATGCCTAGGTTCACGTAGTGCTTCACGAGGTTGGCATGGTTGTCGGCGTCGAACGAAGCATTTACCTCGGGCATTTCCAGAAGCGTGTCGCACAACGCCTTCGCGAGAAAGGGCATGTAGGTGAGGCCGAACCCTTCCCGCTCGCGGAACCGCCCCTTCACCCGCTCCCGAAGCTTGGCGACGTTCGTCCAGTCGACCTCGACCGCATTCCACGCACGTGCGCTCTCCAGGTGCGCCGCCACCATGTGTTCCGCCGTCCGGCGCCGGATGTTCGTCCACGGAACCAGCTCCTCGCGGCCCTCGCGCGGGGCGGCCGCCGGTTCGGATGCGGCCGCCGGTTCGGGGGCGGGCGCCGTTTGGGCGGCGGGCCTCGCCTCGGGCCGCGCCTTTCGCTCCTCCACGAACCGGAGCACGTCCTGCTTCCGAATGCGGCCGCCGGTCCCGGTGCCGCTTACCTCGTCGAGGCTCACGCCGTTCTCTTCGGCCAACCGGCGAACCAGCGGCGAGATGATCCCGCGCTTCGAGGTGTCCCCCGAGGTGTCGGTCTTCTCCACGTGCTGCTCGGCGGCCGGCTCCTTCTCCGCCGTCGCCGCCCCCGCGGGAGCTTCCTCCTGCTGCTCGAACTCGCGCTCCTCGGCCGTCGACTCGGTCGGGCCCCGGGCGCTGCGCGGCTGCCCTCCGCCCGCCTCGGCACCTGCGGCCTCATCCGCCTCGGGGCGCGCCGCGGCTTGCGCCGGCGCGGCTCCGTCGCCCGATGGTTGCTCCCCCGCGTCTCCGACGAGCGCGATCGCGGTGCCGACCTGGACGGTCTCACCCTCGGGGACGAGAATCTTCTGGATGGTTCCCGACGCGCTCGACGGAACCTCGGAGTCGACCTTGTCGGTAGAGACCTCGACGATGTACTCGTCGGCCTCGACCGTGTCGCCCTCCTGCTTGAGCCACTTGGTGATGGTGCCCTCGACGACGGTCTCGCCGAGCTGCGGCATCTTGATCTCGGTAGCCACTGCCCCTCCTCGGGCTGTACGGATCGCCGGTCGACAGCGACCATGCCCACAGGTCACGTCGGATAGGCGTCCAGTATCCCACCGGAGCGGCCGCGGCCGCCCCCACGGGGCCGGGGCGGCAAGAAAACGGTGACACAATCTCTCGATGGAACGCGACGCCGCGACCAGGGCAACCAAGCTCCTGATCGAGAACATCGAGGGGGTCATCCGCGGCAAGCGGGCTGCGGTCGAGGCCGCGGTCACGTCGCTGCTCGCCGGCAGCCACCTGCTGGTGGAGGACGTGCCCGGGGTCGGCAAGACCATGCTCGCCCGCTCGATCGCGCGCAGCATCGACGGCTCGTTCAAGAGAATCCAGGCGACGCCGGACCTCCTTCCGTCCGACATCACCGGCTCGTCCCTCTACAACGAAGGATCTCGCTCGTTCGAATTCATCCCCGGGCCGTTGTTCGCAACCGTCGTATTGATGGACGAGATCAACCGGACCACGCCGCGGACGCAATCGGCCCTTCTCGAGGCGATGGACGAGAACGCGGTGACGGTCGACGGCGTGCGACACCCCCTCCCGGCGGCATTCTTCCTGATCGCGACCCAGAACCCGGTCGAGCATCACGGGACGTACCCACTCCCCGAAGGACAACTGGACCGCTTTGCGATTGCGATGGAACTCGGATACGTCGACGCGGCCACGGAACGTCAGATCGTGCGGGCCCAGCTTCGGCAGCACCCGATCGAGGAGCTCGAGCCGGTCGTATCGACCGACGACGTGGCCGGGATCCGGGGCGCGGTCCGGGCGACGCACGTGTCGGATCACGTCCTCGACTACGTGACCGAGCTGGCGCGAACGACGCGGGAGCATCCCGAGCTAGAGCTCGGGGCCAGTCCGCGCGCGTCGATAACACTCGTGCGCTGCGCACAGGCGCGCGCCCTGATCAACGGTCGCGACTTCGTCGTGCCCGACGACGTGAAAACCCTGGCCGTCCCGGCGCTCGGCCACCGGGTGGTGCCGGCGGCGGGCGCACGGCTCGAACGGGATCACGGTGCTCGGATCGTGCGGGGCATCGTCGACGCGACTCCGGTCCCGGTGTCGTCGGGCTGATCGGCGTGAAGCGACCCACCTCGCGGTCGGTCCTGCTCGTCGGGATCGGAGTCCTGCTGCTGCTGGCAGCCACCACCGCACAGGCGGGATGGCTCTTCGTGCTCGCGGCGGGGACTTTTGCGCTCCCGGCGGGCTCGCTCGCGGTGGCGCATCGATTGCGCTCGTGCGAGGCGGGGCGCGCGTTGCCGGCGCGGGTGGCGGCCGGCGACGAGGTGGGGGTGCGGCTGTGGGTGCGAAACGGGGGCGACAAGCCGGTGCCGGCAATGCGCATCGAAGACCTGCACCCGGCGTTGCGGCCGGTCGCGGCCGCGACCGAGCGGCTCGATCCCGGTGCCACCGCGTCGCTGGAGACGATTCGCGTCGCGCCGCGGCGCGGGGTGTTTCCGGCGGGAGAGATCCGGCTGGTGTCCGGCGCGCCGTTCGGAATCCTCCGAAGCCGCAGGGCCCTCGACGTCCCGTCGCCAACGATCGTCGTTCCGCGCCACGTCGAGCTTCGGTCGTTTCCATTGTTGGAGCCGTCGTCGTTCCCATCCGACGTGCTCCACGAGCGCGCCCGCACCGGTGCCGGTGAGGAATATCTCGGCGTGCGCGAATACCGGCCGGGCGACGCGCGCAAGGCGATCCACTGGCGCTCGACCGCGCGTGCGGGGCGGCTGATCGTGCGTGAGTACGAGCAGGAGGTTCTCACGCGCGTCGCCATCGTCGTGGGCGGTATCGACCACGGCGCGCCGCCGGATTCATCGTTCGAGGTGGTGGTGGCCGCGGCCGCGTCGGTCGCGCTGTACGCGTTGGTGACGGGTCATCCGGTCGCGCTACACGCGCCTCACGAGGAGCAGCGTTCGGAGCTCAGCGAGCCGAACCGGCTCGAGATCCTGGACTGGCTCGCCGCGCTCACACCCAGCGACACGAGCATCCGCCCACACGTGGAGCGCGCTCTTCGTCATCTCGGTCGCCGCGGCACGGTCGTCGTTGCCTGCTCCACCGGCGGAACGACGGGGGCCGAACTCAACGACACCGTTCGCCGCATCCAGGCGGCGGGGGCAAGGGCAATCGTGGTCGCCGCGCGCGCGGGAGACTGGTCTTCGAACGACCCGGCTCTCGCCGCACAAGACGACGACATCCTGCGCAGGCTGGGCCTCGGTCGTTCCCGCATTCGAGTCCTCGAACGAGGAAAGGATCTCGCGGCGTGCCTGCAGGTGTGATGGAGAAGATTCGCAGCGCGAACGAGACGCGCGCGCCCGAGGATTCGGTGCCCCTGCGCGTCGCCGTGATGGGCGCGGTGCTCGTCGGTGCGCTGGCGGTTGCCGTTGAAGGTGCCGTCTCGCCTCCCGCGGCGGCGGCGGTCGGGGTGCTCATCCCGTTCGCCTACTGGGTGTCGTGGCGCAGGCGCCGCGACGACAACTGGCACATCAAGCTGGCGCTCACGATCGCGGCCATCATCGGATTGATTCGCTTCCTCGGCCAGGTGCGCGGCATAGCCTATCTCGACGAGGTGCGCTTTCCTTTGGCCGATCTATTCCTGTGGGTGCAGGTGATCCACAGCTTCGATCTCCCCGCCCGTAAGGACCTCCACTTCTCGCTCGGCGCATCGCTGACCCTGATGGCGATCGCGGGATCGCTCTCTCAAGACACCCGATTCCTCGTGTTGTTGATCCTCTACTTCGGGCTCGTCGTGGTGTCCCTCGTGCTCGGCTACCGATCCGAGATATCCGAAAACGCCGCCGGCTGGCTGCGCCCCGCGGCGCGCCGGACCGGTCTCCCCCGGGCGCGCGACCCGCTGCGCGCGGCGACGATCTCGGCGATAGCGGCCACGCTCCTCTTTCTCGTGATCCCCCGGCCGCAGGCGGCGCAGACGTTCGCCCTGCCGTTCTCGCTCGGGGCCAACACCGGCAGCCCCGCCCTCGGCGGCATCGCCAACCCGGGGTTCTCCGGGGATGCCTCCACCCGCATCAACCAAGCCGCCTACTACGGCTTCTCGCAGCAGATGGACCTGCGCGTGCGCGGAGATCTGCCCGACGATCTCGTGATGCGGGTTCGCTCGACCGCGCCCGCGATGTGGCGCGCCCTTGCGTTCGACCGTTACGACGGCACTACGTGGAGCGCGCCGGAGTCGGAGCCGACGCAGTTTGAAGGCGATCCTCCTTACCTGTATCCGGCGCAGTTCCGCAGCCTCGGCCCGCGCCAGGAGGTCGTGCAGACCTTCTACATCGAGGCCGAGAACGCAAGCGTCCTGTTTACCGGAGGCCAACCCGAGCGGGTGTGGTTCGAAAGCGCCCTGAGCTACGACGACCTGGGCTCGTTGCGGACGTCGGGCACGCTCACCGAGGGCACGGTTTACAGCGTCGTCAGCACTAGGGGCGCGGCGACCGCGGCGGAGCTACGGCGCGCCGAAGGGCCCCCGGATCCGCGCGTCGAGCGCTACCTGCAGCTGCCCTCCGATTTGCCCGAGCGCGTCGGGGCGCTGGCGCAACAAATAACCCGCGGCGCCACCAACACCTACGACCGGGTGAAAGCAATCGAGCGCTACCTTGCGGATCGCTATCGCTACCGCACCGACTCCCCCGTGCCGCCCGAGGGGCGCGACGCGGTCGATCACTTCCTGTTCGACACCGACGTAGGCTTCTGCGAACAGTTCGCATCGGCGACCGCGGTGATGCTGAGGACGCTCGGGGTTCCGGCGCGCGTGGTCGTCGGTTATACGCCGGGGTCCCGGAGCGCGTTCACCGGTCTCTACGACGTGCGTGCGAGCGATGCGCACGCGTGGGTCGAGGTGTGGTTCCCGAACCTCGGGTGGTACGAGTTCGACCCGACGTTTGCGGTGCCGGAGGCGGAGGTCGACCTCGCCCAGGTCATCCCGCTCGTCGCGCTGATCGAAGCTGCGATCGGGAAGCTCGGAGATGTGTTCCCCGGAGGGGTGGGGGGGGTGCTGCGGACCGTGCTCGTGGCGCTCCTGATCGCGGTGTCGGCATTCGCACTGTGGTTCGTTCTCCGTAAGAGGGGGCGACGGCTCGGCCCTCCACCCGCGGCCGCGCCCGATGGTTCGGCCCTCGGGCCGGTGGCGCGAGCATTCGCGCGCTGGGAGCGCGCGGCACGTGCCGGCGGGCGGGCGCGGTCCCCTAGCGAGACCGCCGCCGAGTTCACGCACCGGCTCACGTCTCCGCCCGACCCGTCGATTCGACGCGCACTGGGATCGTTCGAGCGAGAACGCTACGCCGCGGCGCCTCCGAACGACGGTGACATCGCCGACGCGATAAGGAATTTCGACCGACTCGCCGCCGAAGAGAGTGCGGGAGGCCGAACTACCTAGACGCGCACGACGCGCATGAAATCGGTGCGCCCGGCCCGGGGACCGGGGCTTCCGGCAACGACCGCCACGAGATCCCCTTTCGACACGACATCGGCCGCGAGCGCAGCCTCTACCGTTCGCTCCACGTCTTCGCGGATGTCGGCCGCCTCCGGCACCTGCGGCATCGCAAGTGGAAGCACTCCCCACAACAGCGCGAGGCCCCCCAGGATCTCGGTTCGTTGAGCCATCCCGACAACCGGCATCGCGGGGCGGAAGGCGGCGACCCGACGAGGGGTCGAGCCGGAGTTGGTGGGGCAAAGGATCGCCGCGACCCCGAGGTCGTTCGCCGCTTCGATCGCAGCATGGGCCACGGCCCACGAAACCCGGTCGTCGTCAAGCTGAGTGGAGGCCGGCAGCACGTGATCACCCGGCCATGTCTCTGCAGTCAACGCCGTCTGTGCCATGACCCGCACGACCTCTGCAGGATCGTCCCCCACTGCGGTCTCCTCCGACAGCATGAGTGCATCGGTGCCGTCCACGACGGCGTTCGCGACGTCGGCGACTTCGGCCCTCGTCGGCAAGGGAGCATGCGTCATCGACTCGAGCATCTGCGTCGCCGTGATCACGGGCTTCCCCGCTTTGTTGCAGACCGCGATGATCTCCTTCTGAAGGAGCGGGACGCGGTGGAGCGGGGTCTGGATACCGAGATCACCCCGCGCCACCATCACCGCATCCGCCTCGCGCACGATCCACGTGAGGTGGTGCACCGAGGAGCTGGTCTCGATTTTCGCGACGAGCAGCGGCCGGTGGCCGCGTTTGGGGAGTTGTTCGCGCACACGCTTGACGTCTTCGGCGTCCCGGACAAACGACAGACCGACGAAGTCGACCTTGAGCCTGAGCGCGAACTCGAGTGCCTCCTCGTCGGACCTCGTGAACGCCTGAACGCGTCGCTCGGCGCCCGGTATGTGCATACCTTTGCGCGAGCGAAGCACACCGCCGCGAACCACTTCGGTCACGACATCGGTGCCGTCGATCTCTACCACCCTCAACACGATCGTTCCGTCGGCGAGAAAAATCTCGTCGCGCGGCGACACCAAGTCGGGAAGATTCGTGACCGTCGTCGAGACCGCGCGCTCGTCTCCGTCGATCTCCCGCCCGGTGAGCGTGAAGATGCTGCCGTGCTCGAGCCTCACCTCCTCCGCCGCGATCGGCCCCGTCCGCATCTTCGGTCCGGGAAGATCGGCGAGAATGCCGACGCAGCGGCCGAGTTCCGCCGCCTGTTCCCGCACCTTTTGGGCCGTGGCAGCATGCACCTCGTGCGTTGCGTGCGCAAAGTTCAGCCGGCAGACGTCGACGCCGGCCTCAAGGAGCGCGCGGATCTGCTTGGCCTCGATGCTCGCCGGCCCGAGGGTGGCGACGATCTTCGTCTTTCTCGTTCGCATGGGCGTCATTGAATGAACAGGCAGAAGGGGTGCCCGGCCGGATCGAGGCAGACGCGCACGTCGTCCTGTGGCTGAAAGTCGGCAAGCGTTGCCCCGGCCGCCAGCGCATGCCTGAGCGCCCCGTCGAGGTCGTCGACGAGGATGTCCAAGTGCAGCATCTTCTGCTGCTCGCCGCTCCGTTCCGGCCACACCGGCGGCATGTAGTCCGCCTCCGACTGAAACGACAAGCCGGTCCCGCCGCCGGGGCCCTCGAGCCGCACCCAATCCGGTTCACTCCACTTCACGTCCCAGGCGAGGAGCCGTCCGTAGAACTCGGCGAGGTCATGCGCGTCGGGGCAGTCGAGGACCACCGTCGCGAGCGAGAACCGCGGGCTATGAGACACCGGCATCTCCAAATCTTCGGCATCGGAAACCGATTGCGATCAGCCGTGAAGCGGCTTTCCCGCGAGGTGCATGAACGTCTCGCCCACCGCCTCCGACAGCGTCGGGTGGGGATGAATCAGCTCGGCGAGCTCGTTGGGATACGCCTCCCACGAAGTGGCGAGCTGCGCCTCCGTGATTATGTCGGACGCCCGCGCCCCGACTATGTGGACGCCGAGAACCGCCCCGTCCCGCTGCGCCACGGTCTTCACGAAGCCCTGACCGCCCCCCAGCATGAGCGCCCGCGCCAGTGCGGAGAACGGATAGCGGGCGGTAACGACGTCGTAGCCGGCCTCCCTTGCCTTCGCCTCGGTGAGGCCGACGGCGGCGACCTCGGGCTGGCAATAGATCACGTGGGGGATGTTCTGGTAGTCGACGGGCACCGGGTTCTCGCCCGCGAGATGCTCGGCGAGCTTTATCCCCTCCGCGAATGCAACGTGCGCCAGCTGCGGATGCGGCCACTTGGCATCGGGCACGTGGATGACGTCTCCGATCGCGTACACGCCTGCGACGTTGGTGTGGAACATCTGGTCGACGGTGATGAACCCTCGGTCGGCGGCGACCCCGAGATCCTCGAGGCCGATGCCCTCGCTGTTCGGTGCCCGCCCGATCGCCACGAACGCCCGATCCGCCTTGAGGGTCTCCTCTTTGCCGTCCTTCTCGACGCGGATCTCGACACCGGAGCTCGACGTCTCGGCGGCGACCACCGATGTTCCGGTGTGAAATTTGATGCCGCGCCGCTCGAGCAACTTGAGAAGCGCCTCCGAGATGTCGTCGTCTTCGGCGGGAGCAATCTTCGGGAGCATCTCGACGACAGTGACCTCGGCGCCGAACGAGCGATAGATGCTCGCAAACTCGAGACCGATGTAATTCCCGCCGACGACGACGACGGAGGCCGGGATGTCTTCGGTCAGCCCGTGGTTCGAGTTGTGGACCTTGTCGCCGTCGGAGGGAAGAAAGGGCAGATCCCGCACGACGGAACCCGTCGAGACGACGATTCCCTTGTCGGCGGTGAGGGTGCGGTCGCCGCCGGCCGTCGTAACCGAGACGGTTTTGGGGTCGACGAGCCTGCCTTCGCCCTCGACCAGCTCGATCTTCTTCTTTCGGACGAGCCCGGACAGCCCCTTGTACATGCGGCCGACGACCGAGTCCTTGAACTCCTGGACCTTGCTCCAGTCGTAATCGGGCTCTCCCGCCTGGATTCCGAACTCGCCGGCGGAGCGGAACTCGTCCATCAGGTCGGCGCTGTGAAGCAGCGCCTTGGTCGGGATGCACCCCCGGTGGAGGCAAGTGCCCCCCACCTTGTCGCGCTCGATCATTGCGACCGAGAGCCCGAGCTCCACGGCGCGGAACGCGCACGAGTAACCGCCGTTGCCGCCGCCCACTATCACCAGATCGAAGGAGTTCTGTTCTTCGGCCACCTGTCTACCTCCTTCGGGTCCGGTGGGCTCGCTCTCGGTCACTCGACGATACCGCGCCGGTCCTCGCCTCCTCGCGGGCGGCGTGCGACGATGGTCGTGTGAAAGGCGACAGGGTGGAGGTAGTCGTCGACATCGGCGACGGCACCCGGACCTACGAGATCGAAGCGACCAAGGCCGGCCGTCGCGTCGAGGTCGCAACCGTGCGCGGGACGGTCGAGGTGAGCGAGGTGACGCGGAGCGGGGACGCGGTGCGAACCGGGCGCTTCATGGCGGCCCGGGTGGTGGCGGTCGTCGAGCATCCCGCGCACGAAGACGAGCATCCGCGGCGCGCCGCTCCCCCGTCGAACCAGACCGCGCTTCTGTAGCCGCTCATCCCGGCGCGCCGGAGCGCCGCCCGGCGCGCGATCTGCGGTTCTTAACCCGAAATAACGCGCTTTTTGACGTTCTGGTGGGTTTAAAACCTCGGATCGCGCGGCGGTGGATCCTGCCGGCGCGCCGCCCGGCGCGCCGGATGAAGGGTTAGGAGACGTGGGTGCCGCAGTGCTTGCAGTAGGGCGCGTGGCGCGAGATCAGGCCGTCGCACTCCGGGCAGCGCGCCGGTGCGATCAGCCCCCGGTCGGTCTTGCGTGCGATCCCGACCGCGACTCCGCCGAGCACCACGATGAGGCCGAGCAACAACGCGGTGCCCACCTCGAGACCCACCGTCACGCCCACCACGATGGCGAGCGCGGTCGCCGCGATCACGAACCCGGTCACCGCCGGCGCGAATCCGATGCGGCCGAAACCGCGGGTCATCGCAGCGTCCGGCGGAGCCACTCGAGGACCAGGTCGACCACGCCCGGCTCGAGCCGAAGACGGTGTCCGGCACCGTCGAGAATCCGGAGGTCGACCCGCTGTGATCGTGCCCCGATGCGGCGGGCGTGGTCCACCGGGACGACGTCGTCGGCGGTGCCGTGGAGCGCGAGAACGGGGACCTTGACCTTCGCGATCGCCAGTTCGGGCGTGACCCGGTCGAACTCCTCTCCCCATGCCGCCGGGTTCGCGCTCACCTCGGGCGCGACGACCATGCCCGCATCGCGAGTGATGCGTTCGACTCCGTGCGCGGGATCGCGCGCGAACGTCCCCCACTCCGCCGGTGCGGCGAGGAGGACGAGCGCATCGGCCGGCGCGCCGCGCGCGACCACCTCGACGCCGACCGCTCCCCCGGCCGACGAGCCCACGATCGCAAGCGGAACTCCGGCGGCTCCGTCGAGCGCGCGCGCGGCATCGACGATCGCCCGCGCGTCCCGAACCCACCCCTCGATCGAGAACGTTCCCGGCCCCCCGTACGCGCTCCGGAAATCCGCCCACACGCCCGTCCATCCCGCGGCCGCGAACCGTCGCGCCAGACCCGGATAACCCTCGTCGCCCGGCTCGGGCGGCCCGGTCGACGGGATTCCGTGAAACAGCACGACGATCCCCCGGGGGCTCTCGGGAACGACCGCGCCGCCGCGCAGACGCAGGCCGTCGCAGACGACGGCGAGCGGATGCTCGGTGGTCGACATCCGTTGATTCTCGCCCGGCCGAAGCTCACCCCACGACGGCGCGCCGGGCGAGGTCGCGTCCCGCGTCGGTCAGGCGAAGGAACTCACCGCTTCGCTCGATGAGGCCGCGCCTCGATGCGCCGGCGACGACACGCTCACGGAAGCCGCCGTCCCACCTCAGGCTGTCGCCGAGATGGTCGATACCGCTCTCCTGCTCGGCATCGGGGGAACCCTCGTGGTTGAAGAGGTGGATCGCCAGCATCGTGTGAGCGAACTCCCACCGCTGGCGCTCCCTCAGGCGCGCCGCGGCGATGAGCCCGCGCTCGGGAGCGAACAAAAGCGCGATCGCAAACAGCACCCCCGCGGCGGTTGCCATGCTTCCGGCAATCGAGGCATCGAGCCAGTGCGCAACCCAGAATCCCGCCACCGCGCTCACCGCCGAGGCCGCGGCCGACAACACCAACATGGTTCGCAACCTGTCGGTGAGAAGGTACGCGGTCGAGGGAGGGGCGATCATGAGTGCCACGACCAGCACCGCGCCCACGGCGTCGAACGCGGCAACCGCGGTGACCGAAACGACGCTCATCAGCGCGTAGTGCACGACGACGGGCGAGATGCCGATCGCGGCCGCGAGTCCGGGATCGAAGGTCGCTACTTTGAGCTCCTTGAAGAACGAGACGACGAACGCAGTATTGAGCAACAAAACGATCGACATCATCCACATGCTCTTGGGCCCGAGATCCCATCCAAACGCGAACCACCGCTCGTAGGGGGCAAACGCGAGCTCGCCGAGCAACACGACATCGCCGTCCAGGTGGACGCCCGACGGGAGCCGAGAGATCAGGATGACCGCAATCGAAAACAACACCGGAAACACCAGTCCGATAGCCGCGTCCTCGCGCACGAGGCGGGTGTGGGTGAGAACCTCGACCAGCCACACCGTGGCGACGCCCGTCAGCGCCGCGCCGACGATGAGCAGCGGAGATTGGATCGTGCGGGTCACAAAGAACGCAAGGACTATCCCGAGCAAGATCGAGTGGCTGATCGCGTCGCTCATCAGCGACATCCGTCGCAAGACGAGAAAGACGCCGGGCAGAGCGCAGGCGAGCGCGGCGAGGACCGCGATCGCCTGGATCTCGAGCTGCACCGCGCTCATCTCTCCACCTGCCGATCGCGACGAATGCGGTCCCGGCCCGCATCGGTGATCGCCCACTCGCCGTCGGCGCTGCGTTGCGCCAAACCCTGGCCTTCGAGCGCATCGAGGTCGGCTCCCACGCCGGCGCGCCGGCCGGTCATCGCTTCAAGCACCGAGGTTGCGTGAGCATGCCCGGGGTCTTCGTGCTGCTCGGAAAGGGCGTAGAGATGTTCGAGCACGTGGCGTGCCCCGAAGCGACGGCGGGTACGGCGATCGCGAAGCCGCGCAAACACGAGGCCGCGCGCGGGAGCGAACAACAGCGACACGGCGACGACGCTCGCCGCGCACAGCACCACCGTCGGGCCCGTCGGAACGTTCACCGCACGCGCACTGATGACCGCGCCGGCAATGCCGGACGCTGCACCGAACAGCGCGGCAAGCGCCACCATTCCTCCGAGGTGGTCCGTCCACTGGCGCGCCGCGGCGGCCGGAGCCACGACCAGGGCGCTCATGAGAACCACCCCCACGGATTCAAGTCCGATCACGATCGCCACCACGAGCAGAGTGGTGAGGACGACGTCGATGGCACGCACCGGAAAACCGATCGCCGCGGCAAAATCCGGATCGAAAGCAAGCAGCTTGAACTCTTTCCAGAAAAGCACGATGAGCAGGAGCGCCACCCCGCCGGTGACCGCCATCGCGATGACGTCCCGCTGCAGCAGGGCCGCCGCCTGACCGAACAGGAACTTGTCGAGGCCCGCCTGCGTTGCATCCGGCCGCCGCTGAACGAAGGTGAGAAGCATGAGGCCGAAACCGAAGAACACGCTCAGGACCAAGCCCAGCGTTGCATCTTGCTTGAGGCGCGTGACGTTCGACAGGCGCAACGCAAGAAGGGCCCCGATCCACCCCGCGATCGCGGCCCCCAACACCAGGACCGGTAGGCTCTTGCTCCCGGTAATGATGAAAGCGATCGCGATGCCGGGAAGAGCCGCATGGCTGATGGCGTCGCCGAGAAGACTTTGCCGCCGAAGGACCGCGAACGAACCGAGAACCCCGCTCACGATCCCGATCGTCGCCGCCCCGAGCGCCACCGTGCGAAGCGTGTAGTCGGACAGCCAATCCAACATGCCGCCTACCCCTCCTGGGGAAGCACTGCTACTTCGCCTCCGCCTTCCGGTGCCGCCCGCGCGACGTCGGCGCCGTTACGCGCGGCAAACGCAAGTCGTCCCCCGTAGGTCAGCCGGAGATTCTCCTCGGTGAACGCGTCGCGCACGGGGCCGTTGGCGATGAGGCGCACGTTCAAAAGCGTCACCCAGTCGAAGTACTCCTCGACCGTCTGAAGATCGTGATGCACGACGACAACCGTCTTTCCGGCGCGCCTGAAGTCGCGCAACAACTCCACGATGGCGCGCTCGGTCGTTGCATCGACGCCCTGGAACGGCTCGTCCATCAGGTACACGTCGGCGTCCTGGACGACCGCACGCGCGAGGAATACACGTTGCTGCTGGCCGCCCGAAAGCTGACTGATGTGACGGTCGGCGAGATCGGCCATTCCTACTTTGTCGAGCGCCGCGCGCGCGAGATCACGGTCTTCACGCCGCGGACGACGGAACAGGCCCAGCTCTCCATAACGGCCCATCAGCACGACGTCGAGGACCGTCGTGGGGAAATCCCAGTCGATGCTTCCCCGCTGCGGCACGTAGCCGATAAGCCTCCGCTGAGTGTCTGCGGAAAGGCCGTTGATCGAAACGCGTCCCGCGGCGGGCTTCACCAACCCCAGAATCGACTTGATGAGAGTCGTCTTTCCGGCTCCGTTGGGCCCTACGATTGCTGCCAGCACACGCCGCGGAATAGCTACGTCGACGTCCCACAGCACCGGCTCGTCGCGATAGGCGACCGTTAGATCTTCGACCTCGACCGCGTTCACACCATTCGTCATGTTTCCCCTCCGAGCAAAGCACCGACGATGGTGTCGACGTTGTGACGCACCATGCCGACGTAGGTTCCTTCCGGCGTACCGGGATCACCCATGGCGTCGGAGAAAAGTTCGCCTCCGATGCTCGTATCGAATCCGCGCGCCCGGACCGCCTCCCGCACCGCTTCGACGAAACGTACCGGGACGGAGGATTCGATGAACAACGCCGGGATCCGACGGTCGACGATGAAATCTGCCAGCTCCTGAAGGTCGCCGGCACCGGCCTCCGACACCGTGCTTATGCCCTGAAGCCCTCGGACTTCGAAGTCGTAGGCCCGCCCGAAGTAGCCGAATGCGTCGTGTGCCGTGATCAAGACGCGTTGCTCGGGGGGTACCCGGGCCGCTTGTGTTCGCACGTAAGCATCGAGCGCGTCGAGTTCGGCGCGATATGCATCGGCATTTGCCCGATACAGATCCGCATGCTCCGGGTCGAGATCGATCAGCGCGTCGCGGACTTCATCAACCGTCAACGCCCACAGACCGACGTCGAACCACACGTGCGGATCGAACTGTCCGGCAAAAGCCGGCGGCGCGACCAGCCGCTCGCGCGGGATGCCGTCGGTCACGGCAACCGCCTCGACGAACGAGCCCATTCGCTCGAACACCTCTGCCATTCGCGCCTCGAGGTGCAGACCGCTGTAGAAGACGATGTCGGCTTCGCCGAGGCGCGTGACGTCGCCCTCGCTCGCCTTGAAGAGATGCGGGTCGATCCCCGGTCCCATCAGTGGGGTCACCTCGACGCGCGCGCCGCCGACGTTGGCGACCACGTCGGCCACCATGCCGGTGGTCGCGACCGCGTTGATCCGCCGCCCACCCACGTCGGGCCGCTCGAGCGCGCCGACCGGCCCGCATGCCGCGCATGCGCACAGCATCGATAACAACAGGCGGCGCGGCCACGTCATGGCGACACCTCCGTCACCAGGATTCTCCGTGCCGCATCGCGTCCAATGGCGTGCTGCTCGCCCGAAATCTCGACGGTGATCGACCCGCCGAAGGGCTCGGACGACACCGCGGTCACGCTTGTCCCGGGGAAGAATCCGCGCCCGCCGAGGTAGCGAAGCAGTTCGGGATCGCGATCGCTCACCTCGGCGATGGTCCCGCGTCGGCCGGGCTCGAGCTCGGTCAGGGGCAGCATGGTGCCGGCGGAGGATGCATCCGCAAGGCCCAGGTCACGGGGGGGAATCGGATGTCCGTGCGGATCTTCGGTGGGATGGCCGAGGCGGTCGGCGATTCGTTCTTCGAGCGCCTCCGAGATGACGTGTTCGAGGACCTCGGCCTCCGCGTGCACTTCGTCCCACGGCACACCGAGCGCCTCGGCGAGATAGGTCTCGATCAGGCGGTGGTGACGGATCACTTCGAGCGCGATCTTTCGCCCCGGCTCGGTCAGCTCGGCGCCTTTATAGGGCCCGTGGGAGACCAACCCCATTCCATCGAGCTTCTTCAGCATGTTCGTGGCCGACGCCGCCGAGACCCCGAGGCGCTCCGCCACCTGTGTGGTGGTCACGATGCGAGCGTGGTCGCCTGCCTCCGACTCGCGCTCGATGAGAAACAGGTTCTTGAGGTAGTCCTGGACCGCGGGCGAGGTCCCGGCCACGGGCGAATCTTGGCGCGTCATCATTTTAATTTAGCCGCGGCTAATCAGTTGCGCAACCGCCGGTTCCGTAGGGTTGCATCATGATGCGGACGCGAGCCGAGCGGGCGGCCCTGGCCGCCCTGGGGGCGACCGTAATTGTCGCGGGAGCAAAACTCGCGACCTCGGCCGCCACCGGAAGCTTGGCGGTTCTCTCTCAGGCGCTCGACTCCGTTCTCGATGTAGTGGCGCTCGGGCTCGCGTTCTTCGGGGTCCGAATCGCGCTCAAGCCGGCCGACGCGGAACACCACTACGGACATGCGAAAGCGGAGAACCTCGCCGCCTTCACCCAGACGTTGTTCCTCGGCGTCGTGGTGCTGGGGGTGGCCGTCGAAGCCGTTCGTCGCCTCTCCTCGCCCGCACAGGCGGTGGCCGCGCCGGGCTACGCGCTCGCGGTGATCGCGGCATCTGCGGTCGTAGACCTCGTGCGCGTCCGAATCCTGTTGAGCGCGGCGAAGGCGGACGACTCGGACGCGCTGCGCGCCGGCGCCCTCAACTTCGCAACCGACGTTGGAACTGCCGTGATCGCGCTCGTCTCGCTCCTCCTCGTGCGCGGCGGCATCCCACGCGCCGACGCCTTCGGTGGCTTCGTCGTGGCGGTTGCGGTTGCGTACGCGGCTGTGAAACTCGGCAAGCGGTCGGTCGACGTTCTCATGGACCGGGCCCCGTCCGTCCGAAGCGACACCATCGTCGAAGCCGCCGAGCGCGCTGCGGGGGTCGAGGAGACGCGGCGCGTTCGCGTCCGCAGCGCGGGAAAACAGGTGTTTGCGGACGTCACGGTGACGGCGGGGCGCACGGCGACGCTTGAACGCGCGCACGACATCGCGGAGGCCGTGGAGCGTGAGATCGAAAAGGTGATGCCCGGTACCGATGTGATCGTTCACGTCGAGCCGGCACCCGAAACGGGCGGCCTGATCGAGCGGGCACAGGCCGCCGCCAGTCGCGTGCCCGGTGCGCGCGAGGTGCACAACGTGAGCATCCACTCTCTTCCGCGCGACGCGACCCACGGCCTGCACGTGACCCTGCACGCGAAGGTCGACTCCGGGACGTCTCTCACCGCCGCGCACGAACTCTCGGAGCGCGTCGAGGAGGCGGTACAGCTCGAGCTCGGCGACAACGTCCGCGTGGACGCCCACATCGAACCGCTCGAGGCGACCGCACTTGGTCGCGACGTGACGGCGTCGCGCGCGGACCTGGTTCGTGCAGTCGAACGTCTTGCGCTCGAAGAGGCGGACGTCCTCGACTGCCACGAAGTTCTCGTCACCGACGCCGGTGACGAGCTTGCCGTCGTCGCGCACGTGCGCGGGCGCGGCTCACTCCCGCTCGACCGTATCCACGGAGCCAGCCGGCGAATCGAGAAGTCGCTCCATGCCGAGCATCCCGAGGTGGGCGCCGTTGTGATTCACTTCGAGCCATCGTGACGATTCGGCGCGCCGCGCTTACCGTCTTGCTCGCAACCGCTTTGATCCTCGCCGCGTCGTGTACGTCTTCGGCCCCCGAGGAGGCAGCGCCGGGACCGACCAACTCGAGTGCGCCCCGCGGCAACGACAACAGGCACGGGTTGCCCTCTGCTTCGCATCACAAACAAGCCGCGGCCGAGTCGCGCGCCGGATCGAACCGCCGCCGATCGGGGTAACCGGCGTCACGCTCTTCTGCCTCGACTAATGCCTCGGCACTAACAGTTAACGCGTGTTCCGGGATCCTTGCGTGCCTCGAATATGACGGTCACCCACATCACCGGGCCAACCTCTCCCACGCCCACACCGACGTGCCGGAATGCCGAGAGCATGATGTTGTGGCGGTGGGGCGGCGAGTTCAAGAACGCCTGCTGGAGCACGTCGACGCCTGCACCCACGCCGACGTTCTCTCCGAGGGTCTTCCACCGGGTCACGCGGCGCGCAAACGCGTCCGACGGCTGGTGGTGCAGCAAATCTTTGTCGATCATCTCGTTCGTGTGGAGACGGGCGACCCGCGACAACTCCGGATCGAGGCGGAGACGCCCCTTTCCCTGCTTCGCCCGCGCCTTGTTCGTCAAGTCGTGGAATTGACGTTCCGCCGCGCTGAACGGACGGCACAACTGGGTTGCCGCGGCAAGCGACGCATCCGGATTTCCGAGCAAGACGGATTGTCCCGATGCAACACCGGTGCTGAGGGTTTGCTGCATGCCCAGTTCCGCCTCGGAACGATCTACCGGCTGTTCTCGCCCGAGGACGTTTCCGGAGGCGGCCGCGGAGCGACTCGACGTAATCGTCACCCCGTCCTCGCCCGGGAGGGACGGAGTCGCGTCGGGAACGCCCTCACCCGTCCACTCGACCGTCTGCCGGCTGTTGAGGAGACGGACGTCGAGGGCGGCGGCCGACAACGTGGGATCGATAACGAACGCGTCGTTAGGAACGACCTTCGCGCGCGCCGCGCCGATACAGGTCGGCACACACGAGATCTGGCCGACGAACGCCCGGGTCACCTCCGCGCCCGCACGAGACATCGACTTGAGCCCGTCGACGTACACCAATTGGGTGGGGCGCGCACCCGACGTCCACTCCGCATGCGCATGTCTCGCGCCCGACAGCGCGGGCTCGGCGGGGTTTCGCTCGGTCGCCGGAGCTGCCAGCCCCGGCGCGTGAACGGTGAGGACTGCGGCCGCCGCGGCGAGCAGCGGCCTCGAGCGACGCTTCTTCCGGGTCCGTAAAGTCACTGTTTGTCCACTTCTGGCGATGCGGGCGGGCGTGGCGTCTCCTGTTTGTACCCCCGCCGGTGTAAGCCACGCCACAGCGTCGGTTCAGATCGTACGGTTCGCCAGCGCTAGGTGAAGTCCTGTGTAGTGCTCGAGGTTTCGGCGCTTGCGCTCGTCGAGGATCTCGCACGTCCAGCCCCAGTGGATCGACACCCAGTCCCCCACCTGTGCCGCGTCGGCGAAGCCGCGTCCGTCGAGCGAGCGCCTGATCCTTTCGCTACGCGGGTCGTCCAGCACCAGTTGCGAACCACGAAGGACCACCGGCCTCCGGTCGACGACGAGCTCCGATCCGTCGATCGCAGTCACCCTGCCCCAGCTGATCCTGCATCCTTCGATCGCCGCCATTCCGACCTCCTCGGGTTCGAGATGGCGATAGACGTCGGCCACATGAAAGAAGTGGTGCGGCCGCGCTCCCTCACGTGGCTTGTGCAAGACGTGGGGTCGCATCTTCGGCGAGAGGTGCTTGCCGAACCGCTCTTCGAGGGAGTTTTGCAGCCGCCCCGAATCCACCCTCTCGAGGAGGCCGTTGCCTATCCAATACGCCTCGACTACCCATTCGTCGAACGGATCGCGAATGCCGTTGGCGCCCGCGATCGTCTGCAAGTAAGGAAGCGCGCCGCCGAACTTCGCAAGAAGCGGGATCAGCCGGTCGTCGGGGTTGCCGTCGGTCGCATGCTCGAACAGGGTTTCGCTCTCGGCGCCGCCGCAATAGCCCAGATGATTCGGCATGAACGCATACCTGACGAAGGAGAGCATGCCGGAGGTCGTTCCCGTCACGGGCATGTCTTCACCCTACTCCCGGCGGCTCGACGACGTTCATGTCACGTCGACCGCGACCGTATGCAACCCGGCCGCGCCGTTCGGATGCGGTGGGGCGGGCGTCGCCGACTGGACGTTGCCGTCGCCGTCGGTGGCCCGGCACCACACCCCGGCGGTCCCCGCTTTATCGGGCGTCCATCGGTACGCCCACAGCGACCACGCCCATCTCGATGCCGGCGGCTTGACCCGCGCGCCGGACCAAGTCGCCCCCGCGTCGGTCGAAACCTCGACCTTCGAGATCCCGCGGTCGCCGGCCCATGCAATTCCCGCGATCCAGGTCGGTTCTCCCCGCCGCGCGGCGTGGTCGTCCCCCGCGACATCGATGCGCGACTGCGTGCGCACGACTGCCTCGTCCGACCACCCCCGCTCCTGCCAGTAGCCCTGGTGATCGCCCGCCACGACCTCGATCGCCTCCAGCCACTTGACGTTCTTCATCCCGTAGATGTTGGGGATGCGAACGCGACACGGGAAGCCGTGTTCGCGCGTCAGCGGCGCGCCGTTCTGCGACACCGCGAGCAGAACGGCTGGATCACGTGCGACATCCATAGGGATCGAATCGCTGTAGCCGTCGGCCCCGCGCAAGACGACGTCGTGGGAGCTGCCGCCGGCACCTGCAGCCTCGAGCACATCGGCGAGGCGGACACCGCCCCATGCCGAGTTTCCGACGAGATCTCCTCCTACTTCGTTGGAGACGCAGGCGAGGGTGATGAACTCTTCCACGACCTCGAATCGCCGCTGCAATTCGTCGAAGGAAAACTCCAGCGGTCGCTCGACCTCGCCGGTCACCGCCAGCTTCCATCCGTCGGCTTCGACCGCGGGCTGCACGAGGTTGATGTCCACGACGTAGTGAGCTTCGGCCGAGGTCACCTCGGGGGTGAGGCCCGGGATGCGCGGGAAGTCGTCGGATGGAACGATGCGCGCCGGATCCGCCGGCGCAACAAGATCAACGTCGGTGTCGGGGCCGGCGAGGCGCGACACGATCCATCCCAACGCCCCGCCCCCCGTTGCGATTGCGGCCGATGCCCCCAAGCCGAAAGCAATCGCGCGCCTCCGCCCGGCGTCCGGCGCGCCGTCGTCGCCGGCAACCTCCGCCCGGCGCGCCGCGGCGCGCCCCACGATCACGTAGGCCGCCGCGGCCGCGACGACCGCAACCGCCACCGCGACCGGGCGCGGCTCCTCCGACGGACTGAAGGCTGCGGCGCCCGCCGCCGCGGCCGCAAGAACACCCGCCGCGTGCTCGAGGCGCAAGCGCGTTCCGGCGACACCTCCGAGGACGAGTGCGCCGGCGAGGGTTCCGAGCGCCAGGAGCCGTCGCGCCCACGGACCCAGCGCCTCTATGAAGAACGTGGCAACGTCACCGGGCGTCGCACGCAGCAGCAGGTCGCCCACCGCCGACGGCGCGAACGGCGCGCCGTTGAGCAGCATCGAGAAAACCCACAGGACGGCGAGGGCGGCAGCCGTTGCGGCGATTGCCGGGCCGACCCGATCCGACGGGCGTGTGGCGTCGTCCATCTTCTCCATTGTGCGCCCGCCGTCGCCTTACTTGCGTCGGTCTACCAGCCCCGGTCTCGCCACTCCGGGAGGTGCGGACGCTCGGTCCCGATCGTCGTGTCGTCGCCGTGTCCCGGGTAGATGCGCGTGAACTCGGGAAGCGTGAACAGCTTGGTCTCGATCGCCTCGATGATCTGCGCGAACTTCGCCGGATCGTTGCTCGTGTTTCCCGGACCGCCGGGAAAGAGCGTGTCACCGGAGATCAGGTGCTTCCCCACCAGGAGGCAGATCCCGCCGGGAGTGTGGCCGGGAGTGTGCAGCACGCGCGCCTCGCACTCGCCGAACGAGATCACATCGCCGTCGCCGACCTGGTTGTCGATCGCGACCGGGTAGTCCTCGGCCGAATGCGCGTGTACCGGAACCCTCAGCGCCTCGACGAGGTCCGGCAGCGCCTGGACGTGATCGAAGTGACCGTGGGTCTGAACGATGCCGACGACGACCGCGCCCTCACACCCGGCAAGCGTCTTCTCCGGCTCGAAGCAGCCGTCGACCAGAAGCGCCTGATGGGTTTGCGGGCATTCGAGCACGTACGTGTTGTTGCCCATATCGCCGACCTCGATCTTGCGGACGATGAGGTCGTCACCTTCATAGTGATGCGCCACGTTCTCGCGCTCGAGCCTCAGCCGGCCACGGTCGCGTCGACTCCGCCCGCCGTCACAGACTCACCCGGCTCTACGGTGTGCTTCAAGACCGCGATCGCCTCGCCACCGGCTGCGGACGTTACCGTGCCGATCTTCTCTTCGTCCTTTGTGACCTCGGCGCCCACCGACAACGGCGCCGCGGCCGACAGACGACGCACCTTGCGGTTGACCTTGCCGCGAAAATAGATCTTGGCCACCGCCTCCTGCCCGACGTAGCAACCTTTGTTGAAATCGAGCGCCCCGAACTCCTCGAGGCGCGCCTCCTGCGGGATCGTCTTTTCGTTCATGTCTCGACCCCACCGCGGACGCCCATGTGCGATCCGGATTTGTTCGATCTCTTCCTCCGCCACGACCCGCGCGCCGGCCCGCGCGGCGGTCTCGATCACCGCTTGGATGTTGCCGCGAGGAACCCAGATGTGGCCCGCGGGCGGTCCGATGAATTGCGTCTCGTGCGGGATCGACGCCTCGATCTTGCCCGCCAGATCGCGCCACCCGTCGCCTACCAGGACGACGAGCCCGAAGTCGTTCGTCACGTCTTCGATCTCGACTTGGGTTGCGAACACGTACCGCCGGAGAGCGTCGGTGAAGCCGGGCAGGAGCTCCGGCTCCATGTGAGCGAGCAGCGCATCGTCGGTTGCGACCGCGTCGAAAAAACCCACCATCCGGCCGTGCACGGTCAGCATCGCCGCCGCACGAGCGTCTCCCACCTCGATGTCCTCGAAGCGGTTGGTAACGATCTGGTGCAGGAACCACGCACGCTGCTCGCCCGCGAACCGAAGTTTCCCGCGCTCCGAGACGTCGGCTAGAAGGATGTCGCCGAATGCCATGCCCCCTATCTTGCATCCTCCGGCGGCGGATCGGGTGCACGATCACGCCGCCGCGTTCGTCCCTCCGTCACCTCCCGGGCCCGTCCGATAGTCCGGCAGGAGCGGCCGGTAGCCGTTCGTGATTCACGTTGGGCGATCAGGGGAAGTTCCCGCGGCAGCTCGATGAAGTTGGGCGGTGTAAACAAACGGGGGTGTAGGTTTCGCGCCGCGGCGGGTAGAGACCGCCGGAGGCCGAAGAAGCGGCAGAGAGGAGCCCGGTCATGTCGCATCACGATCACGACGTCCCCGGCGGCATCGTGAAGGTAACGGAGCTCGTCGGCAGCTCGACGCAGTCGTTCAGCGACGCCGTCCGGCGCGCCGTGAAGATCGCGTCGAAGACGATCCGCAACATCCGCGGAGTCGAGGTGATCTCGTCGACCGCAGACGTGGACGAGAACGGGGAGCTGACCGTCTACAAGGTGAACGTCAAGATCGCGTTCCTGGTCGAGGGCACCGCCGAGGAGTAATCAGGTACCCGGCGCGTATGCCGCCCCGTCGCCCAGCAACGGAGGCGGGTCGTAGTGAACATCTCCCTCCGCCAGCTCCGCACCCCCCCACACGATGAGCTCGTCGCCCGTCCACACGAGGCTGGGGAACTCCCGCGCGTGCAGAGGAAAGTCCGGCAGCACATGCCACGAGTCGTCGGCCGGGCGATAAGCGAGCCCGTCGATCACGATCTCGTCGTCGAGCGCAACTTGTGACCACGATTGATTCGGCGGGGACGGCGCGGCCGAATGAGCGCGCCATTGATTGCGGGCGACGTTCAGGATTCCTCCGGTTTCGTAGGGCCGCGTGTAAGTGTTGGTCTCGCCCCCGTCGACGGTGCCGCCCAGGCTCAGGAGGAACAACTCGCCGTCGAGGAACGCGCCGGGGGGACTCACGTACGCGGCCATCGGCGGCCGGGGGAGCGACCGCCACGTGTCGCCGGCCGGGTCGTAGGCGGCCGCCTCCGCGCGTTTGGGGGCGTTCGCGGGCTCGTCCCCAACAGGAGTTGCTAGAACGACGACCTCGCTCCCCGTCCACGCTCCGGTCGCGTCGTAGCCGGCCGGCAACGGGCTCTCGGGCAACTCCCGCCACGAGTCGGTGCGAGGGTCGTAGGCGGCGCCGCGCCCGTCGTATCGCTCGCGGCCGGCGCCGGTGAGGGACCCGCCCCACACGATCATCTCGGTGCCGGTCCACACCGCAAGATGCCCCCAACGGCCCGCAAGAGGACCCGGGGCGATACGTCGCCACGCGTCCGCCGCGGGATCGTAGGCGGCGCCGGACGCACTCCCGTCGTCACCGCCGCCCCACAGGATCATCTCCCGTCCGGTCCACACAGAAGACAGCTCGGCCGCCCCGCCGAAGGGAGCCGGGGAGACCTTGCGCCACGAGTCTTCGTCGGGATCGTAGGCGGCGCCGTCGGACGCGGAACGGAACTCCAGTTGATCTCGGTCGGACAGCTCGGTCCCGCCCCACAGGATCATCTCGGCTCCGGTCCACACGGCGTGGTGCCCCGAACGCGCAGTGAGGGGGGCATCCGCGAGCACGCGCCACGACCCCCGTCCGGACGCGCCCGGATCCCCGCCCGGGGCGCGGGTGGTCGCAGTGCCGCACCCGACGAAGAGCGAGGCGGCGATTGCCCACACGAGCATCTTGCGCATGAACGTGGGACGCCGCGGGCGACGGCGATGTTCCCGCCGCGCGCTCAGGCGGCGGAATCGGCTCCTGCGATCGCGCGGATCAGCTCGTCCTTGTCCATCGAAGCTCGGCCCGGGATCTCGAGCTCCTGCGCCTTGTTGTAGAGCTCGCCCTTCGTCAGTTTCCGCAGGTCCGACTCCGCCCCGTGCGCCTTCGCCGGCCGGTCGCCCGTCGCGGGCTTCTTCGGATCGCGCCCGGCGCGCGCGGCCGCGACCGACTGCTTAAGTGCTTCCATGAGATCGACCACGCCGGCGGGCTCCTCTTGGGGTTCCGGGACGAGGATCTCCTCACCCTTGATCTTCTTGTCGATGATGTCCTGCAGCGCACGGAAGTAGTCGTCCTCGAACTCCTCGGGGGAGAAGTCCCCCGTCAGTTGCTGGACGAGTTGGCGCGCCATCTTCTTCTCCTGGTCGCGCAGCGTCACGCGTTTGCCGGCGGTGGCATCCTGCTCGCGGATCTCCTCGGGCCAATGCATCGTGTGCAGCCGGATCTCACCGTTCGCGACCCGAATCGCCGCGAGGTGCTCCCTCTCTCGAACGGCGACCTTCGCGATCCCGACCAACTCTTCTGCATCGAGGGCGTGTACGAGCAGACGGTATGCCTTGATACCTGCCTCTTCGGGAGCGACGTAATAGGTCTTGTCGAAGAAGATGGGATCGACCTGCTCGAGCGGAACGAAGGTCGCGACGTCGATCGTCTTCAGGGACTGCGTGTCGAGAGCCTCGAGTTCGTCGTCGGTGAGGGTCACCCACCGGCCCTTCTCGTATTCGTATCCCTTTACGATTTCATCCCAATCGACCTCGTGGCCTTTGTCGCACACCCGCTGGTAGTGGATGCGCTCGCCGTCCTTCTCGTGAAGGAGGTGGAGGTCTATGTCTTCCTTGCGTCCGACTGCCGTGTAGAGCTTTACCGGGATGCTGATCAGACCGAAGGTGACGGCGCCCGACCAGATTGCTCGCGCCACGTTGTGGAAGCGGTCAGTCTTCGCTTACGAGCGCGTCGGCAAAGAGCCGGTCGTATCGCGACAGGTACTGGCTCAGCGCCTTCTTTGTCTTGCGGAGCGTCGCCGCCCACGCGTGGAGCCAGTCGGATCCTTCCTCGGTCAACTCGTAGGTACGGCGCGCCGGCCCGATCTCGGACGTCTGCCATACCGAGCGCATGAGGCCTTCCTGCTCCATCGCCCGAAGTGCGCGATAGAGGCCGCCGGGATCGGCCTTGCCCACCCCGACCTCGTCCAGACGCTCGAGCAAGTCGTAACCGTGCGACGGCTGCTCGCTCACCAGCAACAAGAGGCACGCGCGCAAGTAGTTCTTCGGCAACCCGATCGACAATCCGTCGTTCACAGACACGGCGTCCTCCCTCAGTGGTCGTGCGAGTGGTCGTGCGAGTGGTCGTGGGAGTGGTCGTGGTTTGCGATGCGCCCCGTCGCACACGCTTCGGCTTCATCCGGATCGGCGTGACACCAACAGTCCGGACCGCACTCGCCGTGGGTCGGACCGGTCAGCTCGGAGAACTCCTCGGCGAATACGCGACCGCCCAGTGCCCGCCCCTCGAGTGTGAGCTCGTAGCGGCCGTCGGGTCGCTTCACAAGCAGGTCCTCCTCAACGAGGCGGTCGAGATACTTGATGCCGATCTTGGCGTCGACCCCGAGGAAACGCTCGAGCAGTTGGGAGTCGACCTGATCGCCGAAGCCTTCTCCCTGGAGCCAAAACATCACCTGAAGGATCTCGTCGCGCCAGAACATCGCCCGCAGTTCTTCGGTCTTCGGCTCGTGCAGCTTCTCCATCAATCCCCCTAACCGACCGTTGCCAGAACTCTGTTTGCAACCTCCGCCAGCGCACGCACCGACACCGCCCCGGCGTCGAAGTCGACCGGGGCCACGCCCGCCCGGTCGGCGTCGCCGAGCACCTCGTCATAGGGTACGACCGCGAAGAGCTCGATGCCACGCTCGTCGCAGAACGCTTCGATCGCGGCCCGGTCGGTGTCGTTGCGCACCTTGTTGGCCAGCATCGCCACCCGGGGAATGCCCAGCTCGACCCCGAGCCCGGCGTAGCGGCGCGCGGTCTCGAGGGACTTGAAGTAGGGCTCGCCGACCACGAGCATCAGGTCGACCGCCTCGGTCGTGGCGCGGCTCAAGTGCTCGGGCGACGCTTCGGTATCGACGACCACCAGCGAGCGCGACTCGGGGATCTCGTGCAAGAGGCCACGAACCGTGGCGTAGGAGGAGCACATTCAGCCTTTCCCCGCCCCGCTCGGCGCGCCGAGTTGCAGAAGGGTGACGTCGTCGGGGCACCGCACGCCGTAGGTGTCGAGGAGATCGTCGAGCGGCCGCGACAACGACAGCGTCACCTCGCCGTTCACGCGCCGGTGCTCCATCAGGCCGTGAGGCAGCGGGGTCACCGAATCGAATCCCGCGCGCCCGAGGCCGAGCGTCACCGCGAGGTTCGGGTTCGAGTCGGCATCGACCGCCAGGACCGGGGTCCCGGTACGGCCGAGCAGCCGCGCCAGGGTTCCGGAGCAGGTGGTCTTTCCCGACCCGCCCTTGCCCGCAATCGAGACCTTCACCGACCCCTCGATTTCATGAGATTGAACGCCCGCTCAGATGTCGCTCGTCTTGAGCTGTTCGAGTTCGTCCTCGTAGGCCCCGCCCAAGGTCTCGAGAAACTCGATCGACGCTTTCGCCTCCGCCTCGTCGATCTTCGACATGGCAAAGCCGACGTGGATGAGGACCCAGTCCCCCGGCCCGATGCCTTCGGGCGCGACCAGTCCCACGTTCACCGACCGCTTGACCCCCGCCACGTCCGCCGTGGCGATGTTGGTTTGGGGATCGACGATCTCTACGATCTGCCCGGGGATTCCGAGGCACATGTGGCGCTCCCTCCATGCCGAGCTCTATATGCGGGACACACCTATCATCGCGCACCGGATGACTCGTGGCGACCGCAACCCAAGAGGTGGATGGGCGACGCCGGGAGGGGCGGCGTCACCGGGGCTCGGGGAGCGGCGGCGGCTCCGGCCCGGGCGGATCCTCGGCCTCCGCGTAGACCTGGGGGTACATCGAGCGAATGCCGCCGGCGACTTGAACCAGATAGTCCTCGTTCGGACCCAGCTCGCGGGCCTTCTGTGCCGCCCACACCGCTCCGGACGCATCGCCCGAGCGCGCCAGCATCTCGGCGGCGGCCCCCAGCACCTTCCACGTCTCGGCCCCGGGGCGATGCTCGCGCACCGCGCCGACGGCGAGCAAGCGGATCTGGGGCACCGATTCCGCCGGCGTTCCCGACTCCGCCGCCCCCAGCACGAGCGTCACCGTCGCATAGACGACCGCGGCGCGCGCGTAAGTACGTTCGAACGACGTCAGTGTGGGTTTTGCGAGCAGTTGCCGCGCCTCGTCTCGCAGCACATTTGCCCGCCGGACGGCGGCGTCGACCTCGCCGGTCCCCAGCAGTTCCTGGGCCGCCCGCACGTCGTCGAACAGCTTCTTCGCCTGCCTCATCGAGACGAGAGCGTAGTGCGCGATGGTCTCGTGCACTACTCCCCCGTGCAGTAAGTGGCGGAGGCATATAGAATCACCCGCACCTATCCGGGCGACCACGGGAGAGGCGGGAATGCGGGTGAGCGAAGAGCGGCTGGGGGCGGTTCTCACCCGCGGCGATCTTGCCGTGGGGCTCGCCGAGGCGAACCCGGTCGCGGGCCTGATCGTCGAGAGCCTGGCGGCATCCGACCCGGAACATTCCGAGGGAGTTCGCCATGCGGGGCGGTTCTTCTTGGACCTCGTACGGGC
>Ga0247713_1000137_pt1 | contig 52525 bp, 43 predicted proteins | sample 21E_NmetaG_FD_189936 | JGI IMG/M metagenome (GOLD analysis project Ga0247713, IMG submission 189936) | Soil microbial communities from hillslope of Landscape Evolution Observatory, University of Arizona, Oracle, AZ, United States - 2-1-E_N | ecosystem: Engineered > Artificial ecosystem >...
GGGCGACGGCGGTGGGGGCGGGCGCCCTCCCCGGCCGATCCTCGGTGACCACGGCCCCGTGCTGGATGGCGGCGTCGCCGACCCCCGCCCCAACCCGATTGTGCGGGACCACCGCGATAAGGCGGAGCCCGTGGTGCGGGACCACCGCACGCAGCCCGTGGTGCGGGACCACCGCACGCAGCCCGTGGTGCGGGACCACCGCACGCAGCCCGTGGTGCGGGACCACCGCACAGGGTCCTGAGCCCCCATGCGGTCCGGCCGAGCCGCCGTCTCCCGAGACGGCGGCTTCGGCGCGTTCGCTGGTTCAGGAAGGCATGCGCCGGCAGGCCACCGGTGGTCGGCCGGCGAGGAGCCGGACGCGCTGGCGGGCGTCGAAGGAGGCCCCGGCCTCGGCACACGCTGCGTCCACCACCAGCACGTCGATGCGGACAACGGCGCCATCGTCCGCCGCCGCCCAGATCGCCCCGTCGGCCGCGCCGGCGAGGTGCCTGATCGCCGAGCCCGCCACCGCCAGCGCCGGGCCGAGGGAGGCGCCCGAGGTGGCGTCCCAGAGGTGCACGTGGCCGTCGCCGGTGCTGACTGCGACAGCGCCCGTGCCGGCCTGGGCCACAGCCAGTGCCCCGGCCGTGTGGGCGCCCAGCTCGTGGGCCCGCCGTGGCAGCCGGTCGCGGCCCTCCGACCAGAGGGTGAGCGTCTCGTCCCCGCCCGCCACCGCAATGACGTCGCCGCCGTCGACCAGGGCCACCCCCCACACCGCGTCGTCGGTCACCTCGACCGGGTCGCCGATCGAACGGCCTGCGCCGGTCCAGCGCAGCACCTGGCCGCCCTCGGTCGACCCGGCAATCGTGTCGCCGTCCGAGGACGCGGCCAGTGAGGTCACCGGCGCCGGTAGCGGCCCCAGCGCCGGACCTCGGGACTGCAGCCCGGAGGGATCCCAGCGCCGCACGTTGCGGTCGGCTCCGCCGCTCACCACCCGGCCACCCGCCACCGCCAGGGCGGTGATCGCGCCGTCGTGGGCGCGCTCCCGCTCCCCCGCGACGCGTCCCGTCCCGAGGTCCCACACCCGCAAGGTCCCGGCCGAGTCGCCGGTCACCAGCCGGTCGTCGCCGGCGAAGGCGACACTCGTCACGTCGCCGGCATGGCCGTCGAAGCGGGACCGCTCGACACCCGTCACCGCGTCGAGAAGCCGCACGGTGCCGCCGGCGGTACCCAGGGCGAGGGCGCTGCCGTCGGGCGCCACGGCCATCGACGCCGGCCTGGCGTCGAGCCCGGCCACACGGCGGACCGGGTGGGGGCGGGGGCGGCCCGACCAGACCTGGAGGGTGCGGTCGTCGGAGAGCGAGACGAGTGAGAGCCCGTCGGCCGAGCGGGCGGCGGCGATCACCCGCGCCCGATGGACAGGCCCGTTCCGGAGCACGATCCGGCGCTCGGCGACCGACCAGGAGTAGAGGGCGCCGTCGGCGCCGCCGAGAGTAACCACGCCGTCGGCGGGGTCGACGGTCACGCCCCGCACGCCGCTCGGCACGCCGGAGGCGTCGTCGTCGAAGGGCCCGCCCCGGGCGGGCGCCCCGGTGTCGAGGCTCCACAGCCGCGCCGTGCCGTCGCTGGAGACGGTCAGGAAGGTCCCTTCACCGGCGGCGGTCGGCTCCGGCGGCAGCGTGACCAGCTCCCAGATGTCGCTGGTGTGGGCGTCGACCGGCGCGAAGCGGGGCTGGCGGGAGGGCAGCGACCAGGCGTGCACCTGGCCCCGGCCCGAGCCGGCCAGCACCGTGCTCCCGTCCGAGGAGAACGCGACCGACAGCAGCTCCCCGGCACCGGGCGCGAGCGGTTCGCCGAGGAGCGCCCCCGTGGCCGCGTCCACCAGCCACACCTCCCCCGCACCGGTCGTGGCCGCCACCACGGCGCCGTCCGGCGCGGCGGCGACCGACCACACGATGGCGCCCGGTTCGGCGAGCACCGTCCCCGTGCTGTCCGACCGGCCGTCGGCCGGCCACCGCCAGAGCCGCCGGTCGAGCCCGGCTGCCACGAGCCACCGGCCGTCGGCGGTGAAGGCGAGCCCCTGCACTCCCCGGCCCGGCCCGGCGTACGTGGCCACCTGCTCGCGCTGAGCCAGGTCCCACACCGCGACCATGCCGTCGCGCTTGCCGGTGGCCGCTCGGTCCCCGTGCGGGCTCACCGCCAGGGCCACCGCGTCTCCCACGGGCACGGGGTCGCCGTACGGCGCCAGCGTGCGGCCCGCCAGGGCCAGGCGGCTCACCACGAGCGCCCGTCGAGCCTCGGCCAGCGGAGGGACGACGCGGGCCGTGGCCTCGGCGGCGAGCACCGTCGCCAGATACGGGTTGGCCGAGCTCAGATCGACCGCGGCCGCGGCGAGGCCGCGCGCCAGCTGCTCGGATGCCAACGCGTTGGCCGCCCGGGCGGCCCGGGTGGCCTGGCGGGACCGGAGCAGGGCTGCGCCGGCGACGGCCGAGGTGACCACGGCGAGGACGGTGAGGCTGGAAAGGGCGACGACCGCCCGCCGCCGGCGCCGGGCCGCACGCCGGGTGCGGGCCGCGGCGGCGGCGTGTTCGGCGTCCCGGGCCGTGGTGGCCGCGGCGAGGAAAGCGCCGGCCGGCTCGCCCACCGCGCCCTCCTGGCGGGCCTGCCACTCGAGAGCGGTGGCCAGCGGCAGCCCCCGGTACAGCAGGTCGGGATGCCGTCCCTGACGCTCCCACTCCCGGGCCGAGTCCTCGATGCGCGCGCCGGCCCGGAGCTCGTCGCGGCTCTCGTCCACCCACCGGGCCAGGCGGGCCCACGTCCGCAACAGGGCCTCGTGGGCCAGCTCGACGCCCTGGTCGCCCACGGTCAGGAGCCGGCTGTTGGCGAAGCGGTCCAGCACCCGCCGGGTCGTCACGTCGTCTCCGACCTCGGCCCAGCTGAGGACCCGCTTGGTGTCGGGGCCGCCGTCTCCGGGACGTACGAGTCGAAGCAACAGCCGGCGGGCACAGCGCCGCTCATCGCCGGCGAGCTGGTCCCACACGTGGTCGCCGGTGTGGCCGATGGCGCCGGCGACGCCCCCCGCCGCCTCGTACCCGGCGACGGTGAGCACGTCCCCGTCACGGCGCAGCCACGTCTCCACCAGGGCGTGCGCTACCAAGGGGAGCGCGCCGGCGTCGCCACCGCCGTCGACCAGGACCCGGTCGACCAGGCCCTCCTGAAGGTGGAGGCCCACCCGGCGGGCGGGGCCGGTGATGGCCTCCCGGAGCTGGGTGGGCGACATGGGGCCCACCAGCACGTGGTTGTCGTTGATCGCCTCGGCCAGCCAAGGGTGGGCGGCGCAGACGCCGTAGAAGTCGGCCCGGACGACCAGCGCCACCCGCGCCGGCGACGGTGCGCCGCGGGCGAGGGCGGCGAGGGCCCGCAGGAACGCGCCGCGCTCCGCGGGATCCGTGCAGACGGTGAACAGCTCCTCGAACTGGTCTATGACCACGAGAACCGTCGGCGACACGTGGTGGCGGATCGACTCGGGGTCGCGCCGGAGCACGTCGCCGGGCGGCAGCCCGGTCACGCCCGCTCCCGCGAGGTGGCCGGCGAGCGCCGACAGCGGCCGGGCGCCCGGGGTGAACACGCTCACCTGCCACTGGGCGCTGCCCGGGAGGGCGCCACCGCGCAGCGCCGGCAGCAGCCCGGCCCGTACGAGCGACGACTTGCCGCAGCCCGACGGCCCGCCGACCACCAGGACGGCCCGCCCCTGGATCCGGCTCACGAGCTGGTCCACGAGCTCGCCCCGGCCGAAGAACAGCGGGGCGTCGTCGGGCTGGAACGCGGCCAACCCCTTGTACGGGAGCACCACGGTGGGCGTGGCAGTGGCGGGACGCGCTGCCGGCTGCGTGTGGTCGCCGCCGGAAGCGTCGGCCACGGTGTCGAGGACCGCCCGGGCCCATCCGCCCATCGACGCGAAGCGGGCCCCGGGATCGGCGGCCAAGCCCTGGGCGAGAACCGCGCGCCACGCCGGCGGGACCCCCAGGAGCTTCACCGGCAGCTCGTCGGCGCGGGGTGGCACCTCGCCGGTGACCAGCAACCAGAGCAGCGCAGTGGCTGCGTACACGTCCGTACGAGCGTCGACGGACGCGCCCACCTCGACCTGCTCCGGCGCCTGGTACCGAGGGGTACCGCCGACCATGGTCGGCCCGTAGGAGCTGGCGAGCTGGTCCTTGGCCAGGCCGAGGTCGCCGATCACCAGGTACTCGCCGTCCTCGAGGAGCGGGCGGGGACAGCCCTGTCGCGACGCGGCCGCCGAGGGCGCATCTCGCATCACGAGTAGGTTGGCCGGCTTGATGTCCCGGTGGATGACCCCGGCGGCGTGGAGGGCGCCGAGCCCCTCGGCCAAGGTCCTCACGACGGCTCGCAAGCCGGCGGGATCGGCGGGGAGCGCGGCTCCCCGCAACCGGTCCGAGAGCACACCCCCTTCGGCCAGGTCCATCACCAGGAAGGGGCGGCCGTCGTCTGTCTCGCCCACGTCGTGGACGGTGACGACCGCCGGGTGGCGCACCCGGCGCAGCAGGCGTGCCTCGCGCACGAACCGCTCCCGGATCTCAGCGTTCAGCGCATGGCTGCGGGCGAGGATCTTGAGGGCCACGTCGGCGTCGAGGCTCTCGTCGCGGGCTTGCACGACCTCGGCGAAGCCTCCCACCCCGAGCAGCCGACCCACCACGTAACGGCCCACCCGGGGCGGGAGGTTGAGCGGCGGGGGAGGCAAGGGGTGGACCAGGCGGCGCCGGTCAGGTCACAGGAGGTCGCTCACGTCACGGCAGTCCACGATGCTGGGGTCGATCACGTTGTGGTTGCGATCGCCTGCGGTGACGCAAAGCCTCGTCGAGCCCTGCCTGACCTTGACCGAGACCTCGTCGGAGGTGGTGTAGGGGTTGTCGTCGGTCGGCACCCAGTTGCCCTGTTGCACGCGGAAGCGGGGTTCCGCATCGTCGCTGACCTGCTCGGCGGTGTAGGTGTCCCAGAACACGTGGAAGTGGTTGCGGGCCAGGTCGGCGTCGAAGTTGGCGTCGAAGGTCAGCTGTACCTCGCCGCCGGCGCCAGTGGCCGAGGTGATGGTCGCTCTGCAGCCGTCGGCAGGGCACGCGTTGGGCGGCCGCGACCGCTCGGCCTCGCCGGTCGCTGCGCCGTCGCCGTCGCCGCCGCAGGAGACCAACAAGGCCGCCGCTAGCAGCGGGCAGAGCACCACGAGCCGCCGACGAAAACGACCAGTCACCACCTCACCCCTCCGTTGCCCGCGCAGCATAGTCCCCTCAGGCGAGCGCAGGCGGGGCCCGCTCCGGCCCGCTCAGGGACGTTCGGCCAGCGCGGCCCTGAGGAGGTCGCGGGCCTTGGCCAGGCGGGAGCGGACGGTGCCGACGGGCACACCCAGGCGTCGGGCGATGCCGTGGTAGTCGAGATTGTCGTATAGCTGCAGCCGCAGGGTTTCCCGGTAGGGCTCGGCCAGCGTGTCCACGAGCGCCTCGATCGTCAGCCGGCCGGCCACCACCGAGCTGAAGCGGGCAGCCGTCGCCGGCAGCTCCTCCACCGGCTCGTCCTGGCGCCGGCGCACCGCCATGAGAGCCTCGTTGCGGGCCACCGTGTGCAGCCAGGTGCGGAACCTGGCCCGCCCCTCGAACGAACCGATGCGACGTTCGACGGTGACGAGCGTCGCCTGAGCGGCGTCGTCCACCAGCGCCGAGTCGAGGATGACCGAGGTGATGGCTGGGCGGGCCAGGCCCAGGCGGTGCACGATCTCGAGCACGAGCTCCGTGGCCCCGTCGTCGCCCGCCGCGGCCCGTGCGGCCAGGTCGTCGAGCACCACGTCGAGAGTTCCGTCACGGCTGGCCCAGCCGAGGGCGGCCACTTCGAGGAGCCGGGCCCATGCCGCGCCGCCGGTCAGGGCGGCGGTGACGAGGCCGCGGAGCTCCTCGGGATGGCGATCGCCGCCCCCCGAACCGGGTTCCTCCGAGGTCACGGGACCGGAGGCTACGCCAGCAGTTCGGCCTACGGCGTGCTCAGCGGGTGGGCGCCCGGTCGAAACGGCTCACCGTCTCGACATGATGGTGGCGGGGAACGCGTCGGACGAGAGCCACCGAGACGAGTCGGGCGCGTCGCTGGATTCGGGGTGGGCTACGAGGCGACGATCGGGACCGTGGCGAGGTAGGCACCGACAAGGAGCACCCCTTCCCATCTCGTGAGCCGGCGAGAGGTGATCATGAGAATGGCGACGACGAGGGCCACGGCGACCGCGATCCATGCCGCGGCGACCAATCCCTGCGGAACCAGGCCTGGGCCGATGAGACCGGTGATTCCGCCAATCGCCAAGCTGTTGAAGACGTTGGAGCCGAGGACGTTCCCTATGGCAAGGTCGGGATCACCGCGGCGCGTCGCCTGGATGCCCGTGACCACTTCGGGCAGCGAGGTCCCCAGGGCGACAAGAGTGAAGCCGACGAGTCCCTCGTCCAGGCCGGCCTGGTCTGCCAGCGACCGGGCTCCGGAGACGAGGAGCTGGGCGCCGACGATGGTGCCCAACAGCCCCCCGGCGGCCTCGAGCGCCAGCCGACGCGGTGATCGGCGCCCGTCCCCCCCAAGTTCCTCCTTCACGTCATCTGGGAGCGGAGGGTCTGATCCCCGGGCGCCCCGGAGGGTCACAGCCGCTACGGCGCTGAAGCCTGCGAGGAGCGCGAGGGCCGACCAGCGGGAGAATCGCGAGAGGCAGATGGCAAGGGCTCCCATGCCGGCGAGCATGAGCGGAAGCTCCCGCCGCAGGACCCCGCCGGCGACGGCGGGAGCGGCGAGGACGGCCACGATGCCAAGGACAAGGGTCACGTTGGCAACGTTGGAACCGACGATGTTGCCTACCGCGATCCCGCGTGCGCCGTCGGCTGCCGCCAGCGCCGATGCGAGCAGCTCGGGCGCCGAGGTACCGAAGCCGATGATGACGGCGCCGACCACCACGGCCGGGACCTTCAGGTGGACCGCGAGCCCTGCTGCGCCCTTCACGAGCCGCCCGCTGGCGACGATGAGGAGCACGAATCCCGCTGCGGCGGCGAGGAAGGCTGCGCTCACGTCGGTCGACACGCCGAGGCAGCATTATCGGACTTCATCTCGCTAGTTTCTCCGCAGCGGCGGTGCCGGGGAGGTAACCTCACCTCGGCGCCCTCTATGTGTGGCGGCGCGCCGATGGGGACGACGTCGCCGTAGACGAGGTCGACGGCGATCTCGCCTCGCTCCTGCCGAAGGAATCGGTCGGTGCGCATGCACCTGGAGCGACGAAGAAGCTTTCGGCAAGCAATACCAAGGAGACCAGCCATGAGCCTCCGACGCCTCGTATCGCCGCTGTTGGTGGCCTGGCTGGTGGCTCTCGGCGTCGCCGGATGCAGGACCGAGGAAGACCGGGATTCCGGGCCCGGGTCCCCTGCGCCGACGACGATTGCGCCGCCCGCACCCGACCCAACAGTCACCGCGCCGCCGCCGCGGGACCTGTCCCCGTTCGTACCGCTCGAAGGAATCACGACGGTGCTGCAGTACGGCGAGTTCGGACAGGGTCTCCCGCTATGGCAAGAGAGGGTCCCGGGGATCGAAGACGTCCGCATCCGCTCGACGGCAGATGGGACTGACCAGCCGGCGCTATGGCTCGCGCCCGGCGATCAGCGTCCGGCCCCCCTCCTCGTCGTTCTCCACTCTTGGAGCACTGCCTACATGCAGCACAGCAACATCCCTTTCGGGGTGTGGGCGGATCGAAACGGCTGGGCGATGGTCGCCCCCAACTTCCGGGGCGTCAACGCCGGCCCGCAGGCCACTGGGTCCGATCTTGCCGTCCAAGACGTCATCGATGCCGTCGACTTCGCCGTCGCGCAGGGCGGGGTGGATAGGGATCGGGTATTTCTGATCGGCTATTCCGGTGGGGGGATGATGTCGCTCCTCGTCGCCGGTCGTCACCCCGACCGCTTCCGCGGGGCGGTCAGCTGGGTTCCCGTCTACGACCTGGTCGACTGGTACGGCTACGTCCGGGCTCACAATCCCCAAGCCGCCTACGGCGAGCAGATCATTGCCTCCTGCGGCGGCGATCCGACATCGACGCCCGAGGCCCGCCAGGCCTGTCAACACCGGAGTCCCGCAGCGCATGTGCGTGGCGCCGCCGAGGCGAACATGCCCGTCTACGTCGGGCACGGTGTCGGCGACCGCATCGTCCCACCCGACTACGGCGTGCGCGCGTTCAATGACCTGGCCGAGCCTGGCGACCGGCTCGGCGGAGCCGTGAGCGAAGCACTACGGCAGAACAGCGTGCCGGAGGATCTCGACGGCTCAGTGACAGCCCCGACCTACTTCGAAGCTGGCGAGCCCGACGTCTTCGTGTCACGGGCTTCGGGCCCCGTGACGCTGGTGCTCTTCGACGGCCAGCACGACATGGTCTACAACCCCGGACTCGCATGGGCCCACCGCATCGCCGCGTCGCGGTGATTCGGACGTGGACACGAACTGGCTGGTTGAGAAGCACCGTCGAATGGCGACGGCAGCCGCTTCCGGGAGAAGCGATCTTCGGGGAACACCCCGACGGGGTCCGACGGGTCCCGCGATGTGAGACGCGGTGGTAGTCGCGGCCGGACGTGCGAACCCGAAGGTCACGCGCCTGGTGCGCTTGACGAGATCGTTGGCCGCGACGGCACGGCATCCCACGAGCCGGCGCCCGGAGAGGTCAAGCGGCCCCGGTTCCAGGGACCTGTACGTCGAAAGGACCGGGCTGCCCGCCGCGAGTATCGGGCTTGACCGGTAGGGCGATGGAGGCCCGGGAAGTCCATGCATGACGGCGAGCAACCGGGCCGGATCGACGGGCGAGCACAGTCGGCGATTCTGATGCGGTCCGGCCGTTCCCTGTATCACTCCCCGCGACGCAGGTACTTCTTGATGCAGTGGACCACACCTTGGCGCTGGGCGAAGGGGTTGAAGTCGCCGAGCAGGTGGACCTCGAAGCCGAGCCGCTCCCACAGCGCCCTCATCTCCTCGTCGACCGGTTCGAGGTCTTCGTTCGGGAAGTGGCCGTAGGTCGGCAGGTACACGTGGCGCCCGATGCCCCCGCCGTTCTCGACCAGGCAGTTGTTCCAGGTGACGTGGTGCCAGGTCCGCACCCGCGCGACGTCCTTCTCCCTCGCCCCGGCGCCGACGAGGTCCTTGACCGCCGGGAGCAGCGACTCGTTCCCCGGCTGGTTGGCCATCAGGCGGAGCTCGACCACGGTGAACGAGGGGCCGATCTCCGGCCGGTGGACGAGGGGGTTCCGCTCCACCCGCATGCCGGCGGCGGCCAGCTGGGCGGCGATGGAGTCGTAGACGTCGTCGAGGGCGAAGGGCGACCGTGAGCCCGTCAGCTCGGCACCGAGCGCCGGGCTGCCCACCAGCACCTGGAAGCGCTGGCCGGCACCGGCGCCGACGAGGGTGATGAACATGTCGATGTGGAAGATGGGTTGGAATGTGCCGACGCCGTCGCCGGCGATGTCGAGGAAGTACGTGTCGTCCTCTCGGGTGCCGTAGAACTCCCGCAGCGGGATCGGCCGCTCGGTGCCGACAACCAGCAGCTCCCGGCCGGCGTCGAGGTAGTCGGCGAAGAGCCGGGTCACGAAGGCCGGCGCGGTCGTCCCCGGCGGGATGGTCACCGGCGCGTTGCGGCCTTCGACGAGGGCCACGCTGTCGGCGAAGTAGTCCTTGCCCAGCAGCCAGAAGCGGTCGCCGATCAGGCAGTTCCCACCCTGGAAGATGAGCGGGGCCTGGGCGGACCGGAGGCTGACGTGCTCCTGCACCGACTCCGAGACCAGGGCGTCGCCGGCCCGGGGGAACTCCCAGGGCTCCATCAGGTACGACGTCCCGTCCTCGGTGTCGAGGAGGGCGACGTAGGCGTCCTCGGCCCAGTCGGTGAAGGTGACGTAGTCGGGCAGGGGCACGTAGGTGACGTTGCCGGCCGGATGCCCGGCGTCGTCGAACCACTCGGCGACGTCGAAGCGCCGGGACTCGTGGTGCACGACGACGAACTTGGTCCCCGGGCGCAGGGCGGCGACGACGGACTTGTAACCGGCGGCCAGCTCGGCGCTGGCAACGCCGTAGGTGGGGAAGGCGAACAGGATCTCCTCGATGGCGCCCTGCCACGAGGACACCAGCGCCGGGTGCCGGAGGCCCGGCTTGGCCACCTGCGCCGCCAGGCGGGGCGCCAGCCGGGCTCGACGCTCATCCTCGGGCGTGGCGTAGACGTCGCCCTCCGTGCGCCGGTACTGCGGCGCATCGGGAACGAGGCGGCGGTACAAGCTCGAAGTGGCCACGGGCCTACCCCCCTTGGTCGGCCGCGATGGTACGCCCGATGCCGGCTCGGGCCCTGCGGGTGGAGGGCGCACTCGTCCCCGGTCCTCCTGTCCGTCTCTAACCTTGGCCGCCCATCCGGGAGCGGACGTCGCCCCACCGGATGGGTAGATCCTCGGCGGCGACGGTCCAGAAGAGGAACGCCGGCCTCTGCATGTTCGGGCGGATGGCCGCCATGGAGGAGGCGTGGGGGTCCTGGCCCACGAACTCCTCGATGACGGCCTGGCTGGTCCACGCCGAGACGGTCCAGAACGTCTTTCCGAGGAGATGGGCGTCCAGGGAATAGCCGACGAGGCCTTCGGCGCCCGCCAGCTGGCCGCGGATGCGCATCGTCCATCTGAGGAAGGCGGGGATGTGGCGGTGTGAGCGAAGCGGCAGCCTCGTGGCCACTGCGGTGAGCTCGGCGCCGGGCTCGGCGGTCGTGATGCGGATCCAAGGCAGCGCAGGCATGGCACTGATTCCTTTCGTTCAGAGGCCGACGGCGACGGCGGCGGCCAGGAAGACGAGTTGGATGGCGGCCCGGGGCCCGACGGGGGTGCCGGGGCGCCCGCCGATCGTCGCGGTGGCGTCGAACAGGACGACCTCATTCTCCGCCCCTCCGATGTCCGGGCTCTGTCCTGGAGCGTATGCCCGACGGACATCGCCGGGACACGCCTGGGCCCGACGCTCTGAGCCGTCCGTGAACGTCACGGAGAACGACATCGGAGGTGTCCCAGTGTCTGACTTCCTCTTCCGCCTCGGCCGGCGGACGGCGCGCCATCCCTATCGCACCCTCGGTGTGTGGCTGCTGATCGCAGTGGCCGTCCTCTCCCTGAACGCGTCCTTCGGTGGCGAGGTGGCCAACGACTTCCGGGTGCCCGGCGTCGAAGCCCAAGAGGCACGCGACCTGCTGCAGGAGCGCTTCCCCGCCCAGTCGGGGACCGCCGGCCTGATCGTCTTCCACGTCGCCGAGGGGCGCCTCGACGAGCCGGCCCGCAGAGCGGAGCTCGGTGCCGCCCTCCAGCGATCGCGTACCGGTGACCACGTCACCCTGGTGACCGACCCGTTCGACCCCTCGGGACCGGCGGTGAGCCCCGACGGCCGAACTGCGTTCACCAACGTCCAGTACGACCGCCAGACCCTGGAGCGGGCCAGCTACGACCAGGCCGTGTCCGCCGTCGAACCGACGCGGGCGGCGGGGATCCAGACTGAAATCTCCGGGTCAATCGCCAGCGCCGCCGACGCCGTCGAGGGGCGGGAGGGCATCGGCCTCGTCGTGGCCATGGTCGTCCTGCTCGTGGCCTTCGGCTCCGTCATCGCCATGGGCATCCCCATCGGCACCGCGGTGCTGGGCCTCGCCGTCGGTCTCGGAGGCGTCGGCATCCTCGCCGGTCTGACCTCGGTTCCCGAGGTGTCACCCATGCTGGCCGCCATGATCGGCCTCGGGGTGGGCATCGACTACGCCCTGCTCGTCGTCACCCGGCACCGCCGGCACCTGCACGAAGGCATGAGCGTCCCCGACGCCGCCGGCCGGGCCAACGCCACCGCCGGCCAGTCGGTGCTCTTCGCGGGCACGACCGTGGTCATCGCCCTGGTGGGGCTGCCGCTGGCAGACATTTCATCGATCACGACCATGGGGGCGGCGGTGGCCATCGTGGTCCTCGTGGCCATGGCAATGGCCGTCACCATGCTGCCGGCGTTGCTGGGCATCGCCGGCACGAAGATCGACCGGTTGTCGATCCGGCGGCGGAACAGCGGGCGAACGGCCGCGGCGGACGAGACCGTTTCCGGGCGGTGGGCCTCCCACGTCGGCCGCCGGCCATGGCGCTACGCCGCCGTCAGCCTCGCCGCCCTCCTGGCCCTCTCCGTGCCCGTCACCCAGCTGCGCATCGGCTGGGCCGACGACGGCAACGCGCCCGCCTCGACGACCCAGCGCAAGAGCTACGACCTCCTGGCCGATGCCTTCGGGAAGGGCTTCAGCGGGCCGCTGACCATCGTCGTCGACAGCGCCGGCACCACCTCCGCGCGCGCGGTCGAGCGGGTGCGGGCCGCGCTGTCGAGTGACCCGGGCATCGCCTCGGTCAGCCCTCCCCGGTTCAGCGCCGGCGGCGGCACCGCGGTCGTCCTGGCCACGCCGACGTCGTCGCCCCAGGAAGCGGCCACGTCGGACCTGGTGAATCGCCTGCGGGCCGAGGTGCTGCCCGGCACCCTCGCCGGCACCGGATCGACCGCTCTCGTCACCGGCCAGACCGCCTTCTTCGAGGACATCTCCCAGAAGCTGACCGACCGGCTCCCGATCTTCATCGCTGCGGTCGTGGCCCTGTCGTTCCTGCTCCTCATGATGGTCTTCCGGTCCATCCTCGTCCCGCTCAAGGCCGCAATCATGAACCTGCTCTCCATCGGCGCCGCCTACGGCGTGGTCGTGGCCATCTTCCAGTGGGGATGGGGCAAGGGACTGGTCGGGCTGCAGGACACCATCCCGGTGAACCCGTTCGTGCCGCTCATCATGTTCGCCATCTTGTTCGGGCTGTCCATGGACTACGAGGTGTTCCTGCTCAGCCGGATCAGGGAGGAGTACGTGCGAACCGGAGACAGCCACACCAGCGTGGTCGAGGGCCTGCGGTCGACGGCCCGGGTGATCACCTCGGCCGCCCTCATCATGATCAGCATCTTCGTGGCCTTCGTGAGCAGCGCCGACGTCATGCTGAAGATGTTCGGGGTCGGTCTGGCCACCGCCGTCTTCCTCGACGCCACCTTGGTCCGGATGGTGCTGGTGCCGTCGACGATGAGCCTCCTGGGCAAGGCCAACTGGTGGCTGCCCCGCTCGCTGGACCGTGTGCTGCCCAAGCTCGATCTCGAGGGCACGGGTACCACCCCTCTTCGGTCCGACGAGCACGAGCGGGTGCCCGTCTCCGTCTGACCGATCCACCCCCGACGCCGCCGCCGGCATCCCGACGGCGGCGTCGGCGTCGTACCCTCTGCCTCGTGGAGGTCCGGCTTCTCGGCCCGCTGGAGGTGACGGCGGACGACGGCACGGCGGTCAGCCTCCGCGGCCAGAAGCTGCGGGCGCTGACTGCGGTCCTGGCGCTCGACGCCGGCCACGTCGTGAGCACCGACCGGCTCGTCGAATGCCTCTACGGCGACCAGCTGCCGCAGCAGTCGGCCAACGCCCTCCACCTTGTCGTCTCGAAGGCTCGGCGGGCGCTGCGGGAGGCCGGCGCCGCCGACGTGCTCGTCACTAACCCTCCCGGCTACGTGCTCGACCTGGACCCCGACCACGTCGACGCCCTGCGGTTCGCCCGTCTGGTGGGCGAAGGTCGCGCCCAGGCGGCGCAGGGGATGTCGAGCCGAGCATCGGACCTGCTGGGACAGGCGCTGGCGTTGTGGCGGGGGGACGCCCTCGCCGACTTCGTCTTCGACGACTTCGCCGCGTCCGAGCGCGCCCGGTTGGGCGAGCTCCGCCGGAGCGCGACCGAGGATCGGATCGAAGCCGACCTCGCCCTCGGCCGCCACATGGACTGCCTCGACGAGCTCCGGGCCATGGTCGCCGCCCATCCGTTCCGGGAGCGGCTCTGGAGCATGCTCATGCTCGCCCTCTACCGCGCCGGACGCCAGGCCGACGCTCTCCGTGCGTTCCAGGACGCCCGTCGGGTGCTCGGTGAGGAGCTCGGCATTCAGCCCGGGCCCGAGCTGCAGCGGTTGGAGGCGGCCATCCTGGCCCAGGACTCCGGGCTCGCCTTCGAGCGAACGGCCGCGGGGGCGTCCGGCCGTTTCCGTCGCGCCGGGCAACCTCGTTCGGCCGCTGACCCCGTGCATCGGCCGGGACGGGGAGGTGACGGCCCTCGAGAAGATCCTCGCCACGTCCCGCCTGGTCACCCTTACCGGCCCCGGCGGCACGGGCAAGACCCGCCTGGCCGTCGAGGTCGGCCTCGAGATCGGCAGCCGGTACGAGGGTGGGGCGTGGATGGTGGACCTCGCCGGGGTGGTGGACGGCGACGGTGTCGTCCCCGCCGTCCGGAGCGGCGTCGGCCTCGATGGCGCCCCGATGACGGCGCCGGGACTGGGTGAGGTGGCCCAGCTCGCCTCCGCCCTCGGCGGGCGGAGCATGCTCGTCATCCTCGACAACTGCGAGCACCTCGTGGGCAAGGCCGCGACCGTCGCCGTCCACCTCCTCCAGCGGTGTCCCGAGCTGACCATGCTGTGCACCAGCAGGGAGCCGCTCGGCGTGCCCGGCGAGCTCGTGTACCCCGTCCCCCGGCTCGTGCCCGAGGTGGCTGCCCGCCTGTTCGTCGAGCGAGCTCTGGCCGGCGCCCCCGATCTCACCTTCGACGAGGCGGCCCTGGCCGCGGTGGACGACATCTGCGCCCGGCTGGACGGGCTGCCGCTGGCCATCGAGCTGGCCGCATCCCGGGCCCGGGCCCTGGACCTCACCCAGATCGCGGCCCGCCTCGGTGACCGCTTCCGCCTCCTCTCCGCCGGTCCCCGTACCGCCGTCGCCCGCCAGCGGACGCTGCGGGCCGTGGTCGACTGGAGCTACGACCTGCTCGACCCGGCTGAGCGGCTGGTCTTCGAGCGGCTGAGCGTCTTCGCCGACGGTGCCACCCTCGAAGCCGCCGAAGCGGTGTGCGCCGGTGAGGGCGTCGAGGAGGCGGTCGTCGCCGAGGTCCTGGCCCGGCTCGTCGACAAGTCGCTGGTCAACGTCGACCGGACCGCCGGCCCGAGCCGGTTCACGATGCTCCAGACCTTGGTCGAATACGGCCGGGACCGCCTGGCGCAGGGCGGTCGCGGTGAAGCGGCATTCCGGCGACTGGCGGCATGGGTCCTCGACCTCTCCCGTCGGGGTGAGCGGCCGCCCGGACGCGAGGCCCCCCTGCCCCTGCGAACGGTGGCGGCGGAGGCCGACAACATCGACGCGGTGCTCGGGTGGGCCGTCGACCACGATCCTGCGCTCGCCTTCGAGGTGGGTGCTCGTCTCGGGTGGTTCTGGCTGGCCACCGGCCGGCTGCACAGCGGCTGGCGGGCGCTGACCCGGTCGCTGGCCCGCCACCCGGCGGTGGACGACGCGGTCCTCGCCCGGGGCCTGGCGTGGGCCGGCTACCTCGGGTCGTTCCTCGGCGACCCTTCGTCCGAGGCACAGCTCGAGGATGCGGTCGTCCGGGCACGGGCGCTGGGCGACCCGCTCACCGCCGGCGTGGTGCTCGGCATTCGGGGCGCCCTCCTGGCCTGGGCCGGGCGTTCGGGAGAGGCGGAGCCCTGGCTGGAGGAGGCGGCGGCATGCCAGCGGGCCGCCGGCAACGTCTGGGGTGAGGCGATCGTCAACGTCCTGCAAGGGACCACGGCCATGACCGAAGGACGGTTCGCCGACGCCGACGCCGTCCTTCGGCACGCCACCGAAGGCCTGAAGGCCACCGGCGACGACTGGGATCTCGGGATGGTCCTCCACCAGCGGGCCGAGCTGGCCCACCGGCGAGGCCGCCCTGACGACGCCGCCGCGGCCGTCGAGGAGATCCACTCCTTCGGCGGGACGATCTCCAACCCCTACTTCGAGGCGACCACCCGGGCCCACCTCACCTTCGCCCGCCTGGCGCAGGGCCGCGTCGAGGAGGCGGTCGCCGCCGGCGAGGCGGCGGTGGCCGCGGCCAGGCGGCAGAGCCACCCCTTCGCCTTGGGGCTGGCCTTTCACGCCCGAGGTGGTGCCGCCCTTGCCGAAGGTCGGGTGGCAGAGGCCGAGGCCGATCTCGCCGCGGCCGCCGGTCACCTCGGGGGCCAGCTGAACCTCCACAACCGGACGCTGTGCCTGAGCGACCTGGGGCGGGCCGCCCAGGCTCGGGGCGATAACGCACTGGCGATCCGGCGCCACGCCGAGGCGGTGCGGACGTCGGCGGCCATGACCGACCCCGTCGTGACCCGTTCGGACCTCCACGGCCTGGCCCTGGCGCTGGTGGTGGCCGGCGAACCGGAGCGGGCCGGCGCCGTCCTCGGTGCGGCCGGCGCCCTGGGCGACGGAGCCGGCGCCACGTGGACCGGGGGCCCTGAGGACGCCCGGTCAGCGGCGGATTCCGTGGCCCGGCAGCTGGGGGAGACCGCCTTGGCAGAGGCCAAGGAGAAAGGCCGACGACTCTCGCCGGGCGAGCTCGTCGCCGGCCTGTAGCCGAGAAGCTCGAGACAGCGCCAGGACAGCCTCGCCGCCCACGTTGGGCCGATGAGCGCTGCCCTCGGCCTCAGCCACCTCCACCTCGGCGTGGCCTACCCGCGGATACCCGGCTCTACCCCACCTCGCGCTCCGGCCTGACTCGAGTCCGGGCGACCGGGCGAACCGGTTCGGGCCCACCCTCTCGGACCCGTCGGGGGCCGAGGCCCTGGTGGGCCGGGTACCGGCCTCGGGCGGCTCACTCGTGCGGCGACGCGTCCCGGCGCCAGGCGTGGTGGAGGTGGTCGTGGCCGACCCGGATGGCAACGTCATCTCGTTCTTGGGTCGCGATTCGACATCAGCCGCATTGATTACACTCCGGGACTGCTAGAGGAGCAGCCAAGCCGGCGGTCGTGAAGGAGGCAGCATGGAACACCGCCGGCCGATGGCTCGAGGGCCGTATGTCGGGAACACGGGCCGGAAACCAGCGGGCGTGGGCCATCCGTCGGACGCCCTCGCCGCCAACCTGCGCGCCTACCGGCTGCTGCGACACCTGACCCAGGACGGTATGGCCGCCCTCATGGCCCAACTCGGTCACGGCTGGGGGCGCTCCACGGTGAGCGCGGTGGAGGGCAAGAGCCGCAACGTGACCGTCGACGAGCTGTTCGGTCTCGCGTTGTGCCTCGGCGTCCCCATCGGCCAGCTGCTCGATCCCGCCGGCCCCGACCGCAGCCGGCGCATGAGCCTCGATGTCGGCCTGCGCGATCCCGACACCGGTCGCCCGGAGCCCGTCGACCCGGCGCTGGCTCGGCAGTGGGCCTCGAGCGAGGCGGTGATCCGGTTGGGCGACGACGGTGCACTCGAGGCGGACTTCCCCGCCGGCGTGCAGGTCGACGCGATCCGCTGATCCTCCGCGCGTTCTCTCATACGCATCGAGGGGTTGATCCGTAGAACAGACAACGGAAACCCCTGAGCCCGTTCCCACAGCTTCGCGGGTCGGCGAATGAAAGAGAGAGAACAATGTCCTTCAAGACAAAGGCGTCCATCGCCGCGCTCGTCGGGGCACTCGCTATGACCGGCGTGGCCTGCGGCGACGACAACTCCAGCAGTTCCAGTGCCTCCGGCGCCACATCGCAGTCGGGCGCCAACAAGGTCACGGCGATCCCCAGCCTCTCCGGGGTGGGCACGTCGGTGAAGATCGACGCCGGCACCGCCGACGCGCTGAAGTCCCTCGGTGTCGCCCTGGCACCGATCGGTAGCGCGGCATTCGACGCGTCGACCTCCACGATCACCTTCCCGATCACCTCGGGATACGCCGAGATTCACAGCGACCTGAGCGTCAAGCCGGGCTACATCCAGGGCTCCATCGCCCACGAGGGCAGCGGCTTCAGCCTCTCCGCCGGCTCCACCAAGGTCGAGCTGAGGGACTTCGTGGTCGACCCCGGCAACTCGATGCTCTACGGCACCGTCGGCGGCACCCCGAAGGTGCCCCTGCTCTTCCTGGACGGCACCGACGTCAAGGTCAGCATGGAGGGCTCTGACGTCGTCCTCCAGGGCACCGTCGCCAAGCTCACCGACACCGCCGCCGGCGCCCTGAACAAGGCGTTCAACGTCTCGGCCCTCAACGCCGGTATCCCCTTGGGCACGGTGCGGCTCCAGGCCAAGGGTGCGGCGACCACCTATGACGCCGTAGCCGACAAGACGGCTCGCATCTCCCGCCTCGACGGCAAGGCCACGAGTGTGACCCTCGACGCCGGCACGGCGAAGGCGCTCCAGGGCCTCGGCGTCAGCGTGGCTCCCATCGGCTCGGCGTCCTTCGACAGCGCCACCTCCACAGTGGCCTTCCCGATCACCGGCGGCTTCGCCGCCATCCACTCCGACCTCGGCTACAAGCCCGGCTACATCGCCGGCACCGTGCTGCACGAGGCCAGCGGCCTGCGCTTCAGCAAGGGCAACCGGTCCATCGACGTCACCGACTTCGTGGTCGACCCGGGCAACTCGATCCTGACCGCCTCCTCCGGCGGCAAGTCCGGCATCCCGCTGCTGTCTCTCGACGGCACCGACGTCAAGGTCAGCATGGAGGGCTCCGACGTGGTCCTGCAGGGCACCGTGGCCAAGCTCACCCCGACCGGCGCCGCCGCCCTGAACTCCACCTTCGGCGTCGGCGACTTCAAGGAGGGCATCCCCCTGGGTGTCGTCCGCCTGGTCGCCGCCTCCGCGGCCGGCTAGCTCCCCCAGCGCACGAAGGGGCCGGTGCCTACGGGCGCCGGCCCCTTCGTCGCGCCCGGGGTCGGCTTAGGCCGGCGTGACCTTGACCTGCGGGCCCGGCATCCCCGGCTGGCACAGCCCTTGGCCGGCCACCACGGTCAGCGTGTAGTCGCCCGGCTTGGGGAAGTAGCCGCCGGCGTCGCCGGTCCCGCACGAGGGCTCCTGCACGAGGGCGACCTCGACCACGTCGTTGCCTCCGGGAGCCATGGTGATGGCCACCGGTCCCGCCTTCTCGCCGGCGGCGAGCGTGGACGACCGCCCGTTCACGGTGACCTTCACCGCGAGAGTGTGCTGGTTCACGACGGTCAGCCGGACGCCGGTGGCCTTTGTGGTCGTGGCCGTCGTCGCCGGTGCTTTCGTCGTCGTGGTCGTGGGTCGCGGTGCCTTGGTGGTGGGCGGTGCCGCCGTCGTGGTGGGCTCCGGGGCAGCGGTGGTCGTCGGTGCCACGGCGGCGGTCGTGGTGGGCGGGGGCACGAACGCCGTCGTCGTGGTGGTCGCAGCATCGACGCCGCCGAGCTCGGCGCCGGCCGCGGCGACGATCCGCCGGCCCGCGTCCTCGTTGCTGTTCCTGACCGCCCCGGCCGACACCGCCCCGGCGACGAGCAGGCCTGCGGTCAGCCATGCCAGCAGGCGCCTCACCCTGACCGGCTCCTGTTGCTTGTCGTCCACCGTTCTCATCCCCGTCCCCTGCCCGCACGGGCAGACTGGAGATCTGTCGGCAGTTCAGCCGGCGCGCTTGAGACGGAGGATCACAGCGCCGCCCGCCACCGCCCACACCACACCCAGGACGACCAGCAGGTTCCGCCCGTAGTTGTGGGGCAGCGAGGTGGGGTTGCCGGCCGCCAGGCCGTAGGCCCGCACCAGCGGCCACGCGAACAGGGCGACGATGGCGCTGACGGCCAGGGCGGCCTGAACCGGGGCCCGGGCCGGCGTCGGCACGGCGCGAGCCACCAGCACGCCGGCCACGATGGCCAGGGGGGCGACGAGCAGGTCGTGCAGGAGGGCGCCGCCGACCACGAACCTCGCCAGGTCGGCCGGCCGGGTGTCGAGGCTGTTCGAGACGATGCCGTACACCCCCCACCCGATGAGCGCCCAACCCGCCGCCGCCGTGATCCAGAACCGGGGGCCGGCGGGACGGGGCGCGTCGCTCACAGGACGACCACCCGGTTGACCCACTTGGTCTGCAGGACGCCGGGGCGGTTCGGCGCGATGAGCCGGCACGGGTAGCCGTGGTCGAGGGCCAGGGTCTCACCGTCGAGGTCGAGGGCCAGCAGCGTGTCCCGGTCGGCGGCCTGGTCGGGGTTCAGGGTCGACGTCCGGTAGGCGCCCCGCGGCTCCAGCGACTCGATGAGGATCGTGCGGTCGGGCTCGGCGCCGGCCATCGCCAGCAGGTCCCGGATGCGGACCCCGCTCCATGGGGCCGAGAAGCTCCACCCCTCGACGCAGGCGATGGGCAAGACCGTGTCGTGCGCCGGCATGGCCCGGAGATCCTTCATGTCCAGCGCCAGGGGGCGGGCGACGCGGCCGGTGACCTCGAGCCGGTAGGAGGGCGACTGGGCCAGGTCGACGACGCCGGCGTTCACCGCCCCACGGTTCACGGGCCGGCCCTGGGGGCCGGTGGCGGGATCACGGGGCGCCAGCAGGCCCAGGCGCCTCAGCGGGCGGACGGTCTGGCCGATCGTCGTCAGCGTCAGGACCCCCGAGGCGGCGGCGACGGTGGTCAGCAGCCCCCGGCGGGTGAGGCCGCCGCCGGCGCCTTTCTCGGCCTCGGCCGAGGTGCCCAGCTCCGGGTCGGCGTCGGCCAGCGCCGGCCGGCGGGAGGGGCGGGCCAGGGTGCGGCGGGCGATGGCCCACTTGGCGCCGGCGTGGGCCACGATCGAGCCCATCGTCACCCAGGCCATCCAGTAGTGCGACGCGGTGAACGAGAACCGCCACGGGTACCACTGGGCGACGTTGGCGACGCCCGAGAACGTCATGAAGATGCCGCCGGCGACGAGCGGGAACAGGCCGATGCGCTCGACGAGGCCGCTGAGGCGACGGGCCACGGGGAAGGACACGAACCGGGGCCACACCACCCACAGCTTGGCCAGGAGCACGGGCACTGACGCGATGCCGGCGGCCACGTGCAGGCCCTGGGTGAACCGGTAGAGGCCGGCGGGACGGGGCCGGATCGGCAGCCACGACACCGGGTTCTGCTGGATGTGCGAGTACAGCCCGGTCACGAAGCAGATCGAGAACAAGACGCCGAGCGCGGCCCCCAGGATCGCCGCCACCCGCTCGTCGCGCAGCGCCGAGCGGTAGGCGCCCTGGCGGAGGGGCGCGTCGGGGTCGGTGGTCAGGCGCTGCAGCGGCTCGGGCAGCCGCACGCTCATGCCAGTCTCGCGAACCAGCGACCGGAGGGCGTGGGCGCCAGCGCGGCCACCTCGAAGCCGGCCTTGCGGGCCAGGCCGGCGATGGCGTCGGCGCCGACGACGGCCCAGTCGAAGGACTGGCTGCGCCGGCCGTCGCGCTCGAACCAGGCGGTGAGCCGGCGCCACCCCGTGCCCGGTGGCTGGACCTCGGCCACCACGCTCCCTCGGTCGCCGGTGAGCTGCCGGCAGCGGCGGAGGAGCCTTGACGGGTCCCCACCGATGCCGACGTTCCCGTCGAAGAGGAGAGCTGTGCCCCAGCGGCCCTCGCCCGGGAGAGGCCCGAAGATGTCGCGCTGGAGCACGGTGGCGCCCCGCATCCGGGCCAGGGCGACGGCCGACGGCGACGAGTCCACCCCCAGCACCGGCACCCCTTGGGACGCCAGGCGGACGACGAGGCGTCCGGGCCCGCAGCCGAGGTCGATCACCGGCCCGTCGACGGCCTCGAGCAGGTCCGCCTCCTCGGCGGTGGCCCGGTCGTGCCAGCGGTCGAGGTCGAGGTCGAGCGCCTCGCCGGTGTGGGCTCGGAGGACGACCGGGGACTCGAAGAGCGCCGTCATCGCGTGGCCGCCGGCGGGGGGAGCATGCCCATTCTCCGAGCCTGCTCAGCGGTGCGGATGGCCGTTCCCGACCCGGTGACGGCGGGAAGGTCGGCCGCGGTGTCCAGGTCCACCAGCACCGCCAGCATCTGCACCGACAGGCCGAGCCGGCGGAGGCGGGCGTGCTGGGCCGCGCCTGTGCCGGCGGTGCTCATCGGGATGCCGAGGAACACCTCGGGCTCGGGCCGGCGCAGGGCGATCGCCCACCAGCCGCCGTCGATGGCGAGGCCGAGGGCGGCGGGGTCGTCGTCGAGGGAGGCGAGGGCGCCGTCGAGCAGGGCGGGCGTGACCTGGGGAGTGTCCATCCCGATCTGCACCCCGGCGCCGCCGGCGGTCGTCCACGCTGCCGCCAGCCGGCGGTCGAAGCTCCCGCCGACCTGCGGGATCACCTCGAAGCCGGGCGGAAGCCACGGGCCCGGCGCGCCTTCGAGGGCGACGATCCGCCGGCCGGCGCCGGACGCCGCGACCGCGTCGAGGGTGTCGGCCAGTGCGGCCTCGGCGATCTCGGCCGCCTCGGCCGGCGTGCACGGCGGGCACAGCCGGGTCTTGACCCGGCCGGGGACGGGCGACTTGGCCATCACCAGGACGTGGCTCGATGCCGCGAGGACGCGGCTCATGATGCAGCCGCGAGGACGCGGCTCATGACGCAGCCGCGAGGACGCGGCTCATGTCCCGCATCGTCCGCATGGTCCCGGAGACGGTGCCGGTGACCTTCGACTTGCCGGTGCGAGGCGAGTAGACGACGGGCAGCTCGTCGATGCGCCAGCCGGCGGCGGCGGCGCGCAGGACCATCTCCAGCGGCCAGCCGAAGCGGCGGTCCTCGATGCCGAGGGCCAGGAGGTCGTCTCGGCGGGCGGCCCGCATAGGGCCGATGTCCTGGAGCTTGCAGCCGGTACGCCGGCCGACCTGGAAGGCGAGGAAGCGGTTGGCCATCCGGGCGTGGAGAGGCCAGGCGCCGGCGGTGGTGGGCCGGCGGGCCCCGAGCATGAGGTCGCTGTCGCCGGCCAGCACCGGCGCGGCCACGCCGAGCAGGTCGCCCGGATCGAGGGAGCCGTCGCCGTCCATGAAGCACACCACGCCGTCGTCAGGGTCGGCGGCCAGCAACCCGGCCCAGCATGCGGCGCCGAAGCCCCGGACCGGCTGGTCGACGACCACGGCGCCGAACCGGCGAGCGACGTCGCCCGAGCCATCGGTGGACCCGTTGTCGGCGACGACCGCGGTGTACCCCGGGGGCATGGCGGCCAGGAGATCCGGCAGAGCGGCGGCCTCGTCGAGGACGGGGATGACGACGTGGGGCATGGATGAAGTCTCCCCGGGGAGTGCTTGCGATGCAGGGGTGAAGTGCTGACGATTCGATGAACTCTCCGGCACCGAGGGCCTCCACGGATGGGGCTGGGGCACAATCGACTTCGTGGCCTCCACCGCTTCGCCGCCGCGGATCCTCGTGGTGGAGGACGACCTCACCGTCTCCGAAGTGGTGACCCGCTACCTGGAACGGGAGGGGTTCGTGGTGGAGGTGGCCTACGACGGCGCCGTCGCCCTGGAGCGGGCGCTGGCCGATCCGCCCGAGCTGGTGGTGCTCGACGTCATGATCCCGTCGGTCGACGGGTTCGAGGTCTGCCGGCGCCTGCGGGCGGCGGCCCCGGTGCCGGTGATCATGCTCACGGCACGAGGGGAGGAGGCCGACCGCATCGTGGGCCTGGAGCTGGGCGCCGACGACTACGTGTCCAAGCCCTTCTCCCCCCGCGAGCTGACGGCGCGCATCAAGGCGGTGCTCCGCCGGGCCGGCGGCGCGGTGGCGACGGCCGGTGAGGAGCCCACGACGCTGAAGGCCGGCGTGCTCGAGGTCGACACCGTCGCCCACGAGGCCCGGCGCGACGGGGAGCTGGTGGCGCTGACATCCCGGGAGTTCGACCTGCTCGTCCACCTCATGCGCAACCCCCGGCGGGCGTTCCGGCGCGAACAGCTGCTGGAGCAGGTGTGGGGGTTCGCGTACGGGGACACGTCCACGGTGACGGTGCACGTGCGGCGCCTCCGGGAGAAGGTGGAAGCCGACCCCGCCGACCCCCGGCACGTGTGCACGGTGTGGGGCGTCGGCTACCGGTTCGAGCCATGAGCGGCCCGGGAGGCCGCTCCATGGATGTTCACGGCGGCGAAGCCGCGTGAGGAGGACGTTCCTCCTCGGCGGGGTGGTGGCCGCCGGCGTGCTGGCGGCCACGCTGCTGGCCGCCGACGCCAGCATCGGGGCCAAGGACACCACCGTCCTGCTGGGCTGGGCGGTGGGGTCGGCCGCCGTGGCCGCGGTGGTGGCTGCGTTCCTCCTGCGGGTCCTGCGCCACGCCAGCCTGGCCGTGCAGGCAAGCGTGGCCGCTCTGGCGCCGGTGCTGGCCGTCACCGTGGCCCTGCTGGGCACCGCGGCCACCATGTTCATCTCCACCCACGACCTGCGGGCGTTGCTCGTCGTCACGGTGGCGGCGGCGACGGTCGGGTTGGTGACGGCACTCGTGCTCGGCGACCGGGTGGCCAAGGCCAGCCAGCGCCTGGGCGCCCTCGCCCACCGCATCGGCGACGACGGCGCCACCGCGGCGCCGGCCGGCGCCGCCGGCGGGCCGAGCGAGCTGGTGCGGCTCTCCGCCGAGCTCGAAGGCGCGCTCGACCGGTTGGCGGAGAGCCGGGAGCAGGCCGCCGCCGCCGAGGACAGCCGGCGCCAGCTGGTGGCGTGGGTGTCGCACGACCTGCGCACGCCGCTGTCGGGCATCCGGGCCATGGTGGAGGCCTTGGAGGACGGCGTGGTGACCGACCCCGAGACCGTCGCCCGCTACTACCGGACGATGGGCCGGGAGACCGACCGCCTCGCCGGTCTGGTCGACGACCTCTTCGAGCTGTCCCGCATCCAGGCCGGCGCCCTCCACCTGGACCTGGAGAGGATGCCCCTCGACGAGCTGGTGTCGGACGCGTTGGCCGGCGTGTCACTGTCCGCCACGACCAAGGGCGTCCATCTGCGGGGCGACGTGGCGTCGCCCACGCCGGTCGTCGAGCTCTCGATCCCCGAGATGGCCCGGGTCGTCCGCAACCTCCTCGACAACGCCATCCGCCACACGCCCCGGGGCGGCACCGTCTGGGTGGAGGCGGCGCTGGACCATGACCGGGCTGCGGCGCTGGTCTCGGTGCGCGACGGCTGCGGCGGCATCCCCGACCCCGACCTGCCCCGGGTCTTCGAGCTGGCCTACCGGGGCGACGCGGCCCGCACGCCCGGCGATGGCGGCGCCGGCCTGGGGCTGGCCGTCGCCCGTGGCCTGGTCGAGGCCCATCGCGGCGAGATCACCGTCCGCAACGAGGGTCAGGGCTGCCGCTTCACGATCAGACTCCCCCTGGCGGTATGAAGGTTCTGGTCACCGGCGGCGCCGGCTTCATCGGCTCCCACGTCGTCGACCAGCTGCTCGCCGCCGGCGCCGACGTGCGGGCCGTCGACAACCTCGTCGCCCACGCCGGCGCACCGGACTACCTCGCCCCCCGGGTCGACCTCGTGGTGGCCGACCTGGCGGGACCGGGGGTGGCCGACGCCGCGGTGGCCGGCGTCGACGCCGTGTGCCACCAGGCGGCCAAGGTCGGCCTCGGGGTCGACTTCGGCGACGTGGGGGCCTACGTCACCGCCAACGACCTGGGGACCGCCCGCCTGCTCGAGGCGCTGTGGCGGCGGTCGTTCACCGGCCGGCTGGTGCTGGCCAGCAGCATGGTGGTCTACGGCGAGGGCCGGTACCGGTGCCCGGCCCATGGCGAGGTGCGCCCCGGCCCCCGTGCCGCCGCCGACCTGGCCGCCGGCCGGTTCGACCCTGCGTGCCCGGTGGCCGGCTGCGGCAGCCGGGCCCAGTGGGACACCATCGACGAGTCGGCGCCCGTCGACCCCCGCAACGTCTACGCCGCCACCAAGCTCCACCAGGAGCACCTGTGCGGGCTGTGGGCCCGGGAGGCCGGCGCCACCGCGGTCGCCCTCCGCTACCACAACGTCTACGGGCCTCGCATGCCCCGGGACACGCCGTATGCCGGCGTGGCGTCGATCTTCCGCAGCGCGGTGGCCGCCGGGCGGGCGCCGGAGGTCTACGAGGACGGGGGCCAGACCCGGGACTTCGTCCACGTGACCGACGTGGCCCGGGCCAACGTGGCGGCCCTCACCACGCCGCTCGACCGCCCGTTCCTGGCCGTCAACATCGCCAGCGGGACGCCCCACACCGTCGTCGATCTGGCCCACGCCCTGGCCGGCGACGAGCTGGCGCCGGTCGTCACCGGCAAGTGGCGGCTGGGCGACGTCCGCCACATCGTGGCCTCGCCGGCCCTGGCCGCCGACACATTGGGCTTCGTGGCCGAGGTCGACTTCGCCGCCGGCATGGCCGACTTCGCAAGTGCCCCCCAGCGCACCTGAACCCCGGTCGCCGCCCGCGGCGCCTGCGGCGCGGTGGGCGGGGGCCGGCTTCGTCGCCGCCGCGGCTGCCGGCGCCGGCCTGTGCCTGAGCTTCGTCACCGCCGAGCCGCTGCGGAACGACCGGTGGGCCCTGCTGGCCCGGCTGGCGGTCTGGGCCGTGGTGTGGGGGGCCGGCGTGGTGTGCGCCCTGCGGCTGCCGAGGCGTTACGCGGTGCCGGCGATCGTCGCCGTGGCGTTCGTTCTACGGGTGGCCGCCCTCGCCGGCCAGCCCATCCTCTCCGACGACCTCCACCGCTACGCCTGGGACGGGCGGGTGCAGGTCTCGGGCACCGACCCGTACCGCTACCCGCCCAGCTCGCCCGACCTCGCCGGCCTGCGCGAGGAATGGCTGTGGCCCGACGCCGAGGGCTGCGCCGGGCTCCAGCGGGAGCCCGGGTGCACCCGGATCAACCGGCCCACCGTCCGCACGATCTATCCCCCGGTGGCCGAGGCCTGGTTCACCGCCGTCTACTCGGTGGCAGGGATCGATGCTCGCCACAAGGCGTGGCAGGTCGCCGGCCTCCTCGGCGACATGGCGCTCGTCGCCCTGCTGCCGGCGGTGCTGCGGGCATGGAAGCGCGACGACCGGTGGACGGCCCTCTACGCCCTGTCGCCGGTGGCGGTGGTGGAGGTCGTCAACAACGGTCATGTCGACGGCCTGGCCGCGCTGTTCCTCGTGGCTGCGCTCCTGGCCTCGGCCCGCCGCCGGCCGGCGTGGGCGGGGGCGCTGGTCGGCGCCGCCTTCCTCGTCAAGCTCTACCCGGCGGTGGCGGGGCTGGCGTTCCTGGCCCATCGCGGACGCCGTGGGGTCACCCGCCTCGCCGCCGCCTTCGTCGCCGTGGTGGCGCTGGCCTACCTGCCCCATGTGGCCACCGTCGGGCTCCGGGTCGTCGGCTACCTGCCCGGCTACCTGGAGGAGGAGCGCTACGGCGAGGGCGGGCGCTACCTCCTCGCCGGCCTGCTCGGCCTCCCGCCGGCGGTGACCGCCGTCCTGGCCGGCGCCGGCGTGGCCGCGGCCGCAGGATGGGTCCTGGCGCGGCGAGTGGACGCCCCGCGGGGCAGTGCGGTCCTGCTGGGCGCCCTCCTCCTGGCCGTCACCCCCGTGCAGCCCTGGTACGCGGTCACGCTTCTGGCCGTGGCCGCCGTGGCGGCCAGGCCGGCGTGGTCCGCGGTCGCCGTGGCCGGCTACCCGTACTTCTTCGCCGTCCTGCTCGACTCGCCTCACGCGGTCGCCATCGGCCGGGTCTCCTACGGCCTGGCCCTGGCGGTGATCGTCGGCTGCCGGCTCTATGCTCCACGTCTCACGGAAAGGGGCGAGGATGCGGATCGGGCGGGTGCTGGCGGCCGTGGCGGTGACCATGATGGTGTTCACGGCGTGCGGTGACGACGACCCGACCATCGAGGCCGAATCCACGTCCACGACCGTGGCCGGGCCGTCGACCACCACCTCGCAGCCGCCGGCGCCGATCATCGTGAGGGACTTCAGCTTCACCGGCCTCGAGGTCAAGGCCGGCGCCCGGGTGCTGGTCCAGAACCAGGGGCCGTCGGCCCACACCCTCACCGCCGAGGACAACCGGTTCGACACCGGCAGCATCGCCTCCGGGTCGAACGCCCAGCTCACCATCCCCAGCACCCCGGGCACCTACAGGATCAAGTGCTCGATCCACCCGACGCGTATGACGGGTGAGCTGAAGGTGACCTAGGCTGGCAAATTGTCATCGCAGGGTCCTGTGGTGCAGCTTGGAGTGCACGCCGCCCTGTCAAGGCGGAGGTCGCGAGTTCAAATCTCGTCAGGACCGCGCAGTTTGGATTTTCGTTCGATAGCAGTGAAGTCCCCGGTCGGGTAGCTCAGTTGGTAGAGCGCGCGCCTGAAAAGCGCGAGGTCACCGGATCGACGCCGGTCCCGACCACGTGCCCACTTTCCGCCGTTTCCTTCCCGCGAGCCTGCTCGGCCTCGCCCTTCTCGCGTCCGGGTGTGGCGGCCACCCCGACGTGGAGCGCCAGATCAGCGTGCGCTCCGGTCCGTCCGGCGCCGTGTTCGAGCCCACCACCATCACGGTCAACAAGGACGACAACGTGACGCTCGCCGTCGGCAACCCCACGACCACGGTCCACGGCTTCAGCATCGAGGGCTACGGCATCCAGGACGAAGTGCCGCCGGGCGGGTACCAGAAGAAGTTCAAGGCCAGGCACCCGGGCACGTTCAAGATCTACTGCCAGCTCCACGAGACCCACCAGATCGCGACCCTCGTCGTCCGCTAGATCGGGAGGCCGGTAGCCTGCCTCGGTGGACGTCTTCGACCGCATCGGGGCGGACGACTACGAGCAGGTCGTGTTCTGCCACGATCGGGGATCGGGCCTGCGGGCCATCATCGCCGTCCATTCCACCCGCCTCGGGCCGGCGCTGGGGGGCACCCGCTTCTACCCGTACGCCTCCGAGGCGGAGGGCCTGGAGGACGTCCTGCGCCTGGCCCGGGGCATGACGTACAAGGCGGCCGCCGCCGGCCTCGACCTCGGCGGGGGCAAGGCGGTCATCTTCGGCGATCCCACCCGGGACAAGACCGAGGTGCTCATGCGGGCCTACGCCCGCCACGTCGACAACCTGGGTGGCCGCTACCTGACCGCCGAGGACGTGGGCACCACCCAGGACGACATGGACCTGGTCCGCCGGGAGACCCGCCATGTCACCGGCGTCAGCCGCGAGCTCGGTGGTTCGGGCGACCCCTCGACCGCCACCGGCTACGGCGTGTCGTGGGCCATGAAGGCGGTGGCGCAGCACCTGTGGGGCGACACGTCCCTGGCCGGCCGCCACGTCGCCCTCGCCGGCGTGGGCAAGGTGGGGCGGGTGCTCCTCGGCCACCTGGCGGAGGAGGGAGCCCGGCTGACGGTGGCCGACGTCACGCCGGCGGCCACGGAGTGGGCGGTGGCCCGCTTCGGCGCCGAGGTGGTGGCCGTGGAGAAGATCCACGCCGTGGAGTGCGACATCTACTCCCCGTGCGCCATGGGCGGAGTTCTCAGCGCGGCGACGATTCCCGAACTACGGTGCGCGGCGGTGGTGGGCTCAGCGAACAACCAGCTGGCGGATGCGGGCGCCGCCGGGCTGCTGGCCCGGGCCGGCGTCCTCTACGCGCCCGACTTCGTCGCCAACGCCGGCGGGCTCGTCAACATCGCCGAGGAGCTGGCTCCCGGCGGCTACCACCCGGACCTGGCCCTGGCCGCCGTCCGGCGCATCTTCGACACCGTGACCTCGGTCCTGCAGGCGGCCGAGACGGACGGGGTGACGACGGCGGAGGCCGCCGACCGGCGGGCCGAGCACCGCATCGCCGCCCTGTCCGCCGTCCACCAGATCCGCCCGCCGGCGTAGGTAGGTAGCCGTATGGCCAAGGTCATCCCGGATCGGGCGCCGGCCCGGCCCGTCCCTCCCGCCCGTCACGTCCAGCTCGGGCTGTCCGCCGACGACGTGGTCGGCATGTACCGCACCGTCCTCCTGGCCCGGCTCGTCGACCAGAAGGCATGGAACCTGACCCGTACAGGCAAGGCCCGCTTCTACATCCCCGCCGAGGGCCAGGAGGCGACCCAGGTCGGCTCGGCGTGGGCATTGCGGGCCGGCCACGACATCGCCGTGCCCTACTACCGCGATGTCGGCGTCGTCCTGTCGTTGGGCATGACGCCCTACGAGGTCCTGCTGGCTGTACTCGCCAAGGGCGACGATCCCAACACCGGCGCCCGCCAGATGCCGAACCACTGGGGCTCGAAGCGGTTGGGCATCATCACGGGGTCCTCGCCCATCGGCACCCAGTTCCCCCACGCCGCCGGCCTGGCCCTGGCGTCGAGCCTGCGGGGTGACGACCGGGTGACCGTGACCTGGTTCGGCGAGGCGGCGTCATCCAAGGGCGACTTCCACGAGGCCCTGAACTTCGCCGGTATCCACCGCCTGCCGGCGGTGTTCGTGTGCGAGAACAACGGCTATGCCATCTCGGTGGGGATGAAGAAGCAGTCGGCCGTGCCCGACGTCGCCGACCGGGCGGCCTCGTACGGCTTCGACGGGGTGGTGGTCGACGGCAACGACATCCTCGACGTCTACGCCGCCACCCAGGCCGCCGTGGCCCGGGCCCGGGCGGGCAAGGGGCCGACGCTGGTGGAGGCGAAGACCTACCGCCTGATGCCCCACACCACCGACGACGAGGACCGGGTCTACCGGTCCCGCGAGGAGGTCAAGGCGGCCCGCGCCCGTGACCCGCTGCCCCGCCTCGAGCGGTACCTGCTGCAGCAGGAGCTGCTGTCGCGTGAGGAGGTGGCGCGCATCGAGCAGGCGACCAAGGAGGAGGTCAGCGAGGCCGCCCGTCAGGCCGAGGCGGCGGCCCCGCCCGATCCGGCCAGTGCGCCGTCCCGGGTCTACGCCCGTCCACGCCAGCCTGCTCCGGAGCGGGTCGTCCCGCCGGCCGGGGGCGTCGAGCGGACAGTGGTCGACACCGTGCGCCAGACCCTCCACGACGTCATGGCCACCGACGATCGGGTCATGGTCCTCGGCGAGGACGTCGGCGTGCTCGGCGGGGTCTTCCGTGCCACCCGCGGGCTTCAGGAGACCTACGGCGACGGCCGGGTGATCGACACGCCACTCGCCGAGTCGTCGATCGTCGGCATCGGGATCGGGCTGGCGCTGGCGGGGATGCGCCCGGTGGCCGAGATCCAGTTCGCCGACTTCATGCACTCGACGTTCGACCAGATGGTGAGCGAGGCGGCCAAGATCCACTACCGGTCGAACGGGGACTACTCCGTGCCGCTGGTGGTGCGCACCCCGTGGGGCGCCGGCGGGCACCGCGGGCCCTACCACTCCCAGGCCATCGAGGCCTTCTACGCCCACGTCGCCGGCCTCAAGGTGGTGGCGCCGTCCACGCCGGCCGATGTCGCCGGCCTTCTCCGCACCGCCATCGAGGATCCCGACCCGGTGCTGTTCCTGGAGCACAAGAAGACCTACCGCAAGATCACCGGCCTCGTCCCCGACGGCGAGTGGCGGGTGCCCATCGGTCTGGCCGACGTGGCCCGGCCCGGCGACGACATGACCCTCATCACCTACGGCCTGCATCGCCACCACGCGCTGGAGGCGGCGGAGCTGCTGGCCGGGGACGACTACTCGGTGGAGGTCATCGACCTGCGCACGATCTCGCCCCTCGACACCGCCACGATCCTGGCCTCGGCGGTGCGGACGGGCCGGGTGCTGGTCGTCCACGAGGACAACATCAGCTTCGGGGTGGGGGCCGAGGTGGCGGCCACCGTCTCCCAGGAGGCGTTCTACGACCTCGACGCCCCCGTCCGCCGGCTGGCCGGCCCCGATGTCCCCGCCATGCCGTTCGAGATCGGCCTCGAGCGGGCACTGTCGATCACCGCCGCCGACATCGCCGCCGCCGCCCGATCCCTGCTGGAGGAGTAACCGGACCGGCCCTGCCCGGCGGTGCGATGATGCGGGCCATGGCTACCTGCACGCAGCACAATGCGGAGACCAATCTCAGTTGCCGCACATGCGGCACGCCGGTGTGCGCCGATTGCGCGGTCCGCACCTCGATGGGCATCTCGTGCAAGGAGCACGCCGGAAGCGCCAAGAAGCAGGCGGTCACCGCCCTGGCCCCCCGGGCCGAGCCAGGGCCCGACCGCCGGCCCTTGCTCATCGGCGGGGTGGTGCTGGCCGTGGTGATCGCGGCGGTCGTCTTCCTGCGGCCCTCCGGCAGCGACAGTGACGGGGACGGCACCGTGTCGGCGGCGTGGACCCCGCTGCCCTCCGCCGGCCTCAGCTCCCGCACGGGCATGGCCTTCGTGTCGACCGGCCGGGGCATGATCGTCTGGGGTGGCAGCGCCAGTGCCGGGCCGGCGGCCGACGGCGCCGTGCTCGAGATGCCCGCCAACACCTGGAAACCGGTGGCGGCCTCGCCGCTGGGGGGTCGGACCAACCACTCGGCGGTGTGGACCGGCTCGAAGATGATCGTCTTCGGCGGCCTGGCCCGAGGCGCCGGCTGCCAGCCGCAGTGCTCGCTCGGCGACGGGGCGTCCTACGACCCCGCCACCGACAGGTGGGCGCCCATCGCGCCGGCGCCGGTGGCCGGCCGCAGCGGTCACACCGCAGTTTGGGTGCAGGACCGGATGGTGGTCTGGGGCGGGGCGGTGGAGGGCGGCAAGGCGTCCGCCGACGGGGCGTCCTACGACCCGGCGGCCGACGCCTGGACGGTGCTGCCGCCGGCGCCGCTGGAGGCCCGCATCGGTCACCGCACGGTGGCCACCGCCCACCGGATGCTGGTGTGGGGCGGCTCGTCGGGCGAGGGTCAGGGCGGGAAGTACTTCGCCGACGGCGCCGTCTACAGCCCGGCGTCGAACTCCTGGACGCCCATGGCCGCGTTCCCCGAGACCCGGGAGGGCGGTGGGCGCGACACCTTCAGCAGTGTCTGGACCGGCGAGACGATGCTGGTCTGGGGCGGCTACAGCCGCAACGACACCTGCAATCCCTGCAACCACGAGGACGGGGCCATCTACGACCTGGCCGCCGACAGGTGGACGCTCATGTCCCCCGGGCCGCTCAGCGGCCGGGGCGCCCACCGGGCGGTGTGGACGGGCCGGGAGATGCTCGTCTGGGGCGGCTTCAACACCACCGAGCTGAACGACGGCGCCGCCTACAACCCCGAGTCCGACACCTGGGCCACCCTTCCCGCCGGCCCGCTCCTGCCCCGGCAGGGCCAGGCCATGGTGTGGGCCGGCGACCAGGCGGTGATCTGGGGCGGCCACGGCCCTCACGGTGAGGGCGCCGGTGCCGAAGCCAACCACGACGACGGCGCCCTCCTCCGCTTGCGGGCCTAGTTGCGCGGTCTCGTCCGTGGGCTGATCGGGACCGTCGTCGCCGCCCTTGTGGCGGTCGGCGCGGTGGCGTTCTTCGGGCGGGCCGAAGTCGACCGTGACGCACCGGCCGGGGGGGCGTGGACGGCGCTGCCCAGCGCCGGCATCCCCGGCCGCAGCGAGATGTCGGTCGTCTGGACCCGCAAGGCCATGATCGTGTGGGGTGGCGCCGGCGATGCCGGGCCTCTGGGCGACGGCGCGGCCTACGACCTGGCCGCCGGCACGTGGACGCCGCTGCCGCCGGCGCCCATCACTCCCCGCCGGGGGCACAGCGCGGTCTGGACCGGGACCACGATGCTGGTCTTCGGCGGCCACGGGGAGCGGGAGGGCTGCCAGGGGGTGTGCGCCCTGGGCGACGGGGCCGCCTATGACCCGCTCACCAACGCCTGGACCCCGCTGGCGCCGTCCCCCGTTCAAGGGCGGTTCGGCCACACCGCGGTGTTCCTGCAGAACCGGATGGTCGTGTGGGGCGGCGCCGGCGACGGCGGCGGCGCCCTGGGTGACGGCGCGTCCTACGACACCGCGAACGGCCAGTGGGCCGCCCTCCCCGTCCCTCCGCTGGCCCCCCGGCTCGGCCACCGCGCCGTTGCCACGACCGACCGCATGATGGTCTGGAGCGGCTCGTCGGAGGCGACCGAGGGCGGCAGCTACTTCGCCGACGGCGCCGTGTACAGCCCGGCCACGAACAGCTGGTCGGCGATGGCCGCGCCGCCGGCCTCGCTCGACCCACGGGACAACGCCGCCGCCGTCTGGACCGGCGAGCAGCTGCTCGTCTGGGGCGGCTTCGGCCGGTCGGCCACCTGCACGCCGTGCTTCTACGGCGACGGTGCCACCTACGACCCCCCGTCGGATACCTGGGCCCCGATGGCGCCGCCGCCCCTGAGCGGCCGGGGCGCCCACCGGGCCGTCTGGACCGGTCGCCAGATGCTGGTGTGGGGCGGCTTCGACTCCGTCGTCCGCGGCGACGGAGCCCTGTACAACCCCTTCGACGGCACCTGGACCCGCATGCCCCTCAGCCTCCTCGCCGCCCGCCAGCACCACGCCATGGTCTGGACCGGCAGCCAGCTGATCGTCTGGGGCGGCGCGGGCGCCGGCGGACCGCTGGCCGACGGCGCCGTCCTCACCCCCGACGCCTTCTGACCCTCGTCCTGGAGAGCCCAGAGCGTCGGGAAGGCAACGTTTCCGTACGGAGAACGCTCAGAGCTTGAGCAGGACCTGCCGGTCGCCCTCGACGATCTCGCCGATGTCGACCGAGTCGTGGCCGGCGTCGCGCAGGATGTCGTGAGTGCGGTAGACGTCGCGAGGGGCCACGACGGCGATCATGCCGATGCCGAGGTTGAACACCTTGGCCATCTCCTCGTGCCCGATGTCGCCGGCGGCCTGGATCTCACCGAAGATCTCGGGGACCTCCCATTTGCTCCGCTGCACGATGGCGCCGCGATGAGGGGGCAGCACCCGCACCAGGTTGCCGGGGATCCCGCCGCCGGTGATGTGGGCCAGCCCCTTGACCTCCACCGAATGGCACAGCTTCACCAGCGCCGGCGCGTAGATCACCGAAGGCCGCAGCAGCTCCTCGGCCAGGGAGTGACGGGCCTTGGGCCACGCCGGCCCGTCGAGTGACCGCCCGCCGACGTCGAGCAGGACCCGCCGGGCGAGGGAGTAGCCGTTGCAGCGCAGCCCGGGTGAGGGGAGCCCGATCAGCCGGTCGCCGGGCGCCACGTGGGCGCCGGTGATGAGGCGGTCGCGCTCGACCACGCCCACGGCGAAGCCGACCAGATCGAAGTGGCCCGGCTCCAGCATCCCGGGCAGTTCGGCCATCTCGCCGCCGATGAGGGCGCAGCCCGCCTCCTTGCACCCGTTGGCCACGCCGGCCACCAGGTGCTCCATCTGCTCGGGGTCGAGGCGGCCGGCGCTGATGCAGTCGAGGAAGAAGAGGGGCTCGGCGCCCTGGGCGGCGATGTCGTCGACGGACATGGCGACCAGGTCGATGCCGATGGTGTCGTACCGCTCGGCCAGCCGGGCGACGACGGCCTTGGTGCCGACCCCGTCGGTGCCGGCCACCAGCACGGGGTGGACGTAGCGGGTGGGGTCGAAGGCGAACAGGCCGCCGAAGCCCCCCACGTCGCCGATGACCTCGGGCCGGAAGGTCGACCGCACCGCGGCCTTGATCCGCTCGACGGCCTCCTCGCCGGCACCGATGTCGACGCCGGCGCCGGCGTAGGTCTCACCCACTCGGATGTACCAGATCGACCTCGGGAAGCTCGTCGTCGACCCGCGGCTGGGGCACCGGCAGCGGGTAGTTCCCGGTCAGGCAGGCGTCGCAGAAGCCCCGGCTGGCCACGCCGGTGGAGGTGACGAGCCGATCGAGCTCCAGGTAGGCCAGGCTGTCGCAGCCCAGGTAGTCCCGGACCTCCGAGACGGTGAGGTTGGCGGCGATCAGCTCACCCCGGGTGCCGGTGTCCATGCCGAAGTAGCAGGGCCAGCGGTAGGGCGGCGAGGAGATGCGCAGGTGGATCTCGGCCGCGCCGGACTCCCGGAGCATGGCGACCACGGCCCGGGTGCTGGTGCCCCGGACGATGGAGTCGTCGATCACCACCAGGCGCTTGCCGGCGATGTTCTCCCGGATGGGGTTGAACTTCATGCGGACGCTCTGGGTCCGCTTGTCCTGGCCGGGGGCGATGAACGTGCGGCCGATGTAGCGGTTGCGGACCAGGCCGTGGCCGAAGGGGATGCCGCTGCGGCGGGCGTAGCCCTCGGCGGCCGGGATGCCCGACTCGGGCACCGGCATGACCATGGCCTCCCGCGCCGGCGACACGTGGTCGGCGGGCAGCGGCGCCTGCTCGGCCAGCGCCTCGCCCATGTGCTGGCGGGCGGTGTGGACGGTCTGGCCGTAGAGCCGGCTGTCGGGGCGGGCGAAGTAGACGAACTCGAACAGGCACAGCTTGGGCTCGATGCGCACCTGGTCGAACGGCCGGATCGAGCGGGTGCCGGTGGCGTCGACGACCACCATCTCTCCAGGGTCGAGCTCGCGTACGAAGTGGGCGCCCACGATGTCGAGGCCGGTGGTCTCCGACGACAGGACCCAGCCGTTGTCGAGGCGGCCCAGGCACAGGGGCCGGAAGCCGTTGGGGTCCCGCACGCCGACGACGTGGGAGTCGTCCATCAGCACCAGCGAGAAGGCGCCCTGCAGCTTGGGCAGGACCTGCACCAGGGCCCGTTCGAGGTCACGGCCGTCGCTGCGGGCGCCGGGGCCGGCGGCCTGCATGGCGTGCTGGACCAACTCGGCCACCACGTCGCTGTCGCTGTTGACCGTGCCCGGGAGGATGCCGGCCTCGGCGGTGAGGGCGGCGGTGTTGGTCAGGTTGCCGTTGTGGCCGAGGACGAAGCCGGCGTCGCCGGTCTCCCGGTAGATGGGCTGGGCGTTGCCCCAGTTGCTGGCCCCCGTCGTCGAGTACCGCACGTGGCCGACGGCGAGGTGGCCCTGGAGCGGGGCCAGCGTGCGCCCGTCGAAGACGTGGGAAACCAGGCCCATGTCCTTCACCACGGTGAGCGTGTCGCCGTCGCTGACCGCCATCCCCGCCGATTCCTGGCCCCGGTGTTGCAGGGCGAAGAGGCCGAGGTACGTCAGGTGGGCCACCGGATGGCCCGGCGCGTAGACGCCGAAGACCCCGCAGGCCTCCTTTGGGGTGTCGTCCTCGCTACCGGCCTCGACTGCCCCCTCCTCCACTGCGCCATCTTCCCACAGCGGCTCGGCCATCAAGGGGTTCTGCCGACGCAGGGAGGCGGTCGGAGAACCTCAGATGTCGATCAGCTGAAGCTTGCCCGGAAGGTCGCCGGTCCACGCGGCCACGGCATCGGCCAGCGCCAGGTCGACGAGGCCCCGCACCACGAGCCGGTCTCCGCCGGCCGTGCCGAGCGCCCGCACGGCCACGCCGGCGGCGCCGGCCCGCTCGGTGACGTCGGCGAGCGCGGCCGGCGGCACACAGGCGATCACCCGGGACGGGGCCTCGGAGAACAGGCCGGCGTGGCCGCCGTCGACGTCGACGTCGAACCCCGTCTCCGACCGGACCGCCATCTCGGCAAGAGCCAGCCCGAGGCCACCGTCGCTCACGTCGTGGACGCCGTCGACCAGCCGGGCGTCGACCAGGTCGCGCACGAGCTGGCACAGGGCGGCGTGGGCGCCGGCGTCGGCTCCAGGCAGCTCACCGCCCCGGTGGTCGTGGGCGGCCTCGGCCCAGCGGGACCCGGCGAGGGTGGGGGGCGTGTCGCCCAGCTGGAGGATGTGGCCGCCCGCAGCCAGGCCGGCGCCGGGCGGCCGGCGGGCCAGCTCGTCGATCACCCCCAGGACGCCGATCACCGGCGTCGGGTCGATGTCGACGCCGTCGGAGGAGTTGTACAGGCTGACGTTGCCGCCGACGACGGGCACGCCCATGGCCCGGCAGGCGTCGGCCAGGCCGTCGACGGCCTCCGACAGCTGCCACATGACCTCGGGGTGCTCGGGGTTGCCGAAGTTCAGGCAGTTGACGACGGCGAGGGGCCGGGCGCCGGCGCAGGCGACGTTGAGGACCCCCTCGGCCACCAACAGGGCGGTGCCCTTGCGGGGGTCGAGGGCGCACCAGCGGCTGTTGCTGTCGGTGGTCAGGGCCAGCCCCCGGCGCGACGCCGGCAGCCCCGGCGCCTTCAGGCGCAGCACGGCGGCGTCACCGCCCGGGCCCTCCACGGTGTTCAGGAACAGCTGGTGGTCGTACTGCGACCACACCCACGACGTGTCGGCCAGCCAGTCGAGGATGGCGGGGCCGCAGTCGGCCGGCGCCGGCAGCCGGGACGGGTCGTCGGCCCGGCGGGCGTCGAAGTCGGCAGGCACCTGCAGAGGCCGGCGGTACTTCGGGGCGTCGTGGTGGAGGGTGGCCGCCGGCACGTCGGCCAGCACCGCGCCGCCGGGGCCGTCGAGGATGCGCAGCTTGTCGCCGTCGGTGACGGTGCCGACGACCGTGGCCCGCACCTCCCAGCGCCGGCAGATGTCGAGGACGGCGTCGAGGTCGCCCGGCTCGACGATGGCCAGCATCCGCTCCTGGGACTCACTGGTCATGATCTCCGCCGGCACCATGCCCTGCTCCCGGAGAGGGACGGTGCGCACGTCCACGTCCATGCCGAGGCCGCCGTTGGCCGCGATCTCGCTGGTGGCGCAGCACAGGCCGGCGCCGCCCAGGTCCTGGATGCCGACGACCAGGTCGTGGTCGAACAGGGCCAGGCAGGCCTCGATCAGGCGCTTCTCCTCGAACGGGTCGCCGACCTGCACGCTCGGCCGCTTAGCTTCGTCGCCCTCGGAGAACTCCGCCGACGCCAGCACGCTCACCCCCCCGATGCCGTCGCGGCCGGTGGAGGAGCCCAGGAGCACGGCCAGGTTGCCCACCCCTTGGGCCCGGGCCAGCACCAGCCGCTCGTGGCGCATGACGCCGATGCAGGCCACGTTGACCAGCGGGTTCCCGGAGAAGCACTCCCGGATCGACAGCTCGCCGCCCACGGTCGGCACGCCGACGGAGTTGCCGTAGCCGGAGATCCCGCTCACCACGCCCTCCATCACCCAGCGGTTGCGGGGGTTGTCGAGGGGGCCGAAGTGCAGGGAGTCGAGGAGGGCGATGGGGCGGGCGCCCATGGTGAAGATGTCCCGGATGATCCCGCCCACGCCGGTGGCCGCCCCCTGGTAGGGCTCGATGGCCGAGGGGTGGTTGTGGCTCTCGATGCGCAGGGCGACGGCGATCCCGTCGCCGACGTCGACCACGCCGGCGTTCTCACCGAAGCCGGCCAGCACCCAGGGCGCCTCGAACGGCAGGCGGCCGAGGTGGACGCGTGACGACTTGTAGGAGCAGTGCTCGGACCACATGACCGCGTACATGGCCAGCTCGAGGTCGTTGGCCGGCCGGCCGAGGAGGCGGGTGATGGCCTCCGCTTCGTCGTCGGTGAGGCCAAGCTCGCGGTGAAGGGCAAGCGGCATAGGCGCAACCTACCGGATACCGGCCATCGCTTGAAATCAAAGAATGATGGGTAGACAATCACCAAATGCCTGCGAAGACGACCCGATCTCGATCTCCCATGTCGGATTCCCACAAGGCGGCTTTAGCTGAAGGCCGTGACCAGGGAAGAGCGGTACGCCGCTATCTGGAGGCGCTGGAGGCGCACAAGCCCAAGCGAGGCCGCAAGCGCACCCCGGAATCGGTGCAGAAGCGGCTGGCGGCGATCGAGGAGAAGCTGGCCGGCGCCGATGCGCTGACCCGCCTGCACCTGATGCAAGAGAAAATGAACCTCACCAACGAACTCGCCGCGTCGGACAATTCGATCGACATGGCGGCGCTGGAGGACGAGTTCGTGGCCGCGGCCGCGCCCTACGGTGCCCGTAAGGGCATCACGTACGCGGCGTGGCGCCAGATGGGTGTCGACCCGGCGGTCCTGCGGCGGGCCAACATCAAGCGGGGCGGGGAAGGCTAGGCCGGGAGCCGAGCCCCGGCGATGCGGCTAGGCCGCGATCCGGCTGCCGGCCGCTACCAGCAAGGACCGGAGGAGGCGGCGGCCGTCCTCGGAACCCAGCAGCGGGTCACAGGCCCGCTCGGGATGAGGCATGAGCCCGACGACGTTCCGGGCCGCCGAGCACACGCCGGCGATGTCGTCCATGGAGCCGTTCGGGTTGTTCACATAGCGCAGAACGACACGGTCCTCGGCCTGCAATTCCGCCAGTGTCTCCGGCGAACAGGTGTAGTTGCCCTCGAAGTGGTTGACCGGCAGGCGAAGTACCTCCCCCACGTCGGTCGCGCAGGTGAGGGCGGATTGTGCGCTGGCCACCACCAGTTCGGTGGGCGCGCACACAAATCGGGAGCCGGCGTTCTTCTGAAGTGCACCGGGGAGCAGGTGGGCTTCGGTGAGCACCTGGAAGCCATTGCAGATGCCAACCACCGGACCGCCGGCGGCGGCAAAGTCGGAAACCGCGGACATGATCGGGCTGAAACGCGCAATAGCGCCAGGACGTAGATAGTCCCCGTGCGCGAAACCTCCGGGCAGCACGATGGCGTCGACATCACCGAGAGACCGATCGCCGTGCCAGACCAGTAGGGCGCCGGCGCCCAGGCCGGTGACCGCTTCGACCACGTCGTGCTCGCAGTTGGAGCCCGGGAAGACGACGACGCCGACGGTGGTGCTCATCGGATATCGGCGGTCTCGCCCAGGAAGACCTCGGTGTCCTCGATCACCGGGTTGGCCAGCATCCGCTCGCACAGCTCCTCGACCTGCCTGCGGGCCGTGACCTCGTCGGCGGCCTCCACGGTGAAGCGGATGGCCTTGCCGACCCGCACGTCGGCCACCCCGTCGAAGCCCAGCGCCGGCAGGGCCCGCTGGATGGTGGCGCCGGCGGGGTCGGCGATGCCGGGGCGCAGCCGCACCTCCACCAGCACCGGGAATCGCATGGCCGTCACCTTGCCACGCCGGGGGTGCGGTCATTGCCGTTCCGGTCGAAGCGCTTTCCGGTCAGCCGTTCGTAGGCGGCCACGTACCGGGCCGACGTGGCCTCGACCACCTCGGCGGGCAGGGCCGGCGCCGGCGGGCGCTTGTCCCAGTCCTGGGTCTCCAGCCAGTCCCGCACCGGCTGCTTGTCGAACGACGGTGGCGTGGTGCCCGGCTGCCACGTCGACATCTCCCAGAAACGGGACGAGTCCGGGGTGAGGACCTCGTCGCACAGGGCCAGCCGGCCGTCGATCCAGCCCAGCTCGAACTTGGTGTCGGCGATGATGATGCCGGCCTGGGCGGCTCGGGCCGCGGCGCGGAAGTAGACGTTCAGGCTGATGGCCGCGGCCTCGGCGGCGACGTCCTCGCCCACGATCTCCGCGGCCTGGTCGAAGGAGATGTTCTCGTCGTGGTCGCCCACCGCCGCCTTGGTGGACGGGGTGAAGATGGGGTCGGGCAGCTGCTGGGACTGGCGGAGGCCCGCGGGCAGGGGCATGCCGTGGACGGTGCCCTTCTGGGAGTACTCCTTCCAGGCCGACCCGGACAGGTAGCCGCGGACGATGCACTCGATGGGCAGCATCTCCGCCTTGCGCACCAGCATCGAGGCCCCGTCCACCGAGATGAGGTGGTTGGGCACGATGTCGGTCATCTGGCCGACCCAGAAGGCGGTCAGCTCGGTCAGGACGCGGCCCTTGTGGGGGATGGGCTGGTCGAGGACGACGTCGAAGGCCGAGATGCGGTCGGAGGTGACCATCAGCAGGCGGTCGTCGCCGGCGTCGTAGATGTCCCGGACCTTGCCGGAGTAGAGGAGGTTCACCCCGGAAACCTACCTCTCACAGGATCGGCTCCGGCCGGTAGGCGGAGGCGCGGGGGTACTGCTCGGCCAGCCTCTCCGTCCGGCGGACGAAGGCGGCCACCTGCTGGGCGGCGGCGCCGGTGAGGAGAATCGGGTCGCCAATGGCTCGGTCGATATCGGCACGGGACAGGCGCAGGCGCTCGTCCTTCGCCCAGCGGTCCAGTAGCTCGTCGCTGCTGCCCCACGCGCCGCGCTCACGCCGCTCAGCTGCCGCGAGGCGAGCGTGCTCGGCGATGATCTCGTGAGCTTGCTCCCTGCCTACTCCAGCCCGGACTGCGGCCGTCAACACTTTCGTCGAAGCCAGGTACGGCAGGCTCCAAAGAAGCTCGCTCTCGATCATCGCTTTGAACGGTGCCAGCTCGTCGAGCACGGTGAGGAAGCCCTGGAACAGGCCGTCGACGGCGAAGAAGGCACCGGGCAGGGCCACCCGGCGGACGACGGAGTCCGACACGTCGCCCTCGTTCCACTGGTGGCCGCTCAGGCCCGTCACCATGGCCAGGTGGCCGGACAGGACGACGGCCAGCCCGCAGATGCGCTCGCAGGTGCGGGCGTTCATCTTGTGAGGCATGGCCGAGGACCCGACCTGGCCGGCGGCGAAGCCTTCGGTGACGAGGTCCTGGCCGGCCATCAGCCGGACGGTGGTGGCCAGCGACGCCGGCGCCGCCGCGGCCTGGACCAGGGCGGCCACCACGTCGAGGTCGAGCGACCGGGGGTAGATCTGGCCGGTGGAGCCGAGGACCCGGTCGAAGCCCAGGTACCCGGCGATGGTTTGTTGGAGGGTGGCCAGCTTGGCCGCGTCGCCACCCAGGAGGTCGAGCTGGTCCTGGGCCGTGCCCATTGGGCCGGTGATCCCCCGCAGCGGGTAGCGGGCCAGCAACTCGTCGACCCGGGCCAGAGCGACGAGCAGCTCCTCGCCGCCGCTGGCGAAGCGCTTGCCCAGAGTGGTGGCCTGGGCGGCCACGTTGTGGGAGCGCCCGACCATCACCAGGCCGGCGTGCTCGGCGGCCAGGCGGCCGAGGCGGACGGCGGCGGCCACCATGCGGTCGTGCACCAGTTCGAGCGAGCGGCGGATCTGGAGCTGCTCGACGTTCTCGGTGACGTCCCGCGACGTCATCGCCTTGTGGACGTGCTCGTGGCCGGCCAGGGCGCAGAACTCCTCGATGCGGGCCTTGACGTCGTGGCGGGTGACCCGCTCCCGGGCCTCGATCGACGCCAGGTCGACGTCGTCCACGACCGCCTCGTAGGCCTCGATCACCCCGTCGGGCACGTCGACGCCGAGGTCGCGCTGGGCCCGGAGGACCGCCACCCACAGCCGGCGCTCGAGCACGACCTTGTGGGCCGGCGACCACAGGCCGACCATGCCGGTCGAGGCGTAGCGCGACGCCAGGACGTCGGGGATGCTCACGCGCCGGCGCGGCGCTCGTCGAGCTTGCGGGCCAGGTCGGCGTCGGTGATGGCCAGCATCTGGACCACCAGCAGGGCGGCGTTCATGGCCCCGTCGATGGCGACGGTGGCGACGGGGATGCCCCGCGGCATCTGGACGGTGGCGTAAAGGGCGTCGACCCCGTTCAGGGCGCCACCGGACAACGGCACGCCGACGACCGGAAGGGTGGTGTTGGCGGCCACGGCGCCGGCCAGGTGGGCTGCCATCCCGGCGCCGCAGATCAGCGCCGCATAGCCGTTGCCGCGGGCGGACGTGGCGAACTCGGCGACGGCGGCCGGTGTGCGGTGGGCCGACATGACCCGCTCGTCGGCCTCGATGCCGAACTCTCCGAGGGTGGCCGTCGCCGGCGCCATCTTGGGCTGGTCGTTGGGCGACCCCATCAGTACTGCGACCTTCACAATCAGCTCCTTGGGTGGGCGGCGCCGGCGGCGATGTCGGTGCGGTGTCGCATGCCGGGCCAGGAGATCCGGGACACGGCGTTATAGGCCGTGGTGCGGGCGGCCGCCAGATCGTCGCCCAGGCCGGTGACGGCCAGGACTCGTCCGCCGGCGGTGACCAGGCGGCCGTCACCGTCGAGGCCGACGCCGGCCCGGAACGCCAGCACGTCATCCATGGCGTCGGCCGCGTCAAGGCCTTCGATCACGTCGCCGGTGCGGGGATCGAGGGGGTAGCCCTCGGTGGCCAGGACGACGGTGACCGCGGCCCGCTCGTCGAACTGCGGCTCGCTCTCCAGGTGTCCCGACGCCGCCTCCTCCAGCAGTTCGACCAGGTTGCCGGCGTAGCGGGGGAGGACGACCTGGGCCTCGGGGTCGCCGAAGCGGACGTTGTACTCCAGCACCTTCGGCCCCTGGGAGGTCAGCATGATGCCGGCGTAGAGGACGCCCCGGTAGTCGATGCCCCGGGCCTGGAGGGCGGCGAGGGTGGGCTGCACCGCCCGCTCCAGCACCTCGTCCACCACGTCCTTGCCGGCGATGGGGACCGGTGAGTAGGCGCCCATGCCGCCGGTGTTGGGGCCTGCGTCGCCGTCGGCCAGGCGCTTGAAGTCCTGCGCCGGCGCCAGCGGAACGGCCCGCCTGCCGTCGCAGACGCAGAGCAGGGACAGCTCGGGGCCGTCGAGGTGCTCCTCGATCACCACCCGCCGGCCGGCGTCACCGAAGGCCTCACCGGAGAGCTTGGCCTCGACGTCGGCCGCCGCCTCGTCGAAGGACCCGGTGACCAGCACGCCCTTGCCGGCGGCCAGGCCGTCGGTCTTCACCACCCACGGACCGGGCAGGTCTCGGAGGAACGCCAGCGCCGGCTCGGCGCCGGCGAAGGCGCCGTAGCGGGCGGTGGGGACGCCGGCGGCCCGCAGCAGGTCCTTCATCCACGCCTTCGACCCCTCCAGCTGCGCGCCGTCGGCTCCGGGGCCGAACACCAGCCGGCCGGCGCCCCGGAGGTCGTCGGCCAGGCCGTCGACAAGCGGCGTCTCCGGGCCGATCACGAACAGATCGGCGTCGATCTCCTCCGGGCGCTGTGGCGTGGAGTTCGGGATGCCGGGGTTGCCGGGCGTGACGACCACGTCGGCGTGGCGGCCGAGGGCCGCCGCCAGCGCATGCTCACGGCCGCCGGCCCCGACGACGCAGACCTTCAAATGACGAGGATGCCCGGGCCGACGGTGTCGGGATCGCCGTCCCAGCCGTCGTCACCCCCGCCGGCGTCCGCGGCGTCGTCCACCGGCGGGTCGGTGAACTGGACGAACTGCTCCCGGCCCGGCCCCACGCCGACCATGCCCACCGGCACGCCGCAGGCGTCGGAAAGGAACTGGAGGTAGTTCCTGGCCTCGGCCGGCAGGTCGTCGAGGGTGGTGGCGGCGGTGAGGTCGGCATTCCAGCCCGGCAGCTCCTCATAGACCGGCTTCACCTTGTGCAGCACCGACTGGTGGTACGGCGGGTGCAGGTACTTCTCGCCGTCGGCCTCGTAGGCCACGCACACCTTGAGGGTGTCGAAGGCGTCGAGGACGTCGAGCTTGGTGACGGCGAGCTCGGTCAGCGAGTTGAGCCGGACGGCCTGGCGCATCATCACCGCGTCGAACCAGCCCGGCCGCCGGCGCCGGCCGGTGTTGGTGCCGTACTCGTGACCGCGGTCGACGAGGGCGTTGCCGTTCTCGTCGAACAGCTCGGTGGGGAAGGGGCCGGCGCCCACCCGGGTGACGTAGGCCTTGGCCACGCCGATCACCCGCTGGATGTGCTTCGGCCCCACGCCGGCGCCGGTCAGGGCGCCGCCGGCCACCGGGTTCGACGACGTCACGAACGGATAGGTGCCGTGGTCGAGGTCGAGGAACGTGGCCTGGGCGCCCTCGAAGAGCACGTTGGCCCCCTCCTCGAGGGCGTCGTGGACCAGCCCGACCGAGTCGGCGATCATGGGCTCGATCCGGGTCCGGAGGTCGCCGAGGTAGAGCTCGCAGATGTCGTCGGCCGACAGGGGCAGGCGGTTGTGGACCTTGGCCAGGATCAGGTTCTTCTCTTTGAGGACGATCTCCAGCTTCTCCCGGAAGATCTTCGGGTCGAGCAGGTCCTGGACCCGCAGGCCGACCCTGGCCGCCTTGTCGGCGTAGGCAGGGCCGATGCCCCGCTTGGTCGTGCCCAGGCTGTTCTTGCCCAGCTTGCGCTCGGTGAGGCGGTCCAGCTCGGAGTGGTACGGCATGATCAGGTGGGCGTTGCCGCTCACCATGAGCCGGGAGCAGTCGATCCCCCGGGCCTCCAGGCCGTCGACCTCCTCGACCAGGACCGCGGGGTCGACCACCACCCCGTTGCCGATCACCGGGGTGACCCACGGATAGAGGATCCCGCTGGGGACGAGCTGCAGGGCGAACGATTCCCCGTTGACGACGATGGTGTGGCCGGCGTTGTGGCCGCCCTGGTAGCGGACCACGACCTGCATCTGCCTGGTGAGCAGATCGGTCAACTTGCCCTTGCCCTCGTCGCCCCACTGGGTGCCGACGATCACGGTACCGGGCACGCGCGTCTCCTCAGACTATGTACTACGGCGGTCCACGCAGTGTATCGCCCGGCTCCACAAGCTCCACCCGATTTCCGAAGGGTCGTCGACGTGGACCTGGGTCCGGTCCTCCTCGACCACCGCCACGCCGGCGGCTCTGAGGCGGTCGGTGAGGGGGCGTCCAGGGCGGCGGCGAAGGCCTCGGCCCGGCCACGCATGCCGTTTTGGGCCGGCGAGTAGGTGAGGCCGTCCTCGGGCGCCGGCACGCCGTCGCTGGCCACCGCCGATCCAGCTCGACGGCGACATCGAACATGTCCTCTCCACCGCCGCCGGGAGAGGGCGGTCGTCGCCCATGACCGTCCGCACGTTTCCCATGGTCGCGCTCAAGCTTTCCCGGGTGCCGCCGATAGATGGAGTGCGGCACCCCGCCAAGCCGCAACAGGGAGATGGTGAGGCCGGCATCAATCTGGGCGCCCGCCCCGCCAGGGAGCTCAGTCGGCCTCACCATCCCCTACCTTCACAGGCGTGCCCGAGCCGCCCCGCCGCCTGTTGCTCCTGCGCCACGGCCAGTCGACGTGGAACGCCGCCGGCCGCTGGCAGGGCCAGGCCGACCCGCCCTTGTCGCCCCTCGGCGAGGAACAAGCACGCGATGCGGCCGAGCGGCTGACCCACGGGCAGTTCTCCCGCGTGGTGGCGTCGGACCTCCGGCGGGCCCTCCGGACGGCGGAGATCCTGGCCGAGGCCCTCGGCCTGCCGGTGGAGGTCGAGCCCGACCTGCGGGAGATCGACGTCGGCGACTGGCAGGGACTGACTCGGGGCGAGATCGACGAGCGGGAACCGGGTGCGCTGGCCGACTGGTCGGAGGGGCGTAGCGAGTCGACGCCGGGCGGCGAGACCAGGACCCACCTGACCGACCGGGCCCGTGCCGTCCTGCTGCGAGTGGCGGCCGAGGCCGGCGCCGGCGACCGGGTGCTCCTCGTCAGCCACGGCGCCCTCATCCGCAACCTCGACCGGTCCCTGGGGGTGCGGCCGCACGGTGTCGGCAACCTCGCCGGCCGCTGGTACGAGGTGGACGGCGCCGGCGCGTTGGTGCCGGCGGAGCTGGTGTCGCTGGCCGACCCGGAGGACCGGACGGAGTCACCCACCCCTTGACCCGTTCTGGTTGCACCTGACCCCCGCATGCGCGGTCAGGTGCAACCAGAACCGAAGAAGGCGGTGACGTCGGCCCGGTCGCGGGTGCGGCGCATGGGGGGCAGGGCGCCGAGGATGGCCGGCCGGTAGGAGGCCTCGGCCAGGCGGGGGTCGAGGACGGCGACCACGCCCCGGTCGGTGGCGCTGCGGATCAGGCGGCCGGCGCCCTGGGCCAGGCGGATGGCGGCGTGGGGGACGTCGACCACGGAGAAGGCGGCCGGGCCGGCCCGCTCCCGCCGGGCCTCGGCCACCGGGTCGTCGGGGCGGGCGAAGGGGAGGCGGTCGATGACGACGAGGGAGCAGGCGTCGCCCGGGACGTCGACGCCCTGCCAGAAGCCCATGGTGGCGAACAGGCACGACGTGAGGTCGGTGCGGAACTCCTCGATGAGCGCCGGCTTGGGCAGGTCGTCCTGGGCCAGCAGCGTGTACGGCAGGTGGTCGAGGGCAGCCCGGGCGGCCCGCATGGCCCGCCACGAGGTGAACAGGGCCAGCGTCCGCCCGCCGGCGACGGTGAGCAGGAACTCCAGCTCCTCGTGGGCGGCAGCCTCGTGCCGGGGATTGCGGACGTCGGGCAGCCTCGGCACGTACAGGAGCGACTGGGTGCGGTAGTCGAACGGGCTGCCGACGTCGAGCTCGACGGCGGCGCCGGCCAGGCCGAGCCGGGCCGAGATGCCGGGCGGGATGGTGGCCGACGTGAGGATCGGGGTGGCCGACGACCACAGCACCTTGGCCAGCTCGCCGCCGACGTCGACGGGGGCCACCCGCAGCGCCGGCTGGTTGCCCGAGGTCTCCACCCAGGTGACGAAGTCCTCGCCGGCGCCGAGGACGGTGTCGACGTCGCCGGCCAGGGTGTCGAGGGCCTTGGCCGCCCGTTCCCGGCGGGCCTTCTGGTCCTGGGTCTCGCCCTCGGGCCCTCGCCGGAGGGCGCCACGTTCCTCCCGCACCACCTGGGCGAGGTCGGCGAGGGCCTCGGCCACCGCCGGCTCCCCGGCGGCGCCCTTGGCCAGCCGCTTGCCGGTGAAGGGGGTCAGCGCCCGGTCGAGGCTGTCGCGGTGGCGCACGATGGCGCTGCCCGGGTTGAGGCGGGCGACGGCGCCCACCCGCCCGGGCGTGAGCGTCACGCCGAGGGCGCCGGAGAGCACGTCCTCGGTCTCATGGGCCTCGTCCACCACGACCACGTCGTGCTCCGGCAGGATGAAGCCACCCGTCGCCACGTGGGCGCCGAGGAGGTGGAGGTTGACGACGATCACGTCGGCCTCCCGGGCCCGCTCGTAGGCGGCCTCGGCGAAGCAGCTGCCCCCGCTGGGGCAGGCCTGGGCGCCCGGGCACTCCTGGGAGCCGACGCTGACCGACGACCACGCCTGCGGCCGGGGCTCGAAGTCGAGCTCGGCCCGGTCTCCGGTCTGGCTGTCCTGCGCCCAGGCCAGCAGCTTGGCGATCTCGGCGCCGATCCCCCGGGTATCGGCGCCGGGCAGCATGGGAGCGTCGGCTTCCCGGGCCGCCTCCGATGCCGCCTGGCGGCACAGGTAGTTGCTCCGGCCCTTGAGCACGGCCCAGGTGAGGCCCTTCTCCACCCCGGCCACCGACGGGATGTCCTTGCCCGCCAGCTGGTCCTGCAGGGCCTTGGTGGCGGTGGCGATCACCATGCGCTTGCCCTCGGCCCGCAGGTGGGGGGCGGCGCCGCAGAGGTAGGCCAGGCTCTTGCCCACGCCCGTTCCCGCCCGGACGACCAGCGGCCGGCCGGCGCTGACCGCCTCCGCCACCCCCCGGGCCATCTCGACCTGCTGGGGACGGGCCTCGCGCTCGGCCAGGCCCGCCGTCACCAGCTCGAGCAGCCGCTCGGCGGCGTCGGCGGGCGACAGGCGGGCGCTCATGCCCGACAGCCTGTCACCCGGGAGCCGGGACAAGATGGGGACCTCATGACCGATGCCGCCGTGCGTACCGAGGGGCTGACGAAGGACTTCGGTGCCGTCAGGGCCGTCGACGACGTGAACCTGATCATCGACCGGGGCGAGGTGTTCGGGTACCTGGGGCCGAACGGCGCCGGCAAGACGACCACCGTCCGGCTCCTGCTGGACTTCCTCCGCCCGACCGCCGGCCGAGCGGTCGTGCTCGGCGGTTCCGGGGCCGATCCCGACGTGCGCCGGCGCATCGGCTACCTGCCCGGTGACCTCCGCCTCGACCCCGACTACACGGCGACCGACGTGATCGAGCTCTTCGGCAGCTTGCGGGGCGGCGTCGATCGGCGTTGGGTCGACACCCTGCTCGAGCGTTTCGGCCTGGACCCCGGTCGGCCGGTGGGCGAGCTGAGCACGGGAAACCGGCGCAAGGTCGGCGTGGTCCAGGCGTTCATGAGCCGCCCCGAGCTGCTCCTGCTCGACGAGCCGACCTCGGGCCTTGACCCCCTGCTCCAGCACCAGTTCAACGCCCTGGTGCGCGAGGTGGTGGCCGAGGGGGCCACCGTCCTGCTTTCGAGCCACGTGCTGCCCGAGGTGGAAGCGCTGGCCGATCGGGTGGGGATCGTCCGGAAGGGCCGGCTGGTGGCCGTCGCCGGCGTGGAGGAGCTCCGCCGGACCGCCCGCCAGCGCATCGACCTCCATGTGGCGGGCGAGGTGGGAGAAGCCGACGTGGGCCGGTTCCGGGCCGTGCCCGAGGTGGCCGAGGCGTCGGCCGAGGCCGGCGTGGTCCACCTGGTGGTGGAGGGGTCGGTGGACCGGGTCCTCAAGGTCGCCGCCGGCCTGGAGGTCCTGCGGATCGTGAGCCGTGAGGCCGACCTGGAGGACGTGTTCCTCCGCTACTACGAGGGCGACGAGTGATCGTCGCCGCCCGCCTGGTACGTGACCGCCGGCGGTCGTTGCTGTGGTGGTCGGTCGGGATCGTCGCCCTGGTCATCTTCACCGTCTCGCTGTACCCGTCGCTGAAGGGTGAGGAGTCGTTCAACGAGGTCATCGAGCAGATGCCGGAGGCATTGCGGGCCATGTTCGGCCTGGACACTGCCATCCCGCTCACCTCGCCGCCGGGCTACCTGCAGGGCCGGCTCTTCGGCAGCATGCTGCCCCTGCTGCTCCTCGTGTTCGGGATCGGCCTCGGCGCCAGGGCCATCGCCGGCAGCGAGCAGGACGGCACGCTGGAACTACTCCTGGCCAACCCGGTGACCCGAAGGGCCGTCGTGGTCGAGCGCTACCTGGCCGTGGTGGGGATGCTGGCCTGCCTGACCGCTGTCTTTGCCGTGTCACTCGTGGTCCTGGCCGCCCCCTTCGGTGCCCTGGAGGACGTGCCCCCGACCGGCCTGGCCGGCGCCGTCGCCGGCGTCTTCGGCATCTCCCTGCTGCACGCCACCCTGGCCTTCGGGGTGGGAGCGGCCACCGGCCGGCGGGCGCTGGCGCTGTCGTCAGCGACGGTGGTGGCCGTGGCCGGCTACCTGCTGCAGGGCCTCCTCGGTCTCAGCGACGCCATCCGGCCCCTGCGCTTCCTCTCGCCGTGGCACTGGTACCTGGGCCGCAACATGCTGGCCCAGGGCGTTGCGCCCGACGCCATCATCGTCCCGCTGGTCCTGTCGGCGGTGGTCTTCGCCGGAGGAGCTGCTGCGTTCCTCCGGCGAGACCTCCGCTGACCCCGCCGTTCTGGTTGCACCTACCCGCCACATTCGCGGGTAGGTGCAACCAGAACGAGGGTTACTTGAGGGCGAGCTCGTCGCCGGCCACGTCGACGTGGACGGTGTCGCCCTCGCCGTAGCGGCCCTCGAGCAGGGCCAGGGCGAGGGGGTCGGCGATCTTGCGCTGGATGACCCGCTTGAGCGGCCGGGCCCCGTAGGTGGGGTCGTAGCCGGCGCGGGCCAGCCAGGCCGCCGCTTCGCCGGTGACCTCCAGCCCGAGCCGGCGGGCGGCGAGCCGCTGCCCGAGGTGGCGGAGCTGGATGTGGACGATGCGCTCGATGTCGGCCTCGGTGAGGGACCGGAAGCGCACGATCTCGTCGATCCGGTTGAGGAACTCGGGCCGGAAGAACGCCGCCGGGTCGCCGGGCAGGTTCGAGGTCATGATGAGCACCACGTTCGAGAAGTTCACCGTGCGGCCCTGGCCGTCGGTGAGCCGCCCGTCGTCGAGCAGCTGGAGCAGGACGTTGAAGACCTCGGGATGGGCCTTCTCGATCTCGTCGAGCAGCACCACGGCGTAAGGGCGCCGGCGCACGGCCTCGGTCAGCTGGCCTCCCTCGTCGTAGCCGACGTAGCCCGGAGGCGCACCGATCAGGCGGGAGACGGTGTGCTTCTCCTGGTACTCGCTCATGTCGATGCGGATGGTCGCCCGCTCGTCGTCGAACAGGAAGTCGGCGACCGACCGGGCCAGCTCGGTCTTGCCCACGCCGGTGGGGCCGAGGAACAGGAACGAGCCGATGGGGCGGTTGGGGTCGGACAGGCCCGACCGTGAGCGGCGGATGGCGTTGGCCACCGCAGACACGGCCTCGTCCTGGCCGATGACCCGCTCGTGGAGGACCTCCTCCATGCGGACGAGCTTGGCCACCTCACCCTCCATCAGCTTGGACACGGGGATTCCCGTCCAGCGGCTGACCACCTCGGCCACGTCCTCGGCGTCGACCTCCTCCTTCAGCATGCGGCGGTCGGCCTGCAGCTCGGCCAGGGCGGCGGAGGCAGATTCCAGCTCGGCCTCCAGCTCCGGGATGCGCCCGTAGCGCAGGCGGGCGGCCGCCTCCAGGTCGGTCTCCCGCTCGACCTGGGCCCGCACCGTCTCCAGCTCCTCCTTGAGCTGGCGGATGCGGGCGATGGCGTCACGCTCGGAGGTCCAGTGGGCCTTCATGCCGTCGGACTGCTCGCGGAGGTTGGCCAGCTCGTTGTCGATGGCGGCCAGACGTTCCCGGCTGCCCGGGTCGGTCTCCTTCTCCAGGGCCAGGTGCTCGATCTCCAGCTGGCGCATGCGCCGTTCGACGACGTCGATCTCGGTGGGCATGGAGTCGATCTCGATGCGCAGGCGGCTGGCGGCCTCGTCGATGAGATCGATGGCCTTGTCGGGAAGGAAGCGGCCGGTGATGTAGCGGTCGGAAAGCACGCCGGCGGCAACCAGGGCGGCGTCCTGGATGCGGACGCCGTGGTGGACCTCGTAGCGCTCCTTCAGGCCCCGCAGGATGGCGATGCTGGCCTCCACGGAGGGCTCGCCGACCATGACGGGCGCGAACCGGCGCTCCAGGGCGGCGTCCTTCTCGATGTGCTTGCGGTACTCGTCGAGGGTGGTGGCGCCGATCATGCGCAGCTCGCCGCGGGCCAGCATGGGCTTGAGCATGTTGGAGGCGTCCATGGCCCCCTCGGCGGCGCCGGCGCCCACGACGGTGTGCAGCTCGTCGATGAAGGTGATGACCTGGCCGGCGGCGTCGGTGATCTCCTTGAGGACGGCCTTCAGCCGCTCCTCGAACTCGCCCCGGTACTTGGCGCCGGCGACCATGGAGCCCAGGTCCAGGGCGACGATGCGCCGGCCCTTGAG
>Ga0247713_1000138_pt1 | contig 52425 bp, 54 predicted proteins | sample 21E_NmetaG_FD_189936 | JGI IMG/M metagenome (GOLD analysis project Ga0247713, IMG submission 189936) | Soil microbial communities from hillslope of Landscape Evolution Observatory, University of Arizona, Oracle, AZ, United States - 2-1-E_N | ecosystem: Engineered > Artificial ecosystem >...
GTCGCGGTGCGGACCTTGATCAGATAGCAGTCGGCTCCGGCGATGCGGTGAAACTCGAGCACGTCGCGCTCGTCACAGATGCGGGCGACGATCTCGTCGTCCATCGCAAACTCGCTCCCCTCCGCGAGGGTGACCTGGATGAAGGCGACGTGAACTCGGTCGAGGGCGGTGGCGTCGAGGACGACGCTGTAGCCGGCGATAACTCCGCGCTGCTCGAGCTTCCGAACCCGTTCGTGAACGGCGGGTGCCGAGAGCGCTACTTCCTTGGCGATCGCCGAATGGGCCATGCGCCCGTCCATCCGCAACAGGCGAAGGATGTGGCGATCGATCGCGTCGATACCGGCTCCCATGACTAGTGGGCGTGGGGAGAACGGTGGTGCAGCCAGTCCTCGCCGTCACGGCTGTCCCTGCCGAACAACACCGCCGCCACGTCGAGAGCGACCACGCCGGCAACGATTCCAAAGGCAACTTCCATCTTTACCACCAACTTCCCAAGAGGAACTCGTGCATTGCCTAAGAAACGTAACGCACGCGAGGCATGCTGTCAAGCGAAAGTAAGGCGAAAGGTCTCCAGGACGAAAGGAACCACGGCCGCCCTAGCTTTTCTCCTTGGAAACTAAGCACCTATCGCCCGGATGACGGACAGATTCGTCAGCGCCCCATGCCCACCTGTTGCGCCCGCTGCAGCAGCTTCCCTTCGGTCTGTAGCGCCGGGGCCACCATGACCTCGGCCTTCTGGAACTCCTTCACGTTCGCATAGCCGCACGTGGCCATCGACGTGCGCAGCGCTCCGAAGAGATTGAGACGCCCGTCGTTCTCGTGCGCGGGACCGAGCAAGATTTCCTCGAGCGTCCCGATGGTCGACGTCTTCACGCGCGCTCCCCGCGGGAGGCTCGGGTGGAAGGTCGCCATCCCCCAGTGATAGCCATGGCCGGGGGCTTCCTCGGCGGCGGCGAGCGGCGACCCGATCATCACGGCATCGGCCCCACAAGCGATCGCCTTGGCGATGTCGCCGCCCGTGCGCATGCCTCCGTCGGCGATCACGTGACAGTAGCGGCCGGTCTCGTCGAGGTGCCGGATGCGGGCGCCCGCGGCGTCGGCGATCGCCGTTGCCTGGGGGACGCCGATGCCCAGAACGCCCCTGGTCGTGCACGCCGCGCCGGGCCCCACTCCGACGAGGATCCCCATCGCGCCCGTGCGCATGAGGTGCAAAGCGGTCGAATACGACGCACACCCGCCCACGATCACCGGCAGCTCGTAGGTCGAGATGAAACGCTTGAGATTGAGCGGCTCCGTCCGCGTCGAGACATGCTCTGCCGACACGACCGTTCCCTGAATGACGAGAATGTCGAGATCCGCCTCGAGCGCCAGCTTGTGGTACCGCTCGACCTTTTGGGGAGTAAGGGACGCAGCCGCGGTGTGCCCGGCCTCCTTGATCTCGCGGATGCGCGCGCCGACGAGCTCCTCCTTGACCGGCTCGTTGTAGATCTCCTGCATCCGTAGGGTGGCCTGCTCCGGCGGGAGCTCCGCGATCTCGGCGAGAAGCGACTCCGGGTCCTCGTAGCGGGTCTGAAGGCCTTCGAGGTTGAGGACTGCGAGCCCTCCGAGCCGGCCGATCTCCGTCGCCGTCCGCGGCGACACCACGCCGTCCATAGCCGATGCGAGCAGCGGCAGAGAGAAGTGATAGCCGTCGATCTCCCACGAAATGTCTACGTCGTCGGGATCGCGGGTCCGGCGGGAGGGGACGATTGCGATGTCGTCGAAGCCGTAGGCGCGCCGTCCCGACTTCCCGATGCCGATCTCTATTTCCAAGAGCCTCTCCGATCCTCGCAGCCGATGATCAAGCCTAACGAACCCGACCGTGCCGTACCGTGGTTTGGCGGCGGTTCTTTCGCGCTCTCGCGCTAGTGGTCGCGGTCCGGACCGGCCATTCGACCCGCCAGCTCGTCGTCGAGCAGCTGGATGTCGGCGTCGACCATGATCTTCACCAGCTCGGGAACACGGACCTTCGGCTCCCACCCGAGGACGTCTCGTGCCTTCGACGCGTCTCCTTGAAGAAAGTGCACCTCGGCGGGACGAAAGTAGTTCGGGTCGATCTCGACGTACCTGTCATAGTCGCCGAGTCCTGCGTGGGCAAACGCCCGTTCACAGAACTCGCGAACCGTGTAGGCGTCGCCGGTGGCGATGACGAAGTCGTCCGCTTCGTCCCGCTGCAGCATCGTCCACATCGCCTCGACGTATTCGGGGGCGTACCCCCAGTCGCGGGTCGAGTCGAGATTCCCGAGGTACAGCTTGTCCTGTATGCCGGCCTTGATCCGCGCAACCGCGCGCGTGATCTTTCGGGTCACGAACGTCTCGCCGCGCCGTGGCGATTCGTGGTTGAACAGAATCCCGTTGCACGCATACATCCCGTAGGACTCGCGGTAGTTCACGGTCGCCCAGTGTGCGAAGACCTTCGCCACACCGTACGGACTGCGGGGATGAAATAGCGTCGTTTCGCCTTGTGGCGGCGGCGCGATGCCGAACATCTCCGACGAGCCCGCCTGATAGAAGCGAGTCTCCACCCCCGACGCTCGAATTGCCTCGAGCATGCGAATCGTCCCCATGCCGGTCGCATCCGCGGTGTATTCCGGGATGTCGAACGACACCTTCACGTGCGTCTGCGCCCCCAGGTGGTACACCTCGTCCGGCTCGAGGTCGCGGATGAGGTTTACGAGCGAGCCGGAGTCGGACAGGTCTCCGTAGTGCATGAGGAAGCGGACCCCCGCCTCGTGCGGGTCGCGATAGATCCCGTCCAGCCGCGTCGTGTTGAACGACGACGCCCGCCGGATCAACCCATGCACCTCATAGCCCTTCGCGAGCAGAAATTCCGCCAGATAAGAGCCGTCCTGCCCGGTTACCCCCGTGATCAACGCGGTTGTGGCCATGGAGCACAAGAATAGCGGCGAACGCCGCTCCACCGGCGACGCATAACTATCGTCGCCGGGACCTCCTCCCCCCACTACGGCGGTCGTAGGAGCCGTACAAGTTCTCTTGTGAACCACTTCACGAAGGCCGGTGGTGTTAGCGTGCCTTCTTCTGGGTAGGGCCCCGCGTTGATGTGCCCGGTGACGTCGCCGGAGGCACCTCGCGGGGAAGCCGATTTTCGAGGAGGAACCAGCATGCACGAACGACTGCGCTTCGGCGAACGCGCGCGCCGAAGAGCGAGGCGCGGACGCCGAAAGCAGATCGCCGCCGCCGCGTGGGTAGCTGCGGTTGCGGTAGGGATACCGGGGGCCGACGCGGGGCTGAGCGCGCTCCGGCGGGTCACGGGCGAGGAGCGTCCGGCCGCGGTCGTGGCCGGCGGATACGAGGCGACCGAATCGGCCACGTCGGCCCTCAAGTTCCGGCGCAAGGTCTTCGCGCTGCGCCCCACTCCGACTCCATCCGCTCGCAAGAAAAAGGCTCCCGCAGCCCCAACGGGGGCTCCGGCTCCGGCTCCGGCCGGTTCCATCACCGGCATGATCGCGGCCGCGGCGACCGAGTTCGGCCTATCCGCCGACTACCTCATCTCGGTGGCCAATTGCGAGTCGAGCCTCAACCCGAACGCGGCGAATCCGGCCGGCTACCACGGCCTGTTCCAGTTCGACCAGAGCACGTGGGCGGCGTACGGCTACGGATCCATCTACGACCCGGTCGCCCAAGCCCGTACCGCCGCTCGCCTGATCGCTGCGGGACAGGCGAGCCGCTGGCCCAACTGCGCCTGAGGTCCGGCGCACACAAAATTCCCGCCGGGGCAAAATGGTCCGGTATGAGAGCCGAGAAGAGTGCCGCGAAGATGGTCCTCTTCGTCGTGCTGATGGTTTCGCTCGTGGGTGCTGCATGCACCCGCGGGAGTGCCTCTGCCCCGCCGCCGCGACCTCAACCGTCCCCGTCCCCGTCACCGACCCCGACCGGGGATCCCCCCGAACGCGATCTGAAGGTGTGGAACGAGGCCGTCGGAAAGTCGCAGAAGCGGGTGCGAACTGCGATCCGCGATCTGAAGCGGGTCGGAATGTGGAAGAAGTTGATTTGGAAGGACCTCTACGTCGTCCAGATTCAGTCCCGGCCCGGGGTGCAACGGGTGCCGGAGGACGGGCATCTGGCGGATGCGAGCTACCACAGTTACATCGACGACGACGGGTCGGGGTCCCTGTGCTTCATCTTGTTCTACGGGAGGGCGCTCAAAAACGACCTCGACAGGTGGAACTCCTATGCGGCCCAAGGACTCGCGCGCTACGACCCCCCCACGCTCGAGGAGTACTGGGCGGCCGTGCTTGCGCACGAGCTGGGCCACTGTCACCGTGGCCTGCGCGGTGAAAAGGTGGCTCGCCGTTGGGAAAGTAGGGCGTGGATCGCACTGGGCCGCCCCGACCTAGCCGAGTTTGCGATCCAAAAATAACTGCGATCGGCGTTTCGAGCCGATGGCGAACCTTCTCGCGCACCTGATCGTCCTTCGATCATGATGCGCCTCCTGGGCCTCGTCGTCGTGCTCGTCTGCGCGGCTGCGGTCGCCGCGTGCTCGGCCGAGCAAGATCCTGCTACTTCAGCGGCGCGCTCACCCGGTGAGGAATTGATCCAGGAACGGGTACCGGACCCGGCGCGGGCCACGCCCAAAGCGCGATCTTCGTGGCGAAAGGCTCGCTACATCCCCGTCGATGAAGCGGTAGCGCGATTGCAGCCCTACGTAGACGTGCCGATCGTTCTTCCCCGTGACCGCGAAGCCGGACTGCCCAACCTGCGGGGTTGGCTCGCCGATCCCAAGTATCTCGAGTGGGGATCCGTCGACGGGGCTCGCGCCGGAAATCTGAAGCTCGTAAAGGGACAGAAGATCCTGCTCATCTCCTACGGCCGCGCAACCTTCGACGGATGCGGCGGCCGCGATTTCGCGATCCGGACGAAGGTTTCCGGCCAACCGGCCCTGCTCACCACCGTCCCCCGAAATCTTTGGAGCGCCGTCATTTGGCCCGTGACACCGGGGGGTTCGACGGGACGATACGGACTCACCGGCACCTTTGAGGGATGGCAGCTGGTCAAGCTCGCCGAGTCGATGGAATCAGCGCGGCTAGAAGCGATCGAAGGACGCCACGGCTGCTTGTAACGACGGCTTCTCCGCTGACTCCGGTCGACTTTCGGGAAAGGTGTGGCCGCTGGGCCACCGATTCGGTAGCTGCAGGGCCACACCTCGATCGATTGGACGAATGGCCCCGCGTAAGGTGGTCGTCAGTCCAATCATCGAGCGGAGCGCTCAGCGCGCCTTCATGTAGAAGTGCACGTGACCCTCCGGGGGCGGGTAGTCGTCGACTTTGTTCCAGTAGGCGACGACTTCCGGCGGGGACTCGGCAACGTCGAAAGTAGCGAAGCCGAAGCGCTCGTAGAAGGCGACGTTTTCCTCGTGGCAACAGAGGTACATCGTGCCGCCTTTGGCGTTCATGGCCGCCTTGAGGAGGGCGTCTCCGACACCCTTTCCGCGCCGATCTTCGTGGACGAGGACGTTGTCGACAACGACGGTCTGGGGCGCAACTTCGACGAGCTGGACACAGCCGACGACCGCGCCGTGACGCGCGATATACCAGGATCCCTCGGTCACATCGGCGTCGTCCCATTCCCGGGTCTTCAGCAGGTCGACGATGTCGCCGCGGTCGTGCCTCGTTGCGCGTGTGATGAACATCAGAACTCGCGGGATCCCGCCTCGGCGCGCAGCGCCTCGAGGACATCGTCGGGCACGAAGACCCCGCATCTCCCGCCCGGCAACTTGCGTTCGGGCACCATCGCGCCGTGGTAATCGCTGCCGCCCGAAACGACGAGTCGCTTGCGCTCGGCAAGATCGCGGACGACGGTTTGCTGCTCCTCGGTGCGATCTCCGTGGTAACCCTCGATGCCGGCCAGCCCGGCGTCCACCAAGACGTCGACGAAACGCTCGAGCTCGCCGGGGGCCAGATTGAGCGTAAACGGGTGGGCGAGGACGGGAACGACACCGGCCGAACGCATCAGCTCGACGGCTTCCGCCGGTCTCAGCAATTTCCGGCCGACGTAGGCCTTGGCTCCTTTGGCGAGGTACTCGTCGAAGGCGCTCTGAAAGTCCGAAACCGCGCCGTGGCGGACGAGCACCTTGGCGAAATGCGGGCGGCCGATCTGCGCCCCCGGTCCCCCGGCTTCCTTTTCGATCTCCTCGAACGTCACGTCGACCCCGAGCTCGTTGAGCCGCTCGACCATGATGCGGTTTCGGTTGGCCCGGTGGTGCTGCAACTGCGCCAATGCCGACGAAAGCGGGTTGTCATGCTCGGGGATGAAATAACCGAGCAGGTGCATGGTCGGCCGGCCGGTCGGGGTAAAGCCGCGATCTGCGAGGTCGTCGACGTCACAGGAGATCTCGACACCTCGCACCACCTCGATCCCCACGGTCCCCCCGCGCGCGACGGCTTCGTCACACCCGGCATCGTTGTCGTGGTCGGTCACCGCGATCGCGCTGAGCCCGGCGGCGGCGGCGGCATCGATCAACTCCGACGGCGAATCACCCCCGTCGGAAACGGTGGTGTGGGCGTGGAGATCTATCGGCACTGCGCGCTTACTCGTCGACGAGGAACTTGAGCTCCACGAGCTTGTCGATCACCTTCTGAGCCGACTCTTCGACCGTCTCGTCGGCCGTCTTGCAGACCACTTCCGAGCCTGCCGGCGGCTCGTAAGGGTCGTCGATACCGGTAAAGCCTTTGATCTCACCGGCGCGCGCCTTCGCATAGAGGCCCTTTGTGTCCCGCTCCTCGCAAACCTCGAGGGGAGCGTCCGCATAGACCTCGACGAAGTCCTTGATCATCATGCGAGCTTCTTCGCGAATTGCGCGGTACGGAGAGATGGCCGCGGTGAGGACGAACGTGCCGTTTCGCTGCAGCAAGTGCGCGACGAACGCGATGCGGCGGATGTTCGTGTCGCGGTCCTCCTTCGAAAAGCCCAGACCCTTCGAAAGGTTCTCGCGCACGACGTCGCCGTCGAGCAGCTCGATGGGTACGCCTGCGTTCGCGAGTTTCTCCTCGACGAGGTGTGCGATCGTCGTCTTTCCCGATCCGGAAAGACCCGTGAACCAAATGACGCAACCTCGCTCGCGATCAGCCTGCTTCAGAGCCATGCGTGTGTCCTCCTCTTCTCCATCATTTCTTTAGCACGGACGTGCCGAGTGCGCCCTCGGCAGGCGGAAGGTCGAACAGGTCGAGCACGGTGGAATGAACGTCCCATAGATGCAAGTCTCGTTTCTCGCCGGTCGTGCCGGCGCCGGCCATGATGAAGATGCCTTTCTCGGCATGGTTGGCTTCGTCGGGGCCGGTGTCGTTCTCGAACGTGTAGATGGAGCCGTGGCCGAGGGAGCCGACACTGCGCCAGGTCAGTTGCCCGAAGATCACGATCAGATCGGGAGCGACGCCGTTGACGCTCTGGTAGATCTCCTCCGGCTTGAGGGCCTTGTTCCCCAGCGGCTTGCCTTCGTGATCGACCATGGCCTGGATCTTCGCCACGAGTTCGTCCCGCACGAGGTCGTAGTCCGCCGCGGGAATGACTCCGTTTGGCTCCCGCCCCTCGACGTTGAGGAACAACCTTCCGTAGTAGCCGCCGTCCCCCCACGCCCGCGTCTTCAACCAATCGATCGATAGTTTGTTGATCGGGGTCACTGCCTCCGGAAGCGCCTCTTCAAATGCGAGATAACCCTCCTGCACGAGCCACTCGTTGAAGCAGACGCCCCCGACCATCGCCTTTGCGCCGTGGTCGGAAACCACGAGGACGACGGTTTCGTCGTCGGCATGTTTGGCCAACAAATCGCCGATCTTGCCGTCGAGAAACCGGTAGTACTCGCGCAGCGAATCTTTGTAGGGGTTTCCCGGCTCATGACGCGGGTGGTTCGGATCGATGAACGACCAGATGCCGTGATTGAGCCGATCCGGCCCCATCTCCACGATCATGAAGAAATCCCACGGCTTCGACGACAGCAGGTAGTCGGCGTTGCGGAACTTCGCTTCGGTCATCTTGTAGGACTCGTCGATGATGTACTGGGTGTTGTCGGTCCGGAAGTTCCTCACGTCGAAGATGTATTCACCCGCATTCGCAAGGAGCTCCTGCTTCAGCTCCTTCGGGTACGTGTACTCACTCTCGTTCGTGGGCGTGAGGAAGCACCCAATGTGAACCCCGTTCACCGGCTTCGGCGGATACGCGGGCGGAACCGACATGACGATGCAGTCCTTGCCGTTCGCCGAGAGGATGTCCCACACGGCGGGTTCCTTCACCTTGATCGAAGTCGCAAACTCGAGCCCGTCGTAAGTGTGGTCCTTGCGATTGCGGAAGCCGTAGATCCCGAGGGTCCCCGGATCCTTGGATGTCATCATGCACGCCCACGCAGGCACCGTGATCGGAGGCGTGATCGACTCGAGCGGGCCCCAGGCGCCGTTCTCTCTCAACTTCGTGAGGTTGGGCAGTTCGTCTGCATACTCGTCGAACACGTGCTCCGGCGGAGCGCAGTCGAGCCCGATCACCATCACCTTGCGGCCGCGCTTCTTTGCTTCGGCTGCGTCCGCACCTTTTTTCTTCAGTTTGTCCAGCAGACCCATGGATCCAAAGCTCCCTTGTCAATCTACGCGCTCGCGCGCGTCGCCTCGATCAGAATGCGAGCAACTTCGTGCCGGGAAAATTCCTCCGGCGGCTCGACACCGTCCACAAGCATCTGACGCACCTGGGTACCGGAGAGATGAACATGGTGCTCGCGGTCGTGAGGACAGGTCTTCGCCGAAGCCATCGCACCGCATTCCCTGCAGAAGAACGAATGCTCGAATTTGAGCGGCTCGATCCCGAGCTCGCTTGGTTCGAACTCTTCGAAGATCTTCTGTGCGTCGTAAGTGCCGTAATAGTCCCCGACCCCAGCATGATCTCGCCCCACGATGAAGTGGGTGACGCCGTAGTTCTTGCGCAGGAGGGCGTGCCAGATCGCCTCGCGCGGGCCGGCATAACGCATCGCCGCAGGAAAGACGCTGAGCAGGACTCGGTCGTGCGGATAGTAGTTGTCCATCAGGACCTCGTAGCACTTCATGCGCGTCTCCGCCGGAATGTCATCAGACTTGGTCCCGCCGACGAGTGGGTGGATGACGAGCCCGTCGACGATCTCGAGCGCGACCTTGGTGATGTACTCGTGGGCGCGGTGTATGGGATTGCGCGTCTGGAACGCGACCACGGTCTTCCACCCCCGCTCCGCGATCTTCTCCCGCAGAGCGAGAGGCGTAAGGCGGTAAGAAGCGAACTCATGCGCAAAGACGTTCTCTAGAACCGTGACGTCACCTCCGACGTAATGAGGCGCCTGCGAGAACAGGTAAGCCACTCCCGGATGGGCCTCATCGGAGGTGAGGTAGGTCTTTTCGGCTTCGTACTTGAAGTCCGCCGAATAGACGTCGCCGACGTCGATGATCGCGACGGGGGTCCCCTCGTGAACGATCGCGGCGCGGCCCCCGGCAGAGAGGCTTGCGACTTCGTCGTCGGTCGCCGAAAGAGTGATGGGAAGGCTCCACGGGATCCCATTTGCAAGGCGCATATCGTCCACCACCGAGCGGTAGTCGGCCTCGGCCATGAAGCCCCGGTTGGGCGACACGGCGCCGCCGGCCAGCAGTTCGAGGTCGCTCAAGACGCGACGCGATTTGGCCTCGATCCTCGGAAGCGACCGTGCCTCCGAGGCGAGCGACGATCGCTCCTCGTCACCCGCGGCGCGAATCTCGAGCGCGCCACCGTGAGGCGCGGCGCCGGGCACGTCTGTGGACGACTGGGGCATGCGAGTCTCCCTCCTTGCATCGGAAACAGGGCGCCGGCACGGACACTCCCGTCACACTCCGGGAGGCGGCGACACTCCTATGACACTCCGACTGTACCAGCGGCGCGCCGATCTTTCCACGAACGAGGCGGGATCACGGGGTGCGGCCGAACCGGCGGTTTATTGCGGCCAGCGTGGCTCGGACGACGACGTCGGCGAGCGGATCGTCTCGTACGACCGCCGCCCCCACGAGGTCGTCCTCGCCCGCCCGCACGAATACCAGGACGGCGTCGCCCGCCCCCGTTGCCACGACCGAGGCGTGTTCGAGTGAGAAGCGGGACCCTCCCAGCAGGCGGTGTACTGCGTCGAGGGTGGCGGATGCAACGACATCGAGCCCGCGCGACGACTTGTCCCCCGCAGCGCGCCCGGAGGTTCCGGGGGGCAACCCGTCGAGCACGACTTCCGCCTCGACCCGACCGCCGGTAGAAGTCAGCGCCACGCGGCGGATGGCAGGACGACCGGCCGCCGCCGACAACCGCCGCTCGAGCGCGGCAATGGGGTCGTCCCCTTCATCGGCCGCCGACAGAACGTCCGCCGCAACGTCGGCCAAAGACGATTCCCCGTCGAGCTCGGAAATCAAGAGGTCGATCCGTTCCGCCGCGAGGCCGCGGGTCTCCAGCTCTGCTTCGATCGCCCGACGGACCCCGTCGCGCGCCACCCCCGGCCGGACGAACGCCTGGATCTCGGTCGGCTCGCCCTCGGCGCCGGAAAAGATCACGCAGCCGAGAACCCCCGACAACGCCCTGATGGCGGTTTCCAGATCGAGAAGATCCACGTGCACGGTTCGTCCAGTCTCGGTGGGCTTCACGCAAGGTTCCCGTGGTGGGAACGCCCCAACGATAGCGGGTGCGCCGGGGCGGGAAAAGGCGGACCGCGCCAAAAAAAGTGCACCCGCCGAGCCTTCTTCCCGGCCGAAACCGGTTTACAACTCAGCGGGTGCAGGACGGACATTACGCCGCCGCCCGGGCGGTGGCAAGACGTAATCGGCATAAATATTCGCGGTCTTCCACAAATTTCAACCCCGTCCTTTGGCCCCGAATCGAGAGGAAAAATCCGCTTCAGGACGTATGCCTCTTGATGTGCTTGTGCGGGCTGGGCACATATGGCAGGATGCCCGGCGGTTCACCCCCCACTGCCGGAGGGGCTGGGGTGCGGGGAACGGACGGCGCGGGAGCCGTCAGGCCGGGCCGAGAGGGTCGCTGCGTAGGGGACGCCAGGGAGGAGAATCGAGCTTGCGACAACAACGGTTAGGACGCGCGCTCATCGCGGCCACCGTCTTGTGCACCCTCGTCGTCCCTGCCGTCGGCTCGATTGCCGACCAAAAGAAGAAGAACCTCAACGAGACCCGCGATCAGCTCGATGCGGTGCGCGACCGGCTGGGGGAGAAAGAAGCCCGGGCGGGATCGCTGAAGAGTCGCATCCGCGTGCTCGAAAAGGACATCACGACGCTCCAAATCGCCATCAACAAACTCGATGCGCAGGTGGCAGAGGTCGAGTCCGAGGTCAGAACGGTAGAGGCGCACATCGCGGCGACGCAGAAGAAGATCGACGGCGTCCAAGCTCGTGCTACCGAACAGGCGGTCATCCTCTACAAACAGGGCGCCACCGACATCATCGACTCGCTGCTCAACTCCGAGTCGCTCGCCGAGCTCGATGCCAAGGCCGAGATCCTCGGGATCGCAGCACAGGAGAACACCGGCGCTCTGGTCCAGTTCGGCCGGCTGAAGGTCGAGATCCAAGAGCAAAACCGAATTCTTCTCGTCAAGAAGAACGAACTCCAGGAGCAGCGCGCCGGGCGCGCCGAGCTGCTCGCCGACCTCGACGAACGGAAAGAGGAGCTCGATGCGGCATACGAGGCGATAGCGGCGGACGTCGCACGGCTGCGGGACCGGGAGGGGAACCTCGAGCACGAGGCGGAGCAGTTGAGGAAGGAGATCATCGCGGCCCAGGCTCAACGATCCGTCACCAGTCTCGGGGTATCGGCCGGCGGCTACATCTGGCCTCTCAACGGTCCGGTGACCTCGCCGTACGGACCCCGTTGGGGCAGGATGCACACGGGAATCGACGTCGACGGCTACACCGGACAGCCGATCGTGGCGGCCAAGGGCGGCTCGGTCATCCTCGCCTCGTCCTACTCGGGATACGGCAATGCAGTCATCGTGGACCACGGCGGCGGCATCAGCACGCTGTACGCGCACATGTCCGGCTTCGCCGTAAGCGGCGGAGGGTCGGTATCGCAGGGGGACGTCGTCGGCTACGTCGGATGCACCGGTTCCTGCACCGGCGATCACCTTCACTTCGAGGTGCGGGTCAACGGCTCCCCGGTCAACCCGATGTCGTACCTGCCGTAGCGGTAGACCGACTTCCCCGGGCGGGGGAAATCTGCGCGCCCCCTGGACCCGGTGCCCGGCTGCGAAGTACATTCGCCTCCGAGGCGGCGCGGGTCGGCTCGCGCCGAATGGGTCAGGGGGTCCAATGGGCAAACGTGTAGTTGCAGCGTGCGCACTCGTCCTGTTTGCGGTCGCACTCGTCCCGGTGGCGCATGCCGGGGGCAAGGCGTCCTACATAGTCGTGCTCAAGGAATCCGTGCAGAATCCGGGTGCCGTGGCGCGGGAGCACGCCGACGAGCACGCAGCGGAAATCCAGTTCGTGTACGAGCACTCGATCAAGGGCTACGCCGCGGTCGTTCCCCAGGCCCGGCTGGACGCCGTCAAGAGCGACGAGCGCGTCGCTTACGTGTCCGAGGACCGACCCGTGTCCCTTGCCGCACAAAGCCTCCCCACCGGCATCAACCGCATCGACGGTGAAGTCAGCAGCACGGCGGCGGGCGACGGAGCCGGATCGGTCGACGTGGACATCGCGGTTCTCGATACCGGGATCGACACGACCCATCCGGACCTCAACGTCGTCGGCGGCAAGAACTGCTCGACGGGGAAGTCCTACGCCGACGGCAACGGGCACGGTTCACACGTTGCCGGAACTGCCGCGGCCAAGGACGACGCCCAGGGCGTGGTGGGCGTCGCGCCCGGGGCGCGCCTCCATGCGGTACGAGTGCTGAACAATGCCGGAAGTGGTTCGTGGTCGTCGATCATCTGCGGCGTCGATTGGGTGACGGCAAACGCGGCGACGATCGAAGTCGCCAACATGAGCCTCGGAGGAAGCGGCAGCGAGCCGTCCGGCTCGGGGTGCGCCACGGGAAGTGCGCTGCACGACGCGATCTGCAAATCGGTGCAGGCAGGTGTCACGTATGCGGTTGCGGCGGGGAACGAGAGCGACGACTCGGCCAATCACGTGCCCGCCGCCTACGATGAGGTCATCACGGTATCGGCCCTCGCCGATTTCGACGGACTTCCGGGCGGACTCGGATCCCCCACATGCCGCAGTGACGTGGACGACACGTTCGCAAACTTCTCCAACTACGGGGCCGATGTGGACTTGATCGCCCCCGGCGTATGCATTCACTCGACGTGGAAGGGCGGCGGCTACAACACCATCAGCGGAACCTCGATGGCGTCCCCCCACGTCGCGGGGGCCGCGGCTCTGTACAAGGCATCGAACCCCGGCGCCTCGCCGGCCCAGGTGCAGGCGGCACTGGAGAGCAACGGAACGACCGACTGGAACAACGGCGACGACCGTGACGGTACGAAGGAGCCGTTGCTGAACGTCTCCAAGTTCTAGAACGGCCCGCGAAAAGGGGCCCGGTCACACCACGTGGCCGGGCCCCTTCCTTTGGGGGATAAACCCCCCTACATCATGCCGCCCATGCCGCCCATGCCGCCCATGCCGCCCATGCCGTGGTCGTGGCCGCCGGCGGCCGGCGCCTCCTCCTGCGGCTTGTCGACGATGGTGGCCTCGGTGGTGAGCAGCAGCGCCGCGATCGACGCCGCATTCTCGAGCGCCGAGCGGGTAACCCGCACGGGGTCGATGACACCTGCCTGCACGAGGTCGACGTAGTCACCGGTCGCCGCGTTGAGGCCGTGGCCGGGCTTCTCGTTGCGCACCCGCTCGACGACGACCCCACCCTCGAAGCCGGCGTTCTGAGCGATCCACCGCAGCGGCGCCTCGAGCGACTGTGCCACGATGCGCGCTCCGGCCCGCTCGTCACCTTCGAGATCTAGCGCCTCTACCGCCTCCCGGGCGCGCACCAGCGTGGTGCCGCCGCCGGCGACGATTCCCTCTTCCACGGCGGCCCTGGTGGCCGATACGGAATCCTCGATGCGGTGCTTCTTCTCCTTGAGCTCCACCTCGGTAGCGGCACCGACCTTCAGCACGGCCACGCCGCCGGAGAGCTTTGCGAGGCGCTCCTGCAACTTCTCGCGATCCCAGTCGGAGTCGGAGCGGTCGATCTCTGCCTTGATCTGCTCGACCCGGCCGCGGATCTCGTCTTCGGCCCCCTGGCCCTCGACGATCGTGGTGTCGTCCTTCGTGACGACGATCTTGCGAGCCTGCCCGAGCATGTCGACTCCGACGCTCTCGAGCTTGAGCCCGATCTCTTCCGAGATCACCTGTCCGCCGGTGAGGATCGCCATGTCCTGGAGCATCGCCTTGCGGCGATCTCCGAAGCCCGGCGCCTTCACCCCGACTGCCTTGAACGTGCCGCGGATCTTGTTGACGACGAGCGTGGCGAGGGCCTCGCCCTCGACGTCCTCGGAGACGATCAGCAGCGGCTTACCGGACTGCATGACCTTCTCGAGGATCGGCAGAAGATCGCGAACCGAGGAGATCTTCTGCTGGGCGAAAAGGATGTAGGGGTCTTCGAGAACGGCCTCCATGCGATCCTGATCGGTGACGAAGTACGGCGAGATGTAGCCCTTGTCGAACTGCATACCTTCGACGAGCTCCAGCTCGAGGCCGAACGTGTTCGACTCCTCGACCGTGATGACCCCGTCCTTGCCGACCTTGTCCATCGCCTCGGCGACCATTTCGCCGATCTCCGAGTCGTTGTTCGCGGAGATGGCCGCGACGTGCGCGATCTGCCCCCGGTCTTCGACGTCGCGGGCCTGGGACTTCAGCGACTCCACGGCCGCACGCACCGCCTTCTCGATTCCGCGCTTGAGCGCCATCGGGTTCGAACCCGCAGCCACCGCCTGCAGGCCGGAGCGGACGAGCGCCTGCGCCAGCACGGTTGCGGTGGTCGTGCCGTCGCCGGCAACGTCGTTGGTCTTGCTGGCCACTTCCTTTACGAGCTGGGCGCCCATGTTCTCCCACGGGTCCTCGAGCTCGATTTCCTTGGCGATCGTGACGCCGTCGTTGGTGATCGTGGGCGCACCCCACTTCTTGTCGAGGACGACGTTGCGCCCCCTGGGCCCGAGCGTCACTCGAACCGCGTTTGCGAGCCGGTCGACGCCGGCTTCGAGGCCGCGCCGTGCCTCCTCATCGAACTTCAACAGCTTTGCCATATGGCGGAACTCCTCTCGGGGACACACCCCCACGCGATGTGGCGCAGGGCGAACCCCTGCGCCGGGTCGAAACGAAGACCGGGAGGGCCTCTTAGCCGAGAACGGCGAGCACGTCGCGCGCCGACAAGATCAGCAGTTCCTCGCCCTCGAGCTTGATCTCGGTGCCGCCGTACTTCGAGTAGATGACACGGTCGCCCTCTTTGACGTCCATCGGGATGAGGTCGCCGGTGTCGCTCCGCTTGCCGGGTCCCACCGCGAGGACGGTCCCCTCCTGGGGCTTCTCCTTCGCGGTGTCGGGGATCACGATGCCCGACGCGGTCGTCTCTTCACCCTCTTCGGGCCGGACCAGGATGCGGTCCTCGAGCGGCTTGAGCGCGGTCTTGGTAGCGGTTGCCATACCTACCTCCACTGATGTCGAACGGATTAGCACTCCCATGCTTCGAGTGCTAAGGGTAGCGCGGCACCGGGAGCCGGTCAAACGGCTGTTTCTTGCTCACGGGCGGGGGCGGGTCGCGGCGGCGGGCGCGGCTCGTGGCGGCTGCCATCGGGTCGAAACCACACCGCACGCTCATCGCCGTCGAGCTTCACACTCCAGTTGTGCTCGTGGACGAGCTTGTGGTGGAAGAAGCAAACGAGCGTGAGATTGTCGAGGTTGGTATGGCCGTCCCGTATCCAGTGGCGGATGTGGTGCGCCTGCAGAAATCGCGTCGTTCCGCAGCCCGGGAACGTGCAGCCGCGATCGCGGTGAAAGAGCTGGCGCAGGAGCCACGGTGACGGCGTGCGCGATGCGCGGGCAATCCCGATCGTCCTGCCGCCGGCGCCGACGACCCACTCGAGGCGGCAGTCGCACATCATGCGGAGCGCGACCTCCGGATGGACCACGGGGCCGCCGTCGATCTCACCTCCGGGGCCATACCTCACGACGTCGTCGAGGTTGACGTGGAGCACGACCGTCGCCCGATCCGAATCTTGATCCTCCGCGATCCGCGCCCGCGCCATGGCCACCAGCGCATCGGCAGAGCGTTCTTCGATGCCGTCGTGGCCGTCGGGATCGTCCGGCAGAGAATCGGCAAGGCGCGTCAGTGCCTTCGCAACCGCGGCTCCGTCCGCGGCCGGCAAGACCCCTTCGACGCCCATGCGAGCGCCGTCGTCGAACGTCCACCAGCGGAAGTAGCGCGCCCGCTCGGCGGCGGTCGTATCGCCCAGCGACGGACGGTTGGCGAGATCGGCCTTGCGCCTGATCGCCGGCACCGACGTTCTCTCCGCCCACCGAATGAGGCTTTCCTGGGTCTCGGGAGTTGCAAAGCGGGCAAGCTCGATTGTCTTCTCGAGCGACAGGGTGCCGCTATCGAGCGCGGCCGCGAGGACGGGAAGGTCCTCGAGGGCGTGGGCGGCCGTTACCCAGCGAAATGCCTGCGAGACGGATATGCCGAGGTGCGCCGACAGCCATCCCGCCATGTTGCGGCAGCCCTCGGCGGCCCACGCCTCGCGCCTGTCGAATTCGGCGATGTTACGCAGGAGGCGCCTATGTGCGCTCGAAATCGTTGCGTGGAGCTGGTGGATGTCTCCCACCAGCTCGTTCTTGCTGCAGCGGAACGGGTCCATGTGTCCCATCACGCCGCGGGGGTGCGGTGCACCATCAACTATATCGAACGTACGTTCCCTACGGCGGATTTGAGACGAAAAACTTCTAGAACGACAGGTTCGGATCGGGCGCCGCGTCGAGGCTCGAATAGAGGCCCCGGCGGAGCATTGCGGCGGCGCACGCGGCGACCATCGCCGCGTTGTCGGTGCACAACTCGATCCTCGGGACGGTGAGCAGAACTCCCGCCGCGGAGCACGCATCTGCCAGGCCCCTGCGGAGGCCGGAATTGGCGGCCACCCCGCCGCACAGAAACACCCGGTCGGCCCCAACGCTCTCGACCGCAGCCATCGTCTTGCTCACTTGTATCTCGACCACGGCGGCTTGAAACGAAGCCGCAAGATCTTCTATCGATACGTCATCGCCCCGCGCCTCGGCCTTCCGCACGTAGTTGACGACCGCGGTCTTGAGTCCCGAGTAGGACACGTCGAATCCGGCCACGTTGATCATCGAACGAGGGAACGAAACAGCTTCTGGATTTCCGAGCAGGGACAGGCGGTCGATCTCGGGCCCGCCGGGGTAATCGAGGCCGAGGAACCTCGCAACTTTGTCGAACGCCTCGCCGGCGGCATCGTCGATCGTTCCGCCGAGAATCTCGTAATGGCCATGCGCGCGGGCGTGGACGAGCATCGTATGGCCGCCGGAGATGACGAGGACGACTGCCGGGAAGCTGGCCTCCGGATCCTCGAGGAGATTCGAGTAGATGTGTGCCTCCAGGTGGTTGACTCCGACAAACGGGATCTGAAGTACCGAGGCGATCGATTTCGCCTCCGCGACTCCCACGAGCAGCGATCCGATGAGGCCGGGCCCGATCGTGGCGGCGATCCCGTCGAGATCCCAGAACGTCGCATCAGCCTCCCGTAGCGCCTCCGCGATGGCGGGAGTCAGCGCTTCGACATGTGCTCGTGCAGCGATCTCGGGCACGATTCCCCCGTATTCGCCGTGCAGCCGGACCTGCGAAACGATGACGTTCGACAGGATCTCTCGCCCTCCCTTTACGACGGAAGCCGAGGTCTCGTCGCACGACGTTTCGATGCCCAGAATCAGCGTCTCTTCGTCCCACTCACCGATCTTTCGTTCGACGGTCGCGGTCTCCGGCCCGGTCCACAAGACGTCACTCATCCACATCGCCACCCGCGAGCCGATCCAATTCATCGCGGATCGCGCTCAGTCGCAGCCGATAATCGGTCGATGCCGCGTCCTCGACGACCATTACGTACGCATCCTCCGCAGTCTCGATGTAGTAACCCTTGCGCACGCCGACGGCGGAGAAGCCAAACTTCTCGTACATCGCGCGCGCCTTCACGTTCGACACACGGACCTCGAGGGAGATCGTCTTCGCGCCGCGCGCCACCGCCTCGGTGATCTGTTTCAACAAAAGCCGCGTCCCGATCTTTGTGTGGTGAAAATCCGGGTCGACCGCAATGTTCGTCACATGAGCCTCGAGGCCGGTGAACATCATGCCGCAATAGCCGACGACGAACCCGTCGAGGCGGGCAACGATATAGGAGCGAGTCGTTCGTTGCGAGAGCTCCGAGAGGAACAACGATGCGCTCCACGGGCGGGGGTAGACCTGTCCCTCGATCGCCAGAACCCGGCGCAGGTGGCGACGACGCATGCGGGTCAGCTCGACGTCCGGGATCTGCGCCGATTCCGGCCTGCGGGCGAGCGCCATTACGCGCTCCTGCTTCCACGTATGCGCTCCCACTGAATGGGTTTCGCCGATTGCCTGAGGTAAAGGGGCTTGAGGTCGTAGACCGAGTCGAAATCCTCCCTGTACATCCGCGGGACCGTGAGTTCCACGAGCGACACCGCATTGGGGAACGAGTGACTCATCGTTCCGATCTCCACGAGGGGCCCGATCTCCTCGAATACCGTCCGGTAGAGCAAAGCACCGTTCCCGACCAGCAGCACGTCCTCGCGGCGCGACTCGAGCCCGGTCGCAAGACGTGCCGGCGTGTCGATCCGGTACTCGCTCATCCGCTGGATCCCGCCTGGTGAGGACTTGTAGAACGCGCAGAAAACTTCGTCGCGGCGTGCATCGAGGGCGACGCAAATCGTCTTGGGCGTGTAGCGGACCTCGTAAGCAACGAGATCGAGGCTGGCCATGCCGCAGATCGGGACGCTCAGCGCCTGCGCCAGCGCCTTGGCAGTCGCGACACCGACTCGCATTCCGGTGAACAACCCGGGGCCGAGACTGACGGCAATGCCGCCTAGGTTGCGGTAATCCAGTCCGGCCTCATCCAGACAGAACCGGATAGCAGGCAGAAGGAATTCGTTGTACGACGCACCCCGGCTCACGAGCGCGCTCGCCACGACTCCCTGTTCGGAGCCGATGGCAACGCTTGCCTGCGGCGTCGAAGTCTCGATCCCCAAGACCAGCAAACGAGTTCTCCCCTTCGTCCGGCGCCTAGGGCGCGCCCGGTCCTCCATGGTCGCGCGGCGGAAGACCGGCAACGTACCCGAACCTTGCCCCCGTCGACAGATCCGGCGATGCCGCATCGAGCAACGCCTCGGCGGTGGCGCGCATGCCCTCGAGCTTGTGCATCCAATCAGCCCCGTGGCCACGGAAGAGCACCAGGCGGTCGTCGGCCGGACCCGTGGCCCCGGCGGAGCGGATGAGGACTTCGAGATAGCGGGGTGGGAGCAGGGGAGCCACCGCCTCACCCCACTCCACCAGCAGAATCGCCTCGGGGTCCAGCAACTCCTCGAACCCGAGGTCGAGGACCTCCTGAAAGGAGTTGAGGCGATAGACGTCGAGATGGAGGATCGTGTAGCGGCCGCGGTACTCGTGAACGATGGTGAAGGTCGGCGACAGCACCCGGTCCTGCACGCCCAACGCCGCGGCAACCCCTTGGACGAGGACGGTCTTGCCGGCGCCCAGATCCCCCGACAGCGAGATCACGTCTCCCGGCACGAGCATCGGCGCGAGGGCCGCGCCGACGATACGGGTCTCCTCCGGAGAGGTCGTAGTAACGGCCAGGTAGGGACGCATCAAAGCTAGAACAATCCGAGCTGCTGGCCGTTCCCGGCGCGGGCCCCCGAGGGCGAAACGCGAGCGGGAGCGGGCGCGGGCTCGGGACGAGGGGCGGCGGCCCGCTCGAGAAGGGTGCGCGCGGTCTTGAAGTCGAGTCGGATGGCATCAACTGGGCTCATCCCCCCGAATCGCCCTCCCCGCAATGCCGCCGCGGGGTGGAAGGTCGGCACGACCGCCGCGCCGCGCCGCCGGTAGACACGGCCACGCGCTCTTGTGATCCCAATCTGATCTTCGAGGATGAAACGGGTCGCAAAGTTGCCGAGCGTGATGATCACGCGGGGTTGCATATGCGCCAGCTGCGCTTCGAGATACGGCCGACATGCCTCGATCTCGTCCGGCTGAGGATCGCGGTTTCCGGGGGGGCGGCACTTGATCACGTTGACGATCGCGGCGCGGGAACGATCGAGCCCCACCTCCGCCAACATCTGGTCGAGCAAAGTGCCGGCGGCGCCCACGAACGGAATCCCCTGCCGGTCCTCGTGAAAACCGGGCGCCTCGCCGATTAGAAGCAGGTCGGCATCGAGATTTCCCGCCGCCCACACGACGTTAGTGCGTCCCGCCGCCAGGCGGCACTTCGTGCACACGAGCGCTTCATCTCTTAAGGCGTCGATGGCGACGCCGGCGGCATCTTCCGCACGGCCGGGCATGGGCGAAGCCTATAGAACCTGCCCCTCCGCCTCCACCACCCGGTTTGCCTACACGAGAAGGATTCCGTCCTCCATCAGAACGGCCCCGTCGACCGTGATCCGCCCGCCGCGCCGAAGATCGCACACCATGTCCCAGTGGATGGCGGACTCGTTGACTCCTCCGGATTCCGGATAAGAAGCACCGACCGCGAGGTGAATGGTTCCGCCGATCTTCTCGTCGAGAAGGGTTTCACCCGAGAAGTCGACGATGCCGTAATTCGTTCCGATGCCGAGCTCGCCCAGAACGCGCGCGCCCGGATCCGCGTCGAGTGTCGTTAGAAGGAAATCTTCGTTCTTCTGGGCGCTCGCTTCGACGACGCGGCCGCGCTCGAATCCGAGCCGAATCCCCTCGACGGACCGGCCGCGGTACGACGCCGGGTAGGTGAAGGTGATGTATCCCTCGGTGCCCGCCTCGTCCGGCCCGGTGAAGATCTCACCGTCGGGAAAGTTGGTGGTGCCGTCACAGGGAATCCACTTCCGCCCCGCCAGATCGAGGCGCAAATCCGTGCCTTCCCCCTCGATGTGGATCTCCTCGCGACCTTCCATCCATTCCAGAAGGCGCGCATGCCGCTCGGCGACCTTCTGCCACTCCGCGGCCGGGTCGTCGGCATCGACCAAGCACGCGCGGAAAAAGAAGTCTTCGAATTCGTCGAGGCTCATCTCCGCCGCCATCGCGTGCGCCTCCGTTGGAAACATCGTCACCGCCCATCGAAAGGCTCCGTCCGAGGCGCGGCGCATGAACGTGTCCATCAAATGCTTTCGTGCCGTCGCGGCAACGAGCTGACGGTGCGGGTCGATCCGGGACAGGGCGCGCGTGTTGGTTTCGCTGATGATGGTGATGGAAACGTCGACGTTCTCCGCCGACCACTCGTCGGTCGGCCAGACGTACTCGAGTTGATGATCCGCTGCATGCCGGTAGAACAGCGTCTCGGCATCCGGGAGCGACGCAAGAATCCTGGGATACGCGCCGAGCTTCAGACAACGCTCGTAAAGCGCGAGCATCAGCGGCTCGGCAACGTACGCGCCTTTTATCTGGACGGTGTCGCCCCTCTTGACTCCCAGCGAATAACCCAACAAGACGTCCGCCATCCGACCGACTCTTGGGTCTCTCACGAGTTCTTCCTCTCACGTGCGCGAAGGTTCTCCGGGCGACCGAGCACGTCGTCGCAAAACGTAGAGAGCATGTGATTGACCTCACGATGTCGTTCCAACATCGACATGTGGCCGCAGTCGTCCAGCAACCGAAGCTCCGCCTTCGGAAGATGCTCGGCGAGATACTCGGACGCGCCGGGAACGGTGATCCGGTCGCGTGTGCCGCCCACGACCAGCACCGGCACCCGAACCTGGTCGAGGCGCTCGCGCACGTCGAAATCCCGGTAGGACTTGATCAAGTCGAAGATGACGTCCGCGGGTGTTTCGGCAAGCATGTCGTACATCAAGTCGACTTGCTTGGGCGACGCACCGGGGCCGAACGCGGCAAGAGCAACCGCCCAGAAGACTCCGTCAGAAGGCTTGATGATCTTGCGCAGCCGATCCAAGTACTCCGGCCGCGTCGCAAATGCATCGAGCGGGCGGCGCACGACGCGCTCTAAGCGCGCTATTGCGGCGCCGCCCGCAAGCGTCTCGACCGCCGGTCGGTACGTCGTGTTGAGGAGCACCAACCCGCGCAAAACAGACCCCTCGAGGTCCGGGCGCAAGAGTGCCGCCTCGAGCGCAACCATTCCTCCCACGGAGTGCCCGACGATCACCGCCTCCTCCAGGCGCGCATCCTCGACGACTCGAAGAAGGTCGTCTGCGAGCCCCCGGACCGAAAAATCTGCGTCACCTTTCGGCTGCGACAAGCCGTGACCGCGCAGGTCGTAAAAGATCAGGCGCCGCCCCTCTATTCCGGGCATCTGGTAGTACCAGATGTCGGTGCGAAGCCCCGAGCCGTGGACGAACACGATGCCGCGGCGTGCGCGGGAAGGTCCGGTCTCCTCGATGAAGAGGCGGGCGCCGTCCGGAAGATCGAGCATCCGGCTGCGTTCCCCCCGGCGCGTCCCGTAGCGTTCCGCCGCCTCGGGGTCGTTGCGCCTGCGCCGCTTCAGCATCGAGCGCTCGGCCACTACGCCCGCGCCGATTCCGACCGCCGCGCCGGCCAGCGCGATCAAGCCCTTACGCATCGTCATCGTCTTCAACGTAGAGACGCGGTACGCGGGACGGGATTCTGGTCGTGACCTCGTAGTTGATGGTCCCGATTTGCTCGGCCAGCTCTTCTGTGGTGATCCGATCGTGGCCGTCGGATCCGAGGAGCGTGCACACGTCACCGATAGCGACTCCGCTCGTCCCGACATCCACCATGAACTGGTCCATGCAAACGGTTCCCGAGACGCGGAACCGCTCCTGGTTGATCAGCACTTCCCCCGTTCCCGACAGGGAGCGCGGGTAGCCGTCGGCATATCCCGCCGGGATCGTCACGACCCGGCCGGGGCGCTCCAGCCGGTACGTCAGGCCGTACGACAGCGCATCCCCGGCGGATACCTCCTTCGTCATGTTGATGCGAGCCCGCAACGCGAGGACCGGACGCAGATCGGCCGATCCGACGAGAGCCGCTCCGGGCCACAGCCCGAAGCACGCGGCGCCGGGACGAACGAGGTCGAAGTGCGCGTCCGGAAGCGTCAGGGTGGCGGCCGAGTTTGCAACATGACGAAGGCGAAGGTCGATCTTCAGCCGCTCGAAGATGTCGAGCATCTCGACGAACAGATCGAGCTGTTTGCGCGTGAACGGATGGTCGGGGACGTCGGCGACCGCCAGATGACTCCACGCCCCCTCGAGCTCGAGGCCGGGGAGAGCTTTGAGGACCCGAAGAGCGTCGGGAACATCGTCGGGCGCCACTCCGACTCGGTGCATGCCGGTGTCGAGCTTGACGTGCACGGCGATCCGGCGCGCCGCGGCGGCGGCTTGCTCGGACAGGAGGCGGGCGAACGCCTCCGTGTAAACGGCGGGAGTCAGGTCGTGCTCGATCATCGTCCGCGCGGCATCCGGCGGAGGTTCGGTGAACACGTGGATCGGCGCCCGGATCCCGGCCTCACGCAGATGCAGCGCCTCCGCCACCCGCGCCACCCCCAGCCGGGTTGCACCGGCCTCGAGAGCGGCCTCGGCGCAGGCGGGATTCCCGTGACCGTAGGCATAGCCTTTGACGACCGCCATGACTTCCGCGTTCGGGCTAAGCGATGCGAGCGTCTTTATGTTGTGCCTGAGCGCCCCAAGATCGACCTCGGCCCACACCGGATGCCCCCGGCGCGCCGCGTCCTTCCTGCTCAACCGAACCATGCGAAGAGCGTAAACGGGCGACGCTGCAGCGTTTTTGCTGCTTTATGTGCGAGAACTTTCTCACGGCGAAAGCACAGGCACGCGAAGCGCCGGCGCGAGACGGTTCAGTCGCCGTCGGCCATCAGCCCGGCGCGGGCGCGGCCGAAGCAATCGGCGACATCACCCGCCGCGACTCCTTCGGCACCGACGACCGCCGCGGCCTCGGCGCCCGCGGCCGCATGCAGCCACGCCCCCGCCCACGCGGCATCGTGGGCCGGAGTTCCGGCCGCCAGCAGCGCGGCGAGAACGCCGGTGAGGACGTCTCCGGTCCCGGCCGTCGCGAGCTCGGGACCGCCGACCGGGACGACCACGGCATCGCGCCCTTCGTTCCACGCAACGATCGTGCGATGCCCCTTCGCCAGCACCACGGCGCGCGGAAACAAGCGCGCCGCCGCCAACGCCGCGCCGAGCCGGTCGCCGACCACCTCCTCGGTAGTGCGTCCCAGCAGACGCGCGAGCTCCGCGGGATGCGGGGTGAGGACGAGCGGGTGCGTGCGGCCGATGGAGGTGCCGCCGAGCCCGGCGAGGACGTTTAGCGCATCTGCGTCGAGAACGAGCGGCTTGTCGATCTCGGCCACGGCCCGCACGACAAGTTCACGTTGCGCCTCGCCTATTCCGAGGCCCGGCCCGAGTGCGACGGCATCGACGCGCCCGATTGCGGCCCCAAAGTCGTCGAGAGCTTCGGGCCCGAGACTTCCTCCCCCGGTTACCTCACAGAGGGCTTCCGGAACGGATGCGGCGAGCGCAGCCTTGACCGCGGCGGTAGTAACGAGCGTGACGTAGCCGGCCCCGGCGCGTATCGCCCCGCGCGCCGCGAGGATCGGCGCGCCGCGCGTGGCGTCGGATCCGGCGAGGATCACAACCGAGCCGGCGGTGCGCTTGTGGGCGTCCGGCGGACGGGCTCGCACGACGGCGCGCACGTCTGCAAGCTCGGGGATGCGCAGATCGACGTCCCGCTCAAAATTCAGGGCGACTCCGATATCGGCGACGACCACTGTTCCTGCATGAAGAGACCCGGGCGGAAGCGCAGTCCCCACCTTCTCCCCCCCGATCGCAACGGTGACCGCAGCGTTCACGGCCGGTCCGACGACGCTCCCGGTTGTTCCTGCGACTCCGGAAGGAATGTCGATCGCAACCACCGGCGCGCCGCCGGCATTCACCGCGTCGATCGCCGCGGCCGCGTCACCTTCCGCCGGACCGCGGAACCCCGTGCCGAACAGCGCATCGATGACGACGTCGGCGCCAGCGAGGGCGCCCGCCTCGAACGAATCGAGTGTGACGCGTTCCCGTAGCATCCTCTCGAGGTGCAGCAGAGCGTCGCCCTTTACCGCCTCTCTGTTCCCGACCAACAGACACGCGACTGCGATCCCGGCGCGCCGGAGCGCGCGAGCCGCAACGAACCCGTCGCCCCCGTTGTTCCCAGGACCGCAAACGACGGCAATCCGCCGGCCGTAACGGTCTCCCGCCACGCGCAGGGCGGCGTGCGCTACGGCGCGCCCGGCGCGCTCCATCAATACGTGACCTTCGGTGCCCGCCTCGATCGTCGCCCGGTCGGCGCGCTGCATCTCGGCGGGGGTTAGCAGGGGTCGCAGCAGGCCCCTCCTTTGCTCGTTACTCGACCGTGACGCTCTTGGCGAGGTTACGCGGTTTGTCCGGCGAAAGGCCCCGTTCCTTGGCAATGTGATACGCGAGCAACTGCAGTGGAACCGTGTCGAGAATGGGTGACAGCAACGGCTTCGTCACGGGAACCTCGAACAACTCGTTCGCCAGCGACCGCGCTCGTTCGTCACCCCGCGGAGCGACCAAGATGGTATCGGCGCCCCGGGCGCGCACCTCTTCGACGTTCGCCAGCATCTTGTCGTAAAGCCGCTTTCCGGTGAGGATCGCGACGACGGGAACGCCCTTCTCGATCAGCGCGATGGGCCCGTGCTTCAGCTCGCCGGCCGGGTAACCCTCGGCGTGGATGTAGGAGATCTCCTTCAGCTTCAAGGCACCCTCCATCGCAACCGAATTGCCTACTCCGCGGCCGATGAAGACGAAGTCACCGGCCCCTGCATAGCGTTTCGCAGCGCGTGCAACATCATCGTGCACGAGCAACGTCTCCTCGATCTGCTCGGGGAGGCGTTGCATCGCGTCGATCGTTTCGAGGAGTTTCGACTCCGTCATGGATCCGCGTTCCTGCGCCAGGTAGAGCGCGAACACGTTGAGCGCGACGAGTTGCGCAAGGAAGGTCTTCGTTGCTGCAACGCCGATCTCCGGGCCGGCATGGGTGAACAGCACCGCGTCGGCATCACGGGTGATCGACGAGCCGACGACGTTGGTGATCGCCACCACCTTGGCATCCATCTCTTTGGCAAAACGCACTGCTGCCAGCGTGTCGGCCGTCTCCCCCGACTGCGCGATTCCGATGACCAAGTTGTGACGGTCGAGAACCGGATCACGATATCGAAACTCGCTCGCGAAATCGAGCTCAACCGGAATACGGGTCCAATGTTCGATCGCGTGCTTGGCCGCCATTCCTGCGTGGAACGATGTACCGCACGCAACTACCACGATCTTGTTTATCGCGCGCAGGTCGTCCTGACTCCACGACACCTCATCGAGCACGATTCGGCCGCGTTCGTTCATCCGGCCCCGCATAGTGTTGCGCACTGCTTCCGGCTGCTCGTAGATCTCCTTGAGCATGAAGTCCTCGAAGCCGCCTTTTTCGGCCGCGTCCAGATCCCACTCGACGTGAACCGTCTCGGGCGCGACCTCGGTCCCGTCGAATTTGAAAACCCGGACGGATCCCGCCGACACGGCCGCAACTTGATGGTTGTCGAGGGGAATCACGTCACGCGTGTAGGCAAGGAGAGCGGGGATGTCCGAACCGACGAGCCCTGCATCCTTAGACGCGCCCACGATGATCGGCGGCTCCTGGCGCGCAACGACGATGCGTTCGGGCTCGTCGACGTGCACCGCAACCAGCGCGAACGCCCCTTCGAGCCGGTTTACGGCCTTCAGCATCGCCGACAAGAGGTCGCATTCTTCGGACGTCATGATCTCTTCGATCAGGTGGGCCGCGACCTCGGTGTCGGTTTCGCTGCGGAACTCGTGACCCGACGCTTGAAGCTCTCGGCGGAGAACGTCGTGGTTCTCGATGATTCCGTTGTGCACCAGCGCCAGCCGGTCGCTGCAGTCACGATGAGGATGCGCGTTTGCATCTGTCGGCGCGCCGTGTGTCGCCCAGCGCGTGTGTCCGATGCCCGTGGTGCCCTTCACTTGCGCGCCCTGGACTGCCGCGATGAGCTCCGAGATCCGCCCGGCGCGGCGCACCACCCGCAGGCCCCCGTCGACGACCGCCACCCCGGAGGAGTCGTATCCCCGGTACTCGAGCTTCTGCATCCCGTCGAGCAGGATCGGGAGCGCCTGGTCGCCCCCTACATATCCAACGATGCCACACATGGACGTCTCCTCCCCCGCGCTTCGGTGCGCGCGGAACGACAAACCGGAGACCGCTCGGGTGACTCCGGTGGTTCGCGAAGAGGAGCCACTCCATCCGGGCTGCTCCCGGCGGTGCCGGTTTGTGACCCGAGATCGCTCCCGGGTTTTGTCGACACCGTGACGACCGTGGCCGGCCGAGGGTCACCCGCCGAGTCGGGCCGTTCCCAAACGGCCCTTTCCGAGATCCCCTACCTCGTCGACTCGCCGCCTCCACCGGCGAGCCCTGGCGCTAGATCCGTACGCACACCGCTTCCTCTTCGCCCGAAAGGATAACGGGTGGGTGGACTCGGGGAAAGGGGAGGAGAAGCGGCACCGCCTACGCGAGGGCGCGATCGACGACCGTTGCGAGCCTTTCCGCCGTCCGGCGCGCGGTGGCTTCGTCGATCGCCTCGACCATGACCCTCACCAGCGGTTCGGTCCCCGAGGCCCTCACCAGGACCCGGCCCTCCGACCCGAGCCTGCGTTCGGCTGCCTCGACCGCCCCCCACACCTCGGCTGCGGAATCGAGCCGGTCTAGGTGCGCCACGCGGACGTTGGCGAGGACCTGCGGGTAGGTCTCGTAGAAGAACGCAAGGTCCGACAACGTGGCACCGGACGCGGCAACCGCGGCGGCCACTTGCAATCCCGTGAGGATGCCGTCCCCCGTCGTCGAATGGTTACCGAAGATGACGTGGCCCGATTGCTCTCCGCCGAGCGCGGCGCCCCGCTCCGCCATCGCCTCCGCCACGTATTTGTCGCCCACCGGGACCGTCACGACATCTATCCCGCGCGCCTCGAGCGCGTGACGGAAGCCGAGGTTCGCCATGACGGTGCCGATCACGAGATCGCCGTCTAGTTCGCCGGCCTCCTTCAGGTGCAGAGCGGACAACGCGATGATTCGGTCGCCGTCGACAACCTCACCGCGTTCGTCGATTCCGATCGCCCGGTCCGCATCGCCGTCGAATGCGATACCTAGATCCGCCCCCTCGTGCACGACTCTCTCGGCGACCTTCCCGAGCGCGGTTGAACCACAATCGACGTTGATCCGGGCTCCGTCATTCTCCGCGTGCAGCGCGATGACGTCCGCGCCGGCCTCCCGAAATGCAGAAGGCGCGACGTCGTATGCCGCGCCGAACGCACAGTCGAGCACGACGCGCAGACCTCGCAGGGGTTCGTGCAAGGTGTGGATGAGGTGATCGACGTAGCGCTCGCCGGCGCGCTCTATATCTTCCACCGTCCCGATCTTCGACCCGACCGGTAGGTCGGATGTGGGGGACTCCATGGCTGCCTCGATCTCCTCCTCCGCCGCGCCGGAGATCTTCATCGCCTCGGGTGAGAAGAACTTGATGCCGTTGTCGGCCACCGGGTTGTGGGAAGCCGATATCACCGCTCCCGCCGCAGCTTTCTCCTCGAGCGTCAGGAACGCGACCGCGGGTGTGGGGATAATTCCGGCACGATGAACATCGACACCCGCGGAGCAGAGGCCGGCGAGCAATGCCGCCTCGAGCATCGGACCGGACAACCGCGTGTCTCGCCCGACGACGACGTGGCCGCCGGCGGGCGCCAGCACCGATCCCGCGGCCCGGCCGAGTGCGAGTGCGAGATCCGGCGTGAGATCGTGATTGGCGACGCCGCGAACCCCGTCGGTTCCGAACAGGCGTGACATCGATTGATCTTCCCAAACTTTGGCACCACGTGAACCGAGTACGCATGCCGGCATCGGTGTCTGGGCAGAGGTGAGGACATGACGATCGAAGAGGTAGCCGTGGGCTCGCTTGCGCCGGAGAAATTCCGCACCGTTATGGGTGACGGCGACGGCAGCGACTTCCTGCGGCGCGTCGAAGCGGCCGCGGCCGATCTTCGGGGCCGGTGCGTGTGGAACGTGAACTCGACCGCCCGGGGCGGCGGGGTGGCCGAGATGCTGCGTCCGCTCCTCGCTTACACGCGCGGGGCGGGGGTGGACGCGCGCTGGATCGTGCTCGGCGGAAATCCAGAGTTCTTTCACGTCACGAAACGCCTCCACAACCATCTGCACGGCGCGCCGGGAGACGGCGGACCTCTCGGGGATGAAGAACGTGCGATTTACGACGAAGTGCAAGAGGACAATGCGCGCGAGCTCGTCGAGCTGGTGCGTCCCGGCGACATCGTCATCGTGCACGACCCGCAGCCCGCAGGTTTGTGCGCGCACCTGAAAGAGGCGGGGGCAACGGTCGTGTGGCGATGCCACATCGGGATCGACCAACCGAACGACATAACCACCGGTGCGTGGAACTTCCTGCGCCCATACGTGAGCGTCGCCGATGCGCTCGTCTTCTCGCGCCGGGCGTTCGTTTGGGACCAACTGGACGCCGAAAAGGTGTGGATCATCGCCCCCTCGATAGATGCATTCTCCGCGAAGAACCAGGCGCTGGACGAGCAGGCCGTCTATGCCATTCTCGACGCCGCCGGGATCATCGGCAGGGAAGTCGACCAACCACCGCTCTTCCTGCGCGAAGACGGAACTCCCGCCCGGGTCGACCGGCGGGCCGAGATCGTCGAGGACGGGCCGGTGCCGCCGGATGTGCCCACGGTGGTCCAGATATCGCGCTGGGACCGCCTCAAGGATCCGCTCGGGGTCATCACCGGCTTCGCAACGCACGTAGCTCCACGCTCGGATGCACATCTCATCTACGCGGGGCCGGCAGTAGACGCGGTCGCCGACGACCCCGAGGGAGCCGTGGTGCTGGAGGAAGCCCGCTCCGTGTGGGCGGACCTTCCGGCCGAGGCGCGGGCGCGCGTGCACCTCGTTCATCTCCCGATGGAAGACGGAGAGGAGAATGCAGCGATCGTCAACGCCCTGCAACGCTACGCGACCATCGTGGTGCAGAAGTCGATCGCGGAAGGATTCGGACTCACCGTTGCGGAAGCGATGTGGAAGGCGCGCCCGGTCGTTGCGACGAAAGTCGGCGGCATCCAGGACCAAATCGTGGACGGAGAGTCGGGCGTGCTGATAGACGACCCGAGCGACCTCGCGACCTACGGCAATGCGGTTACGCGGCTCCTGGCAGAGCCCGACGAGGCGGCGCGACTCGGAGCCGCCGCACGGCAGCGCGTGAGAGAGAACTTCCTGGGCTCACGTCATCTGCTTCAGTACATCGACCTCATTGAACGCCTCATTCGGTAGGGACGCCGACGCGTAGGATGCGGTGGTGGCCGACATCCCCCGTTTCCTCGCCGCCTGCCGGCGCCGTCCGACCGACGTAACCCCCGTTTGGTTCATGCGACAGGCGGGCCGGAGCCTTCCCGAGTATCGCCGGCTGCGGGAGCGGCACACGATCCTCGACATGTGCCGGACGCCGGAGTTGGCGGTCGAGGTGACTCTCCAGCCGGTGCGGCGCCACGGGGTCGACGCGGCGATCCTGTTTTCCGACATCGTCGTCCCCCTCGAGGCGATGGGGGTCGACCTCGAGATCGCGCCCGGATTCGGTCCCGTCATCGCGGAGCCGATCCGCGATGTCGCGGGCGTCGATCGCCTTCATCCGCTCGACGTCGAGGAACGTCTTTCGTTCGTAATCGAGACGGTGCGGGCCCTTGTCGATGAGCTCGACGTGCCGCTCATCGGCTTCGGCGGGGGGCCGTTCACACTCGCCACGTACTTGATAGAGGGCGGACCGTCGAAAGCCCACGCGCGCACCAAAGCACTCATGTATTCGGACCCGGCGACATGGCACAAGCTCATGGATCGCCTGTCGGAGGCGGTGCTGGCGTACCTGCGCGCTCAAGTTGGTGCAGGCGCACACGCAGTGCAGCTCTTCGACTCGTGGGCCGGGCACCTCGCGCCCGACGACTACCGCACGTTCGTGCTGCCGAGCGTGGAACGAATCCTGCGGGGCCTCGACGACCTCGGTATCCCGCGCATCGTCTTCGGTGTGACGACCGGTGAGCTGCTTCGGACGATGGCCGAGACCGGGGCCGACGTGGTGGGAGTCGACTGGCGCGTCCCGCTCGATGCAGCTCGTGAGCGGATGGGCTCCGGTGTTGCAGTCCAAGGAAACCTCGACCCCGCGGTCTGTCTGGCGCCGTGGGAGGTAGTGCGGGAGCGCGCCGCCGACGTGCTCCGCCGCGGCGGAAAAATCGGCCACGTCTTCAACCTCGGCCACGGCGTGCTTCCCGAAACCGACCCCGACACGCTGACGCGGCTGGTCGAATTCGTTCACACGCAATGAGCGTCGTCGTCGTGGGCGGCGGCATCAGCGGTCTGGTCGCGGCTCGGACACTGGAGGCAGCGGGAGAGGAAGTGATCCTCCTCGAGATGGCCGAGCGCCTCGGCGGAAAAATCGTGACGCACGAGATCCGCGATGCGGTGATCGAGGGCGGCCCCGACTGGTTCATCACGCGCGTTCCCGAGGCGTTGGAACTATGCCGCGACCTCGGCATCGAGGATCGGCTGGTGTCGCCGGTCGGCTCCGGAACGCTCGTCCTGCGACGCGGAAAAATGCGTCCGTTCCCGCGCGGGTTCGTCCGGGGAATCCCACCGTCAGCGCGCGCCGCGCTCCAAAGCCGGTTCGTCTCCCCCGTCGGAGCGCTCCGCGCGCTCGCCGACTACGTGCTGCCCGGACCGCTCACCGGTCCGGACGTCTCGGTCGGCGCCCTCGTCCGTCGGCGCCTCGGTCGACAGGTGCTCGAGCGCCTCGTGGAGCCGATGCTGGCGGCATCCAGATCCGGCGCGCCGGACGAGATCAGCCTGGCGGCGGGCGCGCCGGAGATCGACGCGGCCGCGCGCTCGTCCCGTAGCGTCATGCGCGCACTCCGCCGGGAGGCGCGTGAGCCTGCGATGCTTCCACCGTTTCTCGGGGTCCGCGGCGGAATGGAGCACGTCGTTCACGCGTTGTCGGGCGGCCTGAAAAAGACGCAGGTGATGCTGCGGAGCGAAGTGACGACGATCGAGCGCGCGGGTTCGGGATGGCATGTTGAACTCGGCTCCGGCGGGCGCCTCGAGGCGCGCGCCACCGTGATCGCAGCTCCGGCCCCCGCGGCGGCGATCATGTTGCGAGCAAGCGCGCCGGAGGCAGCAACCCGACTTGCAACGATCCGATACGAGCCCGCCGCCGTCATCGGCCTCGTCTACCCCGTCGGGTCGGCTCCGCCGCCCGAGGGCGCAACGGGAGTCGTGGTTCCGCCCTCCGAACGCAGAAACCTCACCGCGTGCGCCTGGTTTTCCTCCAAATGGCCACACATGACCGGGCCGCAGGGCCCCGACGTCATGCGTGCATTCGTGGGAGGAGATGCGGCGCTGGCAGAGGAAGACGCGCTGGTGGAGGGGGTGGCCGCGGAGATCGCGACATTGACCGGTGCGCCCGCCACTCCCGACGGTCACGTAATAACACGGTGGCGGCACGCGCTTCCGGTCATGCGGGTTCGTCACTTCGAGTTGATCGACGCCATAGAGGCGGCACTTCCTCCCGGGCTCGCCCTTGCGGGGGCCGCGCTGCGCGGCTCGGGGCTACCCGACTGCATCCGTTCGGGGGCGGCCGCGGCCTCCGCCGTAGCGGCGGCCGAACGTTAGGCTGGCCGACGACCATTCTGCAGGCTTCTCCGAAAGGAACCATGGGCGACGACCTCGTTTTTGCGAGCTACCCGGTCTTCCGCGCGCTCCCGGAGCGTCTCGCGGGGCTTGACCGCGATGTCGCGGTCAAGGAAGTGGCCGCGTTATTCGACGATTGGGCCGGACGCGTCGAGGTGCGCGGCGCGTATTCGACTGCCGGATTCTCCGCAACCTCCGATTTGATGTTCTGGTGGGTGGCGCGCACTCCCGACGACGTTGCAGACCTGACGAGTACGTTTCGCAAGACGGCGCTTGGCCGCTCGCTCGAGCAACGGGAGGCGTTCCTCGGGCTCGTCCGTCCCGCCGAATTTGCTCCCGAGCACCGTCCCGCCTTCGTCGAGGGGAAGGCGCCGAAGAAATACCTGTGCGTCTATCCGTTCGTGCGAACGCCGGAGTGGTACCTGTTGGAGCCGGCCGAGCGGGGGGCACTGCTCAAAGAGCACGGGGCGGCCGCGGCCGCGTTCAAGGACGTCTCGGCAAATACCACGAGTGCGTTCGGCCTCGGCGATTTCGAGTGGATCCTCGCGTTCGAGGCCGACTCGATGGACCGCATCGTCGATCTCATCAGGACGCTCCGGGCAACGGAAGCACGCCGCTACACGAAGGTGGAAGTTCCGTTCTTCACCGGCATCCGCAAAAACCTGGCGGCGGTAGTAGACGACCTCCCGCTGTAACGCGGGGGAAGGAACAACTAGCTCCCCAGGTGCCAGCGGCGGGGCGCGATCAGATCGTCGGCGGCCGCCGGGCCCCACGAGCCGCCGTCGTAAGGCTGCACCTTCGGCGGATTCTCGAGAACCGGATCGACGATCTCCCAGGCTCGCTCGATCCCGTCGGCGCGCGTGAAGAGGGTCCTGTCGCCGAGGAGCGCGTCGTGAATCAGGCGCTCGTAGGCCTCGATCAGCTCGCTTCCGAAATGGCCTTCGTACGAGAACTCCATGCGCGCCGGAGCAAGCTCGATCGCGGGGCCGGGCTTCTTCGCGAGGAACGTCATCGAGATGCCTTCTTCGGGCCCAAGGTCGAGGGTCAGGTGATCGTGCGCAAAGCGACGGTCGGCGATCTCCTTAAACATCATGAGCGGAGGACGCTTGAACGCGAGCGTGATCGCGCTGCGGCGTTCTGCCATGCACTTCCCGGTCCGGAGAAAGAACGGCACGCCGGCCCAGCGCCAGTTCTCGATCCTCACCCGTGCTGCAACAAACGTCTCCGCCTTACTGTCCGGCGCAACTCCTTGTTCACGACGGTAGTTGTCGTATTGCCCGAACACGACATCGTCGCCCCCCAGCGGCAGCATGGCTTCAAACACCTTGACCTTTTCGTCGATGATCACCCGCGGGGACAGCGACACCGGGGGCTCCATCGCGACCATGCTCAGGAGTTGGAAGAGGTGCGTCACCACCATGTCCCTAAAGGCGCCGGTGTCTTCGTAGAACCCGGCGCGCGTGCCGATTCCGATCGCCTCGGGAACGTCGATCTGCACGTGGTCGATGTGATCACGGTGCCATACGGGTTCGAACATTCCGTTCGCGAAACGGAGCGCCATGATGTTTTGCACCGGTTCTTTTCCGAGAAAGTGGTCGATGCGATAGACCTGGTCCTCGTCGAGCGCGGCACGAACGGCGGCGTCCAAAGAGCGGAACGATTCGAGATCGGAGCCGAACGGCTTCTCGAACACGACGCGGGCACGGTCGGTGAGGTCGGATTTTGCGAGGCCTTCGGCGATCGGCCCGAATGCCGCCGGCGGCACCGCCAGATATACGAGTCGCCCGACCTCGCCCACATCCGCCTCCGCCGCGGCGACCGCCTTCTCCAGGATTTCGGTGCTTCCGGGACTGAAGTCGCCCGAGGCATAGGAAAGGCGGCGGGCGAACTTCTCCCACGTGTCGCTGGGTGCGGGACAGCGGCAAAACTCGTCGACCGCCGCACGTGCCAGGGAGCGGAAATCGTCGTCCTCCACCGCGCTACGAGAGGTTCCGATGATGCGGTAGTCGTCGGGCATGAGCCCTTCTCTCTCCAGATGAAAGAGGGCCGGAAGCAGCTTTCTGCGCGCCAGGTCACCGTTGGCGCCGAAGATCACGATCACGTGGTTGTCGGGAACCAGGCCCGACGTTTCCGCACGCGTCACGCCTCGGCCCACCTTTTGAACTCGGTCCACGTCGTGCACGCGACATGTTTCCCGGCGGCCGCAAGTGCGTCCGCGTCGCCACACGCCTGCGCCGTGATCAGTTGTCCGAAGCCGTGCGCCGCACCGGGAATGTCCAGCTCGTCGTGCGGTTCGTCGAGGATCACGAGCGCCCGTACCCCGTGAGGGCCGCCCTTGTGCAACTGCCCGGTCGAATGGAGATAGCGGGGGCCGAATCCGGCCGACGTGGCGAGGCCGTGCTCGGCCACCACCCGCCGTCGCCCGGCGCGCAGGACCCTTTCATTTTCGTCCGTGACGGGAGCGAACGCAAGAAGGCAGCCGAGCTCGCGCGGCCGGCTGTGTTCGAAGAACCTCGCCGGGTCTTCCTCGGCCCACGGCGGAGCGTCCGGCGCGCCGAGAGATTCGCGGGCGGCCTGCTTCGCCGACTCGACGTCGGGCTGATCGAATGCATTGACTCCCACAACCGCGCTCGCGACCGCAGTCGCGAACTCCCATCGAAAAATCTCACCGCCGAGCGCGTACTCATCGGGCACGTTGATCGTTGTGACGGGGTGCGCAAGCGCGGCAACCTCGGACACGATCACGTCGAGCGATGGATCGTTACCGAAGCGAATGTGCACGAATGCACGGTCGTCTCCGTAGTCGGTCGCCGGCACGAGCGGCTCCCGCACTACGGGTGCGATGCCGCGCCCGTTTTTCCCGGTCGACTCCGCAATCAGCTGCTCGATCCAATCGGCGAAAGGTTCCAACCGTTCGGAGACGAGAAAGGTGAGTTTGTCCCGCCCCGCAGCCGCGGCCGCACCTATACGCATCCCCAGCTCGAACCCGGGGTTGTCCTCGGGCGCGTCGTTTCGGCAATGCCGGGCGGCCTCGTCTGCTCCGGCCAGAAGTCGCTCCGGGTCGACGCCGAGCAGCGCGGCGGGAACCAACCCGAACAACGACAACGCCGAGTAGCGCCCGCCGATGTCGGGAGGATTGGAAAACAGCGCCCGGAAGCCGTCGCTCAGCGCGAGCTCCTCCAACGGTGTGGCGGGATCGGTAATCGCCACGAACTGATCCGGCTCACAGCGAGACCGAAAGAAGCGGAAGAGCGACATCGTTTCGATGGTCGTGCCCGACTTGCTCGAAACGAGAAACAACGTGCGGCCGAGATCCAGCGCGCGCGTCGCGGCGCGTATTTGCCCCGGATGGGTCGAATCGAGCACGACGAGGCGGGGCGCGCCATCGTCGGGCGCAAACACGCGCGCAAACACCTCCGGCGCGAGGCTGGAGCCACCCATCCCGAGGAGGACGACCGTGTCGAAGCTCCCGCGCACGTCGTCCGTGAACTTACGAAGGCGCGGAACGTGCTCGTTCATCGTTTCGGGAAGGTCCAGCCATCCGAGCCGGCGGGCGGGGTCATCCTCCCCCGGCGGCCACACCGTCGCATCGCGCGCCCAGATCCGGGCCACGACGTCGCGCCATGCGTCCCTCAAGCACCCTCCTCGGCAAGTCGGTGTCGGCGATCTGACGCTATCGTCCGGTGCTTCCCTTGCTATACCCTGTCGTTCTCCGGTATCCCGCATACTGGAGAGGCCAGACCCAGACCGAGGGGTGTCGTACACGTACCTGTTCCGGAGGGTGACCACAATGCGATCCATGATCAAGTTCGCCGCGCCGCTCATCGCGCTGTCCTTACTGTGGGGGGCATGCGGCGGTGACGAGGCGGAAGTGTCCGAGAATCCCAAGGCGGCGCTCGAAACCGCTCTGGACAACCTGGGAGAGTACGAAGGCATCACTCTCACGCTCAGCCTCGGTGCGGATGCCGAAGCGCTGACCGCCGCATCCGAAGGCGACTTGAGCCAAGAGGATGCGCAGAAGATCGTCGATTCGTCGCTCGTCATCTCGGCCAAAGAAGGCGAAACGGCCGACGACGGGCAGTTCGAGATGGTCGCGAACGTTGCCGGTACCGACAACGCGGTCGAGATCAAGACAATCGGGACGACCCTGTATGCACGGGCGGATGTCGAAACCCTCGTCGAGGAGTTCGGCGGCGACACCCAGCAGCTCGATGCCGCCCGCCAGCAGTTCGGCAGCCAGCCCGGCTTCGAGTTCGTCGGACCCGCCCTCGACGGCGAATGGGTGTCGGCCGAGAACCTCGACCAGGTGGTCCAGCAGGTCACCGGACAATCCGTGCCGACCCCGTCCGAAGAGGACCAGCAGCTCATTCAGGGCTTCGCCGACGCCCTCAAGGCAAACGTGGCTGCAGAGGCCGGCGACCGCGAGGGGCCCGGCGCGCACGTGGTAGCAACCATCCCGCTGCGCGAGACCTACGAGGAGTTCACGAAGCTGGCGAGCCAGCTCGGGCAGCTGCCGACGCAGGGCGCTCTCCCGCCGGCCGCCGAAGTGCCGGATGAGAACGTCGAGGTCGACGTGTGGATCGAGGACGAGCGCGTGACGCAGGTCGAGCTCGACTTCGTAACGCTCGCCCGCACGCTCGACGAGGGCGACGGTATCCCCGAGGGGGTCGATCGGCTCGCGCTCCGTCTCGGCGTCGAGGAGTTCACCGCCGACGTCGAGGCGCCCGAGGACGCAACTGCGATCGACGTCCAGCAGCTCATGCAGGGGTTCCTGGGCGGCATGGGCGGCGGCCTCGAGTCGGAAGCCCCGACCGGCGGTGGTGAGGTTCCCGAGGATCTCTGCTCCGAGCTCGAGAAGCAGCTCCAGGGACAGCCTCAGGAAGTCAAAGACCAGATCATTTCCCAGTTCGGGGCCGACTGCCCGAACCTCGGTAAGTAAAGAGGCTCCGCCGCCGGAGGGGCCCGCCCGCCGGGCGCCCCCCGCGGGCATCCGGCGACCACGCGGCCGCCGGGTTCGCGGCCACTAGAATGGCCGTTCACCCGGATCGACTCGGGGCCGCGGCGCGCCCCCGGAACAGGAGACACCGATGCTTCAGCCCGGCGGCGCTTTCGGCGCCCGAGGCTCCCTCCAGACGGCATCCGGCAACATCGATCTGATCCGACTCGAAGTGCTCGCCGATGCCCACGTGGCGGAGCCCGACCGCATCCCGGTGACCGTCAAGATCTTGCTGGAGAACCTGCTGCGGTTCGCCGGAGGCCCTTACGTATCCGAGGAACAGGTTGTGGCTCTTGCCGGGTGGGGCCGAAAGCCCATCGACGATCAAGAGTTCCCGTTCATCCCCAGCCGCGTCATCCTGCAAGACTTCACCGGCGTTCCCGCGGTCGTCGACCTCGCCGCGATGCGGTCTGCGATGAAGCGGGAGGGCGGAGATCCCACTCGGGTCGATCCGCTCGTTCCGGTCGACCTCGTAATCGACCACTCGGTCCAGGTCGACTCGTTCGCGACCGACCGGTCCTACGAGATCAACGTGACCCGGGAGTACGAAAGAAACGGCGAGCGATACCAGCTTCTGCGTTGGGCGCAGCAGGCGTTCAACGGCTTCAGGGTCGTCCCCCCCGGGATGGGCATCGTGCACCAGGTGAACCTCGAGCACCTGGCGTCCGTGGTGCGAACCGTCGATGGGAACCTCGCGGTGCCGGACACGCTCGTCGGCACCGACTCGCACACCACGATGATCAACGGACTCGGCGTCCTCGGCTGGGGAGTCGGTGGCATCGAAGCCGAGGCGGCGATGCTCGGCCAGCCGCTTCCGCTCGGGACTCCGAAAATCGTCGGTTTCAAGTTCACCGGCGCGCTGAACACCGGCGTCACCGCCACCGACCTGGTCCTCACCGTGACCGAGATGCTGCGCGCCCACGGCGTGGTCGGAAAATTCGTCGAGTTCTACGGCGCCGGCCTGTCCAACCTGACGGTGGCGGATAAGGCGACGCTGTCGAACATGTGCCCCGAGTACGGGGCGACCGCCGCGCTCTTTCCGATCGACGACCAGACGCTCGTCTACCTTCGCCTCACCGGCCGCGCCCCCGGCCTGATCGACCTCGTCGAGCGCTACGCCAAGACGCAGGGCCTCTACCGGACCGACGAGACGCCGGATCCACACTTCACCGAAACCCTGGAGCTCGACCTCTCGACGGTCGAGCCGTCGGTGGCCGGGCCTCGTCGGCCGCAGGACCGGGTGACCCTGCCGAACGTGTGGAAGAGCTTCCGCGACGTCTACGAGGCCGACCTCGAGCACCCCGACGCCCGGGTGCGCATCGACATCGGGCGGTGGCTCGCCGAGGGAGGAAGCTCGGAGCAGCCGCACCCCGCCGCCGAGATCGATCCCGACGAAGAGGCCGTAGTCAAGGCTAACGACGAGATCCACCTCACGCACGGATCGGTCGTGATCGCGGCCATCACCTCGTGCACCAACACGTCGAACCCATCGGTGATGCTCGGGGCCGGGCTCCTCGCCAGGAATGCGGTCGCGAGGGGGCTCCGGAGCAAGCCGTGGGTCAAGACCTCGATGGCGCCCGGCAGCCGGGTCGTCACGCAGTACCTCGAGGGCGCCGGGCTGGTCGAACCGCTCGAGGCGCTGGGCTTCCACGTCGTCGGCTACGGCTGCACCACGTGCATCGGCAACTCCGGGCCCCTTCCCGACCCGATCGCCGCGGCCATCGACGAGCACAACCTCGCGGTCTGCTCGGTGCTGTCCGGCAACCGCAACTTCGAAGGTCGCATCCATCCCCAGGTGCGGGCCTCTTACCTCGCGTCGCCGCCGCTGGTGGTGGCGTTCGCCTTGGCCGGGCGTGCCGACATCGATCTCACGTCCGAGCCGCTGGGGCAGGACGAAGACGGCAACGACGTCTTCATGAAAGACATCTGGCCCACCGCCGAGGACATCCAGGAGGCGATGGCGTCGGTGGTGAGCGAGCTGTTCACCGAGGAATACGCTCGCGTGTTCGACGGCGACGAGCACTGGCAGAACCTGCCGAGCCCCACCGGTGAGTTGTTCGAGTGGGATCCCGAGTCGACCTACGTGCGGGAGCCGGCGTTCTTCGAGAACGTGGGCGACGAGCCCGCCGACCCCGCCGACATCGTCGGGGCGCGCCTGCTGGCGAAGGTCGGCGATTCCGTCACGACCGATCACATCTCTCCCGCGGGGTCGATCGCGCCCTCATCTCCCGCCGGGCAATACCTCCTGGCGCAGGGGGTAGAGGTACGCGATTTCAACTCCCTCGGCAGCCGGCGCGGCAACCACGAGGTCATGGTGCGCGGCACGTTCGCCAACATCCGGCTGCGGAACGACCTTGCGTACGGCAAAGAGGGTGGTTGGACGACGTACCCGCCGGGCCCCGGCGGTGAGGTGATGCCGATTTACGACGCCGCGATGAAGTTCGCGCAGGACTCGATCCCGCTGATCGTGCTCGCCGGCAAGGAGTACGGATCCGGATCGTCGCGCGACTGGGCTGCGAAGGGGCCGAGCCTGCAGGGTGTGCGTGCCGTCATCGCGGAGAGCTTCGAGCGCATCCACCGCAGCAACCTGGTCGGAATGGGCATCCTCCCGCTCCAATACCTGCCGGGTGAAAGTGCGGACGCACATGGGTTGGACGGCACCGAGACGTTCTCGATCACGCGCATCTCGGAGGGCCTCGAGCCCCATAAGACGTTGATGGTGATCGCCGAGAAGGAGGCGGGCGCAAAGCTCGAGTTCGAGGTGGAGTGTCGAATCGACTCCGCCGTCGAGCTCGATTACTTCCGCAACGGAGGGGTGTTGCAGTACGTGCTGCGCCGAATGCTCGCGCAGCTCACCTGATCACCAGGAGCTTTCACGCGGCGCGGCGGGATCGTCTGCCAGCGCGGCGCGCCACACCAAGTACACGAACAAACCCTGCAGCGGCAGGCGGGCCAAGAGCGCCCATCGTGGAATGGAGGGAAAATTCTCCGGCTCCAGCGCCATATAGACGTTGGCGGGAAAGATGGCGACGAGCATCGCTATCAGAAACCACCCCGCGGCGCGGCGGGTTTTGGGATGAAGTGTCCCGGCCGCCCCCAGCGCCTGCGCGGCGCCGGAGATGTAGACGAGGGCATACGGCGCCGGCAGCGCGGGCGGGATGATCTTTGCGTATGCATCGGGCGAGACAAAGTGGTTGAGACCGAGAAGGATCATCACCGGCCCCGCGAAGATGCGCGCAACTATCCGCATGGGCGCAACCTAGCCGGGATCAAGCTCTCGTCCACAAAGCGCCGGACGTATAGCGCCGCAACCCCAGCCGAAACGTAAAAGAGCCGAGGCCGAGGAACCCCGCCGCCGCCGCAACGAGAACCGCCGCCGTGACGACGTCGAAATCTTCGACCAGCCTCGTCGGCAATCCGCTCACGAACGCGGCCGGGACCGCGGTGAACAGCAGCACCTTGGTGGCGCCGCCGAAGATCTCGAGCGGATACGACGACAGCAGCAGGATTGCTTGGAAGCCGAGTTCCCCCGCCTCGCCGCGGCCGCGCGAAAAGAACGTGAGGCTGCCGCCAAACACGAGGAAGCCGATCAACACTGCGGCTCCACAGAGCGACGCCGCGAGGTAGAGAAGCGTTCTCTCCACCGTGAGGTCCCCCGCAAGGACAAACAGCACTACGCCGAACGCAAGATCGCCCAAGAAGATCGGCTCGATCTTGCGCGTCAGCGTGTAAGCGAGGGGATCGACCGGCAGAGTGAGGACATGATCGAGCTCTCCCCCCGCGGCCAGACGTCCGACGTGGCGGCAGTTCGAGAACAGCCCGAGCGCGATCCCGCCGAGCGTGGTCAAAATGGCGAACAGCACCAGCATGCGGTTGGCATCCCATCCACGCACCTCCCCCACTTTCCGGAAGAACAGAATCCAGAACCCAACCCACGCGACGTCGTTGGCGATCATGATCGCCATCTGGAAGCCAAGCGAGCGCCGGTTCGCCGCGGCCTCGGCCGTCGCGGTGCGAAACACCGCAAGAGCGTTCTTCATCCGCCGGCCACCTGAAGGCGTCGCTCCCCGGCACCGAATACCGCGAGCGCGGCGGCGACGAGGGCGACGAGCCACACCACCTGCCCTAAGAGCAGCATGGGTTCGGCGCGACCCGACAACAACCGCGCCGGCGCGTACGCCATCGTCCAAAAGGGCAGCGTGCGCGCCCAGAACTCCAAACCGCCCGGAAGGAACTCGAGCGGCAGCAGCATGCCCCCCAGAAGGAAGACGAACTTCTGATACAGGAACCACGTGGCCTTGGCGTCGTTAACCCAGAACGCCGACGCGGCGAAGACATGCTGCCCGGCGAGGTTGCAGCCGAACGCCAGCACGAGCGACGGAACGGCGAGAAGCGCTCCGGCCGACGACGGCGGAGGGCCCTCGGCCAGCAGCACCACAACGGCGCCGGGCACCACCACCGCCAGCACACGCGCCAAAGCCTCGCCGGTTTCGGCGGCGAGGCGAAAGCCGACGACCGACACCGGGCGCAACATCTCGACCGCGATGAGCCCGCTTCCAATCGCATCGCCGATCTCTTCGATCAGGCGCGGCTTCGTCGCGTTGACCGCGCCCTCGGCGGCTACGACGTACCACACGAGCGCGGCGAACGTGTAACCCTCGATATCGCCGCCTTGAGCTGCCGTCGCCGCGTTCCACAGGGCGGCGAACGTGAGCAGTAGGAGCAGGTAAAAGCCGGCGCGAACGGCGAGGTCACCCGGTTGCCGAACGGCGCGGCCGAAACCCGCCGCGAACGCGGCCCGGTAGATGTTCACCGAGGAGTCTCGTATATCTGGGAGATGACTCTTTCCAGCGGAGGATCGACCACCGAGATGTCGCCGACCGCGTAGCCGTCCAAGAGATCGTCGAGGACGGCGCGGATCGGTCGGCGCGCGGTGTCGACGGTCAGCTTGTAGCCCAGCGCAGCGGCCTTCAGCACCTCAACACCTTCGATGTCGATGGGACCCGGTTCCTCGTCGAACCGAACCTCGACGAGCTTCGTCCGAAGCAACGATCGGCGCATCGCGGAGACCTTGTCGTCGTAGATCAACGCCCCGTGGTTGATTACAATCACGCGCCGAGCGACGTGCTCAATGTCGGCGACGTCGTGGCTGGTCAGAAAGATCGTCGTGCCGCGGTCGGAGTTGAGCCGCATGACGGCCTCGCGGAACCGCTGCTTGGCCACCAGGTCGAGGCCTATCGTCGGCTCGTCGAGGAACAGGATGCGCGGCTCGTGCAGCATTGCGGCGGCGAGCTCGCAGCGCATGCGCTGACCCAGCGACAGATTGCGCACCGGGACGTCGAGAAGCGGCGCTGCCTCGAGCAATTCGGCGAGCTCTGCGATACGGGATGCCGGGTCGCCGAGCCCGTAGATGGTCCCGAGCAGCTCGAGCGACCGGCGCGCCGGCAACTCCGACCACAGCTGCGAGCGCTGGCCGAATAGGGTGCCGATGTGACGCACGAGTGCGCGGCGCTCGCACCACGGCACATAACCGAGGACGGAGGCGTCCCCGTCGGTGGGATAAAGGATCCCGGTGAGCATCTTGATCGACGTCGACTTCCCGGCACCGTTCGGCCCGATGTAGGCGAGCCGCTCACCTTCGGCGACCGAAAAAGAGATGTCGCGCACGGCCTCGATAGAACCGCGGCGCCGGCGCGAACCGGTCGTGAAGGTCTTCGACAGGTGGCGGACGTCGATGGCAGCCATCCGCCATCGTACGCCGCGGACGCGCGGGGCCGTCTGTCCCCCGGCCGACAAACGCGCCGACGGCCCCGCGGGGGGGCCGCCGAGCCCTTGATTGCTTTAGCGCTTGGAGTACTGAGGCGCCTTGCGCGCCTTCTTGAGCCCGTACTTGCGGCGCTCCTTCTCGCGCGCATCGCGCGTGAGGAATCCCGCCTTCTTGAGCATCGGCCTGAGGTCCGGGTCGAGCTCGACGAGGGCACGGGAAATCGCATGGCGAAGAGATCCCGCCTGACCCGAGACGCCGCCGCCCTCGATCTTGGCGATGATGTCGTAGCGGCCGTCGGTCCCGGTGATCTTGAGGGGCTCGGTGAGGATCATCCGGTGGGTCGCGCTCGGGAAGTAATCCTCGAGCGGACGCCCGTTGACCTCCCAGCGGCCGCTTCCCGGCAGCAGCCGGACGCGGCATACCGCCTCCTTGCGACGTCCGGTTGCACGCGTGAGGGCCTCAGCCACCGACGACCTCCTCGATAGTGTGCGCCTGCTCGGGATCGTGCGGCGCCGCGACCGGCTTGAGGTCCAGCACCTGCGGCGACTGAGCACCGTGCGGGTGCTCGGAACCCGCGTAGACCTTGAGCTTCGTGATCATCTGCCTGCCCAGCCGGTTGTGCGGCAGCATCCCCTTCACGGCCTTCTCGATGACCAGCTCCGGTCGCTGTCGCAACAGCTTCGAGTACGGCACCGTCCGGAGGCCGCCCGGGTAGCCCGAGTGCCGGTGATACTGCTTTTGAAAAAGCTTGTTCCCCGTGAGCACTATTTTGGACGCGTTGACGACGATGACGTGATCGCCACAATCGAGGTGGGGTGCGAAGTTCGGCTTGTGTTTGCCGCGCAGGCGGCTGGCGACCTCGGACGCCAGCCGGCCCAGAACGACGCCGTCGGCATCGACGAGATGCCACTCGCGGGTGATCTCACTCGGTTTTGTGGAATGGGTCTTCATGTCTTCCTTCCGGGCGGCATGCAAGAAGCAGCCGGTCAGGGGAGCCAGCAGGATACCCGCCGTTACAGGTATGGGTCAAACGGCACGCTCCAGCCGTCATCGTACTCGACCGACACGAGGCAAAGGCCGTGGGGAGGGGCAACCGGTCCCGCCGCGGCGCGGTCGTGGCGGGCGAGAGCGTCCGCCATCGAATTCGGATCGCGGCGCGCCTCTCCCACCTCGATGAGGGTCCCGACGAGCGAGCGCACCATCTGATGAATGAACGCATTCGCACGAGCCCGAATGCGAACCAAGCTTCCTTGCCGCGCCGCTTTCAGTTCGAACAACACCCGTTCGGCCGAAGCCTCCGGCTCCGGAACCCGCCCGAACGAGCGAAAATCGTGCGGGCCGATCAGGTGGCCCGCCGCCTCGTTCATGGCGTCGACGTCGAGTCGCCGGGGACGATGCCACGCCGTGCGGGTCAGGAAGGGATCGTGAACGTCTGCGTCCCAGAGCGCGTACACGTAGGTGCGCGAACGCGCCGAGAAGCGGGCGTTGAAATCCGGCCGGGCACGCTCTGCGCGCGTAACGGCGATCGAGGGCCCGCACATAGCGTTGAGGGCGCTACGCACGCTTGCGACATCGGTGTCGTCCGGTGCCGCCGCCACCGAGACGACCTGGCCGAGCGCGTGCACGCCCGCATCGGTCCGTCCGGCGCAGACGGTGTCCACCTCGCGCCGGAAGACCTTGCCCAGCGCCGCTTCGAGATCGCCTTGAACCGTGCGAACGTGGGGCTGCCTGGCAAACCCACGGAAGGGGGCGCCGTCGTAGGCCAGGTCCAGCCGGAGGTTCAGGAGCGGCTCTCGTCCCCGGTTTCGTCCTCGACTGCGCCGGGTTCGTCCTGCGACGTCTCCGCGGTGGCGTCGCCGGGGGCGCCGCTGACGTCTCGTTCCGCGTCCTCGGGAGTCTCGTCCGGCTCGTTGGCGGGCGAATCCTGCTCTGCCGATGCGGCTACCTCGGGCGCGTCGTCCGGAGCCGGGGCGTCCGCTTTCCGGGTTCTGGCCGGTCGCCTGAGACGCCGGGAACGGGATTCCGCCTCGGCGGGGGCTTCGGCTGCACGCGCCGCGGAGGGACCCTCCACCAGCTCGATGAGAGCCATCGGCGCGCCGTCACCGGAGCGCGGGCCCAGCTTGAGAATTCTCGTATAGCCGCCGTTGCGCTCGGCGAAGCGAGGGCCGATGTCTGCGAACAACTTGTGAACGATGCTGCGATCCTCGATCACCGACAGGATCTGGCGGCGCTGGTGAACGTCGTCCTTCTTAGCCTTCGTGATCAGCCGCTCGGCGAAGGGCCTGAGCGCCTTGGCCTTTGACTCGGTCGTCTTCACGCGCTCGTGCTCGAACAGCGACAACGCTAGGTTCGAAAGCATGAGCTTCTGGTGCTTGGGACCGGAACCGAGGCGTGGCCCTTTCTTCGGCTGAGGCACCGCTTAAAACTCCTTCTTGCTCAAACCGAGGCCGAGTTCCTCTAGCTTCGCCTTGACCTCGTCGATCGACTTCTGTCCGAAGTTCCTGATCTCGAGCAGATCTTCCTCGCTCTTTTGCACCAGCTCGCCGACGGTCTGGACGCCCTCGCGCTTCAAGCAGTTGTAGGAGCGCACGGTGAACTCCAGCTCCTCGATCGGGGTCGCCATCACGCCCGACGCCTCCTCCTCGCCCGGCTCGGGGCCCAGAACCAGGCCGGCCCGGCCCTCGCCCACTCCGGCGAAGAGCTGGAGGAGCTCCACGAGCGTCGAACCCGCCGAAGACAGCGCGTCTCCCGGCGTCATTGCCCCGTTCGTCTCGACATCGAGGATGAGCCGGTCGTAGTTGGTCATCTGCTCGACCCGGGTCGGCTCCACCTCATAGGTCACGCGCTTTACCGGGGAGAACAACGCGTCGATCGGAATGGTGCCGATCGCCTTGTCGACCGCCGCGGCGGCCGGGACGTATCCCCTTCCCTGCTCGACCGTGAGCTCCACCGACAGCGTGGCCCTCTTGTTCAGCGTGGCGACGTGGAGATCGGGATTGAGGATCTCGACGCCGGCGGGAAGCTCGATGTCGCCTGCCGTGACTTCGGCCGGACCCGTCACTTTCAGGTAAACGGCGGTGGCCTCCTCGTTCTCGCTGCGGATCACCAACTCCTTGAGGTTGAGGACGATGTCGGTGATGTCCTCGGTCACACCGTCGATCGTCGAAAACTCGTGGAGCACGCCGTCGATCTTTATCTGGGTGATGGATGCGCCCGGAATCGACGAGAGAAGCGTCCGCCGGAGGGAGTTCCCGAGCGTGTAACCAAAGCCCGGCTCGAGCGGCTCAATCGTGAATTTGGAACGCTCGGCAGAGATCTCCTCCTCGGAGATCTGCGGGCGCTGGACCATTAGCAGGTTCATCAAGCTCCTCTCTGCGGCACTCCGGCGCGGCGGCCCGGCGAAGCACCGTGTTATTGCGTTGTGACTACTTCGAGTAGTACTCGACGATGAGCTGCTCCTGGACCGGCGCGTCGATCTGCGTACGCTCGGGGAGCGACCTGATCTGAACCGACAGCTCTCTCAGGTTCGACGACAGCCATTCCGGGATCACACGCCCCTCGGCGTATGACGCGTTCTCGACTATTCGTCCCATTGTCTTCGCCTTGCTGCGGACCGACACCACGTCTCCGGGCTTGACCCGGTAGGACGGGATGTTGACCTTGTTGCCGTTCACCTCGAAATGGCCGTGCCCCACGAGCTGACGAGCCATCGGCCGGTTCATCGAGAACCCGGCACGGTAGACGACGTTGTCGAGGCGCGACTCGCAGATCCGCATGAGCTCCTCACCGGTGACGCCCTTCGATTGCGACGCCTCCTCGTAGTAGCGGCGGAACTGCTTCTCGAGGATCCCGTAAAAGCGCTTCGCTTTTTGCTTCTCGCGGAGCTGCAGCAGATATTCCGATTCGCGCACGCGACCCCGTCCGTGTTGGCCCGGAGGCGGGTGGCCTTTCTCGATTGGGCACTTCGGCGACTCGCACCGCGTCCCCTTGAGGAACAGCTTGGTCTTCTCCCGGCGACACAATCTGCAGACCGGGCCCGAGTAGCGAGCCATCAGACGCGCCTCCGCTTCCGGGGCCGACACCCGTTGTGGGGAACGGGCGTCACGTCTTTGATCCCGAGGACCTCGAGGCCGGATGCCTGCAGCGAACGGATGGCGGTCTCGCGACCCGAGCCGGGGCCCTTCACCAGCACCTCGACCCGGCGAACGCCGTGCTCCTGTGCACGCCGCGACGCTGCTTCTGCCGCAAGTTGAGCGGCGAACGGTGTGGATTTTCGCGATCCTTTGAAGCCGACATTGCCGGCGGACGCCCACGAAAGGACGTTGCCGTCGGAATCGGTAATCGAAATGATGGTGTTGTTGAACGTCGACTTGATATGCGCAACCCCGTGGACGACGTTCTTCTTTTCCTTGCGGCGAGTCTTCTTCGCCTTCCCCTTGGGAGGTGCCAACCGTCAGTTCCCTTCTTCAGCAAACACTCGGATTACTTCTTGACTTTCTTCTTACCGGCAACCGTCTTCTTCGGCCCCTTTCGCGTCCGTGCATTCGTGTGCGTTCGTTGCCCGTGCACCGGAAGCCCACGGCGGTGACGAATGCCCTGGTAGGAACCGATCTCGATCTTGCGCTTGACGTTTTGATTCACTTCGCGGCGCAGGTCACCCTCGACCCTGTAGTTCGCCGAGATCCAGTCGCGAATGCGTACGACCTCTTCGTCCGTTAGATCGCGCACCCGCGTGGCCGGATCGACCCTCGCTCCTACGCAGGTGTCGAACGCCTTCGTCGACCCGATTCCGTAGATGTAGGTAAGCGCGGTATCGAGCCGCTTCTCGCGGGGTAGGTCTACTCCTCCGATTCGTGCCACGCCGACTCCTTCTCCTTAGCCCTGGCGCTGCTTGTGACGCGGGTTCGAGCAAATCACCATGACCGCACCGCGACGGCGGATGATCTTGCACTTATCGCAGATCTTCTTGACGCTCGGCCGAACCCTCATCGTGCGTTCCTCTCCTACTTGTAGCGATATACGACGCGCCCTCGGGTCAGGTCGTACGGCGACAGCTCCACCAACACCCGGTCTCCCGGAAGGATGCGGATGTAGTGCATCCGCATCTTTCCCGAGATGTGGGCGAGAACCTTGTGGCCGTTGTCGAGCTCGACACGGAACATGGCATTCGGGAGGGGCTCGATTACCGTCCCTTCGACCTGAATACCCTCTTCCTTGCCGCTCGACTGCTTTTCCTTGTTCTTGGCCACGCGGCGAATCCCAACCCTCTCAGTCAATGGCGTCAGCGTCCGTCCCTCCGGCTCGCGCAACGCGCCCCACAGGGGGCGCGGGGCAACACCGGAACCGGACCGGCAGAAAACTATAGCAGGCCGGTCCGGGAGCGTCGACCCGACCCGCGGGCCCCCAGAAAGTCAGTGGGGACGCTCGGTGAGGATCTCGTGTCCCTCGGCGGTGATGGCCACGGTGTGCTCGAAGTGCGCCGACAGGCTGCCGTCGGCCGTCACCACCGTCCACCCGTCGGCGAGGACCCGCGTCTCGGCCCCGCCCCGGTTGATCATCGGCTCGATTGCGAGCGTCATACCGGGTGCCAGCACCTCGCGGCGGCCGCGGGGACCGTAGTTCGGAATTTGCGGCTCCTCGTGCAGGGCGCGCCCCACTCCGTGGCCGACGTACTCGCGAACGACGCCGTACCCGGCGGCGGTCGCCACCTCTTCCACCGCGAATCCCACGTCGCCGAGACGGCTGCCGGGAAAGCACCGTTCGATCGCGGCCAGCAGCGATTCCTCCGTCGTTTTGAGCAGCGCCGCCGCCTCGGCAGAGACGTCGCCGACCGGGAACGTCCACGCGGAGTCGGCGTGGAATCCGTCGAGAAAAGCGCCCACGTCGATCGAGATGATGTCGCCGTCGTCGAGCACCGTATCGCCGGGAATGCCGTGGACTATGACGTCGTTCGGCGATGCACAGATCGAGGCGGGGAACCCACGGTATCCCTTGAACGACGGACGCGCGCCGCCGCGGGTGATCGTCTTCTCCGCGACCTCATCGAGATCTCCCGTGGTTATCCCCGGACGAAGAGCCTCTTCGAGGCGGGCCATGGTCTCGGCCACAATCGCACCGGCGCGTCTCATAGCGGCGATCTCCTCGGGTGACTTTCTGTAGATCACCGGAACCGCCTAGAGAAGGGCGACGATTCGATCGAATACCTCGTTCACGCCGCCTTCACCGTCGACTGCCCGCAACAAACCCCGCTCGGCGTAATGCTGTTTGAGGGGCTCGGTCTGCTCATGATAGAGGCGGAGGCGTTCCCGGACCATCTCCTCGCCCTCGTCGTCGAACCGGCGGCCGACCTCGCCGCCGCACGTGTCGCACGTCCAATCGCGCTCCGGCGGCGAATCCACGTGGTAGTTCCGGCCGCAGTTGATGCACACCCTTCGTCCGGTGATCCTGCGAAGCGAGACGTCCTCGGGAACCTCGAGCACGAGAGCGGCGTCGAGCGAGACTCCGCGGGCTTCGAGTATTTCGTCGAGGGCGGCCGCCTGTTCGATCGTGCGCGGAAAACCGTCGATCAAGAACCCGTTCGCCGCATCGTCGGCCGCCAACCGTTCACGAACGACCTCGATCGTCAGATCGTTGGGCACAAGCCGTCCGCTCTCGACGTACTGCTTCACCTTCTGTCCCAGATCCGTGCCGGATGAGATTGCCCATCTGAAGATGTCGCCGGTGGCGATCGAGACGATCCCAAACTTGTCGGCGATCCGTTTGCCCTGGGTGCCCTTTCCGGCTCCCTGGGGGCCCAATACGATTAGCCGCACTATTTAAGGAATCCCTCGTAATGGCGCATAGTCAGCTGCGATTCGATCTGCTTCATCGTTTCCAGCGTGACGCCGACCGTGATGAGAATCGAGGTCCCTCCAAACGGAAGTTGCTGGATGTTCTGCGTCGCCAGGAAGATCGAAGGAAGCAGGGCAATGGCGGCGATGAACAACGCTCCGGGCAACGTGATGCGGGTGAGGATACGGTCGAGGTACTCCGCGGTCTGACGTCCCGGTCTGATCCCGGGGATGAACCCTCCGTACTTCTTCATATTGTCTGCCTGATCGACCGGATTGAAGGCAATCGCCGTATAGAAGTAGGCGAAGAAGACGACCATCGAGCCGTAGATGATCATGTAGGCGGGAGCGGCCGGGTTAACCAGGTTGTTCTCGATGAAGTTTTGGATCGTCGGGCTTTGGATCGTGTTCTGGAGCAGGCTCGGAATGTAGAGAACGCTCGACGCAAAGATGATCGGGATGATGCCCGCCTGGTTGACCTTCAGCGGAATGTAGACCTGGCCGCCCCCGTACATCTTGCGTCCGACGACGCGCTTCGCGTACTGAACCGGAATGCGACGCTGGCCCTGTTCCATGATCACGATCGCGACGATGATCAGCAGCCCAATCGCGACGACTGCCAGGAACACCCCCATCCCCTTCTGCGCAAGGATGGCGCCTCCCTCGCTGGGCAGGGTCGAGACGATCGACGCAAAGATCAGGATCGACATTCCGTTCCCGATACCGCGCGACGTGATCAGCTCGCCGAGCCACATGATGAGCGCCGTTCCTGCCGTGAGTGAGAGAACGATGAGCATCACGCGCGGGGCGGTGAAGTTGGGAATCAAATCGACGCCGGCCCCGGTCGCGTCCGTAATCCCGCCCTGATGGAAGAGGAACGCGAGCCCGGTGGATTGAAGCGTCGCCAGAACAACGGTGAGATACCGGGTCCACTGGTTGATCTTCTTATAGCCGGATTCCCCCTCCTTCGACCACGCCTCGAGCTTCGGGATCACCACGGTGAGCAGCTGCATGATGATCGAGGAGGTGATGTAGGGCATGATCCCGAGGGCAAATATAGCCATCTGCGTCAACGCTCCGCCGGAGAACAAGTTGATGAAGGCGAAGACGCTCCCCGAGGCGTTGGCGGCAAAGCGCTGGGCCGCCTCGACGTCGATTCCCGGAGTCGGCACGTGGGCGCCGAAACGGTAGATCGCGATGATGATCAGCGTGAACAGGATCTTCTTGCGAAGATCGGGAATCTTGAACGCGCTTACAAAAGACCCTAGAAGGTTCACTTCGGCTGGACTTTCTTCCGGCTCGGAACGACTTCGATGACCTCGGTGCTACCGCCCGCGGCAGTGATCTTCTCCCGGGCCGTCGCACTGAATGCGTGAGCGCGAACGGTGAGCGCACGATCCACCTCGCCCGTCCCGAGGATCTTGACCTTCGGGTCGCGCCCGCTTATGAGTCCGGCGCGCCGAAGCTCTGCCGGCCCTATCGACGCGGTCTCTATACGACCGAGGTCCTTGACGTTCACCTGGGCGTAGACGATGCGATTCGGCGGCGTAAAGCCCTTCAGCTTCGGAACCCGCCGCACCAGCGGCATCTGGCCACCTTCGAAGAAGGGCTTTATCGAACCCCTGGCCCGCGTTCCCTTGGTGCCCCTGCCCGCCGTCTTGCCTTTCCCCGAAGCCTCGCCACGACCGACACGCGTGCGCGCGGTGTGGGATCCCTTCGGAGGTTTCAACTCATGCGGCTTCATATTCCTCAATCCCTCTTGATCTCGCCTTAGTCGTTCGCGGACTCGACCCGGACGAGGTGTCCGACGCTGCGTATCATCCCGCGAATTTCCGGCTTGTC
>Ga0247713_1000139_pt1 | contig 52395 bp, 59 predicted proteins | sample 21E_NmetaG_FD_189936 | JGI IMG/M metagenome (GOLD analysis project Ga0247713, IMG submission 189936) | Soil microbial communities from hillslope of Landscape Evolution Observatory, University of Arizona, Oracle, AZ, United States - 2-1-E_N | ecosystem: Engineered > Artificial ecosystem >...
CCTGGCGCAGCAGGGTGATGTACTGGTCGAGGCGCAGCTCGCGACCCTCGGTGCGGGGGCTGGACCACCACAGCAGGGTGGCGTAGAAGCCGATGAGGATCGGCATGGCCAGGATGGCGTAGACGAGGCCCTTCTTCCGAGCCTTGCCCTTGCGGGCCTCGTCGTCAGCCGGTGAGGGCGGGGGCGTGCCGTCGGTCTTCTTAGCCATGGAAGTACTCCTCGGGTGTGCATCGGGACGTGGTCGTCCAAGGGTCGGGTGCTGCGGTGTAGGGAAGTGTGGGACTACGGGTTGTTACGGGCGGTAACGGTCGGCACAGCCCTTGGGGTCGGGCTGCTGACCGGGTGCGGCAAAGTCACCGGCGACGACGAGGACGCTGCCGTCGCCGAGCAGGACGGCCGAAGGCTCGCTGCGGGGGCAAGCCATCTGGCCGGCGGAGCGCCACTCACGCCGGTCGAGGGCGAAGATCTCGGCGGTGTTCAGGGACCGGCGGTTCCCCCGCGTGATCGACTCGCCGCCGGCCACCAGCACCCGACCGTCGGGGAAGACGGTGGCCACATGGCCGCTGCGGCTGCCGGTGAGGGCTCCGACGTTGGTCCAGCGGCCGTCGCCGGGGTCGAAGACCTCGGCCGTGGACAGCGAGGTGTCGCCGTTCTGGCCCCCCGCGCCGCCGATCACCATGACCGTGCGGTCGGGAAGCTTCAGGGCGGCGTGGTTGAACCGGGCGTCGCCCATGTCGTTGGACCTGCGGAAGCTGTCGACCGCGGGGTCGTAGATCTCGGTGGAGGCGAGGGCGCCGGCGACGCCGGAGATCGGCGGCCCCTGGCCCCCGGCGATGAGGACCCGGCCATCGTCGAGGGCGGTGGCCGTGTGCTCGAAGCGGGGCGTGCTCATGGCGCCCGACGTCGTGGTCCACCGGTTGGCGGCGACGTTGTAGACCTCGGCGGTGGCGTCGGGGCGGATGGTCTGGTTGCCGCCGGTGCCGGCCGCGTTCTCGGCTGACGTGCCTCCGGTCACCAGGACGTTGCCGTTGTTCAGGAGGGTCAGGGTGTTGCCGAGCCGGGGGACACTCAAGGGCGCCACCGTGGTCCAGCGGGACGAGGCGGGGTCGAAGATCTCGACGGACGAGAGCAGCTCGCCCTCGTGGATCCCGCCGGCGACCATGACCCGTCCGTCGCCCAGCACCACGGCCTGGTGACCGCGTCGGGGGTCGTTCATCGGCGTGGTGGCCGACCACACGCCGGAGTTGGGGTCGAAGACCTCGACGGCGGCGACCGCCTGCTGGCCGACGCCGCCACCGATGGCGAGAGCCCGCCCGTCCTTCAGGACGACAGCGGTGGTGGTCCCACGGATGCTGACCAGGTCGGGGCTGGGGCTCCAGGTGCCGACGGCCGGCAGCTGGGCGATGTTCGTCTCCCCGTCATCGCCGCTGCGGGTCAGGCCGAAGACGACCAGGGCGACGAGGACGCCGATGCCCGCGACGGCCAGGTACATCGGCGTGCGGGACGGCCGCAGCATGGCGAGCGTCTCCTTGGAGAGCTCGACCCCCTTGGCGTCGGCTTCGCACTTGAGCCCCACGTCGGTGCGCACCGCGCACTTGGGGCAGATGGGTTTCCCGCATTCGACGCAGGTGAGGCGCGTCGCCTCACCGTGACGCTCACACTTGAGTGCTTGAGTGGCCACGGCTCAGTCCCCTCGCCGTTCGCGCATGTGGTCACTTTATCCCGGCCGTACTCCTGGGGCGCCGGGGGAAACCCCGAGATCAACCCTGAGACGGCTGCAGGGGTGGTGCCTGCACGCTGGAGCCGGGCCGCGGTCCCGCCGACTCCTCCGGCTCGACGACGGCGCCGTCATCGAGGGCCATCGCCGCCTTGGGCATCTGGATGGCGTACCGGGCCCGTGCCCTTCGCAACCGCAGGCCGTCCCAGTGCCCGAACTCGTTCTCGGGCAGCCATTCGTTGGCCCAGGTGCCGGGAAAGCGCTCGCCGAGCTTGCGCACCTGCGGGGCACGGAGCATGCGCCGGGTGCCGGCCCGGTCGCTCCAGACGGTCAGCAGGTAGACCTGGCCCGGGCGGCTGATCCCGACCACACCCTTCAGGTAGTCGGGGTCACCTCGCGCTTCCTCCTCCAGGGCTCGGAGGGCGAGATAGGCCTCGACCGTGCGCTTGGCCGACGTGGCGATGTGCACCACACCACCGCCGGCGCCCCGCACCTCGGCCCGCCGGCGCCGGGCGTACACGGTGGTGTCGTAGGTCACCTCCCCGTCGACGCTCATGGCCGAGCGCAGCTTGGGCAGGTGCTCCAGCGCCTTCTCGAGCGCCTCCGGCTTGGGGCCGTCGGTGGCCTGGTAGGCGGGGTCGGGCCGGCCCATGGTCAGCCCCTTCAGCTGGCCGAGCTCCTCGGGCCCCGGCCGCCAGCGCATGAGCCAGAACGACCGCAGCCACTTGGAGAAGAACCACATGATGTCGTCGTGGGCGCCCGACCGCATGAACTCCTGCATGTCGTGGCGGCTCTTCCAGATGCTGATCGTCCAGAACTCGGTGGGGCTGGCGATGATGCTGGCCCAGCGGACGACGTCACCGGTGGCCTTGAGCTGCCGGCGGACCCGCAGGGTGGCATAGAGCATGTGCGGGAAGAACCATGGCCCCTTCAGGCGGGACCGAGTGGTGAAGGCGAACAGCTTCTCGGCGGGCTCGCCGCCGGCCCCGGGGGCCTGTTCCAACGCGCTTTCCTCCCCTGAACGGGATGTGACCAGCCTACCGGAGAAGGGTTCGAAGCAGAGCGGTGGTGAGGATGCCGTCACAGCCGGTGGCGTGGGGATCGGCCACCACCGTGGCCGGCGCTCGCGGCTCGCCGAAGCCGTCGAGCACCAGGTCGGCGCCGGACAGATCGTGGTCGGCGGTGTAGCCGTTGGTCACCACCACGCAACACAGGCCGGCGGCGCGCGCGGCCTGGAGTCCCTCGGTGGAATCCTCGATGACGACGATGGTGCTGGGGTCCTGACCGAGCTCCTTCACCGCGGTGGTGAAGACCTCGGGATCGGGCTTGCGGCTGGTGACGTCGTCTCCGGCGACGATGGCGTCCCATTCGACGTCGCCCAAGGTGTGACGCAGCAGCCGCTCCACCCACCGCCGGCTCCCGGTGGTGCCCACCGCCCGGGCCACGCCGGCGCCGGCCAGCTCCTCGAGCAGGCGCTCCGCACCCGGGCGAAGCTCGATCACGCCGCCGTCGACCATCTCCTCGAGGATGGCGGTCTTGCGCTCATGCAGCGCCCCCGCCAGCTCGGCCCGCTCGGCCTCGGCCACCCCTTCGCCGGCGAGGTAGTTCTCGATGCGGCGCCGCCCGCCCGTGGTGTGCAGCAACTCGCCGTAGAGCTCCTCGTCCCAGCGGTACGGCAGGTCGAACGCCTCGAAGGCGCGGTTGAAGGCCACCCGGTGCCCGTGGCGCTCGCTGTCGACAAGGGTGCCGTCCACGTCGAAGATGACGGCCTGCAGGTCGCTCAAAAGACCGGAGGGCCGTCCACCCCGCTCCCAGGGCCGCTCGGGCCCCCGCCGCCGAGCAGCATGTCGTCGTCGCCGCCGACCGCCGCCTTGCGCACCTCGGCGAACGCCTCGTCGATGTCGGCCCCCCACAGGTCCCAGGTGACGGTCCGGGCGCCGACGTACTGCATCCCCACCGCGACCCCGAGGGGCTGCTGCTCGTCGAGCATGGTCAGCCCCTCGTTCTGCAGCGCATCGCCCACGGTGGCGGCGATGTCGACCAGGTGCTCGGGCAGATCGTGGAGCACCAGGACCGAGCGGGGCCCGATCCAGAGGGCGAGCGGCATGTCACCGTCGACCCGCAGCACCCGGTCCTCGACGTGCAGTCGCTCCGAGTGGGGCGTGGGACCGGCGTGACGCAGAAAGGCCCGCACGACCTCCTCGTCGGAGTCGCGCGGGCCTCTCGGCTCGTACAGGGGAGGGAGTGGCCAGTCGGTCACCTGACCATTCTACGAGTGGTCAGGTGGGTGCTGGCTAGTCCGGCCTCCCGGGCCGGACGCCCCGCTGTTCTCGTGCCTAGGCCAGGGTCTCGGCGGCAGCCGCCGCCCGGGTCAGGTCGTTGTTGACGTCGACCAGGTTGCCGTTGATGCGGTCGACGGCGGGGCCGATGACGCCGCACATCGTCTCCACGGCACGGACACCCCAGGCGATACGGGCCAGGTTGGCCGAGATGCGGTTGAGCTGCTTGGCCACGATGTTCAAGAAGGTGGCCAGAACGCCGACGAGAAGGGCGATCTCGAAGACGGTCAGGAAGATGCGAAGCGTCATTTACCTTCTCCCCCTCTCGGCGGCCGCAGCGGCCTCGAAGAGCTCGGCGTGCTTGCGAACCTCGGTGCGCAGGTCGGCGGTCAAGGAGCCGGCCTGGTTGAGCATCCAGGTGGTGGCGGTGTTCTGGGCCACCCGGGTAGCGGTGTCCCACGCCTCACGGACGTTCTTGTCGATGTCGTCGACGAAGGTGACGAGCAGCGACAGCAGCAGGATGACGGCGGAGATGACGACGGCTCCGAGGCCGAGGGTCACCCACCAGAACGTGATGTGCTCCCTCGCGACATCGGCGAGCATGACCACTACTGCCCACCTCCCAGGACCGAACGTGCCTCTTGGGCACTCTTGATGATGGACCGAACGCCGCCGTTGACCTTGTCGACGTCCCACAGGGGGAGCGTGTTGATACGGGCCTGGTCGAGTGCGCCGACGACCACGTCGGCCTGCACCCCGATGCGGCGAGCGAGCCCCAGGATGATTGCTACCAAGATGACGACCACGGTGATTAGGACACCCGCGATGATGTAACCGACATACCAGCCGGTCAGATCGACCGCAGCGAGAAGCGACATGCACACCCCTTCCGTTGAATGCGGAGTCACAATAGACTTTCTGCAGTTACGCGGTCAACGGGTCCGTAGGCCGCTTTTCACCGATTTTTCGCCTGGCGCCAGGCCCGGCACCCCAGCTTCTCCAAACACGCGCCGAATCCGTGCGCACGAGTGATCGCAGGCCCCGAATTGCCCTCCAGCGTTGACGAACAGCCCCCCGACGGACCGCCCCCGCGGCCGCGCCCGCAACCCCGCCGGCGGCCGCCGAGCCGGGCCGAGCTGCGGGCGGCGCAGCGCCGGGCCCAGCCGCCGCGTACCCGCGCCGCCCGGACGGCGCCGGCGGCGAGCCGTGGGGCGCCGGCGCCGGCGGAGGACGCCGGCGACGAGAACGCCGCGCCGGCGCCGGCGCCCGATCCCCGCCAGAAGCGCATGGTGGTGCTCATGTCGATCTTGACCGCGGTGGTCGTCATCGGTGGCGGCATTGCCATCGGTGCGGCGATGAACAGCCGGTCCAGGGACGACCTCCCCCCGCCGGCGGCGGACAACACGCCGGTGCCGATGACCACCTTCCGCGACCCCGAGACCGGTATCAGTGTCGATTACCCCCGGGCGTGGAAGCGGGTGGAGGTGCCCGTGGCCGAGTACCGCCTCGCGGTGGACGCGGGCAACAACGTGGCGTTCACCATCCGCGTCGTCCCCATCCAGACGCCGGCCACCCCCCAGAACCTCCAGAACTTCAAGGCCGTGACCGACGGACTGGTGGCCTCGAACCCGACGGTGACGGTGCTCAAGGAGCAGGCCATCTCCCTGAACGGGATGCTGGGCTACTACTACTTCTATACCTTCCAGGACGGGCCGGTGACGGCCGTCCACGCCCACTACTTCCTCTTCTCGGGCAACAAGATGAACATCCTGGTGTTCCAGACGCTGCCGGACGACTTCGAGTCGCACGCCGCGACCTTCGACCGGGTGGCCGAGAGCTTCCGCAGCGACCCCAACGTCGCCTCGATGCCGGCGTCCACCGCCCCTGCGTCCACCACCACGACCATCGGCTAAGGAGGAACCTCGCCGTGATACCGCCCAACGGACGGCCGCGCCGCGCCTCGACGCTCGCCGCCGCCGCCCTTTGCGCCGGCCTGCTGACCGCCTGCGGTGGCTCCTCCGGCGGGGCTCAGGGAGGGGGCGGGCCGGCAGTGAGCAGCACGGCGGTGACTGCGGTTCCCGTGCCTCCGGACCTGCCCCAGAGGCCGGCGTGCGGGATGATCACCCTTGCCGAGGTGGAAGCGGCGATCGGGGCCAGGGTGAGCCCGGCGAAGGAGGAGACCCGCGAAGGCCGGTCGCTGTGCTCGTTCAGTCTCGTCTCCAAGGCCGATGAGAGCGTGGTCCTCATCTCCACCTCGTCATCGGGGGTGCCGGCGTTCTTCGCCAACGCGTTCAACAAGGCCGACGCCCCCCAGACCGTCGGCGCCGGCGACCAGGCGTTCGCGAGCGGTCCGAGCGGACTGGTGCGCAGGGGGAACACCATGGTCGCCATCCTGGTCGTGCTCCGCCAGCCTGGGCCCCAGCTCCAAGCCGCCGTCACCAAGCTCATCCAGGCGGTCGGAACCCACATCTAGGTTTCGGCCTGGCAAGCGGAGCTTCCTTCGCCCGCCGGCGGGCTCGAGCGCCTGCCGGCCACACGCGAGAAGGCCCGCCGGGCGCAAGCCGGCGGGCCTTGTCGCTATTGCTTGGGATTGCTCGGCTTACGGGCCGGTGGCTGGGACCGGCGGGCCGCAGCGGGCGGTACCCAGGCTGGCCAGGTTCAGCGCCGTGCTGTTGCAGATGGCCACCGCGTGACGGTCGACCGACGCCAGGACACCGAGGATGTTGTTCCGGCTGAGGTCGGTTTGGATGCCACCCACGACGGGCGCGGCATTGGCGGCCCGCTTGTTGATGGCAGCCACACCGCCCGTCTGGGGCGACATGCTGTCATCGCCGTGGATGTTCTGGACCACGGGCAGCAGCTGCCTGGTCACCGAGTCGATGCTGCGCACCGTCTGGTTGATCTCCCCCGCGTTCTGGAGGATCTGCGACACCGTGCCGTCGATGCTCTGGGCCGTCTCGATGATCGTGCCGGCCCGGGCCGAAAGGTTCTGGGCGGCGACGAGGATCTCCTCGGCCATGCGCCCCGTCTCGTTGAGCTTCTGGGTCTCGTCGAGTCGGGAGACGTTGGAGCCGGGGCCGACCTCGGTGATGATGACGTCGACCCGATCGTCGATCTGGGTCGCCGCCAGCACCACCCGTGACAGCTGGATCACGGCGTAGAGGGCGAAGGCGATGACCACGGCCAGGTTGAAGCCGACAATGCCCCGCTCATCCTCGGACCGGCGCTGGCGCAGGCTCTGGATGTAGGAGCGGGTCAGCATCCGCTGATCCCCGTGGCCACACCGAGGGTCTGCAGGCCCCGGCAGATGGCGTCTGCGTGAGGCTTGACACCGGCGTTGACGACATGCGAGATGTCGCGGGAGTCCTGCTGGGCCGTGGTCAGGTTGTTGGGCGTGCAGAACTCACCACAGGTGCCGCCGCCGTTGGCGGTGCCCTGGCGGGGACCGCCGACGCCGTTGATGGCCGCCACCCGGCGGTGGATGTTCTGGACTCCGAGGCGGTCGGCCGGCTCGTTGGCGTCGATCAGCAGGCCGCTCACGTTGTTCACCGTGCCGAGCACCGTCTGCAGGATGGCGGAGGTGTCCTTCAGGGAGGAGTCAACGTTGGTCAGCTTGGAGTTGATCGACGTCAGGGCGGCGATGATCTCGTCCGCCTGGCCCGGGATGGGCTTGAGGGCGGGGTCGATGCCGGCCAGGGCGCCGTTGATGCGGTCGACCTGGTTGGGCAGGGTGACGACGTTGCCGCCGGCGCCCACGACCGCCCGCTGGGCGGTGGCCAGGTTGCCGTTGATCGAGGCCAGGGAGTTGGTGATGACGATCAGGTAGCCCACCACCACCAGCACGACGACGGTGAGGAGGATGACCCACACCTTCAGCCAGCGGCTGAGGAACGTGGCCTGGTCGTCGCCGGCTCGCCGGCGAGGCGTCGCCCGCAGGTCTGCGGACGGCGAGGACATGACTTGGACCATGTGTGTCTCTTTCTCCTTCTAGCAGGTCGCGCCGGGCAGGCCGGGCACCGAACCGCCACCGGTCAGGGTGCCGTTCTCGATGCAGTCCAGGGAGCGGTCAGCGGCGCGGGCGCCGGTCAGGATGTTGCCGGTGTCGGTCTTGATGGCGTTGGCCAGACGGAGGGTGTCGTCGAGGTTGACGTTGATCTGGGCCACGCCGTCGTTGATCGACCGGGCGGTGTTGAGGATGGTGCCGGCGGTGCCGTTGATCCCCCGCGCCGTGCCGTTGATGGTCGAGGCGCTGCTGTTGATGGAGGTGGCCAGGCCGTCGACGGACCGGGCCAGGCGCACGATCTCGTCCAGCTTGCCCTCCAGGGGCTGGGCGGTCTCGAGGATCGAGCCGGCCAGCTCGTTGGTGCGGCCCAGCTTCAGGACCGCCTGGGTGGCGGTGTTGATGCCGCCACCGGTGGTGGCGATCACGCCGGCCTTGTCGTTGATGCGCTCGGCGTGCCACGCCGTGCGCTGGAGCAGGATCACTGCGACGGCCACGACCGCCACCACGATCAGCAGCGAGAACGTGGCCTGGCCCCGTTCACCGAACGCCGACCAATTGTGAAGACGGCTGTCTGCCGGCTCCGTGGATGGGCGGCTGTCAGCCGGCCTCCACCGCTTCGTCATACTTCCCCCCTGCATAGGTTGGGCTGGACCCCCACACACACGGCTTTGCGACGTCTGAACTGCGGCGTTGCGGTGTGGGTCCGAGCGGATACCACTGGATGTGGTCGGCACTGTATTGCCCACCGCGCTCCGTTGCAATAGGCACTTCCGCGCTCTGCGTCAAACTTTTCCGCCACCGCCGGTGGCCGCCACGCGCGCGACAGGGCCCCCGTGCCGAAGCACGGGGGCCCTGTCGGTGAAGCGGGTGGCGGAGCGGTGACTACCAGCCGCGGGTGCCGGGCAGCAGCTTGTAGCCGACGCCGGCCAGGCTGTGCGAAGGCTTCTTCTCCCGCGGCTCGCCCCCGGTGACCAGGGCCTCGAGGTCCTCGTCGATGGCGGCGACGTTGTTGGCGATGTCTCGGATCACCGGGGCCAGGGGCTCACACGCCTGGGCGATGGCCTTGACCCCGATGATGACGGTGCCCACGGTGAAGCTCACGTGGTTGAGGATCAAACAGATGTTGATCAGGTACAGCGCGATGGCGGCCACGATGATGGCCACCCCCAGCAGGGTTACAACGGTTGCAGCACCCATGATTCCCTCACTTCTCCTTCGATGACCGGCTGATGAGTGGACTAGAGGATGCGCTGCAGCGCGGCGCCGTAGCGGCTGGCCGACTGGCGTGCAGCAGCGGTCAGATCACGGGTCTGGTACAGCTTCGGCACCGAGTCGAGCGTGCCGGTGAGCTTGACCCCGTGGTCGAGGATGTCGTCCGCGTAGGTGTAGATCTCCTTGGCCGGGCGCAGCACCCGGTTCAGGAAGAGCAGGCACACCGGGGCCACGACGAAGATGAGAACGATGTTGCCGAGCCACCACAGGACCACGAATACCTCCCTGAGACCGAACTGTCGGGCCCGCCGACACTGTCGCGAGAACGCGACAGCCGGCGATCACGGTCATTGTATGTCGTGAACCTATAGATGGAAAGACCCTGTAGCGCGGCTTCTCTCTAGGTTCACCGCCAGGGGCAGGTCGGCGGCCGCCGGCGCCGCCGCAGGCGGCCCGATCCGGCTGCCGGCCAGGAAAGCAACGGCGAAGGGCCGCCGGCTCCGCCGGCGGCCCGTAGCGCAACTGCCTCGCAGAGGAAGCTCTGCTTCCGAAGGCGAAATCAGCCTCCGACGCCGACGAGAGCGTGGTCGACGAAGTCGACGATGCGGGTGACCTCGTCGCGCACGGCCTGGCCCTCCCCGGGCGCCAGCAGCTCGCCCCGGCGGTCGGCCTCGATCACGTCGGCGTCGGCGGGCACGATGCCGGCCAGCGTGACGTTGTACTCGGCGCAGACCTCTTCGAAGAACTCGCGGTCACCATCCTGGGCCTTGTTGCCCACGCCGTACACGCGCGGGATGCCCAGCTCCTCGGCCAGGACGATGGTGCGCCCGGCGGTGAGGATCGACTTGCGGCTCGGCTCCATGATGACGAGCAGCACGTCGGCGTAGGCCAGCGTGCCGCCCGAGCGGCTGAGATGTTCGAGGCCTGCTTCCATGTCGACGAGGGTCACGTCGGCCTGCTCGTCGATGGCGGCACCCAGGATGCTGCGCACGGCAGCGTGGCTACCGCACGTTCAGCCGGCCCCCGCTTGGGTGATGCGCATGGCGTGCAGCAGCGTCACCTGCGACGGGGTCACCGCCCCGTAGGTGTCGATCAGCTCGGCCGTGGTCATCGAGCCGTCGCCGCCCTTGCCCACCACCACCGAGCGGGGCAGCAGGGGGACGTCGTCGGCCTGCTCGGCGTCGAGGCCGAGGCTGAAGGCCAGGTTGGGGTTGGAGTCGGTGTCGATGGCCAGGACCCGGAGGCCTCGCGCCGCGTACTCCTGGGCGATGAGGGCCGAGAGGGTTGTCTTGCCCACGCCGCCCTTGCCCACGATGCCGAGTTTCATGGTGCGTTCCTCCCGCGATATCTGTTACCGACATCTTCCCACAGCTATGATTCGGACAGGAGAACGAAGCGCCCGCCCGCGGGCATCCACACCTACGAGGAGGAGTTCCGCATGGGACTGGTTCGTGACTACTCAGGCCCCAACGAGATCCACGTCGAGCCGGGCTGGCTCCACGAGCCCACCAACACCGTGCCGCCGTACCCCCCCGAGCTGGAGTCGGCCCTGGCCCGCATCGCCCGCCAGGACTGCAGCAAGCTGAAGGGTACGGAGTTCGACATCGTCACCCGGCGCCTCAAGCGTGACGGTGACACCCGCTACCCGCTGCGCTCCGACGAGCGCAAGGTCGGCATCAGCGCCACCGTCCAGGTCGTCGACTACGACTGAGCAGGATCGCAGGAGCCGCCGGCGTCTTCGGGTGCCGGCGGCTCTTTCGCGTCCGTGTCGGGTCAGACGACCTTCATGTCGCGCACCTGGTCGACGGTGATCTTCTCCATCAACCCCGACGCCGACTCCAGCTCGAGACGGGCGCCCCGGTCGACCCGCCGGGCCGTACCCCGGGTCTCGCCCTTGGGCAGCAGTCGGATGACCACCCGGTTCCCCAGCAGGGCGCACCGCTTCTCATAGGCGGCGCCGACAGCCCCGCTCGACAGGTCGTCGGCCGCGGCGTCGACGGCGTGGACGACAGCCTCGAGCAGGTCGTCCTTCCGGCCGGCCTCGATGCCGAGCTTGGGCAGGTTGAAGCGCAGGGTGATGACGATGCTCTTCACCCGGCCGGGCCCCAGCTGGACCTCGGCTCGCACCGCCGCCACCTGGTCGCGGCCGGCGTCGACGACCGAGTCGGGCCACCACGTCGACAGCTCCTGGCCGCTGACGGCCTGGGCACCCTCGGCCGAGGCCAGGGCGGCGACCAGCCAGGCACTGTCGGCGTCCTCCGGGGGGATGGTGGGGCGCAGGACGACCGAGCACGCCAGCGAGTCGGCGGCCGGGATCTCCCAGAGCCGACCGTGCAGGCCGCCGGCGCGGATCTCGTGATCCACCACCACCGTCGCCCCTTGGGGCGCGTCCTCCTGGTTGGCCCATGCCAGGGCCATGGCCTCGGCCGAGACGGCGACCGGGAAACGCCGCATGGGGCGCCCGAACTGCTCGATCGTCTCCGTTTCCAGCCCCGGGAACCCGCTGGCGCTGGTGCGGGCCCGGCCCGGCCGCGCCGGCGCCTCAGCAGCCGCGTCCGCGGGGGTGGCCTCGGCGATGCTCGTCGATTCGCTCGCCTCCGGCTCGCTCACTTGCTCACCTGGGGCACCAGCCGCTGGACCCTCCACTCGGTCTCCCCACTCGTCGATGACTCCTCAGCCAGCTCCACAGAGCCGACCGGCAGATTACCGCCGAACCCGATGGCCACCGGCACCGAGATCACCACCCGGGCCCGGCCCGGTTCCGGCGGTTCGGTGTCCTCTTCGAACTCCAAGGCGTCGAGGTCGTTGCCGGCCAGGTCGGCCCGCAGGCCGGCGATGAGGTCCATCAGGAACTCGTCGCGCTCGGCGTCGCCGGCGGTGCCGTCGCGGAGCCTGGCCACCAGCGCCTCGTCCATGCCCCGGTCCGACGCCACCTTGAGCACGGTGGTGCGGGCTTCGATGCCCATGAGCTGCCAGACCTTGCGGTGCTCGCCCCACACGACCGCGTCGACGAACTCACGCGCCGCATCGAGCGCACTCACGGCCGCACCCACCCTTCGCCTTCGAGGAAGTCGCGCACCGACACCCGTTGCGGACCACCGAGCGCGTCGCCGATGGCCTGGTCGAGGGACCGGTCGGCGTCCTCGCGCTGCTCCTCGTCCTCGATGCTGGCGTGGCCGGCGATGATGGCCCGCAGGGAGACGCTCTGGGCCTCTTGGGGCAGTTCGATCACCAGCTTCATGATGCTCTCGTAGACCTTGCGGCCGTCGTCGAATCCGAGGAGACCGACGGCGCGGGCCACCTCGGCCACCGAGGTGGTGCGGCGGGGCTCGGCCTGGGCGAGGAGGCGGAACATGCGCTCGCGCACCAACACGGTGCGCTCTTCCAGGGGGGCGACGGCGAGGAGGGCGGCGAAGTGGTCGATGCGGGTCTTGGGCTCGCCGGCGTTGAGCTGCTTCTCGACCCGCTCCAGGCTGGCGTAGGCCTGCTTCCACGCATCGGCGTGCAACCGGGTGTCGAAGACGGCAAGAGCGTCCTCGAAACAGGCGAGGGCCCGGCGCAGGTTGGCGGCGCCGGCGAGGGACTCGTGCGCCAGCCCCTGGTTGTGCTTCACCAGGGCGTAATAGAACGGGAACGCGGTGCGGGTGAAGACCTGCAGGGAGTTGTTGAAGGCCCGGATGGCCTCCTGCAAAAAGGCCGAGCGCCCGTCGCCCGACGCCTTGGCCAGGGCGCTGCAGGTCACGCCGACGCTGTGTTCGACCATGCCGTAGTGCAGCGGGTTCTCGTCGGGGTCGATCATGCCCCGTGCTTCCTCGAAGTCGGCCAGCGCCGCTTCGAGCCCGGCCTCGGTTCCGAGGGCGGTGTGGGCCTGGCCCCGGTTATGGAGGGTCGACATGATGCCGCGCTTGCCCTCGTCGGTGTAGCTGTCGAACAGCTTGATCGCCTCGTTGAATGCCTCGACGCCGGCATCGGGCTGACCCATCTCGGAGCGGCACAGTCCCAGGTTGTTGTACGCCGCCGCCCGCTCGTTCTCCGTGCCACCCTCGGCGAAGAGGGCGACCGCCTTCTCGAACAGCTCGGCCGCCTTGCGGCGGTCCCCCAGGCCCCGGTGGGCGGCGCCGGCGGCGTTGAGCACCCGGGCGTGCTGGACGGGCTCGAAGCGCGGATCGAAGATGGCGGCGGCCACGTCGTAGTAGGCCAGCGCCCGGCGCAGGTTGTCGGCTGGGTTGCCCGCCGGCGATTCGGCGTAGGCCAGCCCGAGGCGGTACGCCAGCACCGCGTGCTCGTGGGGCCGGCTGGCCCGGGGTGTCTTGGCCAGCTGGCGCTCGAGGTCCTCGATGGCCGCCTTGTGGTCGATGGACGACTGGTCGCTCATGATTCCTTTGCGGCTTCGGCCAACAGCTGGTCGAGGTGACGGAGCACTTCCTTGACCGCCACGTCGACGGCGGCGGTGACCTCGGGGGACATCGGGATGCCGGGCGTCTCGGCGTCGACGGGCTGGCAGCCGACCATCAGCAACTTGTCGGGCAGCACGCCGAGGGATTTCGACATGATCAGCGCACGGGTGGGCGTGGCCAGGTGGACGTCGGCCAGGAAGTCGTAGCGCTCGCCCCACTCCATCTCGTCGGCGTGGGGGACGTCGAGGAGGATGAGCATGACGTGACCGGGCGGGCGGCCCCGGTCGACGGCGTCGATCACCACCAGGGCGTCGTAGCCGGCCTGCAGCTCCTGGACCAGGGCGATGCCGCCGATGCCGGTCTCGACCACCTTCACCCCCGCAGGGAGCTCCATGGCCATGAGGCGAGTGGCCACCTCGACCCCGAAGGCATCGTCGGCCCGCAGCTTGTTGCCCACCCCGGCGACGAGGATCTTCATCGCCGGGCGGGCCTCGGGCTCCGCCGGCGCGCCGGTGGTGCGGCCCAGTGCCTCCCAGGCCGCGATGCCCTCGCTCAACGGAGGGCGCCGGTGGCCCGCTCGGCCGTCCGAAGGGCATAGCCCTTGACGACCCACCAGGTGAGGTACTCCTCGAGCTCGTCCCACGCCGCCTGGTCGACGTCGTCCTTCCAGTGGTCGAGCCGGCGGCTGACCTCGGAGGCGATGATCCGGTCGAGGGCGTCGATGTTGCGGTCCTCGTCGGCCAGCATGTGGCCGCCGGCGCCCTCCATGCGCAGGTCGGCGGCGATGCGGGCCGTCATCTCGTCGAGGGCGTCGAGGTCGGGCCACGCCCCGTCCTCGGCCGGCTGCAGGTCCAGCCCGACCTCGGACTCCTCCACCCGCCGCAGGCAGTAGCCGCCGATGGCGGCGGCGCCGGCCCAGATGCCGATCTCCGGGACGGGCTGCGACGTGCGCTGCTGGGCCACCGAGCGGTCGACGAGCTGGCGGGCCAGGGTGGTGAGCGGATGGGCCTGGGCCAGGGCGCGGGCCCGGTAGGCCATGTCCTCGGCGGTCAGGCTGCCGGTGACCCCGTGATCTGTTTGGCCGGCGCTGTCGGTCCGCCCTGCCGGCTCTGCGGCAGTCATGAACCGGCGGGCTTCCTGCCAATCTGGAGGAGCACGGGCTCCGGCTCGGGAAGGGCGGCGGCGGGCGCCTCCTCGGCGCCGGGCTCGATCACCTCCAGGCGGCGGAAGTTGGGCCAGTGCCGGCGCAGCGCCTCCTCGAGGCCGCCGGTGAGGGTGGCCGACGAGCTCGGGCAGCCGTCGCAGGAACCCAGCATCTGGACCTTGACCACGCCGTCCTTGACCTCTTCCACGGTGATCATGCCGCCGTGGGACTCGATCATCGGCCGCAGCTCCTCCAAGGCGACGTCGACCGCCTCGTAGGCGGCGGCCTGCTCCCGCTCGTCGGGCGCCTCGCCCAGGTCGTAGGCGTTGAGGAAGTACCCGGTGACGTCGTCGCGCCCCACCGACTCGAGGAAGACCTCGCCCCGCCAGGCCCGGATCATCTCGACCAGCCGGCCGAGCCCTTCGCGATGGAAGGCGTCGAAGAGGTCCATCATCTCCTCGACCCGATCCCGCACGCCGGCGTCGGGGTGGGTCATGAGCTCGTCGAAGAGCTCTCCCACCCGCGGCATGACGTCCTCGTAGGCCAGCGTCTCGATGTCGACCCGTTCGTATGCATTACTCATTCGACTGCCTCCCTCGCACCGCTCTCCACCGACGTCCCGCCACCACCGGTCATGGCTGCCGCCACCTCTTCCTGGATCATTTCGAGGACTGTGTCGACCACGGATTCGACCTCGTCGGAAAACCCGAGGCCGAAGGCGCGGTCGCCCGGTTCCACCTCTATGACAACCGTGTTCTCCGGGAAACCCTTCCAGTACCTGACGACGGCGAGGGTGTGATCGAGGTCGATGATGCCGCCGACCGCCTCCCCCAGGCGATCGGCGACCTCTTCGTCGTCCGGCGGGGTGAGATCGAGCTTGTAGCGACGGATGGTGCCGGGCGGGTCGACGTCGCGGGGCATGGCGCCGACCAGGACCACCTTCTCGGGGAGGAAGTCCTGGAGCGTGTGCAGCACCCGGTGGGCGGAGTAGGAGAGATCCTCCAGCACCACGCCCTCGGGCCACTCGACGTCATCGATGCGCTTCAGGAACTGGGTGCCGAAGTCCAGGTCGCGCAGCCAGGGCAGCCCGATGCCGCCCACCAGCACTCGGGTGGGCGGGCGTTCTTCGAGGCGGTACGGCGGGTCGATCATTGTCGGTCCTCTCGCGAACGTACCCCCCAGAGGGGGGTACGTTCACAGCTCTCGTGGCGTTTGTTACTCGAGCGTGCAGCCGCAGGAGTTGATCTCCCGGCTGATGATGCCCCGCCCGGTGTCCATGTGGGTGGTGCAGGGCATGCAGGGGTCGAAGCTGCGGATGGCCCGCAGGACGTCGATGCCCTTGATCTGGTCGTCGGGCACGGACTCCAGGATGGGGGTGTCGACGACGGCCTGCTCGTAGGGGCCGAGGCCGCCGAAGGGGTCGGTGGGCGATGCGTTCAGGGTGGACGGGGTGTTGATCTGGTAGTTCACGATCTTGCCCTTGTCCATGATCATGTGGTGGCTGAGGTAGCCACGGCCGGCCTCCCAGTAGCCGACCGAGATGCGCTCGTCACGGGGGATCTTGAACGGGGTGTGGACCTTGGTGTCGCCCATGCGCCAGTACTCGAAGGCCTTGAGGAGGCAGTTCATGCCGATGGTGGCGGTGAAGGCCATGGAGTAGGCCCGGGCCCGGTTGCGCTCGAGGGCGCACAGGGTGCGGGGCAGCGGCCAGAACAGCTCGGTCTCCGGCAGGGCGTGGCGGGGCAGCAGCATGCGGATGCCGTCACCGGTGGGCTCGCAGAAGGGGTTCTCGGTGTAGTCGCCGCGAAGGGCCGTGCCCCACAGCTGGCCGTAGGCGCCGGTCTCGACCACCTGGCGGTCCCACCGGGGGGCGGTGTCCCAGGTGTACTTCTCCTTGAAGTTGGTGCCGGTCGGCTTGGGCAGCGTCGTCTTGTTCCAGGCGTGGTACGGCGAGAGCGGGTTGCCCAGGGGGTCGGTCTTGTAGCGCTGGGGCCCGGTCTTGGTCCAGTCGTCGTAGAAGGAGTGCTCGATGAACTCCTCCATGCCCATGTTGATGGCGGTGAGGTCGGTGGTGACCAGCTTGCCCTCGATGATGACGGCGGGGGTGGCCCAGCGGGCGTTGCCCCAGCGGTCCATGTTGGCGTAGGTGGCGTCGTAGACCTCGGAGTTGTCCCAGATGCCGGTCTGGCACAGGTTGGTGGGACGGGCGCCCACCTGCTCGTAGGCCGGGTTGGCCTCCAGGAAGAAGTCCACCAGGTCGTCCCAGATGCGGCAGATGACCTTGCACCAGTCGATGATCTTGCCCAGCTGGCCGTAGTACTCGTTGAACGTCGACGTGGTGACGGTGGTGGACATGCCGCCGGGCACGATGGTGCTCGGGTGCGGGAACTTGCCGAACATCAGCATGCACATGATCCGCCCCACCCGGGTCCACTCGAGGGCCTCGAGGTAGATCTTCCCGGTCAGGGGGTTCAGGGCATCCATGATGTCCTTGATCGTGGTGTAGCCGTGGATGTCGCCGTGGGGCGCCATCGTCTTCTCGGCCCGGGTGACCAGCTCGGGGTTGGTCACGCTCACCAGCGCCGTCGAGTAGTCGGGGCCGGCCAGCAGACCGAGGTGCAGCGGGCGGTCGTAGAACATCTCGCCCACCTCGCCCAGGTTGCGCACCTCGACGCCCAGGGGCGGCGGGCACACGCCGAAGGCCTGCTCGATGCACAGGGCGGACACGGTGGCGTGCACGCCGCCGCACACCCCGCAGGCCCGGGAGGAGATGTCGATGGCGTCACGGGGGTCACGCCCCTCGAGGATGACCTCGTAGCCCCGGAACAGCATGGCCCGGGAGTGGGCGTCGACGGCCCGGCGGTTCTCGAGGTCGAGGACGGTGTGGACGGCCAGGGCGCCGGCCACCCGGGTCATCGGGTCGATGTTCCAGTCACGCAGGCGGGGCGGGGCGGCCAGCTGGGCGCCGGGGCCCTCCTTGCGGCGGACGAAGCCCTTGGGCTCGGCCACCGTCACGGAATAAGGGTCGGAGACCCCGGCTTTCAGCTGGGCCTTCCCGCTCGCGTCGAATTCAATTGGCAGGTTCTTGAAACACATGGTGGCAGGTTCTCCCTCGGCGGGTTGGGCACGAGTGCACTAGGTCAGACAGGCGGTACTTCGAACTACGGGACTGCTCTAGGACGCCGGATGACTCCGGCAGCCGGGACTACCAGTTGTGGCCGGCCTCGAACCGGTTACGGCCCCGACCCTCGTGGGTCTCGCCGTAGGTCTTCCCGTTGCCACCCTCGTGGCTGTGCTGGTACTTCGAGTACACCTTGTGGACGACCTTCGCCGCACCGCGGGGGCCGATCTTGCCCCGGCTCCAACCGGACGGGGCGTCCTTCTCCCAGCGCACGGTCATGTTCTTGTCCACCCGGGACAGGTAGCGCATGCGGCGGATGAAGCCGCCGACGGCCCGCGAGGTGGTGGAGGAGATCAGCGAACCAGGGGCGATCTCGGTGATGGGGCTGAACTTGTCGGGGAAGCCGGGCATGGTGCAGCCGATGCAGATGCCGCCCATCTGCATGCAGCCGCCGTGGCCGTCGACGATGCCGCGCTCGGCGATGTTGCACTGGACCACAGGGCCCCAGCAGCCCAGCTCGACCAGGCACTCCTTGTCGCCGTACTCCCGGGCGAAGACGCCCTCCTCGTAGTAGCCGGCCCGGGGGCAGTGGCGGTGCACCGTCTCGCCGAACAGCCAGGCGGGGCGGCCCAGCTCGTCGAACTCGGGCAGGGGGGCCAGGCCGTTGAGGAAGAGACACACCGCAGCGGCGGTCTCGATGTAGTTCTCACCGATGGGCGAGCAGCCGGGCACGTTGACCACCGGCACGCCGAAGGCGCTGCGGTAGTCCTTGCCCAGGTAGTCCATCACGCCCATGGAGTTGGTGACGTTGCCCTTGGCGCCGGGGATGCCGCCCCAGGAGGCGCAGGTGCCGATGGCGATGACCGCGGCGCAGCCGGGCGACAGGCGGTCGAGCCACTCCAGCGAGGTGATCTGGCGGCCGGTCTGGGGGTCTTCGCCCAGGCCCATCCAGTAGCCGTCACCGGCGATGGACTCGTCCATGATCGAGCCCTCCCAGGTGATGACGTAGGGAGCGTCGAGCTCGCCGCGCTCGGCCATGAAGAGGTTGTGGGTCCACTCGGGGCCGACCTCGGTGGAGACGACGGTGTGGATCAGCTCGACCCGGGGCAGGCCGGGCACGATGCCGGCGAGGAGGTGCTCCACCCGGGGGTGGACGGCGCCGGTGACCGAGACGGTGCAACCGTCGCAGGAGCCGCCGACCATCCAGATCAGGTAGATCTTCTCCAGCGGCCCCAGGCGGATGCGGCTGGTGTCGGGCTCGACGGCCCGCGAGCGGACGCCGATGGGAGCCATGGGGTCCAGCGGGTTGTCACGCCAGTCCTCGATGCCGGCGCCGGCGGCGGGGGCGACGGTACCCTGCTGACCCTCGGGCAGAACGACATCGCGTGAGCTACCGGCGGTGCGACGCCGAATCGTCGGTGCGGCGTCGGAAGACCGGCCCCTGGTGGACGGCATAGAAAGAACCCCCCGTTTTCCTCGATTGGTAAGTGTAGACTACACCTATCTGGTGCCGCCGTCAGGAAAGATTGGCGGAGCGGAAGAACTGCGATCAAGAGGCTGTTCCTTCGTAGAACCCAGTTCGTCCTTGTCGGCGCTGACCCCTTGGAGGCTCAGTGGAAGAAGTGATGCACCCTCCGAAGTCCGAGGCGCTTCGCGCCCTCTACTGGCGCAGTGAGATCCTCCAGGTGATGTTCTGGCTCAAGGGCGAGGGCTTCGGCGATCAGGTCGACGCCACGCTGCTCGAGCGCTTCCTCGGGGTCGACTCCCACATCGGCGTGCAGTACCTCGACCGTCTGGTCACCGAGGGCTACGTCCAGCGCGTCGGCGATCGCTACGGGCTTTCGGAGGCCGGCGCCCGCGAAGGCGGTCTGGAGTTCGCCGCCTCCTTCGAGGAGCTCATGAAGCCGAGCCACGGCGAGTGCAGCGCCGACTGCTGGTGCCACAACTCCCCCGACGAGGCCGAGGCCTGCGCTCGCGACCGGGCCATGAAAGAGGAACTGCACGACCACCCGCACTGACCGATACTGCACATAGAGCCGCAGCACAGGCAGCACGACACCGCATTTCAGAGACAGCGCGCCACGTCGGCCGAGGAGGGGGCAAGGCATGAAGGGACGCAGCACCGAAGAGCCGCAGGGAGGGCTGCCGCGCAACTACCTGCGGGCCAGCCTCCTCCTGCTCATCGCCGAGACGCCGGCCCACGGCTACGACCTCCTCGAGCAGATCGCCCAGCTCGGCCTGCGCAACGTGGACCCAGGCGGCCTGTACCGAGCCCTCCGGGTGATGGAGCAGGACGGCCTGGTTGCCTCGTGGTGGGAGCACTCCACCGCCGGCCCGGCCCGCCGCAGCTACCGCCTCACCGACGAGGGCGTCGAGTGGCTCCACGCCTGGGCCGGCGCACTGCGTGAGGGCCGCAGATTCCTGTCCGCTTATCTCGGTAGGTACGACAAGATTGTCGAGCAGGCACCTGCGCCTGCAGAAAGCTTGGAGAGCCTCACCTGATGAATTCCCTTCGTGTCGCCGTGGCGGGCAAGGGAGGGGCTGGCAAGACCACCCTCTCGTCCAACCTGGCCCGCCTGTTCGCCCGTGAGGGTCACGACGTCATCGTCGTCGACGGCGACAGCAACCCCAACGTGGCCACTGCCCTGGGCATCGACCGGGAGAGCGCCGAGGCCATCCAGCCGCTGCCCATGGGGCTGGTGAGCCGCAACCTGAAGGGCAACGCCGCCCTGAAGGAGCCGGTGATGGACATCGTCCGTCGCTTCGGTGGCCTGGCGCCCGACAACGTCCACGTCCTGAAGATGGCCATGCCGGCCCACGCGGATGAGGGCTGCCTGTGCTCGGCCCATGCCACGGTGAGCGCCCTGCTGGCCGACATCGAGGAGCTCGACAACACCATCAGCATCCTCGACCTGGAGGCGTCGCCCGAGCACCTGAGCCGGGGCACCACCCGCCACGTCGACGCCCTGCTGCTGGTCGTCGAGCCGTACTACCGCTCGTTCGAGACGGCCAAGCGCATGGCCGCCCTGGCCGCCGAGCTGCCCATCCCCGTCGTCGGCGTGGTGGCCAACAAGCTGCGCTCGCCCGACGACGCCTCGGCCATCGCCGAGTACTGCGCCCGCCACAGCCTCACCCTCCTGGGCGAGCTGCCGTGGAGCACCGAGGTGCTCGACGCCGACAAGGCCGAGATCCCGGTGATCGACTTCGACCCCAGCGGCCCCGTCGTCGCCGCGGTGTCGAAACTGCGCGAGCGCCTCTCCACCATCAAGCACTGACCCGTTTCTGTCCGCTGGACTACCGCTGCGGTAGCCGAGCGGACACAGAGCGCCGGTCGCGCCCTCGCACACCGTCAGGTGTTCGACCGACGAAAGGGCGAGCGGAGCGAGCCTTCGTTCGTCGGAACGGGACTGCGCGCCGCCGGAGGTGGCTCGGAGCAGTTCGGCGCCGAAGGCGGCTGCTACATGAAGTTCCTGGTGTGGAGCTCGGCCAGCTCGGCCGCCTCCGCCTGATCGAAGCCCAGCTTGGCCAGGCGCCGGCGCCGGCCGTCGTCCATGTCGGCCTCCAGGGCCTGCACGCGGGCGAAGCCCGCGGCGATGGCGGCCGGGGTGAAGGCGCCGGCGGCCAGCACCACCAGGGCGTCGAAGACCTCGGCGTTGAGGCCGGCGGTGGAGGCCAGGGCGTCGTGGCGCCGGCGGACGGCGGTGGCCAGGCGGGCCCGGAGGCCGGCGTCGGCGGCCAGCACGGCCTCCATGTGGGCCATGCCGAAGGCGACGTGGCGGGCCTCGTCGGCCAAGGCCAGGTGGGTCACCCGCCGGGTCACCGGGTCGGGCGCGTAGCGCTCGAGGAACGACAGCAGGGACAGGAACGTCCCCTCCCCCAGCACCGAGAGCATGAAGTGGGCCAGGGCGAAGTCCGGCTCCTCCAGCAGGGTCAGCAGCGATGCCTGGCCACTGACGGTGGACAGGCCCAGCGCCGCTCCCTTCAGCTCCGCCCGCCGGGTGAAGACCTCGACGTGGCGGGCCTCGTCGGCCACCTGCACGGCCAGCACCGCCTGCACCTCGCGGAAGTGGGGGTGGATCTGGCCCAGGAAGCGGGCGGGCACGACGAGGGCGGCGTTCTCGTTCTCGATCAGGTAGGTCATGACCTGCACGACGGCGGCCTCCACCTCCTCGGGGAGGTCGAACGGCTCGTCCCAGTCGACCGCGGTGGCCGGGTCCCACTGGGAAGCGGCCGCCTGGCGGTAGATGCCGGCGGCGGCGTCGGTCCACACCGCGGCCTTCCGGTCGAGGGCGAACGGGAACGCCGGCCCCCCGGCCTCCACCAGCGCCCCCCGGGCGGCCACGCCCCACGTGGCCGGCGCCCGGTCGGCAACCTCACGCCGGCCGCCGGCCGGCTCGGCCCCGGCGAGCCGGGCGCCGGCGGCCGGGCCGCGCACCACGTACGGCCAGTCGTAGCCGTGGCCCTGGGCCCGGCACCACGCCCGCACGTGCACGGCCAGCTCCGGGGCCGAGCCCCGCACCTGGACGGCCTCGCCGACGGCCACACCGGCGAGCGCCCGCTTCAGCAGCAGGTGCCCACCCTGGTCGAGCCCCAGCCCCTCAAGGTCGATAGCCGTAGGCCGTGACGTCGCCGGCGCTGTCATAGAACCCCACCTCCCCGACGGCCCGTTCCAGCTGGGCGTACCCGCTGGTGCGCCCCTCCCGCCACGCCTTGAGCCCCTCCAGGTCCAGCAGGGGCCGGACCTCAGGGTCGTCGTAGCTCATGCCCAGCAGCAGCTCGACGAAGGTGTCGACCAGCGCCGGCGGCGCCGCGGCCGCCACCGTGAAGTTGCAGTGGTCGTACGGCGGGGTCTGCGCCACGATCCTCGTCGATCCCGCGGGCAGGGTGCCCTCGACGCCGAACAGGAGGTGGTTGCCGTCGATCATGCAGGCGGCGTCCGCGGTGCCGGCCACCAGGGCCCGGGCGGCATCGCGCTCCCCCCCGACGTGGTCGCCGTGCTTGCCCACACCGATGTCGTGGTGCTGCACGGCCATGTCGACGACGCCCAGCGAGCGCAGGTGGGAGACCGGGATGAGGGTGGCCTGCGGCGAATCGATGGCCCCGACGGCGACCGTCCGACCGTTGAGATCGGCCACCGACATGATGTCGGAGTCGGCCCGCACGACGACCACCGACGTGAGGTCGCAGTCGCTGTCGCGCATGGCGACGGCCCGGACGGGGCCCGAGCGGCCCCCTGAGCGGGGGGCGGAGCCCATGCGGGCCGCCCGCAGCCACGCCAGTGGGGAGTTCCACGCCACGTCGATGTGACCGGCCGCCAGCGCTTCGACCTGGCGCTCGTAGTTCGAATAGAGGACGTAATCGAAGTCCAGGCCCCGGCTCCGGAACCACTCCCTGAAGCCGTCCCAGATGGTGACCACCTTGGCGTCGTAGGCCACCGCGCCCATCACGAGCGTGCCCGGCACCATCAGAACAGCGGGAGCCCGCAGGCGATCCTGCCGATGAAGTCGTACAGCGTGTCGGTGGTGGGCGCCATCGCGGACGCGGCGCGGGAATCGCGGAAGTTCCGCTCGACGCCGACCTCCTTGCGGAAGGCGGCGCCGCCGCACACCCGCATGGCAAGGTCGGTGACGTCGATGGCCGTCTCGCCGGCCAGCGCCTTGACCTCCAGCACCCGCAACGTGGCGTCGGGCCGGCCCGTCTCCAGGGCGGTCAGGGTGTCGAGCAGCAGCGCTTCGGCGGCGTCGGTGCGGACCCGCATGCGGGCGACGTTGGCCCGGGCCACGGGGTTGTCGGCCAGGGTCTGGTCGAGGTGCTCGAAGCGGGCGCCGGCGGCGTGCACCGCGGCCTTGGCCGTCGCCGAGCTGGCCGTGCCCACCGAGAAGCCGGCGTTCATGACCTGGAACCAGGGGAGGACCACGCCGAGCATGGCGTCGAAGCCGCCCCCGTCGGGGCCGAGCATGGCCGACACCGGCAGCTCCACGCCGGCGGCGCTCATGGGACTGGAGCAGTTCCCGCGCAGGCCCAGGCCGTCGAACGGCGCCCCGACCTTGAGACCTGGGGCGTCGCCGGGCACCAGCCACAGCGTGCTCGGCCCGTCAGCGGCAAGCGGCTTGCTCGACCACACGTAGCCGTCGGCCTGGCCGGCGGAGGTGACCCAGCTCTTCTGGGCGTCGAGGGTCACCTTGGCGCCGCCGGAGGCAGCGGCCGCAGTCGACATCGGGGCCCAGAACATGCTGCGCGACCCGACCTCGGAGAAGGCCAGGGTGGTCACGTAGTCGCCGGCGGCGATCCGCCGGCGCACGTCGGTGGGCCCGAATGCCTCGATGACCGCGGCGCCGGCGTAATGCATCATCACCACCATCGCCGTCGAGCCGCAGTGCTCGGCCAGCGACTGGACCACAGCGGTGGCGGCCCGGTGCCCCCCGCCGCCGCCGCCTACCTCCCGGGCGCTGATCAGGCCCAGCAGGCCGGCCTGGCGGAGGGCGTCGAGGGCGGCCCGGGGATAGGCCCCCGTGCGGTCGATCTCGCCCGCCGCCGGGGCGACGACGTCGGCGATGACGGGGGCGAGGGCGGCGAGATAGGCAGGCAGCGCGGGAGACACATCGGACATGGGACATCCTCCTGAGAGAGAACGGGCGGAAGGCCGCCCGGCGCAGGAGGGCTGGTCAGCCCGAGCGGCGCGAGGCGGTGTGGTCGTTCACCCGACCGGGCGAACGCACGGGACGCGCTCAGCGACTTCGCACGAAACGGACCTTTCTCGACAGACTGAAATGACAGCCGCCGCCATTCTTCCACGCCAACGGAGGAAAAGCTCCCGGCCGCGCCGCCTATAGATGTATATTGTATCTATCCGGTTTCCAGTTACTCGTCGGGGCGGCATCTGATGACTTCTTCGGCTCCGAAGTCCGAGCCCCTGCGCATCCTCTACTGGCGGAGCGAGATCCTCCGCGTCGTGTACTGGCTCTACGGCGAGGGCTTGGGCGACCTGGTCGACATGGACCTCATCCGCCAGTACCTCGACGTCGCCCGTGACGAGGACCTCTCTCGTTACGTGAACCTGCTGGTCGCCGACGGGTCGCTGGTGCGCGACGGGGAGTGGTACGCGCTGTCGGGAAGGGGCTTGGCGGAGGGCGAGGCCCAGCTGGCGACCGCGTTCACCGATCTGATCCACCCCGTGTTGAGCGAGTGCAACGACGAGTGCTGGTGCCACACCTCCGCGGCGGAGGCGGAGGTGTGCGCCCGCAGCCGGCGGCGGACGGCGGCGATGGCTTCAGACCCCGAGGCAGGAAAGGCTCCCGCATGAGTAATCAGATGTCGTCCGATACGAACGGCACCTTGCCCCGGCACTACCTCAAGCCGTGCCTCCTCCTGCTGCTGGCGGAAGGGCCGTCCCATGGCTACGAGCTCCTCGAGCACGTTCGCCGCATGGGGATCAAGGGCGCCGAGCCCGGCGGCCTCTACCGGTACCTGCGGGCCATGGAGAAGGAAGAGATGGTCTCCTCGTGGTGGGAGCCGTCCCAGGCCGGCCCCGCCCGCCGCACCTACGTACTGACCGAGGAGGGCCGCAAGGGCCTGAACGAGTCGGTGCAGAGCCTGCGCGACGTCCGGGAGATACTCGTCACCCTGCTCGACCGTTACGACAGCCTGTCCACGAAGGCGACGGCGTCCCGCCCCTGAAGAAACCGGTCCCAGGTGAGAGACTGGGACGGTCCAACCCCTCTGGAGGTAGCTCAGATGTGTCTCGGGATTCCCGGCCAGGTCGTCGAGATCGTCGACCCCAACGACCACCGGGCCATCGTCGACGTCGACGGTGTGCGCCGTGAGGTCAACGTCGGCCTGGTCATGGGCGACGCCGGAGGCCTGCAGGTCGGCGAGTGGGTCCTGATCCACGTCGGCTTCGCCATGACGAAGCTCAACGAGGAGGAGGCGGCGAGCACGCTCGAGTTCATCAAGCAGCTCGGCAGCGTCTACGAGGACGAGATCCGCGACTTCTCCCAGGAGGCCCCGCTTTGATCGCCCTCGCTCGCTTCGCTCCGCTCGTGCGAGCTGATCGCGCTCCGGGCGGCCGGCGAAGCCAGCCGCCCTCCGCCGTTTCTTGCTTGCCGGCATCCGGCGAGGCCGCCTCCGGCGGCGCCGGCGGCCGCCAGCGTCCCCAGGGAGGTCTGCGATGAAGTTCGTCGACGAGTACCGCGACCCTGCGGCGGCTCGGTCGATCCTCGAGCACATCACCAAGCTCTCCGCCGGCGGCCACTACAAGTTCATGGAGGTGTGCGGCGGCCACACCCACACCATCTACAAGCACGGCATCGAGAACGTGCTCCCGGAGACGGTAGAGCTCGTCCACGGCCCGGGCTGCCCGGTCTGCGTGATCCCCATGGGCCGGGTGGAGGACGCCATCGCCGTGGCCGAGACGCCCGGCGTCATCTTCACCTCGTTCGGCGACATGATGCGGGTGCCCGGTGCCAACGGCAACCTCCTGGAGGCCAAGGCCCGGGGCGCCGACGTGCGGATGGTCTACTCCCCGCTCGACGCCCTGCGCATCGCCATCGCCAACCCCGACAAGCAGGTCGTGTTCTTCGCAGTGGGCTTCGAGACCACCGCCCCCTCCACCGCGGTGACCCTGATCAAGGCCCGCGAGAAGGGCATCAGGAACTTCAGCCTGTTCTGCAACCACGTCACGATCGTCCCGCCGCTGAAGGCCATCCTCGAGTCGCCGGACCTGCGCCTCGACGGCTTCCTCGGCCCAGGCCACGTGTCGACGGTCATCGGCAACCGGCCCTACCGGTTCGTGCCCAAGACCTACAAGCTGCCCCTGGTCACCGCCGGCTTCGAGCCGCTCGACATCCTCCAGGCCATCCTCATGCTGCTGCGCCAGATCGACGAGGGCCGCTGCGAGGTCGAGAACCAGTACACCCGGGCCGTCCCCGAGCACGGCAACATCAAGGCCCTCGAGGTCATCAACACCGTCTTCGAGCTGCGCCCCCACTTCGAGTGGCGGGGCCTGGGCTTCATCTCCCAGTCGGCCCTGAAGCTGCGGGAGGAGTTCGCCGACTGGGACGCCGAGCTCAAGTTCGCCATCCCCGGCGTGCGGGTGGCCGACCCCAAGGCCTGCCAGTGCGGTGAGGTGCTCAAGGGCGTCATCAAGCCGTGGGAGTGCAAGGTGTTCGGCACCGCCTGCACCCCGGAGACGCCGATCGGCACGTGCATGGTGTCCTCCGAGGGCGCCTGCGCCGCCTATTACAACTACGGCCGGTTCACCAAGCACCAGACCGTGCCGGTGGAGCTGTCGTCGAAGACGCCTGCGGCAGTATGAGCGAGGACCGCTCCGAGTACTCCCACGAGGACGAGGTCCTCGAGCGGATCGAGGCTTGGAGGCGGCGCCGGCCCAAGCTGAAGGACGAGTACATCAACTCGGCCCACGGGGCCGGCGGCAAAGCGTCGGCGGCCCTCATCGACGCCGTCTTCCTCGAGGCGTTCCGCAACAAGACGCTGGAGTCGATGTCCGACGGCGCGGTGCTGGAGCTGCCGTCGGGTGAGCGCCTGGCCTTCTCCACCGACGGCTTCGTGGTCAAGCCCCGCCGCTTCCCCGGCGGGTCCGTCGGCGACCTGGCCGTCAACGGCACGGTCAACGACATCTCAATGATGGGTGCTGTCCCCCAGTGGATCTCGGCCAGCTTCGTCATCGAGGACGGCTTCTCCATCGCCGAGCTGCGCGACATCGTGGCCGACATGGCCGCCGCCGCCATCAAGGCCGGCGTCACCATCGTCACCGGCGACACCAAGGTGGTCGACAAGGGCGCCTGCGACGGCGTCTACATCACCACCGCCGGCGTGGGCGTGATCCCCGCCGGCGTCCACCTCGACGCCAAGTCGGTCCAGCCCGGCGACAAGGTCATCGTCTCGGGCAAGATCGGCGACCATGGGGTGGCCGTGCTGATCGCCCGTGGCGACCTGGCCCTGGAGGCCGACATCCCCACCGACTCGGCTCCTCTGGGCGAACTGGTCGAGCACCTGCTGGCCGCGGCACCCAACACCCGCTTCCTGCGGGACCCCACCCGGGGCGGCGTGGCCACCGTGCTCAACGAGCTGGCTCGGGAGGCCGAGGTGTCGGTGGTCATCCAGGAGGACACCATCCCGATCCGCAACATCGTCAACGGGGCGTGCGAGATCCTGGGCATCGACCCGCTGTACGTGGCCAACGAGGGCAAGCTGGTGGCCGTGGTGCCGGCGGAGGAGGCCGACGCCGCCTTGGCCGCCATGAAGGCCCACGAGTTCGGGGCCGACGCAGCGATCATCGGCGAGATCCGCGACGACCCGCCGGGCATCGTCATCATCAACACCTTCTTCGGGGGCAACAGGATCGTCGACATGCTCGTCGGCGACCCGCTCCCGCGCATCTGCTGAGTGCCCACCGCCCGAACCGGTGACACAAACGGGGGTCCTGACCCCCGGATCCGTCACCAGTTCGATGCGTCAGAGAGGCGGCGCCTGCGGGTCACCGGCACCGTCCAGGGCGTCGGCTTCCGTCCCTTCGTCTACCGGCTGGCCGCCGACCTCGGCCTGGCCGGCTGGGTGGGCAACGACAGCCTGGGCGTGCTCCTGGAGGCCGAGGGGCCGGCGCCGGCGCTCGACGCCCTGGCGGCGCGGCTGGTAGCGGAGGCGCCGCCGCTGGCCCGGATCGACTCCGTGGTGGCCGAGGCGGTGCCGGCGACCGGCGCCACGGGGTTCACGGTCGCCGACAGCCGCGACGCCGGCTCGCCGGCGGTGGCGGTTCCGGTCGACGTGGCCACCTGCGACGACTGCCTCCGGGAGCTGGCCGACCCTGCCGACCGGCGGTACGGCTACCCGTTCGTCAACTGCACCAACTGCGGGCCCCGGTACACGATCATCCGCTCGATCCCCTACGACCGGGCGACCACCACCATGGCCGGCTTCGCCATGTGCGCCGACTGCCGCCGGGAGTACGACGACCCGGGTGACCGGCGCTTCCACGCCGAGCCGACGTGCTGCCCGGTGTGCGGGCCGCAGCTCAGCCTGCTCTCGCCCGACGGCGGGATGCTGGCCAAGGCGGGCGAGGCGCTGGACTCGGCGGTCGAGCTCCTGGCCGAGGGCCGGATCGTGGCCGTCAAGGGCCTGGGCGGGTACCACCTGGGCTGCGACGCCACGTGCGACGAGGCGGTGGCTGAGTTGCGCCGGCGCAAGGCCCGCGACGACAAGCCGTTCGCCCTCATGGTCGACCTGGTGATGGCCCGTGAGCTGTGCGACCTGTCCCCCGGGGCGGAGGAGGCGCTGGCGTCGCCCCGGCGCCCGATCGTGCTGGCCCCCCGGCGTGATCGTGATCTGGCCGCCGGCGTGGCGCCCGACCTGCCCGAGCTGGGGCTGATGCTGGCCTACACGCCCCTGCACCACCAGCTGCTGGCGGGGGTCGGTCGGCCGCTGGTCATGACCAGCGGGAACCTGTCCGACGAGCCCATCGCCCACGACGACACCGACGCCCTGGAGCGCCTCGGTCCCATGGTCGACGCCATCCTCACGTCCGACCGCCCCATCCACATCAGGTGTGACGACTCTGTTGTCCGGGCGGGCACCCGGCCCCTTCGGGACACGCCCGCCCGTGCCGGCGGGGGCCCCTGTCCCACCGGCGAGCCGGACCAGGTGCCGCCACGCCCGACCCTCGTGCAGATGGTGCGCCGGTCACGGGGGTATGCCCCCGAGCCGATCGCCCTGCCCACGCCGGCCCGCCACCACGTGCTGGCCGTCGGGGCCGAGCTGAAGAGCACGGTGGCGGTGGCCAAGGGCGACACCGTCGTGGCCAGCCACCACATCGGCGACCTCGAGCACCTGGCCGCCTACCGGTCGTTCCTGCAGGCCGTCGACCACCTGTGCGGCCTCACCGGGGTCACGCCGGCGATCGTGGCCCACGACCTCCACCCCGAATACCTCTCGACCAAGTTCGCCGCCGACCTCGACCTCCCGGCGGTCGGCGTGCAGCACCACCACGCCCACATCGCCTCCTGCCTGGTCGAGCACCGCCACACCGAGCCGGTGCTCGGCATCGCCTTCGACGGCCTCGGCATGGGCACCGACGGCACGGCATGGGGCGGCGAGCTCCTCGTGGCCAACCTCGACGGCTTCCGGCGGGTCGGCCACCTCCGCACCGTCGCCCTGCCCGGCGGCGACCGCGCCGCCCGGGAGCCCTGGCGCATGGCCGTCGCCTGGCTGGCCGAGGCACTGGGCCCCGAGGCGGCCGAGCGCTACGGCCGGCCGGTGGACGAGCGTTGGCGGGCCGTGCTCGACCTGGCCCAGCGGCCCGACGTCCTGCGCACCTCGAGCGCCGGCCGCCTGTTCGACGCCGTCGCCGCCCTCCTCGGCCTGCGCACCCGCATCACCTACGAGGCCCAGGCCGCCATCGAGCTGGAGTCGGTCGCCGCCGGCGAGCCCCTCGCCGGCCCTCCGGGCTACGAGCTGGCCGTAGCCGGAGGTGTCCTCGACCCCACGCCGTTGCTGGCCAAGATCGTCGCCGACCGGGCCAAGGCCACGCCGGCGGCGGAGATCTCGGCCGGCTTCCACGCCGGCCTCGGGCGGGGGGTGGCCGGCGCCGCGGCCCAGGCGGCGGCGGCCGAGGGGCTGGACACCGTGGCGCTGAGCGGCGGCGTCTTCCAGAATGCCCGGCTCACCGCGGTGGTGGCCGGCGAGCTGGAAGCGGCGGGCCTACGGGTCCTGGTCCACCGGCTCATCCCGCCCAACGACGGCGGCGTCAGCATCGGTCAGGCGGCGATCGCCGCCTACCAGTCACGCTGAGCTCGTACCGCCCGCACGTCCCGGGATACGCTGCCCGCCTGTCCAACTCGGCGCGGGCATTTCCGGTTCAGCGCGCCGCATGAGAGGAGCATCACATCAACATCAAGAGTGGTTCACACGCGATCGGTCCCGAGAACGGCAAGCTCGTCATCAAGAGCTACAAGGACGGCATGGGCGCCAAGCTGGCCCATGACCTCGTCCTCACCGCCTCGAGTTGGAGTGGCACCTTGAACGTCGACGGCGACAACCCGGCGGCGTCCAGCGCCAGCCTCAGCATCGACGCTCGGTCGATCGAGATCGTGGAGGCCGTCGGCGGCATGAAGAGTCTGAGCGACAAGGACCGCAGGGACATCGGCAAGAACATCGAGGACAAGGTGCTCGAGACCGCCAAGCACCCCCAGCTGACCTTCGAGTCGACCTCGGTCAGCGGCTCGCCGCCCAACCTCACCGCCGCCGGCAACATGACGATCAAGGGGACCACCCGCCCGGTGCAGGTCACCCTCACCGTGAACGGCAGCCAGGTCCAGGCCAGGACGAGCATCTCCCAGAAGGACTTCGGCATCAAGCCCTTCTCGGCCATGATGGGAGCCATCAAGCTGCGTGACGACGTCGACTTCGAGCTGACGGTCGAACTGCCCTCCGCCTAGCTAGGGAGAAGCGGGAAAGAGAGAGCCCCGGCCGGTTCACCGGCCGGGGCTCTCTTCGTACTCGGGGGCCGCTTACCAGCCTTTGGTGCCGGTCAGCTTCCCGTAGATCCCGTGGAGGTGGTGCGAAACCTGCTTCTTCTGCGACGGCCGCGGGTTCTTCTCGTAGTCCCGCCGCAGCAGCCGGTAGTAGACCCGCGCGTCGGCGTCGAAGGCGTCGCCGTGCACGTAGGAGCCACCATTGGGGTCAGGCGTGATCTCGCCCTGGTTCTCCGACAGGATGCGAGCCGCCTCTTCGGGGCTCGACGCTTCGGGCACCGCCGCGCGCATGTACTCCATGACGGGCTCGATGGCCTGCTGGAACTCCTCGGCGGCGATCCGATCGCGCTCCTCGGGGGTCTGCTCGCCGGTGAACATCAGCACCCGGCTGAGCAGGCCGCCCTTGGCCGCCGGCGGCTCCCGGGAGGGCGGCGGCTCGGCGGGGATGTGGCGCTCGGGCAGTTGAAAGTCCTCGGCGCCCGTCGGTGGGGTGTAGTCGGCCGCGGCCTGGTAGGTCGGCGGGGGACCGTAGTCCTTCTCCACCTGGGTGCGCTCCGCGGTGACAGGCATCGGCGTGGTCTCCGCCGGCGGCTGCGCATCGGTGGTGGGCTCCGCCGCCGCCGCCTCGGGCATCGGCGCGCCGACGCTGTCGTCCGTGCCCTTCTTGCGGCCCTTCTTGATCAGCGTCGCCATGGGATCAGGTGGCGGCGACGCGGCTGGTGGTGCCGTAGGCGGTGGCGAAGTCGGCGCCCGAGCGCTCGCCCCACGCCAGTAGCTGCTTGGCCGCCTGGTCGATGGCCGTGACGTCGTTCAAGATGATGCCGACGTACTTGGGCACCGGGTCGGTCTGGGCGACGATGGCCTTGACGCCGATGATCACCGTGCCGAGCGTGTAGCTCACGTGGTTCAGGGTGACCGAGATGATGATCAGGTAGAGAGCGATGGCGGCCACGATGATGGCCACCCCCAACAGTGTCACGATCGTGGCAGCGCCCATCGTGTCCTTTCCGTTCGTCGGTGTGAAGAGAGCGGTCTTACTGGGGCAGCAGCCGGGCCAGGGCCAGGCCGTAGCGGGTCACGTTGAGCCGGGCCATGCCCGTGAGCTCGCAGGACCGGATGAGGTTGGGCACGCAGTCCAGCGTGCCGGTGAGCTTCACGCCGTGGTCGAGCACGTCATCGACGTACCTCTTGATCTCCATGATCGGCCGCAGGACCCGGTTCAGGAACAGCAGGCACACAGGTGCCACCACCGCGATCAGGATGATGTTCGCTAACCACCACAAAGCCACTCGGTAATACCTCCATGTGGGACCGATTCCCTACGACGCCGGGATTGTATGTCGGCCCTCAGAGGAGGCGAAAGAGTGTGTAGAACATAGAGCAACCCCGGAGGGTGTTCCGAACATAGAGTGAGCCAACAGCCATACGTGGCCCGCCAAGGAAGGTCTGCCAAACGTCAAATGGCCGGGTCCGGGATCACGGCGGGACGGACAGCACCCCAGCGTTTCCACAAGTCCGAGGAGCGCCCTGCCGATATCTCTCGGATGGACCGACACGCTCGAGGCAGCCTCTTCCTGGTTTTCGGCTGTCTCCTGTCGGTCTTGGTGACCACGACAGCTCCGGCAGCTGCGACGGGGACTCCCACCATCACCACCGTGGCCGGAGGCCTGGCGACCGGACCTGCTCTGGCAATGCGCCACGCCCTGACCCATCTGGCGGTCGCCGGCGGCACCCTGTACGCCACCGACTACACCATGAAGGTCGTACGGGCCATCGATCTGGCCACCCGAATCGAGCGGCCCGTGGCCGGGACCGGCAGTGTCGACGGCTTCTATGGGGACGGTGGGCCGGCGACTTCCGCAGGGCTGAAGAACCCGAGGGGTATCTCCACGGACCTCCAAGGCAACGTGTTCATCGCTGACGCCTGGAACCGCAGGATCCGAAAGGTCTCACTGGACGGGACGATCACCACCATCGCCGCCGGCGTCGACCCGAACTACCTGACTGTGGACGGCAAGGGCGACGTCTACTTCACCGAACGCAGCGTCGTGCGCAAGATAGAGGCCGGCGGAGCCATCTCGACGGTCGCAGGCGGCGGGACCAGCCCGTTGCAGGGCGGGCAGGCGGCCACCAGCGGCTCGCTGCACGGGCCCATGGGCGTGGATGTCGACGCGGGCGGGAACCTGTACGTCGCCGATTACAACACCGGGCGCGTGTGGAAAGTCGGGACGGATGGGATGGCCACCGACATCCCTCGGCGTGCTGCGGGCGGCGCCCCCTCGTCGTGGCCGTGGCCGACCGCCGTCCGTTTCCGGCCGGACGGCACCCTGCTCGTCCTCGGCCAGACCCAGCTCTTCGCCGTTGACCTTGCAGGGAACGCAACGGTGGTCGCGGGCAGCGGCACGTGGGGCATGGACGGGGACGGTGGGCGCGCCGTCTCCGCCCGACTGGGCGACCCCACCGACGTGGTGTTCGACGGGGCAGGAAACATCTACGTGGCCAATGTGCATGTCCGCCGCATCGGCACGGACGGCACCATCACGGCCCTCACCGACCAGAACCCGTCCACGGCTTACTGGGAAGGCAAGCCGGCGGGCGGCGTCGAGCTCCCGGAGCTCTCCGCAGTGGCCGCAGGGCCCGATGGCTCGGTCTACATCGGCCAGGCGTCGGCAGGGGTCCTGCGAAAGGTCGACCGTTCGGGGGCAATCACCACCGCGGCGGGAGGAGGCATAGACCCGCCCGCAGAAGGCGTTTCCGCCCGCTCGGTGACGGTCAGCCCCGTGGTGCTCACCTTCGATCCGCACGGGACCCTGTATTTCGCCGACGACCGGCGGCAGGTCTTCCGCATCGACGGCCAGGGCATCCTCCGGCTGGTCGCCGGCGGCGGCGGTGCTCCGTGCTACTACTGGCAGGACTGCGCCGCGGGGGACGGAGGGCCGGCGACCGCAGCACAGTTCGTCGAGCTCACCGGGCTCGCCGTCTCGGCAGACGGCACCGTCTACATCGCCGACGCCCACACCAACCGGATCCGGCGGGTAACGCCCTCCGGCATCATCAGCACCATCGCCGGCGGCCCCACCGCGGGGTTCTCCGGCGACGGCGGTCCCTCGACTGCGGCCAGGCTGGCCCGTCCGGCCAGCTTGCAGCTCGATGCCGCCGGCAACCTCTACTTCACCGACACGGGCAACGGCCGGGTCCGCAAGATCGACACCGGGGGGACCATCACGACGGTTGCCAGCATCGCCGCCCGCGGGATTGCCCTCGATCGGCGCGGCAACCTCTTCGCTTCGGACTGGAACCGCATCAGACGGGTGGACGTCGATGGGATGACCACCATCGTGGCTGGGAACGGGGCACTGGGCTTCTGGGGCGACGGCGGCCCGGCGGTCGACGCCGGCCTCACGTTTCCGGGTGCCCTTGCCATCGACGTCGATGGTGGGCTGCTGATTGCGGACGAAGGGAACCACCGAGTCCGGCGAGTTCATGGCGTCACCGACGTGCGGCCGGCGGATGCATCGGCCGGCCGCTATCACCCGCTCGCCCCGGCTCGGATCCTGGACACCCGCGACGGCACGGGCGGCGTGAGGGGTCCCGTCGGCTCGAACGCCACCGTCGTCCTGGACGTCACGGGTGTCGGCGGTGTTCCGTCGAGCGGGGTGTCCGCCGTGGTTCTCAACGTCACCGTCACCTCGCCGGCGCAGACGGGGTTCCTCACTGTGTTCCCCTCCGGGACGTCTCGACCGCTCGCGTCCAACGTCAACTTCGTGCCCGGCCAGACCGTGCCCAACCTGGTGATGGCTCGGGTCGGTGGGAATGGGAACGTGGCGATCTACAACTCGGCCGGCCCCACCTCGGTGGTCGCCGACGTGGTGGGGTGGTACGGCGCCTCCGGGGTGGCAGGCGGCTCTCGGCTCACCTCCCTCAGCCCCTCACGAATCCTCGACACCCGGGTCGGCACCGGCGGAAGTCGTGCGCCGGTGGGCCCTGCCTCGACGATCGCATTGACCGTCACCGGCGTCGGCGGCGTTCCGGCGGCGGATGTCGCCGCCGTCGTGCTCAACGTCACCGCCACCGAGCCCAGCGGGGTCAGCTTCCTCACCGTGTTCCCCAGCGGAACGCCTCGCCCACTCGCCTCCAACCTGAACTTCCAGACCGGCGACACCGTGCCGAACCTGGTGGTAGCCAAGGTCGGTGCTGACGGCAAAGTCGCCATCTACAACAACGCAGGCAGCACCCACGTGGTCGCAGACGTGGTGGGCTGGTTCGGGCGCGATGGCGGGAGTGCCGGTTCTACGTACGAGCCTCTCCCCCCGGCTCGGGTCCTCGACACTCGTGGGCCGAATGCCCCGATCGGACCAGGGGGGACGGTGACGGTGGACGTCACCGGTGCCGGGGGCGTCCCGGCGACGGGCGCGGTGGCAGTCGTACTCAACGTCACCGCCACTCAGCCGAGCACAGGCGGGTTCCTGACCGTCTTCCCCAGCGGAACCTCGCGGCCGCTGGCGTCCAACCTCAACGTCGTCGCCGGCGAAACTCGACCCAACCTCGTGGTGGCCAAGGTGGGCGCTGATGGTTCGGTGAAGGTCTACAACAACTCGGGCACGACGCACCTCGTGGTTGACGTCGCCGGTTGGTATCGCGTGTAGCGGAGAGCAACCGCCCCCTGAAGCCGCCTCGGTGAACGGAAGCTATCGAGCCAGGATCAGCCGGGAGCAGATCGAGCAGTAGTAGTCGGTCTCGTCCAGCCGCTCTCGCCAGCCGTCGGGCAGCCACTGGATGCTCTTGCACTCCCGGCAGGTGATCTTGTTGGTGTGCAGCGCCTCGCCCATGCCGGCGAGCGACAGCTTGGGCCCGCCGGTCTTGGGCCGGCTGATGGCCTTGCCCTGGCGGGCGCTCTCCTCCTTGGCCCGGCGGGCCTCCTTGGCCCGGGCCTCGGCCTGGGCCCGGTGGCGGACCACCTCGTGCCACGGGGTGGCGGCAGCTGCCTGCGCCGCCCGGGTACGAGCCACCGAGTTCTCGCCCGAGCTGTTGTTGGTGCCCCGGAAAAAGGCGTAGGCGTCGTTCACCTCGCTCATCCGCCGCTGGGCCTCTTTCTGGACCGCGGCGGGAGCGCCGGAGAAGCGGTCGGGGTGGAAGATCTGGGCCAGGATCCGGTAGGCGGCGGTGATCTCCGCCGGCTTGGCCTTGGGACCGATCCCGAGTACCTCGTAAGGGGTCATCGTGCGCTTACACCCGTTGACGGGGCGCGCCCGTACGTGCCGACCGGCAGTCGGGGCGCGCCGCTACCTGTGAGATTCGCGTCGATCATTGCCAACTGGCACATTCTACTGCCCACCTACCCGTGCGGGGCGGCCGAAGCACCCCCGGAGGGGTGGAGTCGCCAGCCCCTGACCGGGCTGCCGGCGTCGGCCAGCGCCACCACGCAGCCGCCGAAACCGGCGCCGGTGAGGCGGGCCCCGTAGACGCCTGGGATGGCGCTGAGCTCGGCCACCAGGGCGTCGAGGACGGGCGTGGACACGTCGAAGTCCTCAGCCAGGCTGGCGTGGCTGGCCGCCATGAGGCGGCCGGCGCCGGCCAGGTCGCCCATCCACAGGCAGTCGGCGAACTCCAGGACCCGCCGGTTCTCGGTGACGACGTGGCGGGCCCGCCGCAACAGCAACTCATCCTCCAGCCGGGCAAGGTGGAACTCGTTGGCCTCCCGGAGCGGACCGATCACCTCGGCGGCAGCCTCGCACTGGGCCCGGCGCTCGGCGTAGGCCGACCCGGCGAGGGCCCGGGCCTGGCCCGAGTGGACCACCACGATGTCGACCCCGGCGGGCACGGGCACGGGAACGACGTCGAGGGATGTGAAGTCCATGAGCAGGGCGTGGCCCTCGACGCCCATGGCCGAGGCCAGCTGGTCCATCACCCCGCTGGGGACGCCGGCGGCCAGGTGCTCGGCCTGCTGGCAGGCCAGGGCCAGCTCGAGCGGCGTCCCCTCGAACCCCAGAGCCAGGGCGACGGCGACCTCGAGGGCGGCGCTGGAGGACAGGCCGGCGCCCACCGGCAGGGTGCTCTCCACCTTGCCCACCGCCCCCACCGCCGGCCGCAGGACGGCGACCACGCCGGCCACGTACCGGGCCCACGCCGGCTCCACCGCCCGAGGATCGGCCACGTCGAGATCGACCACCGCCGGCTCCGGCTCCTCGGAGGAGGTCAGCTCCACCCGGGATCCCGCCCGGTCCACCTCCACGGTCGTCCCCCACTCGACGGCCATCGGCAAGGCCCAGCCTCCGGAGTAGTCGGTGTGGTCCCCGATGAGGTTGACCCGCCCGGGGGCGAACACTCGTGTGGCCGGCATGGCAGGTAGCGTCCCACGATCGAGTTCATCGGGGCCTTCGAGTCCACCTACCAGCCGGCGTTCGACGTCGACGTGGCCGAGACCACGGGCCACATCGCCCGCTGGCAGGCCGACCTCGAGCTGCTGCTGGGGTCCGGCGTCACCCGGCTCCGGTACCCGATCCGATGGCACCGCATCCAGCCCGACCGGCGCAGCTTCGACTGGCGGGAGACCGACGAGGTCCTCGGGTGGATGCAGGACCACGGCATGCGCCCCATCGTCGACCTGTGCCACCACACCAGCTACCCCCGCTGGCTGAAGCGGGGCTTCGCCGACCGCCGGTTCCGGGACGCCTACCTCCGCTACGTCGAGGCATTCGCCGGCCGCTACCCGTGGATCGAGGAGTACACCCTCTTCAACGAGCCGTTGACGACCTTCCTCCTCTGCGGCCAGCTCGGTGTGTGGCCGCCCCATATGCACGGCCTGCGCGGCTTCCTCGGCCTGGCCGGCAACGTCCTGCCCGCCCTCACCGCCGCCAGCCGCGCCCTGCGGGACCTCCTGCCCGCCGCCCGCCACTTCTACGTCGACACCTGCGAGCGGGCCACCGCCGCGACCCCGGCGGCGGTCGACCACACGGCCATGGCCAACGACCGGCGGTTCTTCGTGACGGACCTGTTCCTGGGGCGGCCCATCGACCACGACCGCCCCTTCGTCGGCGAGGTGCTCGTCGCCGGCGCCGAGCACCTGTTGCACCTCGAGCCCGGCCACGTCGACGTCCTCGGCCTCGACTACTACGCCCACAACCAGTGGCAGTACCTCGATGCCGGCGGCCGGGGAATCACATCGTCGCCCGACCCGGGAAGCCTCGCCGACCTCATCGGCGAGTACTGGGAGCGGTACCGGCTGCCGTGCGCTCTCGGCGAGACCAACATCCGGGGGTTCGCCTCCGACCGGGTGAGCTGGCTCAAGTACACCCTCGAGCAGTGCGAGATCGCCCACGCCCGGGGGGTCCCGATCGACGGCTACTGCTGGTTCCCCTTCGTCGACTCCACGGACTGGGACTCGGTGCTGGTGCGCTGTGAGGGCAACGTGGACCCGGTGGGCGTCTACTGGCTCGACGAGCAGCTCCGCCGGCGCCCGTCGTCGATGTCGGAGGCCTACGCCCGGGCGGCCCGAGGGGCGCCGGCGGCCGAGCTGCCGGCGTACCGCTTCCAGCCCCCGGTCGCCGGCTGGCTGGCCGGCTGGCTCCCCCAGATGGCCCACTGGGACTGGCAGGACCCGCCGGCGCACGAGGTGACGGTCCAGGAACGGGCCGATCCGGCGATCGGGCGACGCATCCGCCGGCAGCCGCCGTAGAAGTTTGGCTGCCAGGGGGAGGGGGTAGCGGGCGGGCGGAGGGGTTGAAGAACCAGCCGGTCCTGGACGCCGTCCCTGGAGTTTCGCGTGCAAGCTGAGCTGGTAGTCCTGTCCCACCTGCGCTGGACGTTCGTCTGGCAGCGCCCACAACACATCATCTCCCGGCTGGCCGCCGACCGGCGGACGTGGTTCGTCGAGGAGCCACTGGCCTGCGATGTCGACGCTCCTCGGCTCCGCACCGAGGATCACGGCTCGGTCACCCGGGTGTGGCTCGAGGTCCCCGGCTCCGGCCACGTCGGCTTCGACAACGCCGGCGCCGCTTCCTACGCCGGCGCCGTCCAGCAGCTCCTGGGGCCCAGCGAGGACCGCACCGTCTGGCTGTACACCCCCATGGCCCTCGACATGGCCGCTGCCCTGCGTCCCACGAAGCTGGTGTACGACGTCATGGACGACCTGGCCTCCTTCAAGGGGGCGGCGGCCGAGCTACGCCTGCGCCACCGCCAGGCCCTGCGCCAGGCCGACGTGGTCTTCACCGGTGGCCGTTCGCTGTACCACGGCGTCCTCGCCCACCGCCCGCACGGCACCCACCTGTTCGCCAGCGGCGTGGAGCCGGAGCACTTCGCCCCTGCCGCCGCCCTGCGCCCCCGGTCCCGGCCCGTACCGGTGGCCGGCTACGTCGGGGTCATCGACGAGCGGGTCGACCTCGACCTCCTCCGCGGCCTGGCCCACGCCCTGCCCGACTGGCAGATCGAAGTCGTCGGCCCCGTCGTGAAGATCGACCGGGAGTCGCTCCCCAAAGCGCCCAACCTGGTCTACCCCGGCCCCCAGCCCTATGCTCGCCTTCCCCAGGTCATGGCCGGGTTCGACGTCGCCCTCATGCCCTTCGCCCTGAACGAAGCCACCCGGTCGATCAGCCCGACCAAGACCCTGGAGTACTTCGCCGCCGGGCTGCCGGTGGTCTCCACCCGGGTCCCCGACGTGGTGGCCGACCATGGCGCCCACGTCGAGCTGGCCGACACCGGCGCCGCCTTCGCCGACGCGGTCAGGTGGGCCCGCCGCCGGCCTCGGACCGGCGTGGAGGCCGTCGTGCGCCGCAACACCTGGGACTCGATCGCCGGCCGCATGGTCACGCTGATAGACGGGGGCGACGCCGCCGCCGTGGCGGAGATGGCTTGACGCTGCCACCGCGAGGCGGATGAAGGGCGTCGTGTCCCCGACCACCGGCCGCCGGGTGCTGCGCAACGCGCCCGTCGCTGCCGGCGGGGGGCCCTGCTCCGCCGGCCCCACACCGGTCGCCTGGTGAGAGGCGTCTTTCTCCCTGGGGGGCGCCAGGTCGACATCCGCGACGTCGCCGAGCCGGCGCCGGGGCACGGCCAGGTCGTCGTGGCCATGCGGGCGTCGACCATCTGCGGCAGCGACCTGCGGGCGATCTACCGCGAGCACCTGGGCACCGGCGCCGAGGCCTACCGCGGCGTGGTGGCGGGCCACGAGCCGTGCGGGGAGATCGTGGCCGTCGGCGAGGGCTGCCGGCGCTTCGAGGCCGGCGACCGGGTGGCGATCTACCACATCGCCGGCTGCGGGCTCTGTGCCGACTGCCGGGCCGGGTACATGATCAGCTGCACGTCGCCGGTGCGGGCCGCCTACGGCTGGCAGCGCGACGGCGGCCACGCCGACTTCCTCCTCGCCGAGGAGTCCACCTGCGTGGCCCTGCCCGACGGCCTGTCGTGGCTCGACGGGGCCTGCGTGGCGTGCGGCTTCGGCACCGCGTACCAGGCGCTGCGCCGGGCCGGCGTGTCGGGGCGTGATGCGGTCCTGGTGGTCGGCCTGGGCCCGGTCGGCCTGGCTGTGGGCCTCTTGGCCAAGGCCACGGGGGCGACCATGGTCGTCGGTGCCGACCCGGTGGCGGCGCGCCGGGACCTCGCCGTGTCGCTGGAGGCGGTCGACGTGGCCACCGAAGGTGAGCCCGGCGTGCTGCAGGCCACCGCCGGCGTGGGCTGCGAGGTCACCGTCGACTGCTCCGGCTCGGCCGCCGGCCGGGCCCTGGCCCTGGCCGGAGCCCGCCGGTGGGGGCGGTGCGTGCTCGTCGGCGAGGGCGGCCGCCTGGAGGTGGACGCCAGCCCGGTGCTCATCCACCGCCAGCTCACCGTCATCGGCTCGTGGGTGACCAGCGTCGGCCACATGGAGGAGCTCATGGAGCTGCTCGTGCGGTGGGATCTCCATCCCGACCGCACGGTCACCGATCGGTTCGCACTGGAGCATGCCGCGGAGGCCTACGCCACCGCTGACGCGGGAGCGGGGGGCAAGGTCGCAATAATCCTGTGATGGAGTTCGACAGCCGGCGACAGGCATCACTCGACGGCGTCTGGGACTTCTTCCCCGGTGACCACGCCCTGGAGGACCTCGACGCCCTCCCCCCGGAGCCCATCACCGTCCCCGGCCTGTGGGAGGCCCAGGGCTGGCTCGACCTCGATGGTCCGGCGTGGTACCGCCGGCGGTTCGCTGTCGAGGAGATCAGCGGCCACTGGACGCTCCGGTTCGACGCGGTCATGGACGCGGCCACCGTGTACCTGAACGGCGTGGCCCTGGGCGGCCACGATCTGCCCTTCACCCCCTTCGAGCTGGACCCGGGGCCGGCGCTGGTGGCGGGCGAGAACGTGCTGGCCGTGCGGGTCACCGACCCGTCCCTCGACCACCCCGACCACACCCGCATGCCCCACGGCAAGCAGGGCTGGGCCAACCACGTCTTCCCGAGCCGGCCCAGCCTGTACATGACCTACGGCGGCATCTGGCAGGGCGTCAGGCTCCGCCGGCACGGCGCCGTCGTGGTCCGCGACGTCTTCGTGAACGGCGACCCCGACGACCTGCGGGTCAGGGTCACGCTGCAGAACCGCACGGCCAGGCCGGTCCGGGCCCGGGCCGGCGTACGGATGCTCGGCGCGGCCCGGGAACTCGAGAAGCTGGTGCCGGCCGCCGGCATCTCCGAGGTCCACGTGCGCATCGGACCGACGACCGCCGGCCGGTGGACTCCCGAGCGGCCGCTCCTGCACGAGGCTGTCGTCGACGCGCGCATCGACGGTGCCGTGAGCGACCTGTGCCAGGCCCGCTTCGGCCTGCGCACGGTGCGGATGGAGGGCAAGCGCATACTGGTCGACGGCGTCCCGTACCGCATGAAAAGCGCCCTGGTCCAGGGTTTCCGGGCCGACGGCCTCTACGCCGAGGGCACCCGGGCCCAGATCGTCGACGAGGTGACGAAGGCCAAGGACATGGGTTTCAACACCCTCCGCCTGCACATCAAGGCCTTCGACCCCACCTACCTCGACGTCTGCGACGAGTTGGGGATGCTGCTGCACTGCGACATCCCGGTCGCCGAGCCCCTGGCCCACGAAGAGATGGGCGGCGACACCCTGCTCACCCGCCGGTGCCTGGCCGCCGCCCGCGAGCAGGTCCGCAGGGACCGCAACCACCCGAGCATCATCCTGTGGTCGGCCATGAACGAGGTGTGCGACGGGCAGTGGGAGGCCCGCCAGTGGCCCGGCTACGAGCAGTTCGCCCGGGCGCTGTACGACACCGTGACCACCGAGGACCCGACCCGGGTCGTCATCGAGAACGACTGGATCGAGCCCGATCCCGACTACGTCTTCGTCTCGCCGATCCTCACCGCCCACTGGTACGGGCGCCTCCACCGGGACTACCTCGACAAGATCGAGGCCGCCTCCAAGCGCTTCGCCGGCGAGGACCGGCCCCTGTTCGTCACCGAGTACGGCGACTGGGGCCTGCCGGACATGCCGGCGATGGCGGAGCCGCCGTTCTGGGACTCCCGGCAGGTCTACGCCGGCGCCCTGGCCGGCACCCGCTGGCCGGGCAGCATCGCCCGCTTCATCATCGAGACCCAGCGCTACCAGGGCATCTCCAACCGCCTGCAGACCGAGGTGTGGCGCCGGCACGAGCACATCGGCGGCTACTGCCTCACCGAGCTGACCGACGTCCCCCAGGAGCTGAACGGCGTGCTCGACCTGCACCGCCGGCCGAAGCGGATCGCCGTCGCCGAGACCACGCGGGCCAACCAGCTGGTGCTGCCGATGCTCGACCTCGAGAGCCTGGTCGTCGACGCCGGCGGCATGCTCCGCGCCCCTCTCCACGTGTCCAACGACGGGCCGGCGCTGAGCGACGTCACCGTGGAGGCCCGCTTCGGGGAGACGGCGCCGACCACCACCATCGACGACCTCCTCCGCCTCGACAGCCACGACCTGCCGAGCCGCACCGTGGCCGAGCGCTTCCGGGAGACGGTGGTGGTCGCCCGGCTCGACGACGTCCCCGGGTGGACGGTCAGCAGCTACGACGTCGTCGAGGTGGCCGCGCCCGACGTGCCGGGCAGCCACGACCTGGTCCTGCGCCTGTACGCCGGCGGTCAGCAGGTGGCCGAGAACCGTTACCCCATCCACGTAGTGGCCGCGCCCGATCCCGCCGCCGGCGGCGGGCCGTTCGTCGTCGCCGAAGACGCCCTCGACGCGGCCACGGGGGCCGAGGCCCGGGCCCGCCTCGACGCCGGCGAGGTGGTGCTGGTCATGGCGCAGCCCATCGAGGCCGCGCCCCACTACCCCGTCCCGGTCACGCTGGAGGCCCTGACGTCGGTCTGGGGCTCGACGGTGTTCCGGTTCACCACCGACCACGGCGCGGTGCCCAGCCTTCCCCGCAGAGCGGTCCTGGTGGCCGAGGACTCCACCGTGCAGTCGGCCAGCGTGGTGTCCCAGGTCGACGGCGGCGCCTTCCCCGACACGCCGGTGGTGATCGCCTACAAGCCGGTACCCGGCGCCATGACCGGCACGGTGCTCGGGTCCCACGCCGTCGGCGCCGGCCGGCTGGTGTTCTGCCAGTACCGCCTTCGGGAACGCGCCGCCGCAGGTGACGCCGCGGCCTGCGCCCTGCTCGCCGACGTCATGGCCTGGGCCGGCGAACCCCGGCCGGTGCTGGAGAAGGCCGAGTCGGTCAAGGACGACGGCCGCGCCCTCATCGGCTACTCCTGGCGGCAGGAGGTGGGAAGGTGACGGAACGAAGGTACGACCCGGTCACCGGCGAGTGGCGCCTGTTCGCCGGCCACCGCCAGGACCGCACCTTCCTCCCCCCTGACGCCTTCTGCCCCCTGTGCCCGACCAAGGAGGGCCAGCCACCCACCGAGATCCCGCTGCCGGAGTTCGAGGTGGTGGTCTTCGAGAACCGGTTCCCGTCGCTGGTTCGTGAACCTCCCGAGCCCGTGGTCGCCGGCTCCGAGCTGTCGCCCGTCCTTCCCTCGCACGGAGCCAACGAGGTCGTCGTCTACTCCGACGACCACCACCTCAGCCTGGGCGAGATGGAGGTCGAACGGATCGCCAAGGTGGTGGCGGTCTGGGCCGACCGCTACGCCGTCCTGGGCGGCCGCGACGAGGTCGCCTACGTCTTCGTCTTCGAGAACAAGGGTGTGGCCGTCGGCGTCACCCTCCACCACCCCCACGGCCAGATATACGCCTACCCGGAGATCCCGCCCCGCGTGCGCCAGGAGCTCGACGTGGCCACTGCCCACATGGCCGAGCACGGCACCTGCGTGTACTGCGACGTGGTCGCCCGCGAACGGTCCGACGGCGTACGGGTGATCGCCCACAACCGGAGCTTCCTGGCCTTCGTGCCCTTCGCGGCCCGGTTCCCGTACGAGGTGCACGTGGCATCGTTGCGCCACGCCGCCAGCCTGCTCGATCTCAGCGACCCCGAGCGACTGGCCCTGGCCGACGTGCTCCGCGCCGTCGTTCGCTCCTACGACCGCCTCTTCGGCTTCGCCCTGCCGTACGTGATGTCCATGCACCAGGCGCCGACCGACGACGGGGAGCACCAGCACATCAGCCATTTCCACATCGAGTTCACCCCTCTGCACCGCACGGCGGAGAAATTGAAGTACCTGGCGGGTTCAGAACTGGGCGCTGGGGCATTCATTAATGACACCGCACCCGAGGACACCGCCGCCCGACTGCGGGTGGCCTCCTCGTCAGGAGAGCCATGACCAGCGTCGACGTCGCATCCCGCACCACACAGCTCGGAGGCACGGACCTCCGCATCACCCGGGTGGGCCTCGGCGCCTGGGCGATCGGCGGCGCCGGCTGGCAGGGGGGCTGGGGTGTCCAGGACGACATCGAGTCGGTCGCGACGATCCGCCGGGCCGTCGACCTGGGCATCAACTGGATCGACACCGCGCCGGCCTACGGCCTGGGCCACGCCGAGGAGGTCGTCGGCCGGGCCGTGGGCTCGATCCCGGAGGCCGACCGCCCGCTGGTGTTCACGAAGTGCGGCCTGGTATGGGAGCCGGGCGGCACGACGGTGTCCAACGTCCTGGCGCCGGCGTCGATCCGCCGGGAGTGCGAGGACTCCCTGCGCCGGCTCGGCGTGGAGACCATCGACCTGCTCCAGATCCACTGGCCGAGCCATGACGGGACGCCGATCGAGGAGTCGTGGTCCACACTGGCCGAGCTGGTCCAGGAGGGCAAGGCCCGCTACCTCGGGGTGAGCAACTTCACCGTCGACCTGCTGGAGGCGTGCGAGGCCATCCGCCACGTCGACACCTGCCAGCCGGAGCTGAACCTGCTGGTCCGTGACAACGCCCAGGAGATCCTGCCGTGGTGCCAGGCCCAGGGCACGGGCGTGATCGCCTACAGCCCCATGCGCTCCGGGCTGCTGAGCGGGCGCATGTCCCGCCGGCGGGCCGAGTCCCTGCCCGACGACGACTGGCGCTCGGGCCACCCGGACTTCCAGGGCGACGGCTTGGAGGCCAACCTCGTCCTGATCGAGCGCCTGAGGGAGATGGCCTCCGAGCTGGGCTGCACGCTGCCCGAGCTGGCCGTGGCCTGGACGCTGGCGTGGCCCTCGGTGGACGGCGCCATCGTCGGCGCCCGCCGGCCTGACCAGCTCGACGACTGGATCGGCGCCGGCGCGGTGACACTCGATGCCGCCCGCCTCGACGAGATCGCCACCCTGCTGGAGGAGACCGGCGCCGGCGCCGGTCCCACCCGTCCGGCGTAGCTCCCGGCCATGGCCAAGACAGAAGCGGCCCGGTGGCGGATCGAGCCCGGCAGCGACGTCCACCTCGCCAAGATCGACACCCGCAGCACCGACGGGGCCCCCGGCGACAAGAAGGCCACCGACGCCGCGTCCAAGGAGCTGCAGCACGGGATGCAGGGACTCCAGGAGCGGCTGTACGCCGAGGATGAGCAGTCGCTGCTCGTGGTGCTCCAGGCCATCGACGCCGGCGGCAAGGACGGCACCATCAAGAACGTCTTCCGGGGGCTGAACCCGGCCAGCTGCAAGGTGGTGTCCTTCAAGGTCCCCTCGGAGGAGGAACGCAGCCACGACTTCCTGTGGCGGGTTCACGCCAAGGCCCCGGCCAAGGGAGAGGTCGTCGTCTTCAACCGCTCCCACTACGAGGACGTGCTCATCGTGCGGGTCCACGACCTCGTCCCCGAAGACGTGTGGCGGCCCCGGTACGACCTCATCAACGACTTCGAGGCCAACCTGGCCGCCGCCGGCACCCGCATCGTGAAGCTGTACCTGCACATCTCCAAGGAGGAGCAGGCCGAGCGGTTCCAGGCTCGGCTCGACGACCCCACCAAGCGCTGGAAGTTCCGCAAGGGCGACCTGGTGGAGCGGGCCCGCTGGGACGACTACACGGCCGCCTTCGAGGAGGCCATCTCCCGCACGTCGACGGAGGCGGCCCCCTGGTACGTCGTTCCCGCCGATCGCAAGTGGTACCGGAACTGGGCCGTGAACCGCATCCTGCTGGAGACGCTGTCGGAGATGGACCCCCAGTACCCGCCGGCGGAGGACCTGACCGGCGTGGTCGTCACCTAGGTGAGCCGGCAGGAAGTGGCCTTCTGCGGTGACGCCTTGGTCGGAACCAGGAACGACATCGTCGGCGAGCCCGCTGAGCCGCGACGCCTGATCGGGGCCGATATGGGCGGTATCGGCCATATCGGCCGGTCGGTAGCGCTCAGTTCGCCGCATGGGCCAACGGATGTGGCCCGATCAGGCGGCGATGGCGACGGTGGCCGGCGCCTCGAAGGCGCCGAGGCCACCCAGGCGCTCGAAGTTGGCCACCGTGGCCGCGAGCAGCGCCTGAAGGCGCGTCTTGGCGCTCCCCCGGGCGACTACGCCAGCCGGGACGAGCTGGCACGGTGGTCGACACCACGGAGAGCGGGGTCTAGATAGACGCCTACGAGCGGCTGGAGACGTACCGGGCCAAGCGCGACTTCGCGGTCACCGCCGAGCCGGCGGGCACCGGTGCCGCGCCGGCCGGCTCGACCCGCTTCGTGGTCCAGCGCCACCGGGCCCGCCGGCTGCACTACGACCTGCGCCTGGAGATGGCCGGCGTGCTGGTCAGCTGGGCCGTCCCCCGAGGGCCCACTCTCGACCCCAAGGCCCGCCAGCTGGCCGTCCACGTGGAGGACCACCCGGTCGAGTACTTCGACTTCGAGGGCGTCATCCCCAAGGGTGAGTACGGCGGGGGCGATGTCATCGTGTGGGACTGGGGCACGTGGGCCCACGCCAAGCCCGGCGACCCCCTGAAGGCCATCGAGAAGGGCGATCTCCACTTCGACCTCCAGGGCCAGAAGCTGGCCGGCCGCTTCGTGCTGGTCCGGCGGGACAGGGACAGCGCCGGCAAGGAGCAGTGGCTCCTCCTGCACAAGAACGACGACTTCGCCGTGGCCGGCTGGGACCCCGAGGACCACCCCCGCTCGGTGAAGACGGGCCTGACCAACGACCAGGTGGCCGCCGCCCCCGAGGCGCTGTGGCGGAGCGACCTGCCGGCGGCGGAGGCGTCGATCGCCATCGGCGGCACCGCTCGGCCGGCGTGGGACCCACCGACCGAGGAGGAGCTGGCGGCGCTCGACACCTTGGGCAAGGGCGGGCTGTGGGAGCTCCAGGGCCGGGAGCTGAAGGTCACCAACCTGGACAAGGTGCTCTTCCCCGCCGGCGCCGACGGGCGGGCGGTGACCAAACGGGAGGTCATCCGCTACTACGCCCAGATCGCCCCGTCGATGCTGCCGTACCTCCATGACCGGCCGCTCAACCTGTACCGGTCCCCCAACGGCGTCGACAAGCCTGGGTTCTGGCACAAGGAGGTCCCCAGCCACGCCCCCGACTGGCTGCGCCAGTGGCACAACACCGAGGCCGATCCCGGCGAGACCCGGTGCTACGCGGTGGTGGACAGCGTGCCGGCGCTGGCGTGGATGGCCAACTACGGCGGCCTGGAGCTGCACGCGTGGACGTCGCGCATCCCCGACGTCCACCAGCCGACGTGGGCCCTGATCGACATCGACCCGGGGACGACCACCGGCTTCGACGACATCCTGGTGCTGGCCCGCCTGTACCGGACGGCGCTCGAGCACCTGGGTGTCGTCGGGATGCCCAAGGTGACGGGCAAGCGGGGCGTGCAGATCTGGATCCCGATCGAGCCCCGCTACTCCTTCGCCGACACCCGGGGATGGGTGGAGAAGGTGTCTCGGGCGGTGGGCCACACCGTGCCCGAGCTGGTGAGCTGGGAGTGGCACAAGACCCGGCGGGAGGGCCTGGCCCGGCTCGACTACACCCAGAACGCCATCAACAAGACGCTGGTGGCGCCGTTCAGCCCCCGGCCCGCCGCCGGCGCCCCCGTCTCGGTGCCCGTCCGCTGGGACGAGCTCGACGACGCTGACCTACGCCCCGACCGGTGGACGATCCGGACCGTGCTCGACCGCCTGGCCGGCGCCGGCGACCCGCTGGCCCCCCTCATCGGCCGCCACCAGGCTCTGCCCAAGCTCTAGGGCGTACGTCCGCCAGCGTACGCGCCGCCGGGGAAGCCTCTCGCCGGCCGATGCCCGATGGGGGCCGTTCCGTCACTGTCGTCATTGTCAGGCGACGAACAAGGAGACAGTGATGGAAGTCCTCGGTGGCGCGGTGGTCTTGCTGGCGGTGCTGGCGCTCATGGCGATGTGGGTGTGGTCGCTGGTCGACGCCATCCGGGTGCCCGACGACTCGGCCTTCCGGGCCGGGTCGAAGATGATCTGGGTGGTGGTCATCGCCGTGACCGGCCTCATCGGCTCGGTGGCGTACGTGGCGATGGGCCGGCCCCGCACGGCGTAGTCGGCGGCGCCGGCGGGTAGGGCAGGGCCATGGAGAAAGACCGAGACCAGCTGACCCCTGACAACCCCGAGGACTGGGCCAAGCTCCAGCGCTCCCGCGGTCAGGGCACCGCCGGCACCGGCTACGACCGCCTGCCCGGGGAGGAGGCGCCGGCCGAGTTCCCCGGCGACGCCACCCCCGACGGCACCGGGTCGTGAGCGACACCGGCACCCCCGAGTCCCACGGCGTCTACGGCGGCACCCAGCGCGAGGACGGGAAGATGCAGGAGGAGCCCAGCGGTAGTGAGAGCCTGAGCGACGAGGAGTGGGGCGAGCAGACCCAGACCGGCGCCGACGCCACGTAGCGACGACCGCCGCTGGGTAAGTACCGGGCACACGGCTACAGGAGGTTCCGAATGTTCCGCACGATCCGAAAGAAGATCTTCCGCCTCGCGTTCGTGTCGGGCGTCGGCGCCGCGGCCAGCTACTTCTTCGACAAGGAGAGGGGCGACCAGCGCCGGGCCCAGGTCAAGGAGAAGGCCAACGGCCTCATGGGCAAGTCCTCGGGCGGCGGCAGCTGGCAGGCGGATAGCGAGCGCAGCGCCAACGCCTTCGAGCCCACCGTCGTGCCGCCGGCCCCCACGGTGACCACGACACCCACGGCGACCACCACGCCCCCCGCCGTGGTTTCCCCGCCGGCGCCCGCCGATGCCGTTCGGGATACGCCGACCGGTGCGTCTCCCTCGCCTACGGCACCGGCATCGGGGGCCTAGCTGTCGATCTTCAGCGTCTCCACGACGCTGTTGACCAGCTCCATCATGCCGGCCCGCTCGGTGTGGCTGCCCAGGACCACGTACAGGCAGAACGCCCGGTCGTTGAGGGAGAAGAACCATTGGGCCGCGGTGCGCCCGGGCATGGCCCGGGGCATGGCCGTGGGGCTGAAGTCGGAGGCGGCGAGGCCGCTGGGCAGGCCCTGGTTGGAGAACAACCCCTGGCCGGCGTTGTCGGGGTCGAATTCGAGGAGCACGACAAGCACGTCGCCGGTGGTCATTCCTTCGATGGCGCCCACGGCGTAGTCGCCCAGGTTGGCGGGCAGGGCGAAGTTGGCGGCATGCATCGCCCGGCGGGTGACGGCATCGTCGACGGCCTGCCGGCGGTAGATGCGGGCATCCCAACCGTCGGGGAGCTCGATCTCCAGTCCTTGGCGGCTCAGTGTCTGCAACGTGGGCTCCTCAGTGGGCGATGGCGACGGCGCCGGCGGCGATCAGGAACAGGGCCTGGACGGCGATGCCGGCGCGCTGGGACAGGGTCCGCCAGCCGTGCATGCGGCGGAGGGCGAGGCGGAGCTGGTCGGGCCGGCGGACCGGGGCCACGGCCAGGATGACCAGGGCCCGGACAAGCCCGAAGGTGGTCCCGACCACGGCGCCGGCGGCAACCGAGCCGGTGAGCAGGGCCAGGGTCAGGGCCAGGTAGACGGCCGCGGTGTTGACGATGGTGACCACACCGAGGCCCAGCTGGAACCCGAAACCCAGGCCGACCACCCATCCCCGGTAGCGATCGAGCCAGTCCTTGTCCACCTGGCGGTGGATCGTCGGCAGCGGGAAGGCACCGAGGTCGGCGGCGAGGGCCAGGGCACCGGCGGCGACGACCAGCACCGCGGTGGCGCCCGCCGTCAGGGGCAGGAGGCCGCCGGCGCCGCCCAAGGCGGCGCCGAGGAGGGTGGCGGCCACGGTGGAGCCCAGGAGGTAGGCCCCCACGGTGACCCCCCATCGACGTTCACGGGCCCGCTCCCCGAGCGGGTGGATGCTGGCCAGCATCGACTCCCCTCAGGGCGACCAGGTGGAGCGGATGGCGGCGACGGTCGCCACGGCCATGCCGGCGACGAGGACGAACCAGCCCGGCATCAGGGCTTCTTCCCGGGGTGTGGGGCCCGAGCGGCCCCCTGCGCGGGATAGAGGCTCTCGTGGCCGGGGTGGATGCCGGCCTGCAGCAGCTCCCGGTCGGCCCGGGCCTCGCCCTTGGCGGTGTCGTCGGCCAGGGCCTGGGACCACAGGGAGACGACCTGCTCCCAGGTCTGGGCCGAGCCCTCGCCCACGATGCGCCCGGAGGGCCCGTCGACGTAGACGAAGTAGGGCGTGGCCGGCACCTTGTAGTCGAGCCAGGCCTGGGTGGACATGACCACCGGGAAGGCCCGGGGCGACAGCTCGCCGATGCGCGACGGGCTCTCGATCTCGGGACCCTTGGTGACGATCACCAGGCGGGCGTCGCCGGGGACGGCGAGGCGGCCGGCACCGGCGAAGGCGTCCCAGAAGGTGCCGCACGTCAGGCAGCCGCTGGAGAGGAAGGCCAGGACCGTGCTCTGGCGGGCCCCGACCACGCCGATACGGAGGTCCTCGTCGGCCGGGCTAGTGCCGGTGACGTCGAAGCCGGTGGAGGCGGTGCGGCGCACGGGCGCCGGCACCGGGCTGGTGACGCCGGCGCCGGCGTCGGGGTCGGTCCCGGCCCCCAACTGGTGGAGCTGGCGCAGGATCTCGGCGTGGCTGCGCAGCAGCCCCACGACGAGCACACCGAGGAGGACGATGGCGAGCGTCTGGATGATCAGGACCGCGGCCATCAGTGCCCCGTCACCTGACGTCGGCGATGCGCAGGGCGGATCAGGAGCGCCGTTGGCAAGGCCGAAGGACGAAGGCGCACGACCGGTGGGTCGAGGACGAGAACGCAGCCGGCGGTGGTCCTGGCCGGCGTGAGCGCGCTGGACGTTGCGTGATGCGGCACTAGACGGTCTGGCGCCGCCAGCGCTGGTTGGGGCCGCCGTTCCAGGGCCACTGGATGACGCCGGCACCGTCGGCGGTGTCGAGGCCGGCGACGTCGAGCACCTTGCCGCTGTGGCCGGCGATGAAGCGGAACGTGCCGTCCTCGAGGTTCTCCATGCGCCAGCGCTGGTTGGGGCCGCCGTTCCAGGGCCACTGGATGACGCCGGCACCATCGGCGGTCGACGCTCCGGCGACGTCGAGCACCTTGCCGCTGTGGCCGGCGACGAGGCGCACGTTGCCGTCGCCCAACGGCTCGATCGACCACCGCTGGTTGGTACCGCCGTTGGGCGGCCACACGATGACGCCGGCCCCGTCGGCCATGGAGATGTACGCCACGTCGAGGGCCTTGCCGCTGTGGCTGACGGTGATCCGGTCGCCGGTCGCCGGGAGCGGCTCCTGAGGCTGCTCCTGCTGGGCCGGCGGTGGGGGCGGGGG